>Ga0209043_1001112_pt1 | contig 15514 bp, 10 predicted proteins | sample SaaInlV_100m_DNA_3_FD_184654 | JGI IMG/M metagenome (GOLD analysis project Ga0209043, IMG submission 184654) | Marine microbial communities from expanding oxygen minimum zones in the Saanich Inlet - SI037_S4LV_100m_DNA (SPAdes) (version 2) | ecosystem: Environmental > Aquatic > Marine >... | reverse complement strand
CGCTGTAGCAACAAACTTTTACAACCCCTTCAAGACAGTTGTAAAACAATTTGAAAATAAAACCGGTCATAAAGTAATAATTATTACTGGATCGACTGGAAAACTTTATGCCCAAATAGTTAATGGTGCACCTTTTGATGTTTTTCTTTCAGCAGACAGCCTCAGACCTAAGTTACTGATGCAGAATGGCAGAGCTGTTTCTGGAACTCAATATAGCTACGCATTTGGAAAAATCACACTATGGAGTCCGAACCCGAATGTAATTTTAGAAAGTGTAAAATCCACATTGCTTAAAAGTAAATTTTCTCACATAGCAATAGCTAACCCGACCACTGCTCCTTATGGCAAAGCAACCCTCCAGACACTAGAAAGGATTGGCCTGTGGGATCGACTCAAACCACTCCTAGTACAGGGAGAAAACATTGGACAAACATTCCAATTTGTATTTTCTGAAAATGCAGAATTAGGGTTTGTCGCTTTATCACAGGTTCTGGATCCAAAAAATAATCAAAAGGGCAAACGAGTGGAAATCCCTAGTGACTATTACAAACCTATCAAACAAGACATTGTGATTTTAACAAGAGGAAAACACAATACTGGGGCCATGGCGCTGTGGCAGTTTTTGAGAGGAGACCAAGCCAAACGAGTCATTAAAGAATATGGCTACGAATTACCGTAGCAACTTACCCACCAGCCACCTTGATTCTTAAAGTAATGGATATTTCAAGTTTAGACTATCAGCCGATTATAATAACATTACAGCTTGCCACTGTTACAGTTCTGGTGTTATTAATAATTGGTATTCCAATTTCCTGGTGGCTTGCCCACACTCGCACGAGGTTTCGTCCAGTTTTTGAAGCTATTGTTGCATTACCCCTCGTTTTACCTCCTACGGTGCTTGGGTTTTATTTACTAATCATCCTTGGTCCCCATGGATGGATAGGAAAACCTGTTGAAGAAATATTTGGGTCCCCTCTTTCGTTCACTTTCACAGGCCTTGTGATAGCCTCTACCTTTTACTCCTTACCCTTTGTAGTCCAACCGCTTTACAACGCATTCGAAGCAATTGGGAAAGACCCCCTTGAAGCAGCCTGGACTCTGGGTGCTTCGAAATGGGATGCCTTCTGGACCGTCGCAAGTCCGATGGCTTTACGCGGGTACGTTACTGCTATCGTATTAGGGTTCGCCCACACTCTAGGTGAATTTGGAGTTGTCCTGATGGTTGGTGGCAGCATTCCGGGAAAAACAAAAGTACTATCTATTGAAATCTATGACAGGGTGGAAACTCTTGACTACAGCCATGCCCACCTATTATCTGCAGGCTTACTATCGTTTACCTTTCTAATTTTACTCATCGTTTATTATATCAACCGAAAATTACCTGTTCGCGTGTCATGAACCTCTTATCTGCCAAGTTCAACCTAGCGTTGGATGCGTTTACACTTAAAGTTGAAACCGAGATTCCACTTCAAGGATTTACTGTCCTGTTTGGGCCGTCGGGTAGCGGGAAAACTTCATTCTTGCGTTGCATATCTGGTTTAGAGCGTGCGCCAGAAGGATTTTTAAAAATTGGCGATGAAACGTGGCAGGATGAAAAGAAGGGGATTTTCATTCCGACCAATGAAAGAAAAATTGGTTATGTTTTTCAGGAAATGCGCCTGTTCCCTCATTTAACTGTTGAAGGAAATCTCCGTTATGGGCTTAAGCGCCGCAATCTTCACAACGTTAATGTTCTTTTTAGCCAAATAGTTGAGATTATGGGTTTGGAGACCTTTCTAAGTCGACACCCCCGCAACCTTTCTGGTGGCGAAAAACAACGCGTAGCATTGGCCCGAGCACTTCTGACTCGCCCACGCCTACTACTAATGGACGAACCATTGGCAGCATTGGACACAAAACGTAAACAGGAAATTCTTCCTTACTTTCAACGAATGCAATCCGATCTTAACATTCCAATTTTTTACGTCACGCACTCCCTAAATGAAGTACTACAACTCGTAGATACTATGCTACTGATGGACCAGGGAAAAATAGTTGCTGCAGGGACAGTAGAAGACGTACTCTCCCATCCCGACCTCGGAAGGCATCTTGGACATACATTGGTTGGCACTGTTTTGGATACCACTGTGGTCCGGCAAGATAAAGAGTTCCAGCTAACCGTACTTAAGTTTAATGCTCATACCTTCTATGTACCTCGACGTGATGTTTCACCCGGAGATCGATTGCGTATTCATATCCGAGCAGAAGACGTGACCTTAGCAGTCGAACAAATCGAAAATAAAACTAGCGTGCTCAACGTTTTACCTGCAAAAATAATTGAAACACGGCCCAGCGTCAAAGATGACTGCAAGGTTGATGTCAAACTTGATATCGGTTGTCCTCTTTTGGCATCAATTACTAAAAAATCATTATTTCACCTCAACCTTCAACCAGGACAAAACATATATGCACATATTAAAGCCATTCGAATGGCTCACGAGTTTGATTAGCCAAGGGTTTTAATTAAAAAATACTATTGAAAGGCTTTCACCATATCACTTGAAACACTCCTTCTAACCGGATATGCCCGTTAATGTCAAAGGATTCGTTTAACGAGCAAAATCCGTCCAGTTTCAACATAGAAACACATGAAGAAGGGGCGTAAAACAAACCAAAGTTTCAAATTAATTGGGTAAGAGGAGACCAATACGGCGAAGTGGATAGAGCTTAACCTTTCACGGACGAAATTATCTAATCTAGATCGGTTGGACCTTTTTTTTTCTCCCTTTGGTTTGCTTACTAAAAAGAGTGGGGTTAAGACATATTTCATCGGACCTTCTTTTTAGAATCTTCTGGGAAATAACTTTTTTTAATTTTCCAGATGGGTCGTAAACTTTAACTGGGTGAAGCATCTCTATTTAAACCTCATTTTAATATATTAAACAATGGTCGAGACCTAAGAAAAAACGTTCAAACATAAATAAATCAAATAGATACTATGATAAACGTGCTAATCTCAACCTCTAGTGAACTATAAGGTTAACCACTATAACCTTTAAAAATTAAAAACCCGTTAATCTTATGTTAAGATTTATTAATGTACTGCAAACCTGAGCTAAGTCGATGCTGTCGCAGATAAGTCATATTATTTTCAATGGATTATAATCAACCCATCCTTTATTATTTAATTTTGAACACTGTCATCCAATCTAGTTTGACCCCAATTTTTTAAGACAAATTGTTAAAAATACTCTCCCAGATCCCCCTCTAAAGCGAAGTTAAATAGCAATTTTCTCCTATCAAACTAAGCTTATTTAAATGTATTTAATTCGCACGAAATATTGATTTTGCTTCCAGAATATATTTTAATCTACATCAGACTCAGTTCTACCCTGATTACATTGTGAGGAAGAGGCGACCCCATGGCAAAACCACTTCAATTATTTGTCATTTTTATATTATTTCAATTTTTATTTTTTTCAAACATTATCATTTTAGGAGAAGCAAACGACGATTCCGGTCTAATGGAATTGGGAAATCATGCTTTAGCCGCCGGCAAATATGAGTCCGCTGAAGACTTTTTTAAAAAAGTACTAGAAGCAGAACCAGGCAATTATTTTGCGACCCGCGAGTTGGCGAAGGTGAAAATAAAATTAAACAAGTTGAACGAAGCATTGTCTCTCCTGAATGACCTTCTCAATCTACCTATTGCAAAAGGTCGTGATATTCTCGTCTATATGAATGGAGATCCTAACCCCCTTAGTGCAGAATTAGTTGACGAAGCAGTAATGGTCGTAGATAAATTTGCACAAGAGGACAACGATGACTTTGGTAATTTTCTGAAAGAGGAATCAGCTAAGCTCGTTCCTCATTACCGTGTGTATTTCAAGAAGACAGGCAAAATGAAACTTCTGTCAAAAAGTAAAAACCGGATCAAATACCTTGGAATTCCTACGGCTACAAGGGAAAAAATTATGGTCTTAAAATCCCAGGTTAAGAAAAAACTTATTTCTTCAATAAATTTCAAACCGAAAGAAGAAATGGTTTTAATAAAAGCTGGATGTTTTCAAATGGGGAGCAAGCTGGGAGACCCAGACGAACTTCCAGTGCACGAGGTCTGTATATCTTCATTCAAGTTAAGTAAATACGAGGTGAAGCAAAAAAATTACCAAGCTGTCATGAATGTCAACCCTTCTGAAAATGTAGGTGCTGACCACCCAGTAGACAGTGTAAGTTGGTTAGATGCACGAAGATATTGCAAAAAATCAGGACTTCGATTGCCTAGTGAAGCCGAGTGGGAATATGCAGCCCGCGGAGGGAAGCAAACAGAGTTTCATTGGGGTAACAGAGTAACCGGAATAGAGGGGAATTTCTGTGATAGCACATGTGAAATGAATATTCGGGAGCCGCGTGTATCGGATGGGTTCAAGCACACCGCTCCAGTGGGATCATTCCCGCCTAATCCGTTCGGTCTACACGATATGTCTGGCAATGTGAGCGAGTGGGTTCAAGATTGGTTGGATATCGAAAAAAACTACTACATGGTCAGCCCTAAGAAAGATCCACCAGGACCTCGACATGAATTAGACACCTGCGATGGTACCTGCGCCGGGGCAGCATCCATCACTCACAAAATATATCGGGGTGGAGCCTGGAACCAAAAATTTTCAGAAATGAGATCAGCCAATCGCAGGGAATCGCATTTTCAACTACAAGCAGCGGGCAATGGATTTCGTTGCGCTTCAAACTAACAAATACTCACATATATTTACTGAATAATAAATTCTGTAAAGTATGCTCCCTTTACCTGCCCTACTGTTAGAAATTGATTTACTCGCGTTGTTATTTCGCCTTTAAGTGTAAATTTTCCTTGAACGGAATAAACATCTTTAAATATTTTTGTACTCAATAACAAAAGAATGGAATCAGTAATTTTTTGAATATTTTTTTTTAGTCCAACGCGAACTTTAGGATTACTCATCTCCAAAGAAACCGTAACCTTCAAAAAGCGATTCCCTCCACTCTTAGCTAGGTTAACAATGAACGGGTCTAGGTGAAACATAAGATCTTTTTTCACCTTCTTTACAGATTTCGGCTCTTCACTTGATGATTTTTCCTCGACTTTTTCTTCCTCTGCAACCTCTTCTTGGGCTTCCAGGTTTCCTTGATTCAATAAAAACATCAATCCTGCAGCAGTGGCAAATGCTAGCAAACTCATACGATATTTTTTCATAGGTATTTTCCTTAACAGTCGATTTCAGTGTGTCTATTCTAATGCAGGTTGAAAGATTTGGGGTTAGTTATTTTAGCTGCTGCACTTAACTCCACTATTTTAAAAATTATTTATATATACACACGCTATAGCGACATAAACACATTACCTAAAAAAATAGATCCTCGAACACTATAATGACATATTACAGTGCATGAACATTACTTACCATGATAGTCATGCTCAAACTTGTTCATTCTCATCGGTTAACATATACTATTGAGGCACAAAAAATTTCCTAATTTACTTAGCACAAACGTATTTTGTGCTAAGTAATTTTCCTCAAATCTCATTATAGATAAAAAAATTGGAGAACTTAACTCCCAAAAGGGCAGTGAAGTTATTAGTTGTTCTGTAAATTGCATATCAAAAAGATTAAACAGTTACTTCAGGAAAAACATGCCATGAAGTTTGTTAAGCTAGCAATCGTTTTATTACCCCCTTGTTCCGGACAATATCCTGCTTTATTTCAAAGAAGTTTTGCTGGCATTAAAATGCTTGAGCGGTTGATTTTAACCCTGCAACGGGCTGACTTAGATGAAATTGTCATTCTTTCTCAAGGATCAATGGGCAATATTCGAGAGAAGACTGAAAATGGCATGTCCAATGATTCTAGGTTTCAGGCCGAAATCACTTGGCATGAACAAACAGAAAATAAAGATCAAGAGATTTGGCAACATATTCAGTCTCTTATCGGATCTCAAGTTTTTTTACTGATGAACGGTAACATGGTTGTCACCGCAACTACTATTCAGGACTTTATTGAGCAGTCAAACCAACAAGGGGTGTTTGAAAAAGATGCAATAGTGCGCTTGGAAGGCCCCCAAATAAAATCGGGTAATATTTTTCTCTCTTCCTCATCCAAACTTGAAACACTTAAAAACTACATCACAGATCCTAACACCCGAACGTTAGGCAATGTAATTTCCCTAGATAGCCCAAAGTATTTTGGTAAATTGGTAGAAGACGAATCCTCAACTCGCCAAGTTGAGAGAGATTTTATCAATCTACATAAGCATTATTATCGCCAGTTTATGGATTTTTGGATCAACTCCTATTTCTCCCTTAAAATATCTTCCTTGCTGGTGAGGACCTCGATCACTCCGAATATACTGACGCTATTTGGTCTTGTTATCGGCCTTTTTGCAGCCTGGCAATTTTCCCAAGGTGATTATTGGGGCGGTTTTCTAGGAGGACTGGCTTTTGTGGGTACTGCCATTTGGGACTGTTGTGACGGTGATGTAGCGAGACTGAAGTTCATGGAGTCGGATTTTGGTGATACGCTCGACACAACTTGTGACAATTTAAATAACGTTTTTGCCTTCACTGGTATCATGATCGGAATCGCAACGAATAGTGGGTTCTCGCATGCATTGATCCCTTATACTTTATTGGGTGTTGGAGGAAGCTTAATTTTTTACTTTATATATTTCCCGAAAGGTGGGAAAGGGTCCTTCTTTCATGGAACATGGGCTTACGATTTTATCCAGCACCTTGCAAGCCGAAACTTTGTGTATATCGCTCTTTTATTTGGGGTTTTCGGCCACATGGATTGGTTCCTCTGGCTGGCCGGCTTCGGAGCCAACCTTTTTGCGATGGCATTGTACATCAGCAAAAAAAGATTACTTAATAGATGACATGTCTATAAAGACAACTTTTTAAATTATTAAAAAATATTTAGAGATCTTCATCACCAAAGGATGGGGAAGAGTTGAGTGTGGTTTCAGAGTTAGCTGGACACAGTAGCATCATCCCAACCCAACGCTACGCTCACCTTAGTCCCGAAGCAAAACGCAAAGCAATTTCTTCACTGAATGGCTTCAATTTGGCTTCAATCAAATAAAAAGGCCTAACCGAAATCGGTTAAGCCATTGTATTCAAAAGTGGAGCTAGCGGGGCTCGAACCCGCGACCTCTTGCATGCCATGCAAGCGCGCTCCCAGCTGCGCCACAGCCCCAATTTGTTAATTTCCCATATTGCTAACTCTTGCAAGCAATATTTTAGCAGAACTGAGCATTAATAGTGCATTCAAATTTTATCTTTCATTCATTTTAACACTAACTCTAATTTTTATCACATCCACAAAATGTGTAATTTAAATTTCTAAAGTTTTTTTGAGAAAATGGCTTGCAAAATAGTAGATCGGTCGTCATCGTAGACTCTCCCAAATGAATGCTTTATCTTTCTGATAACTTCCTGAGAATAATTTATAAAATAAGCTGCAATTAAAAGGGCTTGATACCTTCTAATCATCATCCCATCATAGAGAAATACCAGTTTTGAGCGAGACTTGCCTTACGCCTCTATCACTATATAATATAAAATGTGCTTTTCCGCAATCCTATCAGATAATCGGTTCATAATGGTTATCCGTTCCCTCACTTTTTTACGGATATTTTGTGTTTAAAAATTTTAATCGACGTCTTCGAAATATTTTTTTGACTGGTTTTTTGATAACCCTTCCTATTGCTATTACTATCTTCATTCTCACCTTCCTCTTTAAAAGTCTTGACACACTATCTCCTGTTTTCACTCACTGGTTGATTTTGCTGGGCGCTCCTATTCCAGAGGGGTACCGCATTCCTTTTCTGGGGGTGGTCATGACCTTTGTTATTGTATTTTTTGTTGGCGCAGTGACCACCAATATATTTGGAAAAAAAATACTTCATTTATGGGAAAAATTTATAGAGAGAATTCCTTTTGTTCGGCGTATTTATAAAGGTACTAAGCAGGTCGTATCTTCCTTTGCGACAATGGATACAAAGTCATTCACTAAAGTGGTACTCATTGAGTTCCCGAGAAAAGGAGCTCACGCAATCGCCTTTGTTACAGGGAAAACAAGCGGCGAACTTCAACGCCTTACAAGTGACAACCATATGAAGATTTTCATACCCACCACACCGAACCCAACTTCAGGGTTTGTAGTATTCGCTGATCCTAGCGAGCTCATTACACTTGATATGACAATCGAAGAGGGCATTAAATACGTTATATCTGGCGGAATTGTGACGCCCGAACATGTTGAGAAATTAATTAAGAATTCTAGTGCGTGATCCACCCTACCGATAGAATTATTTATATTGACAACCACCTTATAGCTGTAACCAAACCAGCGGGACTTCTAACACAACCCGACCGTAATACAGATGAGTCATTAATTGACCAAACCCGCCAGTGGATTAAAGATAAATATAATAAGCCCAATAATGTTTTTTTGGGACTAGTTCACCGCTTAGACCGTAATGTCTCTGGTGTTGTCCTGTTTGCTCGTACTTCAAAAGCAGCCTCTCGACTTTCTAAACAATTTCGGGAAGGAACCCCAAAAAAATACTACAGGGCGATTGTCCTTGGTAAATTAAAAGCAAAGCACACCACTCTCGTGCATTATCTTCGAAAGGAAAAGTCGCTAAGAGCTACGGTTTTCCCTAGAGAAACACCTACTGCAAAACGTTCGGAGTTATCATATGAGGTTATCAATTCCCTGGAAAAAAAATCTCTACTTGAAGTATCACTTTCTACAGGGCGATTTCACCAAATTAGAGCACAAATGGCATTCATCGGTCACCCCATCCTAGGTGATGTAAAGTATGGGGCCCCAGAACCTCTGCCAAATCAAGAAATTGGTCTTTATGCCCACAAATTGGTTTTCAATCATCCCATTTCAAGCGACGAAATCACACTAACTGCTCTAGAGCCAAAAACTTGGGAGAAGTTCAAGCTTTAAAACTTTACTAAACATTCTATTCTGCAGGTACACTCGATGCGCTAATTTCTCTTGGATCTATGAGAGAACCTTTTACAAGATCACCTTTATGAGTATGGTAACCAATGTCCATAAGAAGAGATAAAAGAATGGGAACGAGAAAAAGTGTGAATATGGCCGACACTCCCAAGCCGCCAATCAAAGCGGTACCCATGCCTCGGTAAAGTTCAGTACCCGCTCCTTCACCTAACGCCAGTGGAATCATTCCGAATATACTGGAAGTAACTGTCATCATAATGGGCCTCAGCCTAGTTTCACAGGATTTTAAAAGTGCCTCCCTCTCGTCCATGCCAGACTTAATATTGTTAAGCATCTGGTGAACTATAAGAATGGCATTATTCACAACAATACCGGCAAGAATAACGATTCCTAACTGAGTTAATATATCGAATGTAATCCAGTTCCAGCCTCCAGCAAGAGTCTCTGCGTCAGATACTTTCCACTCTCTAAGAATATCCAGAATATTTTTTCTTTGTAAAACGTTATTGCCAACAATCCCCACGAATGACCCAGAAACTGCAAGAACAACTGTAAGCATCACAATGAGAGGATGCAAAAAAGAAGCAAACAATGCCACCAATAAAAGATAAATAAACCCGACTGCGTAATAAAAACTATTCAGAAGAGATTTTTGTGTCGAGGCAAGTTCATCTGCTGCACCCCCTACACCTAAACCAAAATCTTCACCTAAAGTTTGCCTAGCCGGAACTAATTGTTCACTCTCAATCCGATTTATCACCTGTTGCATTGGAAAATCTTTTTTTACTTGAACTCTTAAGACGATAGCCCTTTCTTTCTCTATGTGGTCGATACGGGCAGGACCCGCATTAACTTCAATGTCTGCCAAATGACCTAAATGGGTCATCTTATTTTCTTTGGTCCAAATAGGAAGATCTTGATAGTCATTCAGCCCAAGTTTGCTTCCTTTCTTTCTCTGTACCAAAACAAAATCAATGGGCTCTCCCTGATCGTTATATTCTCCCAAGTATTTACCCGCATTAAGTGACTCGATAATATTCCCCAGTTCATTCATTCCCATGTTAAGCCTTGCTGCCTGTTCACGACGGGGAATAAACCTTAACTCTGGGTTGCCAAATTTGAATTCCGGCCTAACTGAATGCACGCCTTCGCTACCTGAAAGTTTGCCCATTAAACCCAATGCGATATTTTTTAGTTTTAGGATATCAGGGCCAGTAATTTCTACCTGGAATGTTTTGTCTGCTGAGCGAAATATTGGCCTTTGTAATGCGAACGCAAACCTATAGCCCGGTATCTTAAAAATCTCTTTTCCCATTTCCCTAGCCTTTATAGCCATTTTCACTTCCCCACGTTGACCCGAGGCTAACTCCCTTTTCACAATAGCACCTCCACCGTTGAACCGAGAGGCGAACACGGTAAAGTTACGGTCCACATCCTCCATCCCAACAATCTTATTTTCATAAGGTGCAAAATAATTCATATTTGTTTCTGCCTGCACCCCTGCTACCGGTTCGATCAGCATAAAAACCATGTTAGTGTTGCCATAAGGAAGGTAATCTTTCTCGGGAAGAATGGTAATACTCCATAACATTACCGTAATGATCCCACCGATTACTCCCACTTTCGCAATGATCCCCTTAATCGACTTGTCCAGTAAGCGACTCATAATCTTTGTGTATCCTTCAACCACCTTAGAACCAAAAAGAACCAACGAACGAAGCAATGTACGATGAAGAAATCCTGGTTCGTAAATCTCGCCTGGACTAAGACGAATCAATAAAGTGGTTAAAGTAGGAATCACTGTAATGGAAACAATCAAAGATAAAGCAATACTGCCACTAATGGTAATCGCAATATCTCGAAACATCTGACCTGCTTCTTCTTCAATAAAAACTATAGGAACAAATACAGCTAGAGTAGTTAGTGTAGAAGCGAGCACTGCACCCCAGACCTCCGCAGCACCATCATAAGCCGCCTTAAAAACACCTTTTCGCATCGTCAGATGTCGATAAATATTTTCTAAGACAACAATAGAATTGTCTACCACCATGCCCACTGCGAAGGCCATGCCCGCAAGAGAAATAATATTAATACTACGGCCTAAAATTTTCAGAATGATAAACACCGCCACCAAGGTAACCGGAATACTTATGGCGATAATCAAAACCGAACGTACCGACCCTAAAAATAATAGTAGCACCGCAACAGCTAACATAGCTCCAAAGCTAAGGTTCGATTTAACTAGTCGCATTGCTTCATCAATGTAATCCACATCCTTATAAACAATTTTTAGATTGAGCGGTATTCCTCGATTAAGCAGTTCCTTGTTTAGTTTCTCTACCATTTTTTCTGCTTCGTTACAGGTCTCTACCACGTTAGCCCCTGCCTTCCTAATTACACCAAATGCGTTGGACAATTCACCACTAATACGAACTAGGGAATCTGTTCTCTTGTAACTATCCTCGACAATAGAAAAGTCTTTAACTCTAATAGTACGATCTCCATCACGCTTTATGACCGTCTCCATAATTTCACTAGTACTAGAAAACTCTCCTAACGCACGTACCGTGTAAGCTCTTCCTTCTTCATCGTGAAATCCTGCTCGCGTATTTTTGTTTTCATCTCGCAATCGCTTAATAATTTCATCGTAAGTGATCCGTAACCTGGCAATACTATAAGGGTTAAACTCAACTCGCATTTCTCTTTCTTCCCCACCAAAATGCCAAACGTCTGCTATTCCAGTGACTCTTCGTAGAGCAGGAATAATAATATCCTTCCCAATTTCGTACCTATAATTCTGGTTTATTTTAGGCATTTTTGGATCTGGCTTATCAAAAACAATCCACATAATTGGATTTGAGTTATCTGTAGAGACACTTTTAAGGGTAGGCTTATCTGAAAGTACTGGCAGGTCCTTCACTTGCTGAAGTTTATTGTTAACATCGATCATTGCAATTTTTTTGTCAGTACCCCACTCAAACTCTAAAGTAATGGTACTCAGACCATGCTGACTACGAGAGGTCATTTTTTTCAAACCTTCAACTGACTCCAATTGCTCTTCGAGGCGACGGGTGATATTACGCTCTACTTCATTTGGCGAAAGACCAATATACTCTGTACGAACTTCTATAAGAGGTTTATCAACCGTAGGTGTAAGTTGGCGAGGAAGCGTGTTAAAACAAATGATACCCACCACAGATACGAGAACCATCACAACAGTAACAGAATGATAGTTACGTATAGATTTATCGATTAGCTTCATCAGGCTTCTGGTTGATCAGGTTTAATTCGTGTTTTATTTTTCTTTGGTTCAACAGCAAAGTTTGTTCCTGTTTCAGGCTCAAAATTAGTGATGAATACTTTTACTCCAGGAAATACAGCACCAGCTCCTCTAAGAATTAATTCTGAGTCGGATGAAAGTTGGTGAGTAAAGTCATCTATCTCGACAAGTTCGCCTTGTTCTTTATAAGCTCTTACAGGAATAAGGTGCGCCTTGCCCTCTTTAACTACATAAACCACAGTTCCATTTTCACTTATTACCAGCGCAACAGAAGGGACATGCATTACATTTTCACGAACACCAAAATTCATTATTCCTACTAAAGTAAGTCCTGGAAAAAGAACACTGTTAGGTCGATGCAATTCCATCTGAACGCGTATATTGCCAGAATAGATATCTGCATCTGGAATCACTCGCAAATTACCCCTGCCCTTGAATTTCAAGCCAAGTTCCTTAACCCAAAAATCAATACCTTTAAGTTTATTCAGCTTATTTCGGTATGCCTGTGGCATTTCAAGGACCGCTTTCAATCGAGCCGAGCTAACCATTTCGATAACTGGCGATCCTGCCTGCACAAAAGCCCCCTCCTCAATTTTTTTATTTATAATTACCCCACCAAATGGTGCGAGAATAAGTGTTTTCGAAAAATCAAGCTGCGCCTTCTCTAATCGCTTAACAATTCCTTTTCCTTCTGCTTTAAGTTGTTCAATATCTTCATGGCGGGACTGTTTGGCAGCTTCAAAGGCTGCCTTCCCTTCACGCAGTCTTTCTTCAGCCTGCCGAACCCGATCATCTACCTCGTCAAGAATCGACTGAGCAGTCACTCCATCTTTTACTAGCTTTTGAAACCGATCCTGTTCTTTAATAGCTAAACCGAGAGCACTTTCATTTACTCTAACTCTCGCCAATAATTTTTCTTTCTCTTCTGGCCGTAATCCTTCGACAGCCTTTTTAAATTCTTCTTCAGCGACAGATATTTCGGCTTCAAGTTCTTCTACCTCAAGCTGGTATTCTCTAGAGTCTATTCGTGCCAAAAGATCGCCACTTTTGACTGTATCGCCTTCTCTTACTTCAACGTCGGTAACCTGCCCCACTACTTCTGAATTGATGATCACGCGTTGTTCTGCATGAATATTTCCAACCGTGCGAACTTGATCTGTCACATCTTTAAAAATGATCTTACCAATTTGAACCGGCAGAGAAAATTCACGCTTCTTTTTTGCGACCTCTTCTTTTTTCACACAACCCGAGGAAATAAAAAATATCACTAGAACTGCTAGGACACTTAAAAGACCTACCCTCACTATAGATAAAATTTTTGCTATAATTATCGCCATAAATATATTTTTATATTTAATTTCTTTTTAATAATTGTACTAAGTCCTGTGAGTTTATATAGACACCATTATGAAACCCACCTTCTCTAATAATCCTTTACCAGTGAAAGAATTCGATTACCAATTATTGGATACCGGAAACTTCAAAAAACTAGAGCGGTTTGGACCTTACACATTTGTTCGCCCCGCCCCTCAGGCTATCTGGCCTCCGCAATTATCTAAAAGCGAATGGGATAAAGCCAACGGTGAGTTCAGTCACCACAAAGGAAAATCAACAGGAGGTGGCGAATGGACCTTTCGCAATCCAGTTCCAAAAAATGGTTGGCCACTCCGATTTCAAGATCTTATTTTTACTGTCCAGGCCACCTCATTTGGACATTTGGGTTTGTTTCCTGAACAAGCCCAAAACTGGGACTGGATAGCAAACAAAGTCAAGGAGCTTAACGGCAATAAACCCAATGTTCTTAACATGTTCGGCTATACGGGGGCCAGTACATTAGCGGCCGCTGCAAAGGGGGCAAATGTCACCCATTTAGATGCTTCTAAAACTTCTGTGACCTGGGCGCGGAAGAATTTAGAGTCCTCTGGGCTTACTGATTGCTCAGTCCGCTGGATAGTTGATGATGCTGAAAAATTCCTCCAACGTGAATATCGCCGTAACCGAAAGTATGACGCTCTCATCATGGATCCCCCTTCTTTTGGACGGGGCCCTAAGGGAGAAGTTTGGAATATAGAAAACCAAATGACTACATTGTTAGCCTTGTGCAAAAATATTTTATCCGAGTCTCCTAAGTTTATTTTATTAACCACGCATTCTCCGGGGATATCCTCGTTGTCTCTAAAAAACATGCTGATCAAGTTTTTGGTCTCCCCTGATTCTGGGCGTTTTCAAACAGGAGACATGTCCATATACGATACCGGGTCAGGCCTTCAACTTCCCAATGGATTTTACGCTCGCTTTTCAGCTAACCCCTAAGAAAGAAATTTATGGCTCTAGAATTTTATAATTTAATCAAGGATCACGCAGACCAAACTCCCGATCAACCGGCAATTATTGACGGTGAAGCCACCATCACCTATGAACAACTGCTCGAACAAGTTGAGCGTTTTTCGGGAGGATTGAGCTGTTTGCAATTAACCTCGCAAAGCAAACTTGGACTACTTTGTCTGAATCAAAAAGAATATTTAGTCGCCTTGATGGGGGCTTTTTTAAAAGGGATCACTGCCATCCCCTATAATTTTCTATTGCAACCCGAAGATTTAATCTACATTACGAAAGATGCGGGTATCGACTCTATTGTCGTTGACTCAACATTCATCAAACCGGAAACCATTCCATTTCTTCAAACTTTTAAGAATAAAATCGTTGTCGGCCCTACCGACCCTATGGAACTGGGAAGTAACGCATTAGCATACGAAAACTTTTTGACTAATGCCCGCCGTTCCAAAGCAAAATCACGACATAACAGAATAGTCTCTACCCCTGACGTGATTTTATACACTTCAGGAACAACGGCAAAACCTAAAGGAGTGATGCTAGATGAATCTCAATTTTTTTTAAATAGTCGAGACACTCTAACTCATATTCCAATCTCATCTGACGACCGTGTCATTGTTGCCTTACCTTTGTTCCACTCATTCGGTAATATTATGGCATTGATGGTTTTCATGGCAGGTGGCACACTCATTCTTCTAAAACAATTCGCACCTAAATCTATTCTTCAAAGTATTGAAAAACATAAAGCAAGTATTCTTCCTCTGGTGCCGACAATATACAGTTTCCTTGTGGACCTGTCCGCTCGAAATGATTACAATCTCTCCTCACTAAAACACTGCATCTCTGGAGGTGCTGCCCTTCCCCGAGCTTTACTTGAACAGGTAGAAGAAACACTCGAAGTTTCAGT
>Ga0209043_1001087_pt1 | contig 15751 bp, 20 predicted proteins | sample SaaInlV_100m_DNA_3_FD_184654 | JGI IMG/M metagenome (GOLD analysis project Ga0209043, IMG submission 184654) | Marine microbial communities from expanding oxygen minimum zones in the Saanich Inlet - SI037_S4LV_100m_DNA (SPAdes) (version 2) | ecosystem: Environmental > Aquatic > Marine >... | reverse complement strand
AGAAACCTGCTGAAGAAGCACCTGCTGAAGAGGCACCTGCTGAAGAAGCACCTGCTGAAGAGGCTGCACCGAGTGCAGATTATAATTCAATGAAGGTTGCAGAACTAAAGGAACTTTTGAAAGCTGCAGGAAAGCCTGTCTCTGGAAAGAAGGCAGATTTGATCGCACGTTTGGACGAATGATTACCTTGAGGACCACGTTCTCTTTGAATGCCAGCGAAAGCAAGGTCTAGACTACAGTTGAGCCGTAGGTTTGACATGCAGTGAACGCGAGGAAGGGATATGCAACGACTTGGAGTGATTGGTGGAACTGGCCTCATCAGTATGACCGTTGGGGATGAAATGAAGCAATCAGGCCTCACATTGATTCGTCGTGACGATGTAAATGTTGAGACACCTTGGGGTGATGTCCCTCTTACCTGTATGCGGCTAAAAGCGGGTGCTGATGAGAAAGAATTATTCTTTTTACAGCGTCATCACAATGACGGTCAAGCAAGTAAACCGCCTCATAAGATTGAACACCGAGCCAATATGCGTGCACTTGCAGATGCAGGATGTGAAGCGGTGATGGCTGTATGTTCAGTTGGAGCAATTCCAGCTGATTTCCCCCCAGGAAAAGTTGGTTTGGCTGAGCAATACCTTGATTTCACGGGTATGGCATCGACTTTCCACGATGATTCTGCGGTGTTTACTTCAGTAACTGAGCCCTTTGATACAGAACTTAATTCTCGATTAAGTGCAGTCTTACGTTCGGTTCAGGGCTTCTCGGATGATGAACGATTATTCTACACATATTGGCTGGCACAAGGTCCGCATTTTGAAACTAAGGCGGAAATTGATGCAATCGATAAGTTAGGTGGCCATATGGTTGGAATGACCATGCCACGAGAAGCAAAACTAGCGCGAGAACTCGAACTTCCATATGCTGCAGTCTGTATCTCCTCTAACTGGGCTGCAGGCCGTGAACCAGGTAATTCGGGTGCAGACTTAGACCATCATTCAGTTTCTTCTCAAGCAAATCGAAGGTTGATGCCGGTGTGGGCATGCTTGATGGAACTCCTTTCCTAACTCAACTTAAGCAAAGAAACTACAAGGTAGATAGAATCTACTGGGACTATGAAAAACGATTCATTCTTGTATTTGTGGGATGAACTTTGTAAAATTGTGCGGAAATGTTGTGCTAATAATTTGATAATCGTCGTAGATGAGCCGGGTGATTTGTTCATTGAAACGCAAAATGGTAGACCGTTTGTCAGAGTGCGGATTCAGAGAAAACATGTGGGAGTCTATCTTCTGCCAATGTACTATTATCCTGAAGTGCTCCCTCAAAACCTTTCGAAAAAGAAATCTGGAAAGAGTACTCTAAAATTCAAAACCGAAAACGAAGTCATATCGGAAGATTTGTCGCACCTCTTAGAAAATTGCTTAGCCCTCATTGGACACTATTGAATTCTCACAGGAGAATTTGCGATAAATGAAACAAGTTTCAGTAGGCCGTATACAACGGTAGCGACGAATAGTACCCACTGCGAACCCTTGTGAATGTCTATTTCATGCACAAGGGTGTTATTGTTAAGCCCGCGTGAACATATGCTATCCATTTATTCACTTCACTAGAACACATTCATTTTGATGTGTACTCCCTGATTCCAAAAATTCGATCTTTGCTTATTAGACTAATTCCAACGAATCGATGGTCACTATCTTAGAGCATGCCTCAACTCATCATGATCGATGTTGCGTTTAAAATTGTATCTTAACTGGGTGAAGGGGATTTCTAAATATTCACTAAATTTTAATGCATGACTCGGTTTTAAACCCGGATAGTTGAATTTAACGGGTACTGATTCTTGAGTCATGTACAAATCATCGCATTCCGCCCCAGAATCTCCCCCTCCGCTCCAGTAAGAACATGTTACAATACGGGTTCCATCTTTGATATCCACTTCATTGATTCGCGAATGATCGAGATGTCCGTCTTTAAGAGTATATTGAACGATTCTTGAGTTTAGCGAATCAAAAAAACTGACTCTCTTTGTTGTAATTGATTGCTTCAATAGTAGATCAAAACCCCAACGAATGAACAAGAGTCCTAACAAAGCAGGAAAGACAAACATCCACCCTATGAAAAATAAAAAACCAGCTGGAATCAAAATAAGACCAAGTAAGATATTTTCTGAACGGGTGTTGTGCACATCTTCTGAAATGAGGAAATCTCGCTCAATATTTCCTTCTTCAACATCAAAAATCCACTTTTCCAGAGATGATGTGTATTCAAACGGAGTATCACAATGAGGACATTCATACGCTCCAGATTCATCTCTCTCTATGCCCATTAATTCTTCACAAGTTGGACATGAAATCTCCATATTAGTTTCGAATGATGAAAAGGAGATAACAATTTCCCCGTCAGGGTGGGTTTTTTAATCCCTGAGCAAAGGATAGTCTCGAAGAGTAGTATCTACAAGGGTCCCCCTTGTGTATGTATACGGTTACATGGCTACCCTTGGATTCAAGAAGAATTTTCAGAAATTATTTTTTCAACGAGGAAACTTCGACCGTCATGGCCCCATTTCATGACGCCGGGTTCATCATCTTCGAACATGAAATATTTGGTTGCAAACTCCTTGCCAAATTCGGCATGTGGGGGGTCAAAAACCAATACAATTCGTGTACTGTAGCCGCCAAAGGAGCCAACTCCAGCTTTGGCAGGTTCGCCATCGACCAACACATCATGCATGAGTGGAGGTTCTTGATTTGGTGATTCATCAAATCCGTGGTTATCGTTTTCGATGACTAAATTTTGTTCTGTTGCAGGTATTGTCGAGATTTCTGACATGAAAACCCATAGTGTCCACACATTATTAAATCTCACGAATTTTTTTCGATTTTATTTTTTGAGTGTTCGCATACATTCTAAGACCGACGCAATCATGGTGTAATCATGGAAGGAAAATCAGTTGAACAGTGGATGCAACATGAGGCCCAGGATGAATGGGAACATATGATGAAAAAAATCGCAGTCTTCCATGATAAACACAATTTCGAAGAAAATAACGGCCATGATATGGGTTATCGAATTGCACTCACAGTTGAAGAATTGGGAGAATTTGCAGCAGCAGTAACCAAAGGAAAACCTCTTGCCGATTGTGCGGAAGAAATGGCCGATATTCTGCTTCTACTAATGGGCCATTCCCTAGCAATGGAAATTGATTTGAAGGCAGCATTTGAGGACAAGTATGCTAAAATCATGCAAAGACCTTCCCGCCAAGGTCGCTTAGGTTTACGGGTAACAGAATACCAACCAGAGGAGTAATCAGCGTATCCAGTGCTGAAAAATCATGTTGTGTTCATCACGTGGGCCCGCATCGACAAAACGCTCACCGATCATATGGAATCCTTCTCCTTCCATAGATGGAGCAAACGAATCTGCATCTTCGACTTCCGTATCGATAATAGTTTTGTGAATCTCTTTGGTGTGCTCTAAAAATAACTGGTAAATCTCTCCCCCGCCAATAATCATCAGTTCTTCGGATTCTCCGAGTTCTAAAACCTCCTCGAAGGAGAGTACTTCAACATCATCTCTTGGTGTTCTTGAAAGAACAATATGCCTTCTACCAGGTAGTTTTCCCGGAAGACTATCCCATGTTTTTCTACCCATGACCATGGTTTTCGACATCGTTATTCGCTTGAAGTGTTGTAAATCCGAAGATTGACGCCATGGCAAGTCGCCATCTTTACCGATGGCCCCGTTCAAATCACATGCAAATATCATGGTGAACATCATATCATCCTCACACAGCAATAGGGGCGGAGATATGCGGATGATGCTCATAACCGACAACCTCAATATCCTCAAAAGTGAAAGAATCAATTGTTGTACAGTCTGGGTTTAATTTGAGTTGAGGGAGAGGTAATGGTTCACGAGAAATTTGTAATTGTGCTTGTTCAAGATGATTGGTATACAGGTGTGCATCACCCAATGTATGAACAAAAGTTCCAGCCTCCAGCCCACAAATCTGCGCCATCATATGCGTGAGTAGTGCATAGGATGCAATGTTGAATGGGACGCCGAGAAAGACATCAGCACTGCGTTGATAGAGTTGACAATTGAGTTTGCCATTGGCAACATGGAATTGGAAGAAAGCATGGCATGGCATAAGGGCCATTTCATCTAGTTCACCGACATTCCAAGCAGATACAATGATTCGACGGCTGTTTGGATTATTTTTTATCATGTCAATGGCCTGCTCGACTTGGTCAATGATTCGACCATCTTTGGCTTCCCACTTTCGCCATTGTTTGCCATATACGGGTCCGAGGTCACCGTTTTCATCTGCCCATTCATTCCAAATTCGAACCCCGTTATCTTGTAGATACTTGACATTGGTATCACCTTTTAGAAACCAAAGCAACTCGTGAACAATAGAACGCAAATGGAGTTTCTTTGTTGTCACCATGGGAAAACCTTCGGAGAGGTCAAAACGCATTTGGTGCCCGAATAGAGAGAGCGTTCCAGTGCCTGTTCGGTCACCTTTCTCTTCACCTTCATCGAAAATGCACTGAATGAGGTCGTGATAGACTTTCATGGACTCACCAACTGCTTGTCGCAACCGACAGCACTTGAGCATTCTTGAGCGAATACATCTCATACAGTAAGGAAAAGAGCATCACTTTCCTCATCTGGATGACGAAGATAATTGTCAATTTCATTTTCCTCCAATCGCTGAAGTATGGGTCCAAGAGTTTCTTGAATCTTTACGAACCCCCAGCATCGACACACATACCACCGACGTGCCATTTGAGCAAGAACAGAGATTCCTTCATGGACAAAACCTTCCTCATAAAGGTGGAGTGCAGTCTGTATTTCACCATAATCTGAAGGAAGCAATTCAGACAAATCGCCAAACTGTTCTGCGCCGAAGCACATGATGGCTTTTTCTGCGAGTGTCGCAGGGGTAGAATTTTGTGGCCATCCTGCAATACCAAGCAGAACTAATGAAACGATAGAATCTGTTGCAGGTGTATCAACATTATTTCGATCTTTCAGTATACATACGGGCTCTCTAGACATGTATATGGCGAGGTGAGGGTCATGCTCAATCAGGCTCCTGCGCATGCATTGAAAAATGTCAATCAAAATAGTTGGACCGTCATCATTTGATGAGAGGAATGGCCTACCTGTGGTGAAATTGAAACTCCAAACTGGTGTTGAATTTATTATGGAACAAAGCAGTTCCATTCCTCTCAGTTCCGCCTTTAATCGCTTCTTGCAGAAACTGCCATCCAATTCAAATACGCCAAGTTCTGTGTCTATACGCTCCACGTAAGGGGTATTGTTCCACACTACTTCAACTATGGAGCCCCAAGGCCAGAAATACTACCCATTAATTGGTCGGTAAACTTTCTATAGAGTGCGGCTAGATAAGCCCTTATCTCGTGTTCTTCTTGGTTTGCAAGTTCGGTTAACTGCTGTGGTTGTATGTTTCCGCCATGTGGGTCTTGAAGCCATTTAATCCATGTAATGCCTTGACCAGCAGAGAGTGAAATCGGCCGCCAAAGACGAGGGGCCTTGTGTTCTTGTGGTTTCATAACATTACGGGTTCCAAGCAGCGCAATCGGGACGACCACGGCATTGGGATACGAGGCTGCAAGCCGTGCAACACCTGTTTTTCCGGGGAGAAGATAAGGTGCTTCACTACGCTTTGAACGGGTACCTTCAGGAAAGATTCCCAACGCTTGTCCGGAATCCAAAACATCGGCAGCACTGGAAAGTGCACCTTCTCCACCTTTGTCACGTTTAGTTTCAATCTGCCCGGTTGCTCGCATGGCAAATCGAAGTATTATGTTTTTGAAGTGACCATCCTTTGCCAAATAATGAGTTGTTCGTCGAGCCGATGCAATTACAAAAATTGGGTCGACATGTGACAAATGGTTGGCTGCAAGAATCACGGGGCCTTTGCGGGGTATGTTGTGCAAACCATTCATTTTAGCATTGAGCATTGGCCGTAATAATGGTGATAAAAACATTCTCAGAAATCCATAACTTGGAGTTCGAGGTAACTCTTGACCAGTTGTCGGAATTAGCCAATGCTGTTCGAGCGATTGCCATGCATCAACAAGTGACTCCGTCTCTGGCATAGAAAAATCGAAAATCAGTATCGTTTTGATTGTTCCCATCTAATTGTTCATAGGGGGCTCAATTCACGACCCTATTATCTCAACCAAACCGGTGAGTACAAAGTATCAAATCACTCGGAACTTACCCACCGCCATGGCTCCACAACTGCACAACAGTTTCGTTCGGGTCATGACATTGTCAATCCTCCTTTGTCTACTTTCTTCGACGTTCAGCCCTGTTGCTGTGGCCGAAGATAGTTGGCAAGAAGACGGGTGGTTGCGAACAGCCTTAGCCCAAGAACGCCTTGATTCTGGAGATGAATTTGGTTGTTACGGGATGCCAAACCTCGAATGGAGTGCAGACCCTGGTGCAGTTGCACTAGAATGCCAACAATACATCTCGGAACGTGTTGAAGCGAGTCAGTGGGGCAACCACCCCATTTCGACTTATACCCCCTCAGGGCTTACGATGAGTCAACACACAACGATTGCTTCACAAGGATTTACTGTCCATGGAGATAATACCGATTTGTCATCTTCAGCCTGGCATTCATCCACCGATATACCAGAAGATGATTGGGATTGGTACAACCTTGGTCGGCGTGGTGGAAGCCTCGAACAAATCGTTGGTTCAAAAGTTCAGGTTCAAACAGCTGTCGAAGAAGGCGGCCTTGTCAATTTGTATTGGATAGGGAAAATGAACGATGCTACTATTCGTCATGATGCAGATATTGCATCTTACCTCAGTGATGAAGCACAAGCATGGATGACCACATGGGGGGAGGCATGGTCATATTGGACTGTTCAGGATTGCTATCAATTTAATCATTCAAGTGCAGTAATTGACAATCAAACCATCATTGAGTTTGAATTACTTCAAACTGAACAATGTACAGCAGTCACCCCTCTTGCCTGGAATGTTCCAACTACATGGATTTTTGACCTCCAAGGAGAACAGGCACAGGAGGTTCGTGATTCGGATTCGACTTTGTCTGATTTAACAGGGGTAAAAAAGACGGCAGAAGGTTACAAGCAAGCATCATCGGAATACCTTCACCTATCGCTGATACGAGGGCACAATGTGTCAATTGTAGTTAATGGAACTGTAGATTACGATATTCTTGGCTATTCACAATTTTGGAATAATTATTCTTCAGCAGTGACTATAGCTTCGCATGATACCACTGATTTGTTTAAATGGTCAAAGCGATTTAGTGATGAATCACAACTGGTATTCACATGGTTAGTTCAACCAAGAGATGGAGTGGGAGAATCCGGCTGGCTAGCTTACTTGTCTGTGGCAGTTGCTGTTACGACCATTACTATGATGATGTACATTTTGAAGAGAGAGGGATTGGGGCCATTTGCAAAAGCCTTAGACAACGACCCAGCGAGTTCGAACAAGAATCATCCGAATCGAAGTTTAATGCCGAATGAGGGCGAAGACTTGATGCCATAAGGTTGTCACCGGCAGGTTAGAGGATGAGCATATGGGTGGCGAAGATGTTGTCATAGACCCTTGGGGAAGTGCACAATCAACTGATTATTCTCGGATTATTGAACAGTTTGGACTATCATCGATGGACCAGATGAGCCTTCCATCTCCGTCGCGATTGCATCGTCGAGGAATTGTCTTTGCACACCGTGATTTAGGACAGATTCTGGATGCTCAAAAACAGGGAGATTCCTTCGGCGTCCTAACCGGTCTCATGCCTAGTGGGCAAATGCATATGGGGCATTCAATGGTCATTGACCAAGTGAAATGGTTCCAAGAACTTGGAGGCGATGTAACCATTGCAGTGGCAGATTTAGAAAGCCAAGCAACACGTGGAGTATCGTTAGAAAAGGGTCGAAAGATTGCATTAGAAGAATATATTTCTCATTATGCTGCCTTGGGGATTGACCCTGAAAAAACCAATGTCTATTTCCAATCTTCACGCCCAATTGTTCAACGATTGGGTTTTCAACTTGGGAAGCGTACAAATTTGAATGAATTTGAGGCCATTTACGGATTCAGTGGAGAAACAAATCTTGCCCATGTTCAGGCTCCACTGGTACAAGTAGGGGATATCCTGCATCCGCAAACTGATGAATATGGAGGTTTGCGGCCGATTGTCGTACCTGTGGGTGTTGATCAAGACCCCCACCTCCGGCTAACACGTGGCCTTGCTTCCAAAACCAATTGGTTCAATGTCAATGATGGAAAGTCTTCAGGTGTTGTGATTGGGCTTTCGGTTCAAGATGATAATGCCGAAGTTCTTGGGCAATTGCCAAATGGTCGCCTTGACAAAGACCGTCTTAACACAGTATTTGCAGGCATGGTTGCCTCACTTGAACACCTCGGATTTTCAGATATACAGTCCAATCCAAAGCAGGGTACAATCACTGTTCCAAGTGCTACAGCAAAAGATAAATCCAAAATCAGAATTAAATTGCTCGAATACGAACGCTCACTTGGAGGTATGGGATTACTCGCACCTTCATCGACCTACCACCACTTTGCTGTTGGTTTAACTGGTGATAAAATGAGTAGCAGTAAGCCAAAGACCACGCTCTTCTTACGCGATGATTTACCTACCGTTGAAAAGAAAATCAAGCGTGCTTTTTCCGGTGGCCAAGCGACTGTTGAAGAACATCGACGAATTGGTGGAAACCCAGATATCGATGTTGCCTACCGATACATGATGTATTTCTTTGAAGATGATGATTCTTATTTGGAAGAAATTAATGCCGATTATCGTGCAGGAAAAATCTTAGCAGGTGAGATGAAACAATTGTGCATTGACCGCGCAACAACTTGGATGAGTAATTTACATGAAATGAGAGACCAAACCGCTCACCTTGTCACTGATTTCTTGGCCCAAGACGCACAATAATCACGAATCATCATCGGATGAAAAGACGACAGGGTCTGGGCCAATGGGAAGTTCTTCAAGTTCTTTTGCCGTCAATTCCCTTTCAGATGCATCATCATCAAGAATCATTGAATGTCCATGTGGGTCCAAAAATTCAACGGTGAATACACTTTCATCTCCGGCTTGCTGAATCGATTTGAGTAAAGAGTCAAGAGTTGTAAGCGAGTTCAAGTGATCCGAATCTTCATCGTTTGAATTTGATGCAATATCTCTTTCAACATCACGTCGAACCATATTGATAATATCGACAAATCTATTCAAAACACCCTCTATGTTACTCACATAGCCTGTGGAATTTGTACCTGGCATAACCTCGAGTTCCAATTCAGGAATCCGGACGGTACACGAGGATGAGCGAACAACACGTGAACGCAGTTTTTGTGTGCTATCCACTGTCAACGACCATGCACCAGCCTTCTTTCCTTCTGCGGGGATAAAATCCGTTTGGCGCCATCCACATGCATGGCACAGAACCGTTACTTGGGTGTGTTCACCAAAGTAAGGTATTTCATCGACATTGGCAACCATTCGAAGTTGACCATCTTCCTTACAAATTGGACAAGGAATGTCGATGGGTTGTTCATCCATTAGATTCGCCGCCTTCCAAGTTCATTCGCATCAACGGCAAAAGCTTCCATTTCAACACCACGAACTCCTCGGCAGCCTGGCGGGAGTAGCATCAAGCGAGTCTCAGTCATTTGGATAATTTGTCCGCCTAAATCATTGTCAATAAACGTGTTAAGTTGTGATAAAGCAGCATTAAACTCAACTGTTTTTTTCATCAAACGATTCATTTCCACAATGACAGCATGGTCATCGGCAACCCAATCCATCAATTGGCCACAGCCCGTGATGTCATTGAGTACGGCGCGATGCAAAACCATGCCATTTTCAGAATCTGGAATTGGTGGGTTTGGATACAATTCCCCAAGGTCGTGGTAGATGACTTCGCTTGCAGGCGATATCTGTGTGTGATTTCCCTCCATACTTGGCATGTTGAAGGTACGCAGTGGCGTAGCAGTCTCATCGTCGGAATCTTCCGCCAAATCTTTCACCTTCTCGGCTTTTCGAATCTTTTCATCTGCTCGTGCCAATACATCAAGGTCTGGCATTGAAGGAACAATAGTGTCTTTTACTGGACTTGGATCTTGTTGCGGCTGAGGATTGGTGAAGGCATCGAGAGAAGACTGTGCTTCGTCTCTTTTTCCTTTCTTACCTCTGCGCATACAAGCGGCTGGCATCAAACACCTCAAGAAGACTCGCCTTCATCAAGAGTCGTTGAAGGCTTTTTCAAAGGGCAAAGGGAATTGCCGAGAGATTCGTTGGGTTGATAAAGGGCCACTCGCAACAGACTATTGCGCCTCAAGGTTCAAAAGGTGTCGACTAAAAGAAGGGATTGATGACAATGGATGCGCAGCAGAATGTATTGAAAACCGGAACAAGTACAATAGGTATTACCTTCGATGGCGGAGTAGTAGTTGGAGCGGACCACCGTGCCACTATGGGCCATTTCATTGCCAACAAAAGTGTCCAAAAACTCTTCAAGATTGGTGACAACCTTGCCCTTACAACCGCAGGCCTTGTTGGTCATGCACAATCCCTTTCTCGCACTCTCTGTGCCGAAGTAGCCTTGTTTCAATTGCGTCGTCAGCAACCTATGACCGTACGTGGTGCAGCCACATTAACTGCTAATATCCTTTCAGGTCGCCCTCACTGGGTTCAATTGTTGATTGTTGGTGTTGATGATGAAGGTGGCCATGTCTACTCTATCGATTCTGCAGGCGGCTCCATTCCTGATGTTTATTGTGCTACAGGTTCCGGCTCGCCTTACATGTATGGTGTCCTTGAAGACGGTTTCAGAGAAGGTATGTCTAGAACCGATGCATTGAAACTCGCGGCCCGTTCCCTTCACGCATCGGGGCAGCGTGATGCCGCCTCCGGAAACGGAATGGATTTGGCAGTAATCACTGCCAAAGAAGGCTTTGTTTCCCTTTCTCAAGCAGAAATTGCAAAACTTCTTTCTTGAGAGTTTCTAATTCCCGCAGCTCTATACTGCACTCCTTAGGGAGAGTTTGTGCACAGTCATTGTGCGAGCGCGGGAGACGGTGAAATTATGCGTCTAACGTTTAAAGAATTAAAAGACCAAGTGCAGAAGATAGTCCCTCGGGATATACCCTACACTGTAGAATTAGAAGCTGGCAATATTGCTTTGGTGACTCCTGAGCCAAATCGTATTCTTGCTACGGATGGATTGCTTGCAAAAATTGCTGGTAAAGTTAAGCGAAAGATTGTTCTTCGACCGGATTCTTCAATTATGAAATCTGAAGAAGATGCTACAAAAATAGTCAAAGAAATTATTCCTGAATCAGCATCAATTACCAACATTTACTTTGATGCCTGCTTTAGAGAAATTACAGTCCAGTGTGAAAACCCAGGTGAAGCAGTTGGACGGCGTGGAATTAATTTACAACAAGTCCGTGACCAATCCGGGTGGCTCATCACTGTTGAGAGAACCCCCCCACTCATCTCAAAGACAGTTCACGACATTCGTGGTTATCGTCATGCCCATGCTGATGAGCGCCGAAAACTGTTGAAGGATTTCGGACTCAATATTCACCGTCCTCAACGCCCTGGTGCTACTTGGGCACGGGTAACTGCATTGGGTTCATACCGAGAAGTTGGACGGGCTTGCCACTTTGTCACGACCAATGAATCCCGTGTCATGATTGATGTTGGAGTTAACATTGCTTCTGACACCGACCCTATGCCTTATTTCACCGCTCCTGAAGCGCTACCTTTGGAAAAATTAGATGCCGTGGTATTGACGCACGCACACTTAGACCATGCGGGAATGCTTCCAGTTTTGTTCAAATACGGATACAGAGGTCCAGTGTATTGTACCCCTCCAACACGTGATTTGATGCTACTTTTGCAAACTGATTATCTCAAGGTTGGTGGTGCTGAAGGAAAGCGTGCGCCATATGACATGGAAGATATTCGAACCTGTATGCGACACGTTGTCGATGTAAATTGGGATGAAACCACAGACATTGCTCCGGATATCAAACTAACATTTTCCAATGCTGGTCATATTCTTGGCTCTTCTGCCGTGCACCTCCACATTGGTGATGGGAAGCACAACATTGTCTTCAGTGGTGACCAAAAATATGAGAAATCATGGCTCTTCGATGCAGCAAATACACGTTTCCCTCGTGTGGAAACTCTCGTTATTGAATCTACATATGGTGCTTCAGGAGATTATCAGCCATCACGCCAAGAGGCGAATCAAGAGTTACAAGACATTGTATCTAGAACCATGGCTCGAGGTGGCAAGGTTATTTGTCCAGTTTTCGCCGTTGGCCGAAGCCAAGAAGTGATGATAGCAATTGATGAATTGTTCCGTTCGGGAACTGTAAAGCCAGTCCCAGTTTGGTTGGATGGCATGATTCAAGAAGCAACTGCAATTCACGCGGCCCATCCTGATTATCTCACAAGTAGCCTTAGAAAATCTCTGCTCAAAGATGATGGAGAAAACCCATTCACCAGTGAATGGTTCCGTCCGGTCAAAGGGCGAGAATTACGTGAAAGCATCATAATGGATAATTCTCCATGTATTGTTTTAGCCACATCTGGAATGCTCAATGGCGGTCCAGTTATGGAATATTTCAAGAACTGGGCACATGAAGACCGCAACTCACTGTGTTTCGTCGGTTATCAAGCAGAAGGGACGCTCGGGCGACGACTTCAGAAAGGATTTGGTGAAGTTCCAATGATTATCAATGGAAAAACGGAGATAGTCAAGATTGGATGTGAAATGGTTACGATTGATGGATTTTCTGGACATTCAGATCGTCGTCAATTGCTTGATTTCGTCGACCAAATCTCACCTACACCACGAAATATTATTTGCCATCATGGAGATTATCACAAATGTAACGAACTTGGAAAAACCTTGCGAGAGCGCTACAAATGCCGAACCTACGCTCCGCAAAATCTTGAGACTATTCGCCTAATGTGATCACATCAGCGGTATGTCGAATCCAGATTCTAGTGGGTCGGGTAGTGTTTGTTCCATCTGTTCACTCTGTAGATTGTTAAGAGTTGTACCAGTTGAATAATTCACCTTGATAGGGGTGGCTCCAGTGTTTGTAGTCGATTTTGATGAGGCCTCAAAAAGGAACCAAGAAAGGACGATGAAAATCAATCCAAGGCCAGAAGCAACGATGACTAAGGTACTTCCTCCGCTGGCGAGATTGATGCCAATCGCAACAACGAAAAAGAATATGGCTGCCAGTAAAAGGAGTCTTCGAGAAACCGTCGCCATAGATGTCTCACGACCATGTTATTCATGAACCCGTTGCATCTGTACCCACATTATGTACTCGTCTGGTGAAGAGCGTTCATCCAAAGTTGCCTGCCCCGGATGGCTCATGACTGCCGTAGCCCCATGGGGGGAAAATGCCGAAGATGCTTATGACCAAGGCTTGGTCGAACTTGGACTTGGCGATTCACGTTTAATTGAAATGAAGGGCGCTATGCTGCCGCTTGGATTTGGAGCAACTCCACCCCAACCACTTCCGATGGGTTCGCTGGTTGAATGTCATCTGGCCACTGCGTATTCGTGGAATGGCTCATCAGCCTGTGCAGGTGTGGCATGGGCAGCATGTGTGACACCAGAAGGTGATGAATGTGCGGTTGTTGCGACAGTCTCTACAGAACTTGATTATGAAGAAACCACGCTTCTTTTGCGCCGGCATTTACAACGTAAACTTGCTAGCAGAGACCTTGAAGTTCAGTCATTTGATGTGGCTGTTGATGAAGTGACTGCAGCCGCAGACCACCACGGTGTGGCAATGGCCGCACTAATCTTGCCAAATTCACTTTCTCTCGGTGCACGAACTGGAACTGGTCCTGTTCGTGGCGCATTAACGCGAAAAGCATCCGAGCCACAACAAAAACGAGTTGATGTGAAAGCACCTGCTGCACCAGCGTTACGTCCTGGTTCACGCAGATCTAATACAGATTTCTCTCTTTGAGAAGTCTTGAAGTACCCTCGGCATGAAGCCAAACTATGTCTGGTGCTGGGTGGAATGTGGTCCGGTGCGGTGCCTGCAAGACTTGTCATGGACATCGCGGAACAGGTCGTAATTGTCCGCATTGCGGTCAGAAATTGCAATCAGATGCTGAAATTGTAATTTCGGTTGCAACACCATCAGAATTGCGGATTGAAGTTGCTCTTGCAAACACTCCTGAAGAATTACGTGACTCTTTGCGTAAGAGACTTCAAGCCAATCAGAAACTGTTTCATCAAGAGGAGCCAATTTCTTTTCAAAGATTGCCACAAATCCTTCTCAGTGCAACCGATGGAAACGGTGCGTTAAGCATTGAAACCCTCCAACCGGTACTTGACAAAAACAGCATCAATATCGACGTAGAAGACCTCATTGCTATGTCAGAATCACAAGGTCTTCTTGTTCGCCTTGATACAGATTGCTGGCAACTCCTTGAGTGAACTTCATAGGTAAGACGCCGTGGCGAGGACTGCAAGGGGCGATTGGGTTAGCTTGGCCTATACTCGGGCGTTTGGGACGCTTGGACCCAGGTTCAAATCCTGGATCGCCCACCATACTTGGTCTGAAGAGGTTCATTCTGGGAGTATTATTTCATGTACCCAAATTAGATGATAGCCAAATTGTGTTTTGATATATGAATCTGGAACAGTTTCAGGCTCCATTGCCCACACCGCTTCTTCAAATTTTTGAACCATTTGACCTTCGACAAATTCGCCGAGGTCACCCTTCTTGGTGGCGCTTGAGCAATTGGAATATTTCCGAGCCAATTTTTTGAAGATTTTTAGAGGCTTGCGAGATGATTGAATTTGTTCAAGAATCTCACGTGCATCGGGTTTTGAGGCAACAAGAATGTGCCTCACATGAGCCTTTCTTGGTTTACGCCTTTTGTCGAGCCTTCGCACTTAGTCTCAACTCCCGAACGGTTCGTGTTGCTCCCCTGTCAAAAACATGTGCAATCAACCAAGCGATAATTGTAATGAATACAGGGGCGATTCCTCGACCCACCAACTCTCGCTCCAAGTCGGTACTGATACCTGGAAGCAAAGCAATCCATCCGATGACATAGGCTATTGTGGCAAATATTGTATGTGGTGTCACTCGGCTACTAAAAAGCCAAGAAATATTGCGCTGGTGATGGCGATAGGCCATCATGAGTCCAACTTTCGCAAAAAACGATAGTCGCCTAATGCCAGTTTTTTGTTCACCATAAATTGATTCGACTGGTATGTGTACTATTCGAAATCCAAGTGCTGAAAGTCGAATGAGCCAAAAATTCGGATACCCATACCCCTTCCATGAATCCGCCCATTTCCATTCATTTAGCACCTCATGGTGAGTTGCAGTATAACCACACTGCGGGTCTGGAGTGACCTGTCCAGAAGCAAGGCCGGTAAAGAAAGAAAGAATTCGACTCGCAATACGACGTATTTTTGGCATGTTTTCAATTCCTAGATGGTGGCTAAACCGATTCCCTTGGGAATATTCTGCTCTGTTTTCAACCACTGGCTGAAGAAGTGCCTCCATATCATTTGGATTCATCTGGCCATCACCAGCCATTACTACGCTGATGAAAGGCAAATTAGGCCAATGACTCAGAAGATATTGGTGACCTGCATCAATGGCGGCCCCTACACCTTCTCCGCCT
>Ga0209043_1001067_pt1 | contig 15932 bp, 9 predicted proteins | sample SaaInlV_100m_DNA_3_FD_184654 | JGI IMG/M metagenome (GOLD analysis project Ga0209043, IMG submission 184654) | Marine microbial communities from expanding oxygen minimum zones in the Saanich Inlet - SI037_S4LV_100m_DNA (SPAdes) (version 2) | ecosystem: Environmental > Aquatic > Marine >... | reverse complement strand
CTGGATGCCTTGCCGCCCTTCGATGGACAGACTCTTCCGCAGACTGGGGTTCTTGACCGTTTGCTGATCGGTTGTCTCCCTGTCACCATCGCCGAAACCGCTGCTTGTGAGGATATTCTCGAGTTCAACTGGTGCAACGACATCAACGGAACCGGAAGCGTCAACCTCTACAACAACGTTGTCATCAACTTCCAGTCGATTCAGGAGTATGAGCGAGACGACACCGTCATCGTGGTGAAAGCGGCTCAGGCATTCAAGCGTGGCGATTGCAACAGCGACGACAAGTCAGACCTCGCGGATGCGGCGGCGATACTGGCCAATCAGTTCGGAAGCTATGATATCAACTGTTCCGATGCCTGCGACGTCAACGACGATGGCCTGTTGAACATGGCAGATTCCGTGTCTCTGCTGAACTGGCTCTTCAATTTTGGAGACGTCCCGGCAGTTCCAGGACCATTCGATGAGGGTGAGGATCCGACCGGTGATTCGCTGCCCGATTGTGACGGCGGCGATACGAATTGCGGATAATGGACTTGAGTTGGGCCTCCCAGGATTCACCGAAGTCGTGAATCCTGGGGGCACTAACTCCGCAACAAGTTGTGGGGGAGGAAGAAATTCCGCTCATGATATACAGTTCGGGAAATGTAATTGTAAGTGGGCCAAGGCGAGGAAGAGTCGCCTCTAGCATCGAAGGCGAAGAGATTATGAGGAGACTTGTATTTCCAGGTGTGCTACTGGGGCTCTGCTGCTTTTCGGTGGACATGGCACTTGCTGGTGGCGGTGCGACCTACAGCGTGAGTAGCGATGCGACTGCTGCTGGGGGGACGGTGAACCTGACTGCCACCCTCGACAACGATGGTGGGGATATCAGCGGATGGTCCTGGGGACTTTGCCACGACGAGCTGGTGGCGACCGTATCGAACATCGGTGATGGAGGTGGTGCTGCCAATAGCACCTCGACCGTCAGCAATGGCGATCCGGCGAGTTTTAACGAGACATCCATCTATCCTGGAGGCTTTACGCAGGGCGTGGTAATCGATTTCATCGGTTGCTGTGTGGTTGCGGGTGGGACCACTGGATTTCTGATGGCCACTGCGGATTACACCGTCGCTGGCGGTGTTGCGCCAGGGGACTATTCTGTTGAGTACTGCGGTGGGGTCCTTGGAGCACCGCCGGTTGCGAATGTCGTTGTGGTCAATGGTGGATCGATCCCCCCTGCTGGGGAAAACTCAGGGACGATCACCGTGGTCGACGTCCCCGACCCGGAGTGGAACTACCTTGGTGGAAACTCCTCGGGCAATCACTATCCTGCGGGAACTGGAATTGGTGGACTCACGGTGCTGGTCGGCTTCTCCATCCAGGAGAAGGATAACAGTTCCCAGGGCGCAAGTTTTCCCAATGCTACCCAGGGCTTCTCGATGGGGTGCGGGAATGACGGGTCCTTGGTCATTCCGACCGCCGGTAGCACCAGTCTTGGATTCGAGCCTGATTTTGCGGAGTTCAACTTCTACCCGGACGCTTGGATACTGGGAGTGGTGTATTCCTTCAGCGGTTCCCAACTCGCTCTGTTTGATGTTACCACTGAGGTGATTTCTGTCGCCTACGATGGAGTTGCGACTGCTCTTGCAGGAGTTGAGGGTGCCACGTCGACAGCGTTGGTGTGGAACAATTCCACCGGCAGCCCACCGGTATCAAACGTGGTGGTCTTTGATAGTGGAGGTTATTCACCCAATTTCATCGAAGGGTCGATCGAATTCGTCGGCACCGTGACCAACGCTTTTCAACGTGGTGACTCAAATGATGATGGTGTGGTCAATATTGCTGACATCATCTGGATGCTGTCGGAGATGTTCGGCGGTAGGGGCTTCACCGATTGCGCCATTGCGGATGATTCAAATGCGGATGGAATGAACGATGCCGCTGATGCCGTGTACACCGCGACTTATGTCTTCCTCGAAGGTCCTGCACCGGCAGCGCCATTTGGAAGTTGCGGTGCCACAGCCGGCCAGACACCTGCAGATTGCGTGAGCTTTAATAGTTGCCCCTGACGAGGATTAGTATCCAGGTGGCCATGAGCAGGGTCTGGAAGTGCCGACTTCAAGTTGGGCGATTCTGGAAAAGCGTGGAACGGTTATGAAAGAGGATCCGACCGGTGATTCTCTGCCTGTTTGCGATAGTGACGACACAAATTGTGGGTAGGGAGTTGAGTTCAGAATCGGTGCCATGCTCGAGCGATGTTGCTGGAGTACTGCTGCGGATTTGATTCTTGACGGAATTTTGTTTTCATATAACTCGCACGCTTGCAGGGTATGCGGCGTGTTCAGAATAAAGGTGGATTGATCATGCGACATCTTCTTGTGACATCGTTTCTGATGATGTTGGTGCTGATGACAACCGGCGTATTGGCGCAGGATTATGTCCTCACCATCTCCAGTGGCAGCATCCCCAATAACGGTAGCGGAGACCTCACGGTCACTTTCGACAATAATGGCGGAGAAGTGCAGGGCTGGTCCTATGGAGCCTGCAATGACACCGCCTTCCTCACCTGCACTGGTGTGACCGAGGGATCCACCACGGCCACCGTGAATGAGGGCGGTACCCCCGACTTCAACCAGTACTCCGTCTTTGACGAGGGATTCACTGCGGGTGTCGTGATTTGTTTCGTCGGGTGTGCCACCCTGGCAAACGGCACCGGATATGAGTTGAACATCGCCACATATGACTGCACCGCTGAGGGTAGCACCTCCGTCTCCTTCTGCGACACCCTGGGGGCACCTGCGGTGACCACGGTGGTGGTGGTCGATGGCGCTTCGATTGCTCCGGTGCAGAACTCTGGTAATGTCGAGTGCATCGGTGTCCCCGATCCGGAGTACACCTACTCCGCTGGAAACGCCTCTGCCGGCTACAACCCGGCGGATGGAAATGCCTCCACTTCAGTCGATATCACCATCGCCGAGACCGACAACAGCGGATTGGGCGCACCTTTCCCCAACGATACCCAGGGCTTCTCGATGGGGCTGGGCAACAGCTCCGAGGTGGTGGCCACCGCAGTGAACCTGACGTTACCTTTCGATGCGGACTTTGGCGAGAGCAGCATCTTCCCCGAGGGGTGGACCCTCGGAGTGGTTTACAGTTTCGCCGGTGGCGAGGTGCTGGCGTTCCCTTCAGCGACGACGGTGGTCTCGGTCGACTACGAGACTGGTGGCAGCATGGCGGGGAATGAAGACGGCGCGATCGCTTCACTGACCTGGAATAACGGCCTCGGTTCTCCTGCAGTGGCCAATGTCGTGGTGGTCGGTGGTGCGTCGCTGACTGCGGCCCAGTCAGACGGGAGCATCGCTCTCAACCCAGTGGTCACCAGTGACTGGATCCGCGGAGACGCCAATAGCGATAGTGTGGTCAATATTGCCGACGTGATCTGGATGATCTCGGAGTTGTTCACCGGAGGAGCCGCGAGTAGTTGCAGCATCTCCAGTGATGCCAATGACGATGGAGCGAATGATCTCGGGGATCCGTCCTATGTCATCCAGTACCGTTTCATCGGTGGACCGATGCCGGTCGCTCCTTTCCCTGGTTGTGGTCAAGTCGATGGGCAAACACCGGAAGATTGTGCAGGATCGTCCTGCTCTGGTTAGAGTGAATGAGACCGGGCTCCGCGGCCAGAGTGGGGTCGCACCCACTGGAACTTGGATCGGCGGAGCGATGGGATTCAGTTGTAAATGGCGGCTCATAGCGGTCATAGATGACATTCCTGTACTCGAGGTCGAGATTCGGGCGAGGCTTTTGTCGCAATGCTTGCAACGAAGGCTTCGCCCATTCATTATGAGTGAGAATGAGTATATCAATCACATTTGCGCGACACTCCTGAGGTGTATCTGATGGATGTGCTTCGCCAACTCGTTGAAAGAGAGTCATGAGAAATCTTTTAGTAACAGCATTCCTGTTGGTCGCCACCAGTATTTCTGCGCAGGATTATGTCCTCAGCATCTCCAGTGGCAGCATTCCAAATAACGGGAGCGGAGACCTCACGGTCAATCTCGACAACAATGGTGGAGAGTTGCAGGGGTGGTCCTTCGGAGCTTGCAATGACACCGCCTTTCTCACCTGTACCGGTGTGGTGGACGGATCGACCGTGGCCACCGTAAATGATGGAGATACCCCCGACTTCAACGAGAGTTCCGTCTTTGACGAGGGCTTCACTGTTGGTGTGGTGATCTGCTTTACCGGTTGCGCCACCTTGACAAGCGGTACCGGATACGAGTTGAACATCGCCACATATGACTGCACCGCTGAGGGGAGCACTTCCGTCTCCTTCTGCGACACCCTGGGTTCACCCGCGGTGGATACGGTAGTGGTGGTCGATGGCGCTTCCCTCGTTCCGGTGCAGAACTCCGGTGCTGTCGAGTGCATCGGTGTTCCCGATCCGGAGTACACCTACGGTGCTGGAAACGCCTCTGCCGGCTATAACCCGGCGGATGGAAACGCCTCAGTTTCGGTCGATATCACCATCGCCGAGACCGACAACAGTGGACTCGGTGCGCCCTTCCCCAACGATACCCAGGGCTTCTCGATGGGCCTGGGCAACAGTTCCGAGGTGGTGGCCACCGCAGTGAACCTGTCGTTGCCCTTCGAAGCGGACTTTGGCGAGAGCAACATCTACCCCGAGGGGTGGACCATCGGAGTGGTTTACAGTTTCGCCGGTGGCGAGGTGCTGGCGTTCCCTTCAGCGGCGACGGTGATCTCGGTGGACTACGAGACTGGTGGCAGCATGGCGGGGAATGAAGACGGCGCGATCGCTTCACTGACCTGGGATGACGGCCTCGGTTCTCCTGCAGTGGCCAATGTCGTGGTGGTCGGTGGTGGGTCGCTGACTGCGGCCCAGTCAGACGGTAGCATCGCCCTCAGTCCGGTGGTGACCATCGATTGGATCAGGGGAGATGCCAACGGTGACTCCCATGTGAATGTGGCCGATGCGATCTGGATCATCAGCGAGTTGTTCGTTTCTGGACCCGCCAGTAGCTGCGCGATTGCGCGCGATGCCAATGGAGACAGCAAGTACGACATCGCAGACCCGACTTACATCGTCCAGTATCGCTTCATCAGTGGTCCGATGCCCTCTGCTCCTTTCCCCGAGTGTGGTCAGGTCGATGGGCAAACTCCTGAAGATTGCTCCGATTCTGGCTGCTAACTGAGAAGAGCGGAGGCTCTTCAGGCAGCAATGTGTCTGCGGTGAAAATAGAAGCCAGTTCCTCGAGTTTGTCGGGGAACTGGCTTTTTTTCATGGCTGATCCGATGGTTCGAGGGAATCGGAAGAGATCGATCCCTCTCGAGGACTGGGGTGCGGTTCTTTACAAACTGCTTGTCATGAGAAAAAGGGTCCAAGATAGGTGCAATTTCGTGGCTGCACCGAGGTCGATTGCCCCTTACGATGACACCTTGGATCTGCAGGAGGGTCCATTCTCGGGTCTTGAGTTGCTGAACCGGGTGATGACTCCGCTTGAAGGTATGACCTTGGAATTCCCGGAGTATGAAATTAAGACCAGAGGTACTGTCTGAATCATCCTATCGGCCCACGAGTGTGGCGTTCGGATGGAGAATAGAGTCTCAATAGAGTGGCCAGCGGACCTTGGCCACCAACACTGGAAGAGAAGGAATCCGCCCATGTACAAGTTGATCTGCCTGTTCACGACGATCTTGCTGATGACCACCAGTCCGCTGGGGGCACAGGATTTCCTCCTGTATGTCTCCGGACCGGCAACCGCCACCCTGGGAGAGTCATTTGATCAATCCACCATGCTCGATGTCAATCAGGATGTCGTTGCTGGTTGGTCCTTCGGAGCCTGCCACGACTCGACCCTGATGACTCTCAATGAGGTGATGGATGGTGAGACCACACTCATCGTCAAGAACGGCGATGAACCCGATTTCAATCAGACCAATGTGCTCGTCGATGGATTCACTGTGGGACTCGTGATCTGTTTCACCGGGTGTGCAGTGCTCGAGGTTGGGACCGGTTATGAGATCAATGTCGCGACCTACACCGCGGATGCCGAAGGCGTCTCTACCACCGATTTCTGCGACACCTTGGGTGCACCTCCCGTGGAAACGGTGATCGTGGTCAACGGGGCGTCAGTGACCCCGGAGCAAATCTCGGGCTCGGTCGAGATTCTCGCAACTCCCCCGGTTCCAGATCCAGAGTTCATCTTTAGCGCCGCGACAGAGACCATCAATTACGATGGGAACTCGGGATCCGCCTCGTTCAGCGTCTCGGTCCAGATTTCAGAAACGGACAACAGTGCCAGCGGAGCAGATTTCCCCAATCAAACTCAGGGCTTCTCGATGGGAATGGCCAACGACTCCGCGGTGATGGAGTGCACCGGTGCAGATGTCTCTCTTCCCTTTGATGCAGACTTTGCTGAGGGGGGAGTCTCAGCAGGAGGCTGGACGATGGGAGTCGTCTTCAGTTTCACTGGTGGAGTGACCCTGGCCTTCACCGAGCCCCTCGTTGTGGCTGTGGCCGATTATTCGACGGTGGCTGGCGCCCTGTCGGGGACGGGCACCACCGAGACCGCATTGACCTGGTCGGAAGACCTTGGATCTCCTCCGGTGGCCAATATTGTGGTGGTCGATGGAGCTTCACTGACTCCCGAGATGGTCGATGGAACCATCACCTTCCAGCCGGTTTTCGACCAGCCGTTCCTTCGAGGTAACTGTAACGGGAATAGCGGCGTCGACATTTCGGACGGGATCTGGATGCTTCAGGAGCTCCACCTGGGAGGTCCTAGCGGAACCTGCGCCGAGGCTTGTGACGCCAACGGCGACAGTTCCTACGATACAGCGGATGCGATCTACGTGATTTATTACCGCTTGCTCGACGGACCGGCTCCGACCGCCCCATTCCCCGATTGTGGGGTTGAGGTCGGCTCCGATTGTGATGCCACCAACTACTGTCCATAGATCAGCCATCGATCGTCGGTAGATTTGTTTCCTGCCCTCCTGTCGATCTTGAAGCGGGCCCGAAGCCAGTAGGCTTTGGGCCCGCTTTTTATCTCCATCTTGCTATCCTCCTCCTCTTCTCCTGACCCCCGCATCGCCAGCCGGCAATTCCAATCGAGACCTCGCCAAATCGCTGGCGGACCCCCGTGGTGTGGGTCCGTGGTGTGGGTCCGTGGTGAAGGAAGTAATGCTTGCCGGAATACGGCACTTGTTGCCGGAAATCACGGTGATTCTGGTGAGCCGTCTTCGTCACGAGTGAGGCTCTAGTCTGTAGCGCCTCTTTGTTAACTCTTTTGTATATAGACATGTTTGACAATGAGTGATACGGTCGAGACTCGAAGACAGGAGTCCCGACACGACTCCCCAGCAGATCCGGGCTCACGCCCGGCCAGTTCTACCTCTTCCTAGCACCACATAACCGGCAATTGTTGTCGGGTAGATACTGGAATCGGTTCTCCCCTGGACCGGCTCCTGGGTCTTCCTGACTTGTTTACTAACATTTTTAGTTAATCCCCATTTTATCGGAGTCATTCCGAGAAGTCAGGGTCCGGGTAGAAAGGCCCCCCCCTTGACCGATTGGAATTTCCGAAGTGTCCCCAGGAGACGAGGAGAGAAAGTGATGAACCGGAGTCTTATGCGCCTTCGCAGCGCACTTCTCGCGGTACTTTTTGCCGCGATCGGCACCCATGCCTTCGCTCAGAATTCACTGACCATCACCGATGGTCAATCGGCAGGACTCGCATCCGAGTCATTAAGCGTTTTGATGGACGCTGATGTCTCGGTTGAAGGATTTGTTCTTGCCATAACCTTCGACAACGGACTGTTGTCGGTAACCAATATCGTCGCAGGATCTGCGACGACTGCAGCTTCTGCAGAGTTAGTCGTGCCGGAAACTCTTTCCGGTGGATTCACTCTTGGAGTCGTTGTGGATGCTAGTGCTCCTTTCGACGGCCAGGAAATTCCTGCCGGGTCGGGCCAGGAGATTGCAGCTTTCACACTGACGCCTCAGACCATCGTGACCACGGACACCCAGAGTGCCGTTGAGTTCTCTGACGGTGTTCTGAACAATCCGCCCTTGTCCAACCTGCTGGTGCAGAATGGGCAAAGCATTGGTGCCGCCAATGGCCTCGGGCTCAACAACGGCACCATGACGCTTCTTCCGCCTCCACCCGACAGCATGCGTCTCGAGTCGATTGTGATCGATTCCGATTCCAGTGGTGCTGCGCGTGTCCTTCTTTCAAACTCCAGCGGAGCTGTCCAGGGATACGTCCTGGCGGTGGCTCATGACTCGGCTCTCATGTCCCTTCAGGGGATCACGCTGGGTGCAGAGACTCTCGCTGCAGGTGCTGAACTGGTTGTTCCTGAGTTGTACTCCAACGGAGGAACTCTGGGAGTGGTGCTTGATTTCGAGAGCCCGTTCGAGGGTCAGAGCATCGCAACCGGTGCTGACAATCACATCGCCAGTTTCACCTACTCGTCCAATCAGATCATCGAAAGCCCTGATCAGCCAGTCACGACCGCCATCGAGCTGGTCAATGGTCAGCTGGGCAGTCCCGCTCTCGATAACGTGATCGTCGTCTCAGGACTGTCGATCAGTCCCGCTCTCGAGGACGGAACCGTGACGTTGCTGGATATCACCATTCCAGTCAACGATACGGCGTTCTACATCGGTCAGCGTGACTTCCCGGAGACCGGCACCAATGGTGGCCTCGGCTTTCCCGGTCAGGAGATCGAGTTTTGCTTCTTCTACAGTGATCCTAACGACAACATCCAGGGTATTCAGATGGCCGTCTGCTACGACGACCTTCTTCTGATCGACGGTACTTTCACCATCGAAGGTTCCATCGCTGACGAGCTGGGTGCTGAATTCGTCAACTACCAGATCGACAATGACGACAATGACGGAGATGGTCGTGAGTTGGTCGCTGGTATTCTGATGGACGCGCTTCCACCTTTCGAGAACCAGCAGCTGCCTTCAACGATCGAGCCGCTGATGATCGCATGTGTGCAGGCTGAAGTTGACGCTGGAGCCGCCTGTGGAGATTCCTTCTCCATCGATTTCTGCGACGGAATCAACGGTAACGGTATGGTCCCGATCAACAACCTGGTTGTTATCGAGTACCAGTCGATCCAGTCCTTCGAGCGCTACGGTGCGACCTACGAGATCATTCCGGTCCCCGCCTTCCAGCGTGGTGACTGCAACACGGATACCAAGGTCGACTTGGCGGATGCCGCCACCGTGATCGCCAGTCAGTTCCAGGGTTACGGGGTCGGATGCCTCGACGCCTGTGACGCCAATGACGACTCCGTGATCAACCTCGCGGACTCTGTCTTCTTGCTTAACTTCTTGTTCAAGTTCGGGCCTCCGACACCAGCGCCAGGCGCATACACGCCGGGTGCCGACCCCACTGAGGACGATCTTGATTGTGCTTTGCCGGCCTCTTGTAACTAACCCCGAATCAGGAACCCAAAGATTAAGGACTTCCTTTAGGAAGTGAGTATGAAAATGAAAAGTACAAAAATCGCTTTCACCCTTGCCTTAGCGCTCCTGCTCGGAGCCCCGGCATTCGCGCAATACGATCTGTCGCTGAGCAGCGCAGCAGGAGCACCAGGCTCCAGCGCCGATCTGCAGGTCTTACTAGACAACAATGGAGATGCAATCCAGGGTTGGTCCTTCGGAGTCTGTCATGACGGTCTGGCGCTCAGCCTGACGGAAGTCATAGATGGAGCTACCACTGCGACAGTGAAGAATGGAGATGATCCAGACTTCAATCAGGTCAACGTGGTCTCTGACCAGGGCTTCACCGTTGGAGTCGTGGTCTGTTTCACCGGTTGTGCAACACTGCCGACAGGTACTACAGGTAACGAGTTGAATGTCGCTTCCTACGAGTTACTCGGCGAAGCCGGTTCTTCCACGAGCGTTGACTTCTGCAACACTCTCGGAAACCCAGCAGTTGAGATCCTCGTGGTGGTTGGTGGACAATCAATCCTTCCCTCGACCAGCTCCGGAACCATCGAGATGGTTGCAGGACCTCCTCCCTTCGACTTCGCAGTCGCCGACCAAACCATCTCGTACGATGGTCTCAGTGGAGAGGCTACTTTCACGGTTACTCCGACCATTCAAGAGAATCCGGATAACTCCGGTTTCCCCAGCGCGACCCAAGGAGTCTCGATGGGAATGGCACATGATTCCACCTTGTTGACCGCCAACTCGGTCGCCTGGAACCTTGATACTGGAATCGATCCGGACTTCGCGGAAGGGAACGCCTATGACGGCGGATGGACCATTGGAGTGGTTTACAGTTTCACCGGTCAACAGACTTTGACTTTCGAGACAGCCACACCGGTTCTGAACGTCGAATACAGCACCGTCGCTTCTGCACTTGCTGGACTCGATACCGACACGATGACAGCCTTGGCTTGGTCCAATGAGCTTGGATCCCCCCCGGTTGTGAACATTGTGGTAGTGGGTGGAGGAAGCGTCGATCCGTCTTTGACTGACGGTTCGTTGACTCTGAGCCCCTCCTACGCTCCGCCTGACCTTCCATTCGTCCGTGGTAACTGCAACGGAGATCAGTCCGTGAATATTGCTGACGGAATCTGGATCCTCAACGAGATGTTCCAGGGCGGACCAGCCGGCACTTGTGCCGAGGCTTGTGACGCCAACTCCGACGACTTCGTCGACACTGCTGATGCGATCTTTGTGATCAGTTACCGATTGCTCAGCGGCCCGACACCCAGCGCTCCATTCCCGGAGTGCGGTACCGAAGAAGGAGCGGACTGCGAATCCGCCTCAAACTGCCCCTAAGAGCGAAATTGCTCCAGGACACACGGGAAGGTCCGATGCGGTTCGCCGCATCGGACCATTTTTTTGTGTGTGGGGGCGGTAAGAATGTCAGGAAGAGGCCGATGGGAGCAGCGCACAGGATTGACTGCCGAGGAGTTCCCGATACGATGGAGTTAGCCTCGGGGATCACGCAACCGCCGGGTCTGGCCTGAAAATCCTTCCGGAAGCTCCATCGTCGACGACCCGTCGAGACGGTCTGTGTGGCCGTGCTTACCTGGTCGTCTGAAGCTGGTTTCACTGTTGAAACCGGAGAACCAATGGAGTCAGCGAAAGCTGATTTCCGAGAATGACGACGGAGGCCGATCGATGAAGATCGCCCTGATAACACAATCGATGTTGACCGTGCTTGGCTTACTGCTGGCGCTGGTCGGTTGCACCAATCCTCCCTCGGTGCCGTACACGACTCCTGCCCATGGAGCATCCAATGTTCCCGTGAGCTCGACGATCGAGGTGGCATTTACCACTGCGATGGATCCAGGGTCTACCACGGACTCCAGCAATTGGAGTATCCAGGGTTCTCTCTCGGGAGCCCACACATCCGTCGGGGCGCTGGATACAGACCAGAGAGTTCTGACCCTGACCCCGGATGAGCCCTTTGATCAGGGCGAGACGATTACCGTCACCATCACGGATGGAATCAAAACTGCGATCAACATCCCCATCGAAGCGATCACCATCCAGTTCACGACTGAAGGTGCAGGAGCTTCGTCGGGAGATTTCGAAGCAGCCGACGATGAATTCAGCCTTTACCAGTTGAGTCCGTTAACCGGATCACAGTCGATTCCTCTTCGCCCTTCGGTGACCGCAAGTTTCGATCTTCCCTACCAGACTTCCAGCGCTCCGCAGTCGGTCACTGTGCAGGGTACGAGAACCGGCTGGAGAGATATTCAGTTGGCCCATCCTGGTCAACACTCGGGAATCTCTGGTTCCCTTCAACTGTTGATTCCTGGGAATACGCCGCAGTTACATCCGGGAGAATGGCTGCAAGTGGTCTTCTCCAACGAATTACTCTCGGAGATTCAACCGGAGGAGGACGAACCTCGATTCCTCAATCCATATGTGGCCCGATTCAGGGCGCGGCTCGGTCATGCCACTGGAGGACTGGGGCCCCGTGAATCGCTGATCGCTGGCGGAACCGACCCGGTGCTGATGGCAGAACTGGGGGAGTTCCTTCCCTACAGTGGCCTCGAGATGCTGGTGGTGGGGAGTTCCGGCGATCTACGTCTGCTGAGAAGTGGAAGTAGCGGCGAAGCCTCCACGTGGACGGTCCATTCCCAGATGCAACTCGATTCGATGCCGGTGGCAGGACTGCTGGTGGATATCGATGCGGATTCTCGCACTGAAGCGCTGATCTCCTGTGTCGATGGCACCATCCGGATCGTCGGAGTGCAGGGGCAGGACCTCATCGAAGAGCAAGATCCTGTCGATCTTCAGGGCGTTGTCGCCGAGGCTCTGGCCTGGGCCGAACTCAATGGAGATGGCTTGCCTGATCTATTGGTCGGAGCGGCGGACGGATTGAGAGTGCTTCGTCTGATCACCGTCATCAATCCAGCCACCTTTGAAGTCACCGAAGAATTGACGGTCACTGGCCTGATGCCGCTGGGTGGCCCGGTACAGTCGATCTCCATCGCCGATTTTGATCGGGATGGAAAGATCGATGCTCTGGTGGTTGCCGGCGATGGATACCTGCTTCGAGGAGCAGGAAATGGATCGTTCCTGGAGGCGGCACTGCTCTCTCCGGCACCGCAGGGAGAAGTGGCCCTGGGCGATGTCGATGGAGATGGTTGGATGGACGCTGTGGCGGTGGCTGCCACCGGTCTGTCGATTCACCTCCATCCTGGCACTCTTCCCGAGGGTACCTGGGAGGGGATCCCACTCCTCACAGGAGGACTGGTTCAGGATCTTGCGGTCGGGGAAGTCGATGGCGATCCCGTCAACATCGACGATATCGTGGTGCTGCAATCGGGCACCTCTGACCCGTTGACCCTGATCCGTCGCCTCTCTTCAGACCTGGGAGACTCCAGCATCACCTCGTTGGAATACCCCAACGATCCTGCGAAGGGATCTCTGCTGCTGGTCGATAGTGATGGCGATCGCGGAACGGATGTCTTGCTGTACCTGTCAGAACCCGCAGGATCCGCGGCGATGGCTCTGTGGAGATCGTCAGCGGTGGTCAGTGCCGACGAATCGCTGCTGTCTTACGGCCTCCCTTCTCAGGTCACCGTAGGTCCCGGAGATTCCCAGATCGAGATTCCGCTCACTGCGGAATTCGAACAGGATGTCTCCCGCTTCAACCTCGCCATCGAGTTCGATCAAGAACTACTACAACTGACGAGGATCGAGGCAGATCCATCGACCTTCCCCTTCGGATCGGTCGAGGTGATCGAGTACATCGATCAGGAAAACGGAGTGGCTGCGGCAGAACTGCTGATCAATGGTTACCTCCCGGCGGGGAGTGGGTTGCCCATCGCCCGCTTCGTGTTTCAGCCCCAACCGAGTTTACTCGGAGAGGCAGCATACCAGCTTGCAGATGGACTGCTGATCGAAGGGGTACCCTGGTCCAACCAGGCGATCCTCGAGGTGGACGGAGCTCTCATCGCGGCCGAAATTTCTGCCGCACAAGGGGTCGTCTCCATCGAATCGACGACACCATCTCCTGAGGGACTGACCTGCCAACCTTCGGCGGTGGGTGGTGTCGATGGAGTGCTCCTCGAGTGGACCAATCCGATCACCTATGACAGCCTCGGCGGTCTTGAGATCTACAAGAATGGGATTCTCCTCGCAGCCCTTACAGGTACCTCGACCAGTTTCACCGATAGCAATACCATCGATGGAACCATCGATTACACCCTCATCGGGTTGTCGTCGGGAATCGAATCGGTGCCTGTCCAGTGTCAGGTGACGGTCATCCCGGTACCCGACCTGCAATGCCAGAGGCTAGTGAGTTTGCCCCAGCGGGTGTTCTTGTCGTGGGGTTTTGTCAGTGGAACCACCAGCTGGGAATTGCGTCGAGATGGAAACCTGATCGCCCAGCTTGGCTCCACCCTGCTCTCCTACAACGATGAAACCGATCTGAACGCTCATGATTACCAGTTGATGTCGATCCAGTCGGGATCCCAGAGTTCTGCGGGTGCTCCGTGCAGCGTTACGGATGCCGGCGGCGGAGCCACGGTTCCACCTTCCGATGTGAGTGCTGCTCTGATCGGAGATGACGATGTACGAATCAGCTGGTTCAATGGTGAATCCTATGACCAGCTGCAACTGTTGGCCGATGGAGTACTGATGGCCAGTCTGGCCGGAGATGAGACCGAATTTGTGGCGAACGATCAGTTCCCCGGTCTGGTCATTTACTCGGTGCAGGCGTTCGGAGACGGCGGAGCCAGTAATGTCAGCAATGCTCCTGAAGTGAGTGTTCCGCTGGCACCTCCCACCAACCTTCAATGCTATGGCGCCGGTGCCAGCATCGAGTTGACCTGGCAGAACGGGCCCACCGCCTTCGAGTACGATGAGATCATCGTGGAGCGCACGGGATCGCTCGGTAGCATCGAATACTTCCTTCTGGATGGTACCTCGACCAGTTTTACTGATCTTGCGGGTTCCGGAGTGTGGACTTACACCGTCGTGGGGGATTACTTCCACCAGGGTCTCCAGCACCCGGCGCCTTCCGCGGCTTGTGCCGTCTCTCTCACCGAGAGAGTCTTCTATGATTCTGCAACAGTAGTCGTCGGTCGTCCCTTTAGCATCGACCTACAGGGTCAGTTGCTGGAACAGACTTCTGGCTGGTCCATGGTGGTGGATTACGATTCGACCCGACTGCAAGATCTCTCGGTCTTCGTGCCAGGAGTCTCGCCGACGGGGATCTCGACCACCGATGAGCCTCTGGGAACCTTCGCCGGTCTCCGCCGCCTGACGCTTCAGGTGGAGGGCGCATCTGCGTCCCCTTCCAACTCCGCCATCTTGGCCACCCTTTCTGGAAATATCCCGGCAGACTTCTCACTCCTTGGATCGGCGCTCTGTCACATCGTGTCGGCGACCCTGCAACCTGCAGCCGGCGGCCCCAGTACCGAGCCGGCAATCCTCGACGGTGGAGTCAGCGTCTCGGGTAATGCACTCTTCATCGAACCCGCAGTGCTCAATCCTGGTGAGGAAGTGGTGGTGTGGGCCCGCGGCGCCTGGCAGCAAGATCTGACCGGTTACAGTGTGGCCTTGCAATGGGATCCAGCGATCCTGACCTGTCTCGAGGTCAGCAATATCGGCACCGTGGGTGAAGACCTGAGTGGGCCCTTCGCCGCATTCTTCTCCGGAATCGATGCCTCTGCGGGAACCGCATTTGGATCGGTGATCTCTGCATTCAGTAGCATCCCCTCGTCGCTCGCAGCGGAACTGGGTTACTTCCGATTCATGGTCTCTCCCGGAGCTCCCCAGGGGCTCTCGACAGAGGTGGTTTTCGGCGAACACCTGACGGCGAATTCCTCGGTCACCAACATCTTCGTCGATGACCAGGCGACCTCCATCGATCCTGTCACCATCGGAGCAGAGTTCGTGGTGCTTTCCGATCCTCAGTCGCCGACTCTGTTGTCGATCGATCCGACCACGGGTCCGGTCGCCGGCGGCACCGATGTGCTGTTCAACGGAACGGGCTTCACCGTGGATACGGATGTTTTCTTCGGCGACCAACCCGCCTTGACCGTGATTGTCGTCGATACCGGAACCATTCTCGCCACTACACCTCCAGCGGCCTCTGGCGCGACGGGAAGTGTCGATGTTTCGATCTTCACCCAGTATGGATCGGCAACCCTCCCCGCAGGGTTCAGTTACTACATGACCAGCATCGATGGCTACGATCCCGCCCAGTCACCACTTTGTGGAATGGGCGAGATGACGGTCACCGGAGCCGGACTTCCGACAGGATTGGGAGTGCTCTTTGGTGATCAAGCATCCACTTCGGTGGTGGTGAGCCCGGCTGGCACCAGTGCTACCGTGGTGATCCCCGCTTCCTATCAGCCGGGAGTGGTGGACCTGGTCTTTGTCGATAACTTCGGATCGGTACTGCAATCGTTTCCTGGCGGATTCAACTACATCGATGATG
>Ga0209043_1001062_pt1 | contig 15957 bp, 10 predicted proteins | sample SaaInlV_100m_DNA_3_FD_184654 | JGI IMG/M metagenome (GOLD analysis project Ga0209043, IMG submission 184654) | Marine microbial communities from expanding oxygen minimum zones in the Saanich Inlet - SI037_S4LV_100m_DNA (SPAdes) (version 2) | ecosystem: Environmental > Aquatic > Marine >... | reverse complement strand
TGGGTTTTTCGGGGAACACGTTGAACCGGGTCCGAAAGGATGTGCCTCCCTTGACTCGCCCGTGCCACGATGCTACCACCAGCAGCCATGCGGACCACGCAAAATCACACCGACAGGCCCGGCCGGCTTTTGGCCGCCGTTTGCCTGGTGGCCGCCCTCGCCGGGTGCACCCCGCCCGAGCAAAAAGCCCTTGAAGATGGCAGCCGCCTGCTTGCTGCCGGCAAGACGGCCGAGGCGCTCGTGCAGCTGGAAAAGGCCCAGGAGTTTATCGAGGAGAACGAGATCCTGAAAAAGGAACCCAAGATCACCGGTAAACTCTACAACCAGCTTGGCCTCGCCCACCAAATCATCTCCAAAGACAAAACCGGGGCCGACAAGCCCCGGGATTTGATAAGGGCAAAAGAGTACTTCGATCGAGCTATCGACAAAGGCGGCCAAGAAAGCAAGATTCTAGCGTACCAAAACCGCGCTTGGCTGCACCTTGAGGCGGAGGAATGGGAGAAAGCCACCGCCGACTTCGATGCCCTAATCATGGAGACCGACGGGTTGAGCAACCATGTTTTTAACCTTTGGCTGGAGAAGGGAACCGCCGAGTTTGGCGCGGAACGAATCGACGATGCGAAGGAGAGTTTCAGCAGAATCCCCAACGACCCCCTCGCACAAAATAACCTGGGCACCATCGCATGGAAGCAAAAGAGAAACGCCGTCGCTGCCGATCATTTCGAGCGGGCCATCGCCCTCGACAAACAAAATACCACGGCACTGCGTCACCTTGGAGCGGTTAGGCAGGAGTTAAAACAATACCCCGAGGCACTTGAGGCGTATCGCGCATATCACGGCCTCGTGCCGTCGGATTCCGATATCAGGGATCTCATCGAAAGTTTGGAAGAATATCTCAAGCCCGACCCAATCCCGGAGCCCGACCCGGAGCCGGTCGCTCAAGTTGAGCCGGAGCCGGAACCCAAGCCGAAGGAGCCTGAGCCAACTCCCGAGCCCGAGCCGGTTGAGGTTGTGATCGTCGAGCCGCCCATCGAAGAGCCGGAGCCCGAGCCCGAGCCTGTCGCACCTGAGCCGAAAGTCGTGACCGTCGCTGAGTTCGCGCCGCTGCCCGTCCCTGAGGCCAAGCCGGAGGAAGCCGTTGCCCAAGTCGAAGTGGCCGAGCCAAGCTCCCCCGAGCCGGAGCCTGTTGCCACCCAAGTGGAATTAGCCGAGCCGGCCAAGGACTGGAAGCAGCGGCTCAACCCGATAAAATGGTTCGGCGACGATGATGAAAAAACGACGGCCGAGCGGAAGAAAACCAAGTCGCAAGTTTCCTGGCGCTCGACTACCCCCGTCCCGACCACCCCGCTGCCGAGTCCAAGGCCGTTGGCCAGTGCCTCCACAAACGCCGTGAAAGTGGCCAATGTCCTCCCCAGCGCGGTGGCTTTTCCACGCTACAAATACCTGAGCCCGGCCTTGCCTAACAGCGGCGACCGGCAAGTAGCGAAAACCTATTTCGACGATGGCGATGGCGCTCAAAAACGCGAGGAATGGCAGCGCGCCAAGGCGGCTTACCTCGAGGCGGCCAAGGCCGATCCGGCTTGGTTTGACGCCCGTTTCGAGCTTGGCCAAGCGGCCTACTACACCGGCGACACCGACCTCGCGCTCCAGTCGTTCGAGCACGCGCTGGCCATCCAGCCCAACGACGGCCCGGCGCGGTTTAACTTCGCCATGTCACTTGTGCAGGGCAACTACTACGCCGCCGCCGCACGCGAACTCGAGACGTTCCTGCAGATTGACCCGGACAACGCGCAGGCCCACTTCGAGGCCGGGAGATTGTACGCCCAGAAATTGAATGACGTGGCCAGAGCCGCTGTTCACTACAAGCGCGTCATTGGGCTGAAGCCCGGCCACCCGCAGGCGGTCACCATCCGCTACTGGCTGATCCGTAACAAAACCAACTAACCCCGGCTACCGGACCTGCCTTGCCCGTCATTCCCCAGGCCACGATCGAGCAGGTTCGCAACGCAAGCGACATCGTTGACGTCATCGGCTCGTTCCTCACGCTCAAGCGCGCCGGCACAAACTTCATCGGCCTCTGCCCGTTTCACAACGAGAAAACACCGAGCTTCAACGTGTCGCCGTCGAAGCAGATTTTCCACTGCTTCGGCTGCCACAAGGGCGGCGACGTGTTCACGTTTTTGCGCGAGTTCGAGAACCTTAATTTCGTCGAGGTGGTGCAGCGACTGGCTGAGCGGGCCAGCATCCCGATCGAGTTCGAGATGACCCCCGGCCAGCGCGAGGAGCATTCGGACAAGGAGACACTCCGCACCCTGCACGAGCACGTGGCCGAGCGCTGGGAAACCACCCTGACCAACGACGCCCGCGCCCAAGCCGCCCGAGACTATTTGGCCAAGCGCGGCATCAGCGACGAGGCGGTGAAGCGCTTCCGCCTCGGCTTCTCCCCGGACGAGTGGAGCGACACGCTGAACTGGGCCAAGTCAAAAAAATACGACCCGGAGTTGCTCGAGAAAGGCGGCCTGGCCATCGCCGGTGACAAGGGTCATTACGACCGGTTTCGCGGCCGGCTTATTTTCCCGATCTGCGACGAGCAGGGCCGGGTGATCGGCTTCAGCGGCCGCGTGCTTTCCGCCGAGCAAAAGGGCGGCAAATACATCAACTCCCCCGAGACGGCGATCTTCAGCAAGCGCCGCGTGATCTACGGACTCGACAAGGCGAAGCGACCCATCCTCAACGCTAAGTCGGTCATCGTCTGCGAAGGCCAACTCGACATCATCGCCTGCCACTTGGCAGACATCGAGAATACCGTCGCACCGCAGGGCACCGCCCTCACCGCCGACCACGCCCGCATCCTCAAGCGCTACGCCGAGGAGGTCGTCCTCTGTTTCGACTCCGACACCGCTGGGCAACAGGCCGCCCTGCGCTCGCTAGACGACCTGCTCGCCAGTGGCCTAGCCATTCGCGTCGCCGTCATCCCGCAGCCACATGACCCCGACAGTTTCATCCGCGAAAACGGAGCCGACGCCTTCCGTCAGTTGATCGCCGACGCGCCGGGTTTTTTTGACTTCCTGCTCGACTACCTCTGCCGACTGCACGACGCGAACTCCGACCGCGGCCGCGTCAACATTGTGCAGGAGATGCGGGATGCCGTGCAGAAAACAAACAACCCGGTGCTCATCGACACCTACGCGCAAAAAGTCGGCCACCGCCTCGACGTCGCCGCCGATGCCGTGCGCGCTGAGTTCGCAAAAAAGAAACGCAGCTTCCAGCGACCCGAACCGGAGTACGACGAGCCGCCGCCCGAGGAGGCCGAGCACCCGATGGCCAAGCCGAGCCCGGTGGAGTTTTGGTTGCTCAAGTTCGCGCTCATCGACCGCGACTCTACCGAGTGGCTCGAGGCGCACCTCGACCCCGAATGGGTGACGCACCCCGCCGTACGGGAGATTTTGCTGCAACACTTCGCCCTTACCTCCGAGAGCCCCGAGGCCAGAATCCCGGAACTGCTTGGTGCACTAAATGCCGACGCTTTCAAGCGACTCGCCACCGAGGCCGTGACCGACGGACGCACGATTCCCGAACCGGCGAAGCAGTTGCGGGACATCGTGCTGAGGCTGCGCAACCAATTCATCGAGCGCCGCCTCGGCGGGATCAAGCGCGAGCTCACCGGCGCGAGTGACGAGCAATTGGCCAAGCTCCTCGCCGAGCGGGCGCAGTTGAAAGTCCTGACCCGCCATCCCCTCGAGCCCCTCGCCGGCTCTTGAGCACGCTTTTTGTTAATCAGTTGACAGGTTTTTAAAGAATGATAGTTTTCCCGGCGCTATGAGGGGATTCACTAGTTTTCGAAGTTTTAAACTCTACACAACTTGGTTGAGTGGATTGTTTTTCTGGGTCGGTTGCGTCTTGCCTGGGGCGTCCGAGTTGAAAGTGACACTTGGCCAAGGTCCAGGTGAGACGACCATCACAGCCAGTGGCATCGGCCCGGGTCGGGTCGGTGTGCTGATGTTTTCCGGCGACTTGGTCAACTGGTTTCCGGTGGCGTCCACGGCGGAGGTATCGCTTGGTTTCAGGGAGCCGGTGGGTGGTGGGCAGCGATTTTTCCAACTGCTCGAGACCACGCCGCCCAAGCTCAGCGCGTCGGTCAACTGGAAAACTGGACTCAGCCTGCCAAACGACAAATTCCTCGTCGAGTTCAAGGCGGCCGATGGCGGCGCGTGGGTGCAGCCCGGCACGAAGGTGCCCAAGGAAACGCAGTGGATAAAATTCACCGTGCTGATGGATGACTTGGCGACGGTCTATTTTCAGAACGGCAAACGGCAGAAATTTCACTACGACTTCGGCACGAAACACGTGCCGGAGTTCGGCGACATGACGCATATGGAGTTCGATGGCGTGACGCTTTATCACGGCGGCCGTCGTGCGGTGATGGGCGCGGTTTTGTTCTCCGAGAAAAACAGTGAGTACGCCATCCAGCTCGTCGGGCAGGACAAATTCCCCGCGCCGATGGTTTGCTTTCTTTGGCGCTTGGTCGATGCCGCGCTCGATAAACCGGAGACGTTGCGCGGGTTGTACATGCCGACCTTCGAGCAGGCGGACGCCAGCGGCGCGGTGGCGGAAACTCTCGCCCAGCACGGCGTGCCGCTTGTCTCAGCGCAGCGCTGGGAAACTGGCTCGGATGCCATTTACTCGTTTGGGTGGGCGATGGGCCGATTGGTGTTCGTCAAGGGCGGCAACATCACCGGGGCATTTCGCAATGGCGATCTGACCAGCGATGACATCCTACTCACCGACCATGTGCCTGCAGAGATTCCGAGGGTCGCAGGTATCGTGGCAATGAATCCTTCGACGCCCAATTCACACGTGGCGATCTTGGCTAAAAACTTCGGGATACCATTCTACTATGAGGGCACCGCAGCCACGCGCGAGGAACTTCTCAGCCTTGCTGGTCGCGAGGTGATGTTGCGAACCTCGGCCGGCGGCGGGATCAACAGCTCGACGTCTGGCTCGGCGAAACTGGTGGCCCTTGAGGACGATTTGCCGGAGTCATTTCGTCAAGCGGTCGCCGACTACAAGGCGCCGCTAGAGCTGGGATTTGAGTCCAAGGAAAAGGCTAATACATACACGCTCGCAATTAACCAGATCAAGCCAGGCGACAGCGAATTGGTTGGTGGCAAGGCGGCCAAGTTTAGTTTGTTGAGAAAGTTGATTCCCGAAAACTCGCCCGATCCGGCCATTGCAATCACGTTTGATCTTTGGGATGAGTTCATGGAGCAGCGATTGGCCAACGACAAGTCGATGCGCGATGAGATTGATGCGCGCTTGGCCAAGGCACATCAGTCCGGCTTGCAATCCGACTTGGCTGATGCCCTGAAAACAGTTCGTGATTTGATTCGTGACGGTGAATTTTTTGAGAGCCAGCGGCAGGCAATCATTGCTGCTCTAACGCCATTCGATCGGGCCAAGAAGATTCGTTTCCGCAGTTCGACCAACATCGAGGATAGTCGCCACTTCACCGGCGCGGGACTTTATGACAGCTACAGCGGCTGTTTGCTCGATGACACCGATGACGACACCGACGGCCCGTGTGGCTGCGACAGTTCAAAGTCAGAAGAGCGCGGTGTGTTCCGGGCGGTCAAGCGTGTGTATGCCAGTTTTTACAACCACAACGCCTACCTTGAGCGGAGGCGTTTCGGTGTGGACGAGGATGATGTCGGCATGGCGATCCTTGTGCATCACTCATTTCCAGACGAGATCGAGTTGGCCAACGGGGTGGCCGTCAGCGACTATAACTCCTACTCCGCAGGCTCGTTCAACATGTGGACCGATTTGTCGACGCAGGTCGGTGCCACAAGTGTGGCCAACCCGGATTCTGCTGCTGTACCGGAGGAGGTGAACATCTCTTTCTATAAGTCGTCATCCGGGTCGACCGGTAGAACGCCCACTTTTAAGAAAAGATCGAGCTTGTTGCAGGTTGGCCGTGACCATGTGATGGATTGGAAGAGCGATTACGAGACGTTACACAAGTTATTGGAGAAAATCGCACCCGGGTTCTCGCGCTACGCTATTGATCGCAAGAAATACACGCTCGATTTTGAGTACAAAAAGGTGGATCCAGACTGGATCATGGTGAAGCAGGTCCGAGAGTTGCCGCAGCCGAAGATGTTGACTGATCCAACACCGATACTTGCCGGCGGACGGGCGACTTTGCGTTTGTTTCAGGGCGAGACGGGCGGTGGCGGGGTGTTCGCCTATCACCGGCTGAAATCCATCTGGAACATTGACGCGGCCAGCCGTGTGTTGGAGACCACTGGCCAAAAGAGTTCACTCATAAATGCGGCCGATTGGACACGGGTGGTCGATGGGGAGACGCTGGTGGTGGAGGATGGCATCGCTGGCTGGCCCAAGCATCGTTTCAGCACTGGAAAGCGCGGCAACGAAACTGTGCTGGTGGATCAATGGCAAGAAAGTCGCGACGGGGAAATCACAAGGTACAAGATTTCGCTCGTCATCCCACGTTGGCTACCTGACCGGAATTCGCCGGCCATGTTTGTTGGTGAGCTTCCGGTTTATCTGGAGGCAAACTATTCGAAACCCTTGGAAAATCTGTCCATCGATTGGCAAACGGGCAAGCCAACCTACAAGTCGGTCAAGACCGAGGAGATTCAGTTGTCAGCCTTTGAGCCGAACGAGACAATCAGCCCCGACGATTTACCGCAGGATCGCTTGGTAGAGCGAAAGGATGGAAAAAAAATCGAAATAGAATTCTTTTGGCCGCCTCACCCCACCGGACCTACCGCCGGTTACACCGCCCCACTCAAGGCATGGAAGCAGACCACCATCACCGGCCTGCTCGATAACCCCCTGGTCCTCAAGGGCTGGTTCTCGCAGACATACGCTCCGGGGCATCACAACTTTTGGGAGGAATTCATCTTCGAACCATCGATGGAGGAGGGCATCTCCGAAGAATTGCTGGCGGAGTTGGAGGAAGCTGATGTGAAGCGGATTTATGTTTTTATCGAACGTTGGCGTTCCTCCAATGCCATGATTATTGGTTTTGACGGTGAAGCTCGTGTATTTTGATTCTGGAAGTAACGGAATTAGTTTTTTTGCTATGTCTTTTGGCAATTCCAGTTATCTGAATAAGGACAAAAAAGAAATACCAACAATTGAATAAGATACGATGAAAAGACAAATCCTTCATTCGGTGGTGTGCGGACTTGCTGTTTGAAGTAAGATCATGGCTGCTCCGGCGAAGTTGCCAGAATTCAAGGGCAACGTTACGGCCGTGTTGACCAAAAACTACTGGGACCACCACCACTCCAAGCTTTCATCGCGGATGGGCAAGGTGAACGCCAGGCGCCGGAGCCTAGGCAATGACAAGACCCTAAGCGCCGAGGAGAGAAGGAAACTTGCGGAAACCTACAAGGAGGAAATACGGATCCTGGAGACCGGTATCTCCAACGCTGCCTACCACTACATGGGTTCCTCCAAGGTCCTCAGCCAAATCGGCAAGGCCTTCGCCGACGCACTGACTGAAATGCAATAGACTGCTGTAACCATGAGACAGTTTTTTTTGACCTCTACCTGGTTGATGTTGGTCGCGCTTCTAGCTCACTTAGGTCTGGGTAAAATGCTAACCTGGCTTGCGGAGTTGAAGAACAGAGCTAGCAGGGAAAATTGAAGATTTAGCCCAGTTCCTCTTGGCTCGACTTGAGTCTTTTCTTGGTTAATAATTTCTCTCCTTCGGTGTATGTTTTTTTTCAATTTTCATTGAGTTAATCGAATGAAATCCGGTAATGGAACAGAGCCTAAAGTAGCAGCTGATTCAGTCGGTTTACAGGGCAGACCTTTGTGGAACCCTGCCCGTCCAGGGCACGAGTTGCTTGAGTCATTACGCAAGGAGATTACCGCTAACGGCATGCCGGGTGCCGATCGTATTCGGGAGATCGCTGAAGAGCACACCACCACCGCTGCCAAAGTGCGAGGCGTGATCGGGTATTACTCTGATCTCACCAAAGATCCTTCAAGTGTCAAAGTGTGCATGGGTGAAGCTTGTCGCTCGCGCGGGGCGGCTGGAATGTTTGACGACTTGAAGACCAGTGGTGTGAAGGTGGATATGATTCATTGTACGGGTCGTTGTGCCTGTGGCCCTATCAAAGTCGAGGGCGAGCCGGCCAATGAGCCCTTGACTAAGACTGGAGTCGAGGGTGGTAACACGTTTTTCGTTAGCATGGACACCGCGAGTCGGGAGCTGGGCAGTGAGCTCTTGGCCAATCGCCTAGCTGAATCGATCGGTGAGAGGGATTCTTTGGTTCGGACGGGGAGTCGGGGATTGTTCCATCTTGAGCCGATGGTTGAGGTCGATGCTGGTGGGCAGCGAGTGGCATTTGGCCCTGTGAACGAGGATGAATCAGGAACCATTTCCGCAGCGGTGGCTTCCGGCGACTTGGCTAAGCACAATAAGTATCTTGGACCAGTGGCGGAGCTGGATTTAATGATATCCCAAACGCGTCACACTATGGGTCGCTTGGGTGAATGTAATCCGACCGACCTGAATGGCATGCGGCGGCTTGGGGCCTATGTTGGGTTGGCCAAGGCGCGCGAGATAGGCTCGGCAGGAATTTTGGACGTGGTTGAAAAAGCCGGTTTGCGTGGGCGCGGGGGGGCGGGTTTCCCGGCCGGCTTCAAGTGGCGTGCGGCGGCCAAGGAAACGTCGCCGGTCAAATATGTTGTGGCGAATGCAGACGAAGGCGACGCTGGGACGTTCATTGATCGCATGCTGATCGAGGGTGATCCACACTCGCTGATTGAGGGAATGCTCATTGCAGCCGAGGCGATCGGGGCGACCTACGGGCATGTCTATTTGCGAAGTGAATACCCTGAGGCAAGGGTGATACTGCAACAGGCGATTGATGATGCGCGCGCCGCTGGACTGTTCGGCACCGGGTATGACATGGAGATCAACGTCGGAGCGGGTGCCTATGTTTGTGGAGAGGAAACGGCGCTGCTTGAGAGCCTTGAGGGTCGCCGTGGCGAGGTGAGAGCCCGGCCGCCGTTCCCGGCACAGGAAGGGCTTTTCGGAAAACCGACGATTGTGAACAACGTGCTGACTTTGGCCATGGCGGCTGCGATTCTTCGGGAGGGCGCTGAGGCTGTCGCGGCCCTCGGCACGGAAAAGAGCCGGGGCACGGTCGTAGCTCAAATCGTTGGCAAGGTGCAGAGGCCCGTCTGTGTCGAGGTGCCATTCGGGGGCACGGTGGGTGGGTTACTTCGCGACTATTCCGGCGTTGAGGGGGTGACTGCGATTCAGGTCGGTGGGCCGCTCGGTAGCGTATTCCGTACCAAGGAATTGGACGAAGTAGAATTGTCCTTTGAAGGGTTAGCTGAAGCTGGTGGTTTACTGGGCCACGGCGGGTTTGTGTGTTACGGGGAGGATTTTTCGCCACGCGAAGAGGTGATCCATTGGATGAATTTTTTCGCGGAGGAGAGTTGTGGCAAATGCACGCCCTGCCGCATTGGCACGCGACGGGCGCTTGAAATTTTGGATCGCGTCGGCACAGGTGAAGAGTCCGGTGGAGATCGCGACCTGTTGACTGATTTGGATGAAGTGATGACGAACACCTCACTTTGCGCTTTAGGAGGACTGGCGATGAATCCAGTTCGTTCAACCATGGAGAAATGGCCGGAAGCGTTTACGGCCAGTAAGGAGAAATGACATGAATAATGATTCCATTAGCCTCACGATTGATGGAAAAGAAATCCACGCCCGTGACGGACGAACGATCATGCAGGTGGCCCGGGACGCCGACCTGTCAATACCATCACTGTGCGATTCATCGGAACTTAAGGGCTTTGGCTCCTGCCGAATGTGTGTGGTGGAGATTGAAGGACGCCGAGGGACAACAGCGTCCTGCACCACTCCTGCGACAGACGGCATGGTGGTGAGCACCCGAACCGATCAATTGTGGAAACTGCGCCGAGGGATAGTTGAACTTTATGTGAGCGAGCACCCGTTGGATTGTTTGACCTGTTCAGCCAACGGTAACTGCGAACTGCAGGATGTGGCCGCTGAAGTTGGTTTGCGCGAAGTGCGTTACGAGAATGAGCCATCGAATACTGAGCGCGGGATCGACTCGTCCAATCCGTTTTTCTTTTTTGATCCGAGCAAGTGCATCGTCTGTTCGCGCTGCATCCGGGCCTGTGACGATTTGCAGGTGACCCATGCGCTGTCAATTGATGGACGCGGTTTTGATAGCCGAATCATTGCAGGTGCCGATGAGTCTTTTAAAGAATCGGATTGCGTGAGTTGTGGTGCCTGTGTGAATGAATGCCCGGTTGGAGCGTTGGAAGAAAAGCAGCTACGCGCTGCTGGTAATCCTGACAAATGGGTACGCACCACCTGCGGGTTTTGCGGGGTGGGTTGTCAGTTTGATGCCGGTATCAAGGGGAACCAGTTGGTTGCTATGAAACCGGCCTCCGACTCGCCGGTGAACAACGGCCACTCTTGCGTTAAGGGTCGTTTTGCATCAGCCTATGTCAACCATAAGGAACGTCTTACTACACCCCTGATTCGCGAGTCGATCGACGACGAATTCCGCGAAGCCTCGTGGGAGGAAGTCTACGCGTTCATAACTGAACGCTGGAAACAGATTCTTGAAGAATCAGGTGCGGATGCCTTGGGCACAATTACCTCCTCGCGCTCGACCAACGAGTTGAATTATCTCGGTTCAAAGCTGATGAGGGCGGTCGTCGGCACCAACAACGTCGATAACTGCGCCCGCGTTTGTCACTCAGCAACCGTCAAAGGGATGATGAAGGTCTTCGGTGCGGGCGCTGGTACCAATAGCCTGAGGGATATTGATGTCACTGATTTGTTGTTGGCCTCTGGTTGCAACCCGATACACGGCCATCCGGTTACGGGCTCACGCATTATGCGAGCCCGCAAACGTGGCATGAAATTGATCGTCGCTGACCCAATCAACACGGAGTTTGCGCAAATGGCAGACATCCACCTGCAACTGCGTCCAGGCACCAATGTCGCCCTGTTTCAGGGCATGGCGCACATTGTTCTTCGTGATGGTTTGGAGGCATCTTCCGAGTGGATGGAAACGCGTACAGAGAATCTTGAGCCATTCAAGGAAATGATCGCGGAGATGACGCCAGAGCGTTGCTCTGAGTTGACAACGATTCCTGTCGAGACATTGGAAGCTGCGGCCAAACTTTATGCCTCGGTGGATGCCGCCATGAGTGTCCACGGGCTGGGTATGACGGAGCACAGTCATGGCAGCGAAGGTGTGATGGCTCTGGCCAGCTTGGCTCTGCTGACCGGTAATGTCGGTCGATCCGGCACAGGAATCAACCCGCTACGTGGTCAAAACAACGTGCAGGGTTCCTGTGACATGGGTGCGTTGCCGAATGTTTACACCAACTATCAATCTGCTGATGATGTTGAGCAACAGGAAAAGGTCTCAGCCGCTTGGGGTGTGAAGGTGCCTACTAAAGAGGGCATGACATACCCGAAGATGCTTCACGCCATCAAGGAAGGGAATGTGCGCAGCATGTACATGATCGGCTCCGACATTGCCCACACCGATCCCAACAACCAGTTCGTGCAGGAGGCCTTGGGTCAACTCGAACTGCTTATTGTACAGGATATTTTCATGACTGAGTCCGCCAAGTTCGCGCATATCATTCTACCGGCTGCGACTTTTCTAGAATCAAATGGCACCTATACCAACGGCGAACGGCGCATCCAGCGAATTCGCAAGGCGCTTGATCCGCCCGGCCAAGCCAAGGAGGATTGGTTGATTGTCGCTGAGCTGGCGGAGGCGATGGGGCACCCCATTGTTTCGTCTCGAAACGTGTCAGATATATGGGATGAAATGGCCGCACTGACTCCCAACTTTGCCGGGATTAACTATGAACGATTAGAGTCTCCAGAAGCAATTCAATGGCCAGCACCGAGTCCGGACCATCCAGGCACAATGGTCATGCACGACACCGTGTTCAATCGTGGCCGTGGCCATTTCGCTGCGCCTGGATTTGAGGAGCCAAACGAAAAGACTTCCAGCGACTATCCGTTCATCATGATCACAGGCCGTCATTTGTTCCACTACAATGCTGGCACACAGACCCGCCGAACTCCATTGAGCGAATACAGTTCAACGGACTATCTGGAAATTCACCCGGATGATGCGACTGGATTGGGGATCGACGATGGTTCATCGGTTTGGCTCTCGAGTCCGAGAAAGAAAATCAAGATGGTGGCTAAGCACAGCGCAGAATTACGTAGGGGCAATCTTTTTACCACCTTCCACTTCCCTGAGATTGGTCTGAATGGCGTCTTGAGTTCCTCCGCCGACGGACTCACCGGATGTCCGGAATTCAAAGTGCAAGCCGTCAACATCGAGTCGGCGAAGTGAACATCGGCTTGGCCAAGCGCGGGCCGATCAGCGGCGGCGCATCATGGTCTGTTGCAACTCACGATCGCTGTCGCGCTTCTTGATGGTCTCGCGCTTGTCAGCGACACCCTTACCACTGCCGACGGCGAGCTGCACTTTCACCTTCCCGTTTTTCCAGTAGAACGCCAGCGGGATCAGTGCCTTGCCCTTTATCGCCGCGACGCTGAACAGCTTGCGGATCTCGCGCCTGTGCAGCAGCAGCTTGCGCGCGGCCTTGGGTTGGTGGTTGGCGGTGTTGCCGTGCGAGTACTCGGAGATGTGCGCGTTGTGCAGCCACACCTCATCGTTCTCGACGCGGGCGAATGCGTCACGAATCTGCCCTTTACCGGCACGGAGCGACTTCACCTCGGTGCCAGTCAGCACAATGCCCGCCTCGAACGTTTCCTCGATGTGATACTCGTGGCGGGCTTTCGAGTTTGAGAGGATGGTTTCCATCAAAAAAAACAGCCAGAGGCACGCGGCCCCTGGCTGATGTCAAATCGTTTTGCCGCGCTCAGGCCTTGCGAACCCGGCGGCGGGATTTTCTCTTGGGCTTCGGAAGATCCGTTTCCCACTTCATCTTGCCCTCGATGATCTCAGTCAGGGCAATGTCGGCGGTGCTCAACCCGGCGGTTTCCATAATCAAGGGCCGGTTACCGCCAGAACTCAGTTGGCGCACACGCCGCGAGACCAGATTGACCAACACATTGGGGTTGCCCACCAATTTCAACGCTTTTTCACTTAATTCAGCTTTCAAAATAAACCCTCTTTTCTCCAAAAGAGCCAAAAATGATCGCAAAGCCGCCTCGCCAATGCAAGCCCAATTTCTCCAATTCCCAAACCGTTCGGTGCCCTGTGGATTCCGAGTTGCCATCGCACTCCAAAGTTTGGCTACGTCTGTGTTCTGGGCATTTTTTGGTTGGCTGGGTGGGTTGGGGGCGTACGGTGCGCGGAGTTTTTCAATTGTGATGGCGGCTGACTCGACCATGAAAAAAACTGCTTGGAGCAAGCTCATCCGGCGAATGCACATGTACTTGGCGTTGTTCCTCACGCCGTGGATGGTGGTGTTCACGATCTGATGGCGGCACGGCCAAGCCAACCCGCGGCGCTCACGATCGCCGGCTCGGACAGCAGCGGTGGCGCTGGCCTGCAGGCGGATCTGCGGACGTTGGCCCGGCTCGGGGTGCACGGCGCCAGTGTGGTGACGTGTGTCACGGCGCAGAACCCCGGTGCCGTCACGGCGATTCACCCGACACCGGCCAAGGTCGTCGCCGCGCAGCTCGACTCCGTTTTCGGCAGTCTACCGATCCGAGCGGTGAAGACCGGCATGCTGTACTCACGGGCAATCATCGACGCGGTGGCGGAGCGCTTAGCCAAGCGCCAGCGCCTGTCACTGGTGGTGGATCCGGTGATGCTCTCGAGCAGTGGCACGCCGCTGCTCAAGCCAAGTGCGGCGACCATCTTGGCCAACCGCCTGTTCCCCTTGGCCAAGCTGGTGACGCCGAACCTCGACGAGGCGGCGGCCTTGGCCAAGCGGCGGGTGCGCGAGCCGGAGGAGATGCGGGACGCGGCTCGGGCGATCCACGAACAGTTCGGCTGCGCGGTACTGGTGAAGGGCGGGCACATGAAAACTACCGAGGCGATCGACCTGTTTTACGATGGGGGCAAGGAGTTTTTATTGTCCGCGCCGAGGGTTCGCGGGGTGTCGCCGCCGGGCACGGGATGCACCTATTCGGCGGCGATCACGGCGTTTTTGGCCAAGGGCGAGCCGCTGCCGAGGGCGGTGGAATTGGCCAAGCAGCACGTTGCGGAGGCGTTTTCATTGGTTTTTCGGGTCGGAAAGCACCGTTTTTTGGGCTGATCCAGCTTGGCCAAGGGCGAGGTTTTCGGCAACTTTTCCTCTTTTTTGGTGATTCATCCAGCCGAATGCCGGTTGAGCCGCTTGGCCAGCCGGCGGCTTTTTCATGGCACAATTCAGTTACAAGGCGCGGAGCCGCTCGGGGCAGGTGAAGCAGGGCGTGCTCGAGTCGGCGGATCGGGCGGGGGCGTTGTCGATGTTGCAGCGCGACGGGCTGTTCCCGGTGTCGGTCCAGGCTGCCAAGGGCAAGGGCAAGCCGGAGAAGGAGGCGCGTGCCGCCAAGGCCGCCGCGCCCAAGCCGCTCAAGGAGGGCAAACGGAAGGGCCGACTATTTGGCCGGAAAAACCGCAAGCCCAAGCTGCAGGACTCGGCGACGTGGATGTTGCAGTTGGCGAACCTGCTTCGTTCCGGGATGCCGCTGACGATGGCGCTCAACAGTATGGTCAGTATCTCGGGCAAGGGCATCAGCGAGGAGGTGGCGATCGGGCTGAAGCAGGATGTCAACGAGGGCAAGACGCTGTCCGAGGCGATGGCGAAGAATCCTATTATCTTCAACGAGATGTCGGTCAACATGGTGCGGGCCGGCGAGGAGAGCGGCGCGCTGGAGCAGGTGCTGCGGCGCCTGGCCGAGCACTTCAAGCGGTTCGCCGAGGTGCAGTCTAAATTTACGGCGGCGATGATTTATCCGGCCATCGTCGGCTTGGTGGGTTTTGTGATCGTCCTGTTTTTCATGACGTTCATGCTGCCGAAGTTCACGGAGATTTTTGATAGCTTCAACGCCACTCTGCCTAAGTCCACGCAGTTGCTGATGAGCGTGGGCGAGCTGGCGGTGAACCCGGTTTTCTGGATCGTGTTGTTCGTCGTGGTGATGGCCAGCAGCATCCTGTTCATACGGTACAAGGCCACCGACAATGGCCGCCGAAAAATAGACAGCATGAAGTTGCGCATGCCGGTGCTGGGCAAGGTGATGCGGCTGAACCTGTTCGGCCAATTCGCGCGGACGCTTTCGACGCTGCTCACCAACGGGGTGCCGGTGCTGATGGCGCTGCGAATCACCCGGGACGTGATCCCCAACGTGGTCATCAAGGACGCCATTGTCATGGCCCGCGAAGCGGTGACGGATGGAAAATCGCTGGCCGAGCCGCTGGCCCGCAGCGAGCTTTTCCCCAAGTTGATGATCGATCTGGTGCGTATCGGGGAGGACACCGGCGACGTGCCGGGCGCGCTTGAGAACCTCGCGCTCACCTACGAGAACGACCTCGAGCTGGAGTTGCGGGTGATGACTAACCTGATCGAGCCGGCGATGATCATCATCATGGCGGTCGGTGTGGGCGGGTTGCTGTTCAGTATTTTGCAGGCGCTCTTCACCATCACCAACAACATCGCCCGGTGATGAATCTGCGTCGCGCCAACCCGGGCCGTACAGCCGTTTCGGCCTTCACGCTGATTGAGTTGATGGTGGTCATGGGCCTGTTGATGATCATCCTCGCGATCGGCGTGCCTAAAATGGTGCAGGGCAACCGGTCGCCGCTTGGCGAAAGCCTGAACGCGGTGATGGAGGCCTGCGCGGCGGCCCGCCGGCAGGCGATCCTCACTGGCAGTACTTCCCAGGTGACGATCCGGGGCGCGGATGAAGGCGTCGGTTTTCTCATCAACGCCGGC
>Ga0209043_1001060_pt1 | contig 15975 bp, 18 predicted proteins | sample SaaInlV_100m_DNA_3_FD_184654 | JGI IMG/M metagenome (GOLD analysis project Ga0209043, IMG submission 184654) | Marine microbial communities from expanding oxygen minimum zones in the Saanich Inlet - SI037_S4LV_100m_DNA (SPAdes) (version 2) | ecosystem: Environmental > Aquatic > Marine >... | reverse complement strand
AAAAAATACCCAAACCGCTACTGATACCAAAGATTATTCTGGAAGTAATATTCTCTGTCTAAAACTTCAGAGGCTTTTTATATTCGGGAATGGGGCTTCGCTCTTAAGGCAGCTTTTTGTTCACGATAACCGTTTTTTATAGACGACAACACATCTTTTTTTTTCTTGGCAATTACGTTCGTTGACCGAAATTTTTTGGTGATCAAAGGGACCTCTCCAAGCATTGCTCCGAGAGTTAATGTGTTCAATTCCGCATCGAGGACTTCATCCTTTGTTATTGCCAGGCTGCCTTTGAGAAGCACAAAAATGGTAGAGTCCTTTTCTCCTTGCCGTATAATATTTTCTCCCTTTTTGTACTTGGCGATATGGCTATCAACCCATGCCATTGTTTACTTTTCACTAAGATTGAAAGGTTTAAAGAAGGGGATTTTCTTCATCAAACCGAGTCTTTCTTTTTCTTTCATCGTCTCGTTTCCTGTAATTAATTATCGTCGACACATTCGCAAAAACCGTCTTCAGACCACTTGATTGTCATATAACTAGGGAAAACAGTATCTTTGTCATAGTTGGCCAACTCGATTTGATCGCAGGTCAAGTTGAGCACCCCTTGTAAATTCGCTCCACTTAAAAAAGTGTCCATCAATTCGGTTCCGTTCATATCTGCACCCGACAGATTCGCTTCACTCAAAACAGCCTGTGTCAGATCAGCACCTGTAAGATTGGCCCCACTAAGGTCTGCACGAATTAAATATGCGGCTGTCAAATCAGCCTCCTCCAACTGAGCACCACTTAACTTAGCTTCCATGAGTTTGGCATTGCAAAGATCTGCCCCATGCAACTTGTCTTTGGAGTCCTCTATTTCTTTTTTTCTGAGAAGCCAGTCTTCAAGCATATTAATTGAATTAATAAGGGTAAAAAAGGAATCTATTCTATCTCATAATTTATCAAGAATCGGCAACTTTTTTACCATTGTCATTTGGCGGAAATTTTTCCATGGCAATTTTTGCGGCGGCTTGCTCAGCTTCTTTTTTGCTCCGCCCCAATCCTTTTCCATGTTCCTCATTTTTAATGCTAACGACCACTTCAAATTCTTTAGCATGGTCTGGACCAATTTCTCTAACAACTTTATAGGAAGGGATACAAAACAGTTTATTTTGCGTATACTCCTGCAAATCACTTTTAAAATCTTTAAAAGACCATGATTCTGAGGTTTTTTCAACTTCCTCTATGAGTAACGGAAGAAAAATACACGAAGCCGCACTCAATCCTCCATCGCGAAACACCGCACCCGCTAGAGCTTCAAAAGCATCTGCAAGAATGGAGGCTTTCTGTCTTCCACCCGACAGGTCTTCACCTTTCCCCAATAAAAGGTAATCTCCTAAATCGATTTTCTGGGCTAGTTTTGCAAGGCAGGTTTCATTAACTACAGCGGCCCGAATTTTTGACAATGTTCCTTCCGCAAAATCACTGAATTCCTTTACCAGATAATCGCTAACCAGAACATCTAGAACGGAATCACCCAAAAATTCCAAACGCTCATTATGTTTAAGGTTTTCGGTCTTTTCGTTTGCGTAGGACTTGTGGGTGAGGGCTTTATTAAGCAACTTTAAATCTAAAAAATTATACCTAGTTCGATCTTGAAGGGAGACCAATTCATTCATGCGTGTTTCTGGAAAATCCATTTCAAAATCTATCCCGAGAATTTTTTAAAAACCAGAACTCCATTCGTACCGCCAAAACCAAATGAATTGGAAATACATATATCCACTTTCGTTTCTCTGGCTTCATTCGGCACGTAATCAAGATCGCATTCCGGATCAGGTGTGGTGTAATTTATGGTGGGAGGCAGAGTTCCATTCTCAAGGGCCATAATCGAGTAAATCGCTTCGACCCCGCCTGCCGCGCCCAAAAGATGACCAGTCATCGATTTTGTTGAACTTACCGCGGGAACATCATTATTGAAAACGGTTTTTATTGCTTGGGTTTCTGTTGCGTCCGCACCCGTTGAAGTGCCGTGAGCATTTACATAATCCACATCCTCTTTATTTATTCCAGCATTTTTCAGTGCCAGATTCATACAACGAGCAGCACCTTCACCCCCTGGAGCAGTTGCCGTAATATGATGGGCATCGGCATTGAGAGCGTAACCAATCACTTCGCCACGAATATTTGCGCCTCTTTTTTTAGCATGCTCAAGTTCTTCAAGAATCAAAACGCCACAACCTTCACCGATTACAAATCCGTCACGATCTTTATCAAAAGGTCGACTAGCTCCTTGAGGATCATCGTTTCGGTGAGATAAAGCTTTCGCCGCATTGAAGCCACCGACGCAAAGAGGAGTGATAACAGATTCTGTGCCACCTGCAATCATCATATCCGCATCGCCATATTGGATGAAACGTGCCGCTTCGCCTATGGAATGGGTTCCCGTTGCACATGCAGTCACCACGCAGGAGTTAGGACCTTTAGCACCTGTAAGAATAGAAACCTGGCCCGATGCTAGATTCGCGATCAGCATGGGAATGAAAAAAGGAGTGATTTTTTTCACTCCTTTTTCTTTAAAAATATTATGGTATTTTTCTATTGCAGGAAGTCCGCCCAGACCTACACCAACCATAACTCCGACTCGCTCGGCATTGGAGTCATCGATTTTGAATCCAGATTGATCCATCGCCATTTTGCTACAGGCCATAGCATAATGAATGAATCGATCCATCTTTTTTATATCCTTATGATCGATATAATCTTTCGGATCAAACCCTTTAACTTCACCTGCAATTTTAACGGGGAAGTCTTCTTCCGGAGTAAAGGTTGTGATGATATCAACCCCGGAACGACCATTAAATAAGGCATCCTGATTGGCTTTCTCGCCCAGACCTAAAGGGGAAACAATCCCCAGCCCAGTCACAACTACACGTCTTTTCATCAATTCACCCCAGAGATGAGGAAGGCTAACGAATGCCCCCGTCGTAAGTAGACCGGGGTATCCAAAAAATATTTGAACTTAACAGGCGTGTCAACAAGGCTACGCCTTGAGGAAGTACAGATAAGCTGTAGTAATAGCTTACCTGTTTGCTTTTCGAGCATATGAGCTTTGCCCCACACCAAGTTAAAAACAAAACTCACTTGGGTGATTCAATTAGTGTGGCCTTTAATATAGTCAATCGCATGTTGTACCGTAGCGATCTTCTCTGCATCTTCATCAGGAATCTCAACATCAAACTCCTCTTCCAATGCCATGACCAACTCTACCGTGTCCAAAGAGTCTGCGCCCAGATCATCAATAAAAGACGCTTCCGGGTTCAACTGTTTTTCATCTACTCCCAATTGATCGACAATAATTTCTTTTACTTTTTCTTCAACAGACATAATCTTTCAAACTCCTAGTTGGAATTACATCAACATACCACCGTTTACATTTATTACCTGACCTGTAATATAACTGGCCTTTTCTGAAACCAAAAAAGAAACACAACGCGCAACATCTTCTGGCTGTCCTAATCTTGCAAGTGGAATTTGCTCTACTAATTTTGCGCGAACCGATTCTTCCAAAACCCGAGTCATTTCCGTATCAATAAACCCGGGAGCAACTGCATTAGCACGAATGCCTCGAGGCGCAACTTCTCGAGCTAAGGTCTTTGTAAAACCGATCAAGCCTGCTTTTGAAGCCGAATAATTAGCCTGACCAAAATTCCCCATTATTCCTACAATCGATGCAATATTCACAATAGCACCGCTTTTTTGCTTCATCATTTGCTTGGCTGCTTGCTGGCTGCATAAAAAGCTGCCCTTCAAGTTGATATTCATTACCAGATCCCAGTCTACCTCTTTCATGCGCACCAACAGTCCATCGCGAGTGATGCCAGCATTATTAACAACAATATCGACCGGTTTATATTCTTTTATAATCGAATCGAATACACTTTGCACATCAGCGGCACTTGAAACATCAATTCGAACAGCAGAGGCTTTCGCCCCACTCTGTTTTATTTCTGCAGCGGTTTTCTCTGCACCTTCCAGATTAACATCACCCAAAATAACATGGGCACCCTGCCCCGCCAACTCTTCACTAATAATTCGTCCTATGCCCTGAGCACCGCCCGTTATCAGAGCAACTTTTCCATCCAATTCCATTTTCATATCCAAATTGTATTATTTTAAAGCTGCTAAAGTTTGCGACAAAGTTTCCATATCGCCCACCTGATAGCAATTTATGCTTTTATCAAACCTTCTCATCAACCCACTCAAAACTTTTCCCGAGCCCAACTCCACAACCGCCTCGATTTCATGGTCAACGATAATTTGCATGGTCTCACACCAGCGAACCGGCGAACACACTTGCTTAACCAGAGACTCTCTTGCTTCACTTCCTTTGGTGATGGGTTTTGCTTCAATATTATTGATGATAGGAAAGGACAGGTCGTGAAACTCAGTATCTTCCAATTCTTTTTGCAATCTAATTTCTGCCGGTTTCATAAGGGCACTATGAAAGGGAGCACTCACCGGAAGCATAACTGCTTTTTTTGCCCCTGCCGATAAAGCATTCTCAGAAACTATTTCAACGGCTTGCTTGTGCCCGGCTATCACAGTTTGTACAGGACTATTTAAGTTTGCGGGTTGCACAAGGTTAGTCTCGCTTGACACCTTGTCACATAGTTCCTGAATCGACTCGATAGGCAAACCAATAATAGCCGCCATAGAACCTACTCCCACTGGAACCGCTTCCTGCATGAATTGTCCACGTAACCTCACCAGTCGGACAGCATCTCTAAATTTCAGCGCACCTGCCGCTACCAAAGCTGAGAATTCTCCCAAGCTATGGCCCGCAGCAAGTACCGAATTAATACCATTTTCCCTTAGGATTTTCAAGGCCATTGTACTGTGAATCAACAGAGCAGGCTGTGTATTTTCAGTCAACCTGAGAGTCTCATCCGGCCCATTAAAACAAATATTTACCAGATCATAGCCAAGAACATCAGCAGCCTCATCAAACAATTCTTTAGCATCTGGGACGTGGTCATAAAAATCTTTTCCCATGCCGATGAATTGCGACCCTTGTCCGGGAAATACAAAAGCAATTTTCACCATTTGATCACCGCCGATCCCCAAGTCAAGCCTGCCCCCACAACTCCCAGAACAGAAATATCTCCTGGCTTGATTTTTCCGGTGCTTCTGGCATCCCCGATACCAATCGGGATAGATGCGGCAGAGGTGTTGCCATATTTTTGAATGGTCATAATAATTTTCTCTTCAGGAAACTTCAGTTTTTCAGCAACCGCACTGATAATTCTTTGATTCGCTTGATGCGGAATGAGAAGGTTAACATCGTCAATTTTCAAATCATTGTATTCGAGTGCCTCAAGAATCACATTGCTCATTCTTTTTACAGCTACTTTGAAAGTCGCGTTGCCAGACATTTTTATAAAATAATTTTTATCGTCAATGTCCTTCTTATTAATTCCTGCCTTGCCAATAGCTCCTGGCACTACTATCAGATCAGACAGCGCACCGTCTGAATAAATATGTGAAGACAGAATACCTATAGGCTCTTTCTGCTCTACCCGTTTAAGTAAAACAGCACCAGCACCATCACCAAACAAAATACATGTGGAGCGATCCGACCAATCCACAATCCTTGAGTTGGCCTCACTACCGATCACTAGAATATGTTCATAACGTCCTGCTTTAAGGTATTGTTCGGCAATGGATAATCCAAAGACAAATCCCGAGCAGACAGCTGAAATATCGTAGGCGGCAGAGTTGAATGCCTGCAATTCTTTTTGCACAAAACATGCGGTAGAGGGAAATAAAACATCTGGAGTCGAAGTGCACACAATGATCATATCCACTTTATCAGGACTTACCTTAGCCGATTCAAGAGCCTGCCGTGCCGCCACCGCACCCATAGTTGAGGCAGATTCATTTTCTGCGGCAATCCTACGCTCCTTAATTCCGGTACGAGTCGTAATCCAATCATCCGAAGTATCGAGAGCTTTTTCCAAGTCCTGATTCGTGAGGATTTTTTCCGGCACATAAGCTCCGGTTCCCGCCACAGCCGCTTTAAAAATAGAATTCATTCCAGGGAAGTATTATGAGGTTTCTTTAGGTTCCGGGTCTACAGATGGTGGGTCATCATCAGATGTCACTCCTTTATTTTCTTGAGTTTCACTGCCAAAAGCAATATTTTTTATCTGTTTCCACAGAGTACCTTTGCCCACTTCAACATCTGAGAGATTCAACTCGATATCCTGTTTAATATGTTCAATGATATTTTTCTCACTCAATTCATGGGCGCGATGTATGGCATTCTTCATTGCCTTTGGGGAAGAACTGCCATGGGCAATTATAACAACTCCATTCACACCCAATAATGGAGCCCCTCCAGTCTCGGAATGATCCACCTTCCTTTTAAACTGAACCAAATGAGGTTTCAAAAGTAAGTAACCGAGCTTGCTTATCCAATTACTCTGGAACATCAGCTTCAGGTTAGTACCAATCATTTCGGCAAGGCTTTCACTGATTTTAAGTGCTACGTTTCCAGTAAAACCATCACAGACAATAACGTCTGCATTACCTCGATACACTTCTTTGCCTTCTATATTACCAATAAAGTTAATATGGCTTTTCTTCAGCATCTGAAATGTCTCTTTGACAATTTCATTCCCCTTGCCATCTTCTTCTCCGATACTTAAAAGTCCGACACTGGGATTTTCTTTTTCCAAAACATATTCCGCAAAGACATGCCCCATAATTCCGAACTGAAACAACTGTGTGGACTTACAGTCAACATTCGCGCCAGCATCTAAAAGAATGGAGGTTCCCTTCAAAGTCGGTAGCTGAATCGCAATAGCCGGTCTGTCTACCCCCTTCACGGGTCTGAGAATAATGGTTGAGTAGGCTAAAACGGCCCCGGTATTGCCTGCGCTCACAAATGCCGCGCCTTCCCCCTCCTTCAACAAATCCAAACCGATCTTCATTGAAGATTTTCGTTTTGATCGAAGAACTTTACCCGGGCTATCATGCATTTCTACAACTTCATCTGCATGAACTATTTCAATAGGTAGCTCGTGATCAGGATCGTGCTTGTCGAGTTCTGTTTGGATTTTTTCAGATAATCCGGTAAGGATGATCGGCGTTTCATATTCCCGGGCTGCCAGCACAGCACCTTCTACGATGGCTTCCGGGGCATGGTCGCCTCCCATGGCATCAACCACGATTTTCATCCCAGACTCCTTTCAGCAGGACGGAAATTTTGAGGGGGGATTTTTAAGCAACACAGGTAAATAGAAATTAAACAGTTTCTACTTCCATTATTTCTTTACCCTTATAATAGCCACAATGAGCGCAAATATGGTGAGGTCGGGCCATTTCATGACACTGAGGACACTCCATATAGGCGGGTGCCTTAAGGCTCATGTGAGATCTTCTCATTCCTTGTTTCGACTTCGATGTCTTTTTCTTTGGGACTGCCATTTTCTCTCCCTATTTCATCTTTTCTTTTAATTTTTGTAATACCGCAAAACGTGGATCAATTTGCCCATCGTTTTCACATCCACACGGATCAGAATTACGGTCGTTCCCGCATTCAGGACAAATACCTTTACAATCTTCCTGACACAAACGTATTAAAGGCACATCCAGCAAAATCTGATCGCGAATGGGGCCGTGTAAATCAATCCTGTCTTCCTCGTAAAGCTCTTGCTCAATATCCGTTTCTTTTATTTCAACTTCACTTCCAGGCGAAGACTCCTTTTCCCGTGGAACAAAGTGAATCCGAACTCTGTTCTTTACTTGCAAGGAAAACAGTTTTAAACACCGGGTGCAAGTTACCAAAAGAGGTGCTTCTAAATCACCGGAAAAACAAACTTCCCGCTCTATCCTAGTTAATTTCCCTCGTACTTTTACAGCATCGGTTAAAGCACAATCTGACTGATCAATTTCAAAATGCTCCTTGCCCTCAAGCACATCAAAATTTAATCCCCCTTCAGGGATTTCCTCAATTTCAAAAATCATCGTTGACCTTTGAATTCAAACCCTTTAAAAATCTGGTAATCAAGATCAGAAGGAAGGATAGTAAAAAATGAGATGTTAGCTTTATTGACAACACCCGTCAAGAAAATAATTGTATCTAAAGAGAACGGCAAATTCAACAAACAAAGACCCCAAACCCTTCCTTTGCAAAGTCCATAATTAAGGATAGAGTTTTGCAGCTATGCCTCGTTTTAATTGATCAAGAACGCGGATGAAATTGCTGATGGATTTCCAGCATTCTTTTTCCCAGAATATGGGTGTAGATTTGTGTGGTCGATATATCCGAATGACCCAGCATCTGCTGAACCGAACGCAAGTCGGCCCCTCTTTCCAAAAGGTGCGTGGCAAAGGCGTGCCGCAATGTATGCGGAGAAACATTGGCTCTAATATTCGCCTGAGTTACATAACCTTTCAATAGTTTCCAAAAACCCTGCCGAGTCATGCCCCGCCCTCTTCGCGTCACAAATAATTCTTCGGGTTTTCCTCCGTCTTTTCGGCTAGAAACAAGAGCTGGGCGCGAGTTCAATATATAGTTTTCCACCGCTCTTTTAGCCATGGCACCTATTGGTACGATACGCTCTTTACTCCCTTTACCTAATGTCCGCAGATAGCCAACTTGCATATCCAACTGGCTGACCTGGAGGTTGATCAACTCTGAAACCCGCAAGCCGCTTGCATAAAGAATTTCCAACATAGCCTTATCTCGCAGTCCCAAAACAGATTCCAAGTCTGGGCATTTTAATAAATTATCAACATCCTCGGAAGACAAAACATCCGGCAACTTCCGCCAACGTTTTGGGGTCTCTAGAATTTCCGCAGGATTATCCTGGAACTGTTTATCCTGACACAGGTATTTAAAAAACGATTTAATAGAAGATAAACTGCGAGCCACCGAAGCTGGGGACAAGCCCTGCTCTCTCAAGGAAATTAGAAAATCACGTATATTCGCTGTTGTCACAGAGTCCACTTTCTGACCTGCAAATTCAGCAGAAAAACGACTCAGGTCACGGCGATAAGCAGATACGGTATGCGGCGAATTTCTTTTCTCAATCCGTAAATAATCAGAAAATTCCTGTATGAGAGCTTTCATAATAGAACTATGATATATTAATCAAGTAGTTAGAAACAAATATTTTTATTTAGGTTTCTTATAACCAATCTGCTATTCTAGCATTTCGAAAATTTTTGTAAAAAAAACTTATGTTCCCTTATTGGTTCATCCCATCCCAGAAGCTACGCAGCAAATAATCTCCGGTAACCCGTAGAAATACGTAGACACCTCTTCACAGAAAAACATCAGTTTAAATTAGCGGCCGGGAAGCCTTAATTTATTTTTTAATTATTTAAACGTAAACAATTGATAATAAAGGAAAAAATGCAAGACCCAAAACTCATCAGAAACATCGGAATCATTGCTCATGTAGACCATGGAAAAACCACTTTAGTGGATTGCCTGTTACGGCAAAGCGGTATGTTTCGCGAAAGCGAACTATCTGGAACTTGTATCATGGACAGCAATGAACTGGAAAAAGAACGCGGTATCACTATATTTTCAAAAAATGCAGCCATTTTTTACAAGGATCACAAGATCAACATCGTTGACACACCAGGCCATGCCGATTTCGGTGGCGAGGTCGAACGTATATTAAAAATGGTCAATGGAGTATTGCTGCTGGCAGACGCTGTAGAAGGTCCGATGCCACAAACCCGATTTGTACTGAAAAAATCTTTGGAGCTTGGGTTAAAACCGATCGTGGTCGTCAACAAAATAGATCGCCCTGCGGCGCGCACAGAAAAAGTGGTCGATGAAGTTTTTGATCTGTTTGTTGAACTGGATGCCAATGATGAACAATTGGACTTTTCTATTATCTATACTTCAGCTAAACAGGGTATATCAAGAGAAACTCCATTAGGACCGAATAACGATATCACCCCTCTTCTCGATTTGATCATCGATAAAGTACCTAACCACGAAGGAGATCCAGAGGGCGGATTTCAGATGTTGGTTTCATCCATGGATTATGATGATTATGTGGGTCGAATAGCCGTGGGGAAAATTAACCGTGGTAGAGTTAAAGCCAAAACAAATTATACTCAGATTGATCGTGATGGAAAGCCCAAGTCTTTTTCATTAGCTAAGCTCTATACCTATGAGGGATTAAGGAAGGTCGAATCGGAAGAAGCTGTTACCGGAGACATCGTAGGCATTGCCGGCATGAAAGAAGTTGAAATTGGCGAAACGCTTACAGATACAGAGTTTCCCGATGCCTTGCCCGTAATTGAAATCGATGAGCCGACTCTGGCTATTCACTTTTCTTCAAACTCGTCTCCTTTTGCCGGTCGAGAAGGAGAGTTTGTAACATCGCGACAGATCCGCGATCGTTTATTTCGGGAGACTCGCTCGAACGTGTCACTTCGTGTTGAGGAGACCGATACGCAAGACACCTTCAAAGTTTCGGGTAGAGGCGAACTTCATCTTACCATTCTCATTGAAACAATGCGCCGCGAGGGATATGAATTTAGTATCTCCCGCCCTGAAGTTTTGGTTAAGGTTATGGATGGAGTTCTCCACGAACCTGAAGAATTTGTCATCCTCGACATTCAAGAAGAATATCTTGGAAATGTTATGGAAGCCATGGGAAAACGTAAAGCCACTTTGCAGGATATGGCTCAGAACGAAGGTGCGACCCGGCTTGAGTTTGTTATTCCAACCCGCGGACTCTTTGGATTTAGGTCCGAATTTCTCACTCTGACAAAAGGCACAGGTGTTATAAATCGGAATTTTAACCAATTCATTCCACATTGTGGAGACATTGCCCAAAGGATCAATGGTGTTTTAATTTCCCTCGAAAATGGCACCACTACTGGTTTCTCTCTATTCAATCTGCAAGAACGAGGGACCTTGTTTTGGGGGGCCGGTCAAGAGGTTTATACGGGAATGATCGTGGGTGAGAATAATAAAGATAATGACCTTGTTGTAAATGTTTGCAAAGAAAAAAAGCTGACCAATATGCGCACTTCCGGGCATGATGTACACATCACCCTGACACCGCCAACACAAATGAGCCTTGAGCAGATTCTCAGCTTTTTGAATGAAGACGAACTGGCAGAAATAACCCCGAAAAGCATTCGTCTGCGGAAAAAAGTACTCAATGAAAATGATCGAAAGCGGTATGCAAAAAGTCGGAGTGCGGTTGCGGCATCAGCCGGATAAGCTATGTGAGCATAATGGATTCCACTGCTGAGATCTAGGTTATCGTCGAAGAAATTCAGGTCGGAGTGAACCAATTGATTCTTGCATCAGAAAACGAATCAAAGCATATCCGAACAGGAGCCAAACTGACCTATGAGGCACGCGAACATTTAAATAGCCTTCTGTCAGGTGCGAAATCTACCAATAAAGCCATGAAACAAATTTCCCAAGCGTCCATACATGAGAAAAAAGCAACATCATAAGTTTTCACCGCTTTGAAAATAATTCAACAAGGAATCCAACAATCAACCCATGCCCTCACCCAAACCATATTGGTAACAACAGAGTTGACTTTTCTAGCAGCAGATGAGCTCAACCAAATGGTGACGGAATTCCAAGGAGAAAATGAAACGGGTGATAAACCGCAAGTTTAGTCCTGGCTTTTCCAACTTGCCATTTCCATTGCTCAAGTATTAGAAATAATGTAAACTTCCCAACCATTCCAACCCTTTAAACCACTATTCGTGAGATGCCCTTACGAATTTTGAATCGCTGCATGGGTTCGAGTGTAATCCAAACTATCTAAACGGAATATTTAAATTCATGGAACGAACTACCCTTCTTCAACATATTCGAAGGCAGGAGAAAGTAAATCCTGGCGCTACCGGAGAATTCACCAGTTTGATGGCCGAAATAATGGTGGCATCAAAAATTATTTCTCTTGAGGTGAACAGTGCCGGTATAGGAGAAAACATTTTGGGGCTCACTGGAAAGATCAATGTCCAAGGTGAGGAAGTTCAAAAACTTGATGAATTCTCCGACCTCACGTTTACAACAATTATAGGTAAGTCTGAAACAGTGTGCGCGATCACTTCCGAAGAAAAGGAAGATCCTTATATCGTTCCACCTGAAGACAATCCTGGAAAGTACATTTTTATGATGGACCCACTCGATGGGTCATCCAATATTGACGTAAATGTTAACATAGGAACCATTTTCTCCATTTACCGAAAAAAGAGTGAAGGCGATCAAGTCACAGATGAAGACTTGTTGCAAAAAGGCGATGAACAAGTGGCGGCAGGATATATCGTTTATGGGTCCAGCACTATTTTTGTATATACTTCCAGTCAAGGGGTTCATGGCTTTACACTCGATCCCTCTTTAGGAGAGTTTTTCCTTTCTCACCCTGACCTAAAAATTCCTGATCAGGGTTCTACTTATAGTGTCAACGAAGGCAACTGGGGTATTTGGGATGAGACTCAAAAAAATCTCGTGTCTTTTTTAAAGGAAGAGAATCCATCGTCTGGCAGGCCTTATAAACTACGCTATATCGGTTCACTTGTAGCAGACTTTCACCGTACTTTATTGAAAGGCGGACTTTTCATGTATCCCAAGGATAAGAAAAGTCCCCAAGGCAAACTGAGATTTTCCTTTGAGGCTGCCTCTCTGGCATTCATTGTAGAGAATGCCGGCGGAAAAGCTTCCACCGGCGACAAACGCATTTTGGATATCACACCCAAAGGAATTCATGACCGGTTGCCGTTGTATATTGGGAGCAAAAAAGACGTTGAAATGGCAGAATCGCATCTCGCCGCAACGGTAAAAAAAGGCGGTTGGTTTAAGTGGTTGAGCGGCTAGCACCTTTTAGGCATTCTTAAAGAAACTTGCCCCGCACATCTAAGTTCTATAACATCCGTCTCTATTAAAAAATTATGAAAATACAAAGCATCCGTGGCGTTAAAGATATATTGCCTGAGGAAATATGGAAATGGCAATGGGTGGAATCTATTGCACATAAAATTTTTTCACGCTACGGTTTTAATGAAATTCGTGTTCCCATATTCGAAGACACACGCCTTTTCTCTCGCAGCATTGGAGAAACCACCGATATTGTGGAAAAAGAAATGTACACCTTTCAGGATCGTGGAGGCGATTCCATCACTCTCCGCCCCGAGGGAACTGCATCTGTTGTACGCGCTTATATCGAGCATAAAATGTATGCCCCGCCTTCGGTTTCGAAAATGTTTTATATTGGGCCAATGTTCCGCTATGAACGTCCTCAGGCCGGTCGTTTACGACAGTTTTATCAGATCGGAGTAGAAGCAATGGGGTCGCCCAGCCCTGCTGTTGATGTCGAAGTGATGACCATGCTCATAGAATTCTTTCGCGAACTCGGACTCAAAGATTCTCAATTACAAATAAACAGTCTTGGCAACCAGAATTGCCGCCCTCAATACCGGGAGATTTTAAAATCAACTATAGAAAAACATCTCGACAAACTTTGTAAGAACTGCATCAATCGGTATGAGAGAAATCCTTTACGCGTTCTCGATTGTAAAGCAGAGCAATGCAAAGAAATTGCACAAAACCTGCCTAAAATGATAGATCATCTGGATGAAGCCAGTGAACAGCATTTTGCTGAAGTACGCGCCCTCTTGGATGTTGCAAAAACTCCCTACACCATTAATACAAACTTGGTGCGCGGACTGGATTACTACAATATGACTGCGTTTGAAGTGACTTCTGAAAACCTCGGGGCACAAAACGCAATCTGTGGTGGCGGCCGATATGACACTTTGGTAGAAGAACTTTCTGGGCCCTCCACACCTTGCTTTGGTTTTGCATTGGGACTGGAAAGATTGGTGTCGCTAGTCCCTTTTAAAGAAGAGTCAAACACTAATCCTGATATTTTTATAGTTTGTCTTGGCGATACAGCCAAAATTCCTGGGTTTCAAGCGGCACATGAATTAAGGCTTGCCGGGTTCCAAGTGGAGCGCGATTACGAAATGGCCAGCATGAAAAGTCAGATGCGTAAAGCCAACAAGTCCAATTGCCGTTTCACTTTAATCATAGGCGAAAACGAAATAAGCTCTGGAAAATATATTCTAAAAAATATGGCTGAAGGCGATCAACATGAGATTAACTCAAAATCACTTTCCACAGAAATGACAAAACAGGTGAACACAAATAATTAACCTCTGCAAAAAGTTACAACTTTGCAAGGCTGGTTTAATCTAAACCAAATAGTCAATATTGACCCTGATTAGTCGAACATGCTAAATTGATTAAATTCGCTGAAATTATATTTATATAAGAGTGTGATATGGCAAGTAAAGAACTGGAAGTTCTAGAAGACTTTATAGTCCAGAACAAACTAAAAATCACCAAACAAAGACGCGCCGTGCTCAACGCATTTATTGAGTGCGAAAATCATGTCAGCGCAGAAGAACTATATAATCTTGTGACCGCCACAGAACCAAGAGTGGGACTAGCAACCGTTTATCGCACGTTAGCCCTCTTGACTAAAAGTGGTCTAGCCTCCGAACTTGATTTTGGTGATGGACAAAAAAGGTATGAGCATAAATATATGCATAGCCACCATGACCACATGATTTGCACCGAATGTGGAAAAATCATCGAATTCAACCATCCCCTCATCGAAAAATTCCAAGAAGAAGTTGCGAGCCGTAACGGCTTCACCATCACCTCACACAAACTCGATATGTTCGGCCTCTGCAGCGAGTGCCGCTAGCCTGCATATTGAACGAGTAGTCAACTGTTAGCCCCTCTAATCGCAAGCCACAAAGCACTTTATTCAGACGACGATAAATATTTTTTACTTCAGAAGATTGCAAGCTAAGAACTTACTAAGAAAAGCCGCTCTGAACTCATGGCTTCTCTGCCATGCTTAACCTTGCTTCAGGGAATGGATTTTGCGCAGCGGAAGCCAATGTAGTTGAATACTTCGTTCATGATCTGACCGTAGGTGGTCACTTTTGGAAAGACTTTATTTTTGGGATGCAGCCAGATACGGTTGGTGATACGTAACGCCCCGGCAGAAGAATCAAAGGAACCACCGCGCACTACCTTCGATTCGCCAGTAGCAGGCCCAGTAGGATTATCTTTAGTTCGCATTTTATAATAAGGCTCATACCAGTCATCAACCCATTCCCAGACATTGCCCATCATATCGTATAGTCCAAATTGGTTGGGTGCCTTGCTACCAACAGGTTGTGTACTTTTCTTGGAGTTTTCCTCGTACCAGATGTAATCTTCATTCGCCATATTACCCCAGAAATAGCGTGTATCGGCACCGCCACGTGCGGCGTATTCCCATTCAGCTTCTGTTGGTAATCTACAGTTTCCGCCTGATTTTTTTATAAATTTCTGAATATCATGATAATTTACTTGCTCGACAGGCAATTCTGGACCTAAAAATTTAGAAGGGTTAAACCCCATCACCTTTTCCCAGCGAGCTTGGGTGATTTCAAACTTATCCATATAAAAATCACTCAGACAAACTTCGTGTTCCGGTTTTTCATCTGCCTGTGTATAGTCGTTGCCCATTATAAAGCAACCGCCTTTAATGAAAACCATGCCTTCCGGGGCATTATCGGCCTTTTCCTGATCTTCCGGAAGAATCGCAATGGGTACAACTGCTTGCCCAAAGGCCTGACCTGCTTCTTCAGCTATTTCAGGTAATTCAGAGAAACTGGGATGTGACGTATCATCGGCTTTGTCTGCCGATTTATCAGAACAGGCAAATAAAAAGAAAATCAAAGCCAACAGAGTAATTTTTTGAAAAAAATGCATTGTTTTCGTAGGAGTTATAAAAGGCTGAAATCATACCATTTTAACCGGGTTTTACAAAAAAAAATGCCCCTCATTATTTATTTTTGCCCCGCAAGATCAAAATACCTGCTGAAAAGCCAATATTCTACTCAAAGTTTTCCGCCAAATACCGATAAATA
>Ga0209043_1001047_pt1 | contig 16171 bp, 12 predicted proteins | sample SaaInlV_100m_DNA_3_FD_184654 | JGI IMG/M metagenome (GOLD analysis project Ga0209043, IMG submission 184654) | Marine microbial communities from expanding oxygen minimum zones in the Saanich Inlet - SI037_S4LV_100m_DNA (SPAdes) (version 2) | ecosystem: Environmental > Aquatic > Marine >... | reverse complement strand
CTAGGTGCCTTATCAAGGTATGGTTTGTACTGCCTTTGAATTTCCCTTCCTTATTTAGACACTTTATTTTTTCACCAGAAATATGCTTGATGTAGCTTTTTCCTTTAGATAACAGATCTATTTTTTCTTGATCTATATCTAGACCGGTGACTTGAAATCCGGTTTTGCAGAACTCGATTGCTAAAGGCAACCCTACGTAACCCAATCCAATTATTCCGATATGCGCCTTTTTTTCTTTTATCTTTTGAAGAGTCATGTTGTTTTAGAAAAAATTGTAGATTTCGAGTGGGTTGCGCTGAGGGTTTATTGTGTTAATAGAACTATACGAAAGAGTTCCAGAAAATATTTTCTAAAAAGCCTATTTATATAACAGTTTGTTTTCTACTTATGACGTCATTAGTTAATGGATACATTAGCTCAGGAACAGTATTTTCTAAGTTATTAAAAAAACGTTAAGGGAAATTCAAAGTAAAAAATAGTAATTGATTAGCTGATTCCATTAATTTTTCCACATCACTTCTAAATGCAACTTGCATTATATCAGAAGTAAGAAGTAAAGGTTGTTAACTAGAGATTCCAATCCGAACCTCTATTCTCTAGGTATTAATTTAGAAAAGGATTATGAATGTTTTCTTGATGGGAATTGGTTACAATTAAGAGTGAGTTGTTTTAAGCATAAGGGCATTGAGGCTCAATTACCGTTTTATTTCCATTTTTTTTGGAGTATTTCATTCAATGGACGTTGATACGAAATTACCAGTAGGTCTTTTTGAAGGAAAAACTATATTGGTGACAGGTGGTACAGGTTCCTTCGGCGGTTATTTCATTGATTACCTTTTAGATAAAAATTTTAAAGAAATTAGAGTTTTTAGCAGAGATGAATTGAAACAAGATGATATGCGACTTCGCCTTCAGAACCCCAAGGTAAAATTTTATATTGGGGATGTTAGGGACCGCAGTAGTGTGGATGATGCGATGTCAGGTGTGGATTACGTGTTTCATGCGGCTGCATTAAAACAAGTTCCTGCCTGCGAGTTTTTCCCTAAGCAAGCTATGCAGACAAATGTTATCGGAAGTCAGAATGTTATTGAATCGGCAATCAGTCGTGGAGTTTCTAAGGTGGTTAGTCTCAGTACAGATAAGGCAGTTTATCCAGTCAATGTGCTTGGTATAACTAAAGCTCTTATGGAAAAAGTAATTCAGTCAACTTCAAGAAAACTTTCTAAAGGGCAAACAGTTTTGACATTAGTTCGCTATGGGAATGTTCTGTTTTCCCGCGGTTCCGTGATTCCGCTTTTCATGAAACTGATCAGAGAAAACAAGGCTCTTACCTTGACAGATCCCCGTATGACAAGATTTTTATTGCCTCTAAAAGAAGCGATCAATCTGGTTGGCTTTGCTCTTGAAAATGGGAGGCAGGGGGATATTTTTGTTCGCAACGCTTCCTCTTGTTCGATGGGGGACCTTGCTCAGGCTTTAAAGAATATTTTTCAGTCAAACTCTAAAATTGAAATCATTGGCATGCGGCATGGAGAAAAAATGCATGAAACTTTAGTTTCTAAAGAAGAACTTTTACGGTCTGAAGATTTTGGGGGGTATCTTAGATTGAGTATGGATGATAGAGAGCTAAGTTATAATAAATATCTAAACGAAGGGGAAAGGCAATTCAGTCAGATCGAAGATTGTACCTCAAAAAATACACCTCAGTTGTCAGTCAAAGAAATAGAGGAGATGTTGTCTGTCCAACCTGAAATTATTACTGAATTAAATCGGGGAAGTAAACAGTTTGAAACTTCTAGTGCCCATTAATCTTATCTTCTATTTGGTCGCACACATAGTCCGCAAACGGTAGTGAGCATGTGAGTCCAGGAGAGACAGCATTTAGGATATGCATTGACCGGTCATCTCCCTCTAAGACAAAATCCATTTCTAATTCTTTTTTTTTAATATTTAACAGTTGTGCTCTGATTCCAGCCTGTCCCCAATGCCCATAGTGTTTTATGTCCACGCCTTTTGCAAGTTTAGTGGCTAGAGAAACTAATAATGGTTTTGAGTATTTCTTCAGTTCTCTAAAGGCTAGTGCTTTAAAGTCAAAGTTTGAAGATAAGAATAAACCTGTCTGTCGTAGAATGATTTCAGTTAACTCAGGGACGTTGAAATTCTTCCACCCTTGATACTGTTCTCTCCAGAAAGCAGGGATTGCAGTAGGGCCGATCTTGATTTTGCTATCGCTCGTTATTGTAAAATGAACTCCAAGGAAAGGGTTGGTTAGGTCGGGCACGGGATAGATGTGAGTTTTTAGAGCTCCTGGGGTTTCATTGGAATACAAATAAAGTCCTTTAAAGGGTAAGATCCGGTGATCTTTGGAGAAACCAAAGTCTCTCCCAATTTTATCAGCATATAGTCCAGCCGCATTAATTATATAATTTGCTTCAAAGAAGCCATCTGAAGTCTTAACGGAGCATTTCCCCACACGATGTATGTACTGTGTATTTGTTTTAAGTTGAACTCCTTCCTGGATAGCATCAGATAGTAGGGATTTTACTAGCTCTATTGGATTTATCGAAGCGGTGGTTGGTGAAAAGAGAGCTTTTTGATAGGTTTTAGCACGTGGTTCAATAGCTCGGCTTTCTTCAGCCGTGATTAACTCAAGTGGTACGTCATTACTTTTGGCCCGAACTAGCAATTCATCTAGCCAAACTAATTCAGACTCATTTTGCGTAACGACAAGTTTTCCACACTTTTTGATCGCTAGATGTTTGGCTTCACAGTATTCCGTTAACCGCTTGTTTCCTTCTTTTGTGAAACGGGCCTTAAGGCTATCAGCGGTATAATAAAACCCAGCATGCAAGACACCACTATTTCGGCCACTCGCATGTATTCCGCATTGATGTTCTTTTTCAAGAATACAAATACTTGAATCTGGGTTCCGAGATTTTAATTCACGGGCAATACTGATTCCAATAATACCGCCGCCGATTACTAAAAAATCAGCTGTATTTGTAGACATTACCTAGGTTGACTTTTTTAAATTAGATTGTAAATGATTAAGTTGAGATTTGCCATTTCGAAGGTTGAACATGAGTGTTACCCATGGATCATTTGGTTAACCTTACCTTGTAATAATCGATATACCATTGGATGAAACTTTTAATTCCGTTTTGAATATTCCATTTTGGCGAATATTCAAAATCTTTAACCAGATCATCAACATCTGCATGTGATTTTTTAACATCACCACCCTGCATCGGCATCAAATTTAATTTTGCTTTTACGCCTAGATTTTTTTCAATTTCTTTAACATAGTCCATTAGCGGAGTGGGTCGGTTAGATCCAATATTATATAATCGATATGGCGCCGTAGATGATGCTGGATCAGGGTCAGATCCTGACCAATTGGGGTTGGGATCTGGGATTTTTTTTATAATGCGGCACACTCCTTCGACGATATCCTCAATATATGTAAAATCTCTTATCATATTACCTTGGTTATATAAATCAATCGGCTCTGAGGCAAGAATAGATTTTGTGAAGAGGAAATAAGCCATATCCGGTCGACCCCATGGTCCATAAACCGTAAAAAAACGCAATCCTGTCGTTGGCAGTTTGTAGAGGTGAGAGTAAGAGTGTGCCATGAGTTCATTAGAAATTTTGGTAGCTCCATACAATGAGACGGGGTGACTTGATTTATCGTGAACAGAAAAAGGGTACTTAGTGTTGAGTCCATAGACGGAACTGGATGAAGCGTATACAAGGTGTTCTACCTGATTGCGCCGGCACCCCTCTAGTATGTTAAATGTTCCAACAATGTTGCTTTGTATATAAGCGTGCGGGTTCTCGATCGAATAACGAACACCTGCTTGTGCCGCCAAATGGATAACTCGTTGCGGGGATTCCTTTTTAAATAAACTTTCCACTTCACCTTGATCTTTTAGATCAATTTTATGAAAGGTAAACCCGTCATACTCTTGAAGAATTTTTAGCCGATCGTTTTTCAGGTTGATGTCGTAGTAGTTATTTAAATTGTCTAGACCGATAACATCATAGCGTGAATCAAGCAACCGTTTGGAAGCATGAAAGCCTATAAAGCCAGCGGCCCCTGTGACTAGAATTTTCATTTTTAAGTCGAAATATATTTAGGCATGTTCGTTTATAAATTAAGTGGGTAAAATAAATAAAGCGATTTTTTTTAAATACCAAACTTTTTTATAAATTCATCTATTTTTTCTGTGACATAGACCAACTGTTCCTTGGCTAACTCTGGGAAAATTGGCAGAGCTATAGTGTCGTTTGCAGCTTTTTCTGATTCAGGAAAAGCACCTTTTTTATACTCAAGGGAAGCAAAACAATCTTGAAGATGAAGAGGAAGAGGGTAGTAAATCTCGGTGAATATATTATTTTCAGTAAGAAAACTACGTAGTTCGTCCCTGTTATTGTTTACGCGGATTACATATTGGTTGTAGACATGCCGCGGAATAACTTCTAACGGAAGTATCAATTGGTCTGCTATTCCCTTCTCTTTAAACAGTTGGTTATATGTTTGCGCATTTTTTCTTCTTTTTTCTGTCCACTGGTCCAGATATTGAAGTTTGGCCAGAACAACACCAGCTTGAAGCGCATCAAGCCTGAAGTTTCCCCCAATCAATTTATGATAATACTTAAGGTTTGACCCGTGAACACGCAGAGCTTTGATTTGATTATAATCATCTTCTGAGGACATGGTTACCATACCCCCATCCCCAAAGCCGCCTAAGTTTTTAGTCGGGAAAAAAGAAAAACATCCATAATTACCCATTGAACCTGTCCTTCGCCCCTCATACTCAGAACCTATTGCTTGGGCTGCATCTTCTATTACGACCAAGTTATTTCTTTGAGCTAGTTCAAGGATTGGATTCATGTTTGCACTCTGGCCATAAAGGTGAACAGGAATAATAGCTCGTGTTTTGTCAGTAATACTTTTTTCTATTTGGCTTGGGTCGATATTGAAGGTGTCTGATTCAATATCGACAAATACAGGCCGCGCCCCTAATCGTGAAATGGATCCGGCGGTTGCGAAAAAGGTAAAAGGTGTGGTGATAACTTCATCGCCTTCTCCAACTCCTGCTGCCATTAATGAAATAAGCAGGGCATCTGTTCCTGAAGATACTCCGACAGCGTATTTTGTTTCACAATAGGTTGCTATTTTTTCTTCTAGTTCTTCAACAATTGGACCGAGGACAAACCGGCCTGATTGGATAACTTGATCAATATTTTTTTTAACGTCCTGTAAAATTGTTTCGTAAGACGCTGGAATGTCTAGTAAAGGGACTCTCATGGCTTGCCTATATTTTGTTATTGTTGATAAATTATTAAAGTATAGATCGAAGGAATCAAGTGATAATTGAATCATGGGTATCACTTAAGCATTGCTTTAGGGCATACTCCCAATCGGGCAACTCGATTCCAAAATATTTTTGTAGTTTGGTGTTCGATAAAACTGAATAAGTAGGTCGGATCGCAGGAGTAGGATATTCTTTTGTCGAAATAGCTAAAAGTTTCGGCATCTGGTCTGGGCAACTGAGTTCTAAAATAGCTTGGGCAAATCTATGCCAGTTTGTTTCTCCTTGGCAAGTCATGTGATACACACCAGAAATGCTTGCCACAGCTTTTGAAAGTGAGCCATCTCTTTTTTTAAGTAGATTCTTGATGGATTTGCATGTTGCCTCAGCGATACTTCGACACCAGGTTGGGGTTCCCGTCTGATCGTTTACTACCCGCAGTTCATTTTTTTCTTTTGCCAGTTTTAAGATGGTACCTAAAAAACTATTCCCTGTTTTGCTGTATACCCAGCCAGTTCTGAAGATTAAATGTGAGGCACCACTTTCCCCAATGGCTTGATCTCCTTGGAGCTTGGTTTGTCCATAAACACTGTTTGGTGAAGGCGGGTCAGATTCTAAATAAGGTCTGTGACTCATTTCTCCATTATAGGAATAATCAGTAGAGTAATGAATGAGAAGAGCATCATTATTTTTAGCTTCGTCTGCTAAAATTTTAGGTGCTATCCAATTCACGGCTTTTGCTAACTCCTGGTCAGATTCGGCTTTATCAACTGATGTATACGCACCAGCATTTATAATGAGTTTAGGTTTGATTTGTTGTACAACGCGCCGGATTTGACTTGGGTCGGCAAGGTTCATTTCCTTTCTCCCTGTTGCGATAACTTCTCCAAATTGGCTGAGAATTTTATTAAGCTCACTGCCTACTTGGCCATTTTTCCCTGTCAATAAAATACGCATGAAATTTAGATAAAATATTGTAGTGCTGTGTAGGTTGCGGAAGAAGATGGAACACTCAAATTTAACGGATCAAGCCAAGAAGATACCTACCGTATCCGTTGTTCTTAAGTGGGTGAGCCAGTTTTTTGAGATTCGTTGGCGATATCCATCCTGCTTTAAATGCAATTTCTTCCGGGCAACAGATTTTAAGCCCTTGACGTGATTCTATAGTTTCTATGAAATTAGATGCAGCTAAAAGTGAATCGTGAGAACCTGTATCAAGCCAAGCAAAGCCAGGACCCATTTTTTCAAGCGCCAGCGACTCATTTTTTAGATAGGCTTTATTGATATCTGTGATTTCCAACTCCCCTCGGCTAGAGGGTTTGAGCTTTTCTGCGATATCAAGAACTTGATTGTCATAAAAATAAAGACCTGTGATGGCGTAGTTGGATTTTGGTTTCTTAGGTTTTTCTGCGAGCTTGATAACGTTGCCTTTAGAGTTGAACTCTGCAACGCCGTAATTTTCTGGATCTTTAACCCAGTAGCCAAAGACAGTGGCGCCTTTTTTTCTTTTACATGCTTTTTGCATTAACCTGACAAGGCTATCCCCATAAAACACGTTGTCCCCAAGAATAAGGCATACCCCGTCTTTTCCGACAAAGCTTTTCCCGATTATGAAGGCCTGCGCTAAACCACCAGGGTATGGCTGTTTCGCATAACTGATCTTAATACCCCATTGGTTTCCGTCTTTAAACAAAGATTCAAAAAGAGGTTGGTCTTCAGGTGTGGTTATGATGAGCACGTCTCTAATACCTGCCAACATGAGAGTGCTGAGCGGGTAATAGATCATCGGCTTGTCGTAAAGCGGCATCAGTTGTTTACTGATTACATGAGTTAACGGGTACAGTCGTGTTCCTGACCCTCCCGCAAGAATGATTCCTTTTTTAATCATTTTTATTTTCCTAACTATATTCTATTAAGCCCTAGTCGTTGTCCTTTGTAAGCACCTGACATCACTCGTTCAATCCATTGGGGGTTATTAATGTACCATTGGACAGTTTTTCTTAGCCCTGTATCAAGAGTTTCCGTAGGTTCCCAGCCCAGATCCTTTTTTATTTTTCCAGCGTCGATAGCATAGCGCCTGTCATGCCCTGGGCGGTCATCAACAAACTTTATTAGTGACTTGTGAGGCTTATGGGGTGAGTCAGAAATCAGCTCATCTAAAATTTTGCACAAGGTGTTCACTAGGTCTAGGTTTGTTTTTTCGTTGTCCCCACCAATATTGTAAACATCACCTAACCGTCCCTTTTTCAAAGTTTGTTCTAGGGCAATACAGTGGTCCTCAACATAGAGCCAATCTCGAATATGGAGACCATCTCCATAAACGGTAAGTGGATCGCCCGTTATGGCTTTTTTTATCATCAGTGGAATTAATTTTTCTGGGAACTGATGAGGTCCATAATTATTGGAGCAGTTTGTTGTGATTGTTGGAAAATTAAATGTTTTGAAATAGGAGCGTATTAAATGGTCTGAAGCAGCTTTTGATGCCGCATAAGGTGAGTTTGGCGCGTAAGGTGTTTTCTCAGTAAAAGAACCGCTATCACCGAGGGATCCATACACTTCGTCAGTAGACACATGAAGGAACCTAAAATTGTTGTAGCGTTCTTTGTCGTTTTCTTTTAGATCATTCCAGTAATCACGAGATGCTTGTAAAAGTTTAAATGTGCCAACAATATTTGTTTGAATAAAATCGTCTGGCGATTCAATTGATCGGTCGACATGAGATTCGGCAGCGAAGTTGATAATAGAGTCAACTTTATTCTCTCCCAAAGTTTTTCTGACTAATTCCTGATCACAGATATCTCCTTCGACAAAAAAATAGTTAGGATTACTTTCAACAGCTTTTAACGTGTCTAAATTCCCAGCGTAAGTTAATTTATCGTAGTTAATAATACGGGTGTTCCCGTTCTTTATTTTCCGTATCAGGAAGTTACTGCCAATAAAACCGGCACCCCCAGTGACCAATAATGTTTCCATAGTTTTTCTAAAATTAGATTTTAAAATTTCAATTAACAAAAACAATCTCGAGTATAGGTTGTTGCCTGGAGGATTGCAAGATGTGGGGTAGTAATCAAATTTGTTAGGACTATTAATCGTTTGGTAGACTGAAGGTATTAATTTTGGGCTATAGTGTAGGGCATTTAAAATATTTTTAGAGCAGCGAGAGGCATGGGTAACTCTAATAAAATAGCAGTTATTATTGTTAATTTTAATGGAAAAGAATTCTTGGGACAATGTCTTGAGTCTTTGCAACGTCAGGTATTTTTAAATTTTAAAATAATTGTTGTTGATAATTCCAGTGACGATAGATCAGTGGATGGGCTTGAGGAGCGTTTTCCTGGTGTTGAGGTTGTGCGGATGGATGAGAACGTAGGTTTTGCTGCTGCCAATAACTATGCCATAAAAAAAGCTGAAGGTTTTCAGTGGGTAGCGTTGCTAAATCCCGATGCTATTGCTAAACCGGATTGGTTGTTAACCTTACATATTGCCGCAGAAAAAAACCCGCGATACAATTTTTTTGGAAGCAAATTAATAAAAGAAAGTTCTCCTGAGCAACTAGATGGGACCGGTGATATTTACCATTTATGTGGTTTAGCATGGAGGCGTGACCACGGGGCAGTGGGGAAAAAAAATTCTCGTCTAGCTGAAGAAATTTTCTCTCCCTGTGCTGCAGCTGCCATGTATCGTCGAGATATAGTTTTGGAAGTGGGTGGATTTGATGAAAGGTTCTTCTGCTATTTTGAAGATATTGATTTGGCATTTAGATTACGTTTGCTAGGTCATCGTTGTTTATATGTTCCAAACGCGAAGGTTGGACATTTCGGCTCCGCTATAGCTGGCCGGCGAAGTGACTTCGCTGTTTATCATGGGCATCGCAATATGGTTTGGACATACCTTAAAAATATGCCTTCAGAATTGCTCTGGCGTGGGTTACTGCAGCATTTGCTGGTAAATTTTGCATCGTTAATTTGGTTTTCGCTGCATGGACAAGCGGGTCCAATTTTCAGGGCTAAAAGGGACGCGTTGTTAGGTTTAAGACAAACTATAAAGCAAAGGAAATCCATTCAGAAAAACATAAAAGTTACCTCGGAAAACTTAAAGAAGGTTTTGGCTACGGATTGGTTTCTCCCATACTTTAAAAATAGATAATTAATACGAGGCAGGCGAAATGATCCTTAATATTAGTATAATTTGGGGAATTGATTTAATAGGTCGATGATTTTTGTGTTAGAACTTAATTTAAGCGGTGCCTTGAGATGCCTGTTTCTTCTGTGTGGGTTACTCCCCGCCCACTAGTGGTTCTGCCGCAATGTATAAATAGCTGCATGGCCCTAGAGCTGTATATATGTAAAAAATTCCAGAAAGTTAATATTTCTGCATAGCTAAATATATTGACAATAAAATTTAGTTTAAAAAGGGTTACACTTTTTCCTCATTTTTTCCGATTATAATCCAAGGAAGAAAGTTTGCAGGTTTGTTTAGTTTATTTTAGGGCTTTAACTTTAATACAATGAAACTATCAATAGTTATTCCAGTTTATAACGAATCGGCGACCATATGTGAGGTTATTAAAAGAGTCGACGCAGTAACTGGTGAAAAAGAAGTCATAATAGTTGATGATTGTTCTACCGATGGCACTCGACTCCTTCTTGAAAAATATGAAAAAAGAGAAGGTTTTGAAGTCATATATCAGACTAAAAATAGAGGAAAAGGTGCGGCTCTGCGTGCAGGTTTTAAAATTGCAAAAGGTGAAATTGTGATCATTCAAGATGCAGATCTAGAATATAACCCAAAAGACTACCCTGTGTTACTAGAGCCTATTCTAGATAAACGTGCCGATGTTGTCTATGGTTCCCGGTTTCTAGGGGGTCCTCATAGAGTTTTATTTTTCTGGCATTATTTAGGTAATATGTGTTTGACCACTCTATCAAATATGCTTACTAATGTTAATCTGTCCGATATGGAAACCGGCTACAAAGTGTTTAGAAGGAAAATCCTTGAATCCATTACATTAAAGTCCAATCGTTTTGGGTTTGAGCCAGAATTTACGTCCAAAGTGGCCCAAAAAAACTTTGTAATTTATGAAGTTCCCATCTCTTACTCTGGTAGGGATTATTCGGCAGGAAAAAAAATAAACTGGAAAGATGGTGTCGCTGCTTTGTGGTTTATCTTTCGTTTCCGCTTCTTTGACTAGTTAGAAAAATGTTGTGTTTATAGCTGCCTTGAAAAAATAGCTATGATTTTAGATGTCCTTAGGGTGCGCAGAGTTTTTTTTGGTTAATTGTTACAGGATTTTACATTAAAATACCTGCTACTCCTCATACCTAATGTTTTATAAAAATATTTTCTTTTATGGGTTTTGGTTATTTTTAACCATTCTACTCGCTTATTGGTTCTCCTATCCTCTAGATGCCTTTAGCCGGCATAACTTTTTTTTTGGGAAAGATCAAGTTCCTAGTTTGTGGGTTTTAAATTGGCAGTTAACTCAGTTAAGTTCTGGAAATTTTGATCAATTATTTACGGGCAATTCGTTTTATCCTCTCGATCGACCAATTTATTTTAACGTTTCAACTTTTTCTACAGCTCTATTTACTCTTCCTGTTTTTCTTTCAACAAAAGATCCTTACATCTGTTATGCAGTGGCGATTTTTTCTTCATATATTTTGTGTTCAGCAGGAATGCTCCTACTGGCAAGACATTTAAAGCTTGGTTATGCAGCTTCTTTTTTAGCAACGTTAGTTTTTTCTTTTAGTGAATCTCGTCATGGCGTTTCAGGTTATATTCATTTATTAACTATTCAGTGGATGCCTTTCACGCTACTTTTCGTGCACAAATACTTTGATGAGGGAAGACGGGTTTTTCTTTACTGGGCTTCTATATTTTATTTGATGCAAATCATGGCATCAGCCTACCACGGAATTTTCTTTTCCATGATTCTCCTATTATTTGTTTGTGTTTTAGTTTTCCAGCAGGATAACTTTAGGTTTGAAAAATTTTCTTTAGATGCGGGTCCTCCAATTTTAATAGTTGGAATGATTGCCAGTATTTATTTCATACCCTATCTGAAGGAGGCCCATGAATTTGGGTTCATAAGAACTATCGCAGAGCAATCGGCATTCGGAGCCCCTCTTACCACTTTCTTTTCTTTGCCTAGTTCTTATTTTTTTGGTTCTTTGACTTCCCACTTTAACCACATTGACGGGAATACATCACCTAGGTACCTACCAATGCTGATGACCGTTGCTGCTTTATTGATTCTAAGAAAAGCAACGCCCATTAAATTTTTGTTTAGCTCAAAATTAAAAAAACTTGCCTTGGGAGTAATAATTTTGACCCCTATAGTTTGGATTTTAAGGTCTTCTATAGCTACTTTAGGGGGAGAGGTATACTCTGACCTTTATTTGCATCCACAGTTAGTAAATACTGCCATATTCACTCCTTTTTTTTTGATTACGACAGGGTATTTCTTTACGAATAAATTTTTTAGAAAGATTTATCAGGGCTTGCGCCTAGAAACTTTTTTTCTATTGTACTGTTCTATAGCAATGTTGGCATTTGTTGTTTCTCTGGGGCCGATCGTAAAACTGTATGGGAATCAACATTTTATGGTTAACCCAATTGCGACCTTTTTATACTACGTGTTCCCGGGTTTGTCTTCGATTCGTGCTATCTCAAGAATGGCCATACTAATTCCTTTAGGTTTGGGAATAACTGCAGGGATCTCATATGAGATAATAAGAGACTGGTTGGATAAGCCATTTTTAAAAAAAATATTTTCATTTTCGGTTTTAATCATTCTTATATTGGAACTATATCCTGCGAAGGGTTTATATGGGCCGTATAAACAAACCAGAAACGAAATACCTGAGGAATATATGTGGTTAAAGCAGGCTCCAAGTGGGCCTGTTTTAGAATGGCCGGTTAGCAAGACTTTTTTAGGTGATGCAGTTTATCTAGAGAGGTCGATGGTACATCAAAAAAAGTTGATCAATGGGTATGCTGCTTTTGAGTGGGAAGGTCGAAAGAAATTAGCTGAATTGACTGATCTTTCGAATAAAAGCGCATTGTTGTCGCTTTATGCCTTCGGAGTTCGTTATTTGGTGATCCATCGAATTGGAGGAGATTTCCCAGAATGGGCAGGAAAAAACCTCGGGGAATTCGATCAAATAAAGGTATTTAATAACGCATTGGTGTATCAGAATAAAAATGCAAAAACGAACTTTCTTCCTCAAAATTTCTTAGATTACTGCGCTATTTCAGTTAAAAATACAAATGACAAGCATCGGCTGATTCTTCGGTTTAACTCCCCAAGCGTACATTACGTAAGCAAAAATAAAAAGCAGTTAAGGGTGAGAATTGACTGGGAACCTGATTCTATTTCATCTTATTACGAGTGGTCTTTTTACCCTACCTTATGGCGTGATGGTGACAGTTATGAACTGATATTAGATGAAAGCACAGATCGCGTTCTTGGGTCTGTCAAATTAGCATATTCAGCCTCGGAGAAAAAAAATATGTAAACTCTTCGTAAGACTGAGTTGACTTGAATGGGGTTATTTTAAATTTTCAGTTATTTGTTTTAAAGGATATGAGATTTTATTATGCTAATTACTATTTAAAAAAAGAAGCCCGAAATTGATAGTCAGGGTAAAGAATTCAGGGTGTGTTTAATTCTGCTTGTGACTTCTTGGCTGGTTGAAAGCTTCAAGGCTTTTTCAAGATGCCGCCTCGCTTCAATCGGATCACCATTAGTTTGAATAAGTAAATTCCCTAGGTTGTAGTGGGCATCGATTAGGTTTGGGGAAATTGTTATGGCCTGATGAAGTTCTTCTAACGCAAGGTTAAAATCTTTTTTCTTGATGAAAATTAAAGCTCTATTGTTATGAACTTCTCCTTTAAGCTTTGGTGTATTTCCTATTAGACTATACTCATGGAGTGCTTTATCCTGTTTTCCAATTGCCGAAAAAATACTGGCTAGAACGAAATGTCCAGGACCAGATTCGGGAACACGTTTAAGGTAATTGTTGATAGAAACTTCAGCCTCTTTATAGAGTTTTAGTTTTAATAGTAGGCGGGCTTTGTTTATATAGAGTTCTGCCGGAACCTGGTATCCCCAACGATAATTTTTGTACAAGCCTTCTGCTTTTTCGTAGGATTCTTTGGCTGCTAAGTTGCGCCCTTGGGAGGCGAGAAGAGTTCCTAGGTTAAAATGATTTGTGGGCTGAGAAGACTTTGCTCTTATCCCAGATTTAAATTCCTTTTCAGCTTTCAGATAATCCCCCAGTTGAAGATAAATAGAACCAAGGTTGTTGTGAGCGTACGATCTGTAGTGTGAAGAAACCTGGGACTGGGTTAGTGCGCGTAGTATTGTAAATGCTTTCGCGTAATTTTTTTCAGCTATATAAAAATGACTTAAATTATGGAGAGCGCGAAGTTTTCCAGGTGATTTTTGTAGAGTGTCTTCCCAAAGAAGAATATTAGATCTGTATAGCAGGTTCCTTTTGTGTAATAGAATTATCTGGAAAATAAAAAAAATAATTAAACAGTATGCGCCAATTTTTTTTACGACTAGTTTGTTGTGGTTCGCCAATACGAGTCGATGAATTGTGATGGCGAGTAAAAACAGAATTCCAAAAGAAGGTAGGTAGAGATTGCGTTCGCTCAAAAGGTCGGTTCTTGGGAGAATGCTGTTGGTTGTAGCTAAGGTTATCAAAAACCAGAAGAAGCAAAAAGAAACCAGTGTAAGTCGTTTAGGGAAATATAACGCAATTGTTAAAATAACTCCCAGTGCAAATAAGAAAGTAGCAATGGGAAGTGTATTGGTAGCAAAGAAAGTGTTAGGAAAATCATAATCAAAAGTTAACCCGACTGGGAGTAAGATAAGTCGGGCTCCGTGTCCAATAATTTGAATTTGCTTAAATCCATACTCGAAGTCTATTCTTTGCCACCAATCAACGATCATGCTTTTCATGGAAAGAACCTTGAATACTGAAATCGTTGCGCATGAAAATAATGGTAGATAAAAAAACAACAATCGATTTTTGAGTGATGTCCAGTATTCATTACGCATAAAACAAACATCGTATAGAAGTAACGCTGCTGGAAAAGTTAGGGCAGTTTCTTTGCATAAAATAGATGCTAAAAAACAAACTAAGGATAAAAGGTAAAGTAAAAATCTTGGGCTTGGTTTTTGTTTGCGAAAACTTCCAATAACGAAGGATAGTAAGGCGGCAAGATAGAAAAAACTGCTCATGCCAGTTGCCCTTGCTGAAATATAGTTTACGGTTTCAGATTGAATAGGGTTGATTGAAAAGAGCAGAGTTGTAATGCTTGCAATTGAAAGGGCCTCTTTTCTTTCTAATGAAAGGCTTTTTTGGGCAGTGAAGAATGCGATGAAGAAGATAACAATTGAAGTGAAAATATGAATAGTAATGTTGACCAAGTGATAGCCGAACGGATTTAGTTTGCCTTTTGAGTAATTAAAGATAAGGCTTGAATAAAATAAATGTCTATAGCGAGGAGGGTAAAGATTGCTATACAAATCGCCCGTTGCTTTTTGTGCAACTTCAAATTTGATGACGACTTCATCATCGAAGTTAAAAGGAGCGTGAACTGTGCTTGAGTATAGAAGTGAAATGATGACAGCTAATAGAGCAAAGAAAACCACTCCCCGCCTATTTAAATCAGTTTTCATGATATTTTTCTTTTTTTTTCTTTTCTAATCGTTTTAAGAGATAAAGAAAAACTGCAATATTAATTATTATGAAAAGAAAATAGACCGGTATAAAATTTGGAATTAGATTTATGGTGTGAGCAGGTAATAGCACGGTAAGATTAAAATAAAAACAAATGATAAATAAAATAATAATCGTCTTTAATTGGGAAAAGCCGAGTTTTTCTAACCGGTGGTGAAAATGCTGAGCATCTTTTGAGAAAGGACTAGTGCCCTTCAAGAGCCTTCTAAAAAAAACAACGATAGTATCTAAGATTGGGATTAATAGAGTGATGATGGGAATTAGGTAGTAGATTTCATCTGTGTGTTTTTGGCTGAGAGGTAAAAGAGTGATTAACGAAATTAGAAGCCCAAGGGGAAGACTCCCTGTATCACCCAGGATAATCTTTGCTGGTGGAAAATTAAAAAATAAAAAACCCAAAACGCTACCTGTAAGAATTACAGCTAAGAACGAGGCTTCTACCATATCACGTTCAAGGTAAACAAAACTTAAAGTAACGCAAGACAAAAGAATTAATCCGCAGGCCAAACCATCAATACCGTCAACCAGGTTAATTGAGTTTGTGATTCCCACGATCCAAAAAACTGTTAGTAAGATCGAAAATGATCCTAAATCTATAACACCACCTATGCTATCAATCTGGAATCCAGCTAAAAATAAAATAATTGCTATTATTACTTGCCAAAGAAATTTTATCCTTGGGGAACAGTGATAGATGTCATCATAAATACCTAGAGCCGTCATCATGCTCACGCCCAGGGTGATTTTTTGAAATAGATGAAGATTTTCTTGATTAATCCAACCAGTAAAATAAAAAAACCAAAGAACCAAGAGGAAAGACAGAATGACAGGAATTCCACCAAAGGGAAGTACGGGTTTTCCCATCGCAAGCATTAGTTTGCTAAGCGGATGTGTAAGTGTCCTTACCTTGCTAAATATTAGTATAAGGGTCAACGTTAGTACAAATACAGCTACTAGGGAAACTCCGTAACCCAAAAAGTACATCGAACTAGAAATTAGCGGGCTTTCAATGGTCATTTAACTAAATTCAGTAAGATTTGCAAAAGACCCCGAGCCATTATTATCGAATTAATCATATACTGTATAAGGAAGCTTGTTTTG
>Ga0209043_1001042_pt1 | contig 16216 bp, 18 predicted proteins | sample SaaInlV_100m_DNA_3_FD_184654 | JGI IMG/M metagenome (GOLD analysis project Ga0209043, IMG submission 184654) | Marine microbial communities from expanding oxygen minimum zones in the Saanich Inlet - SI037_S4LV_100m_DNA (SPAdes) (version 2) | ecosystem: Environmental > Aquatic > Marine >... | reverse complement strand
TATTTAATGTAGCAAAAAAAATGATTCAGGAAGGGGTCCATATTCTCGATGTGGGAGCAGAGACTACGCGCCCAGGTTCAAAGGGTATCTCAGTTAAACTTGAATTGGAGCGACTTCTACCAGTCATAACAAAATTAACGAAAGAATTTGATATACCTATTTCAGTGGATACTTATAAGCCGGAAGTTGCGTCAGTTGTTTTGCAAGAAGGAGTATCGGTTATTAATGACATTTCTGGGCTTGGGGCAGGATATAAGATGGCTAATGTTATTGCACGCCATAAGGCAGGTGTTGTTTTGATGCATATGAAAGGCACACCTGAGACAATGCAAAATAAACCTTATTACAAAGATGTCTGTGCAGAAGTTTTAAATTTTCTGTCGAGCCGAATTATGCTAGCTGAAGAAGCAGGAATTGACTTTGAGAGCATTGCGATTGATCCAGGTATTGGATTTGGAAAAACCTTGACCCATAATGTAGATTTGATAACAAAACTAGATCAGCTAAAAGTATTGGGTAAACAAATTCTTCTTGGTGTTTCGAGAAAATCATTTATTGGAGACATTCTAAACCTTGAACCTGCAGAGCGTCTGGAAGGTTCTATTGCGGCCGGTATAGTGGGGGTTATTAATGGTGCTAATATTCTCAGAGTTCATGATGTCGGTTCAACAATGCGAGCTGTTCGAGTCGTAAAAGCTTTAAGGAAGAGAATTTAATAGTATGATTAAACTATTTGTGAATGTAGACCATGTAGCAACTGTGCGCGAAGCAAGAAAAACTTTTGAACCGAGTCCATTAACGGCTGCTATTCTTGCTGAAAAAGCAGGCGCATATGGAATTACTGCACATTTAAGGGAAGATCGCCGGCATATGCAAGATGACGACATTAAAATTTTAAAAGATCAAATTAACACACCACTTAATTTAGAAATGGCGGCAGTTGATGAAATGATACAAATAGCTATTAAAACGAAACCTTTTCAAGTTTCAATAGTACCTGAGAACCGCCAAGAGATTACGACGGAAGGGGGATTAAATATTTTAAAACAAGAAGCTCATTTGATTGAAATTGGTAATAGGTTTAGAGAATTGGGGATATTATTTAGTTTGTTTATTGATCCTGATATAGATCAAGTGAAGGGAGCCAAAAGGGTCAAGGCAGACAGTATTGAACTAAATACGGGCCCTTATTCCGAGGTGTCTAACAGCAAAGAAAGAACACAGCACTTAGCTCAATTGAGAGATGCGGCGTTAAAGGCCCATGAGATTGGATTACGAGTATTTGCTGGCCATGGCCTAACTATCACTAATATTTCGGATATTATAAGTAATGTACCTTGGGTTGAAGAACTTAATATTGGCCATCATATTGTTTCTAATTCTATTTATGTAGGTATGGAGCAATCTGTCAGGGATATGATTAATTGTATTCAGAGTCAGTTAAGTAAAAAAACAACTTTTTAATGATAAGTATATGTAATGATGAGCTAATTTAAATTTTATATTAAGTGGCACATAAATTGCTTTATATTTAATCAATTCTAGTGAATGCCAAAGTATTGACAAGGGACATTAAATGAGCGAATACGATATGATTGAAAATATAGCTGGTGAAAATACTGCTGCTCGAGAGCGAGGTACTTCTGTGGCTCGAGAGTATGAACGTGTTGTAAATACTTTTAATAAAGTTTTACTATTTAAAGAGAAAATTCGTTTGTCTTTTGAGCATAGAATCTGTGAATTAGATAATGATTTAACTCGAATTGAGGATCAACTAGGAACGCTTTTGAGAAATATAGAAATTTACGAATTAAATATTTCTAGAAGTTCTGTAAATTTACAAGAATTGCTACTTGAGGAAACTCACACTAAAGAAACATATAATAGTCTCCTGCAAGGAACATCTATTGAGCCCAAAGAAGTTTTGTCAGTCGTGGAAGAATTAGTTGATGAAAAAAAAATACATGGAAGCCAAACATCGATGGAAAATCTTATTCAGCAGAGACATGACTTTCTTGAAAACTTGAATTCTTCCTTTCAAAAACTTGATAATGATTTACAGTCAATCAATAGTCATCAAACAGAAATGCTTAATGCAAGATCTGAAATTCTTGATAAAAAGCAACAGGCCCTTGAAAAGAAAATTATTTTGGAAGAAAATAAACGAGATTTGGAGGACGAGCGTAAAATGCTAACGACAGACCTAGAAATTTCTAATAAAGAAGAAGAAGTTTTAACGCTTGAGTATGCAGAATTGATCAATAAAGTGGAAGGTTGTATTGTTCTAGGTAGTGATATAGATAGAATATTATTTTCCGCTCTAACAACCTTTGATGATTAATTTTTAGTAATCATCCTCATACCTGTATTTTTTTCTCCCAGGTTCTATTAACATATTAAAGGTTATTATTGACTTACTATTTTAAGTTTTGCATAATAAAAAATTTTATATATTAAGGGATATAATATCTATTTATATGCTTATATCTTTAAAGTTTAATACTTTTTTCCTCTGTTCAAAGGTTTAAGCACGGACCCTCTAATCCCTTTTCATACCTTTTTAAAAGTTTAATATTTTTTATTTCGAATTTGTTTGATCCTTTATGGAGGAAAATTGTTCATGCTTGTGAAAGTGGCTATAAATGGATTTGGTAGAATTGGAAGGAATGTTCTTAAGTGTGTTCTCAATGATATTGGTTGCTCCTATTTATTTGAAGTTGTAGCGATAAATGATTTAACGGACCCTAAAACTCTAGCTCATTTATTTAAATATGATTCAATTCAAGGGATAAATTCAGCAAAAATAGAAGTTTCTGAGAATGGATTTAGTGTTAACGGAAAAGTCATACGTATTTTAGCAAATAGAGACCCTGAAGATTTGCCTTGGAAAGAGCTTGGAGTAGATATAGTTGTGGAGTCTACTGGATTTTTTACAAATCGTTCGGCTGCAGTTAAACATTTAAAAGCTGGCGCCAAAAAAGTTTTGATCTCTGCTCCAGCTACAGACCCAGATGTGACGGTTGTTCTTGGTGTAAATGATGATAAATACAATGCTGCTTCTGATCAGATTATATCTAATGCTTCTTGCACAACTAATTGCCTCGCGCCAATAGCAAAGGTTTTGCATAACAACCTTGCTATTGAAAGAGGGATTATGACAACTATCCATTCCTTTACAAATGATCAAAAAATTCTAGACTCACCACATAAAGATTTGCGTCGAGCGCGCTCAGCCTCTGTATCCATGATTCCTACAACAACTGGAGCTGCAAAAGCTGTTTCGTTAGTTTTGCCCGAATTAAGGGGGAAACTTGATGGGATGTCTATTCGAGTACCAACACCAAATGTCTCTATTGTTGACTTTGTAGCCAGCGTTGGTAAAGACACGACAGTTTCGGAGATAAATGAAATGTTTAAATTCGCATCAAATAGTGGCTTAAAGGGTATCTTAGACTACGAAGAAACGGCTTTAGTCTCAGTAGATTATCAAGGAAATCAATATTCATCTATCGTTGATGGTTTGTCGACAAAGGTGGTCGATAGAAGATTAGTGAAAGTGTTGGCTTGGTATGACAACGAATGGGGTTACTCATCACGTGTTTGTGATTTATTGAAGTTAATTGTAAACAAAGGGTTTTAGCAGACATGAGACGCGCTATCTTTGTTGGTAATTGGAAGATGAACATGCTTATTTCCTCTTCCGAAAAATTGGTACAAGAACTAATTTGTGCCTCAGACTTTGTAGGTAATTTTGATATTATTGTTGCACCATCTTTTACATCTCTTTCCGCGGTTCGGACCCTTCTAAAGGGGAGCAGAGTACAGTTAGCGGGGCAAAATATGTCGTCTAAAGCAGAAGGGGCGCGAACTGGTGAAGTCTCTGCTGCTATGCTTCAAGATGCGGGTTGTGATTATGTAATACTAGGACATTCAGAGAGCAGGCAGTATAACTCAGAGTCAGATAAGTTAATTAGCAAAAAGGTATTACTTGCTAGCGAAATTACTCTAAACGTTATTTTATGTATTGGGGAGTCGTTTGACGAACACAATGCAGTTAAAACTAAAGAAGTATTAGAAAGACAACTATTGGGATGCTTAGAAGGAGTAAGCGAAGAAAAGTTAATTAACTTGTCTATAGCTTATGAGCCTATCTGGGCCATAGGGACTGGACAAACAGCTAACCCTGATCAAGTTCAGGATGTTCATTATTTTCTTCGTAGTTGGTGTGAAAAATCATATGGAAAAAAAATGGCAAGCGGTATTCGTATTTTGTATGGTGGTAGTGTCGATTCTCAGTGTAGTTCATCCTTGATGTTGCAACCTGATATTGATGGACTTTTGGTTGGTGGAGCGAGCCTTAAGTCAAAATCTTTTTATGATATAATAAATTCATCGTTTGAAACTGGGGATTAACTAACATGCATACAGCTATTATTATAGTACACGTACTTTGCACTCTTTTTCTTATTCTTGTAATCCTTTTACAATCTGGCAAAGGTGCTGCAATGGGTTCTGGTCTTGGTGCTGGTAGTAGTCAAACTATGTTTGGTAGTTCTGGTGCCGGAAACTTTTTAACCAAAATGACCACCGCTATAGCAACCTTATTTATGATAACTTCTCTCACTTTAGGAATAATGTCGACCCAAGAAAAATCTCGATCGGTAATGCCTGACCTAGAAACTCCTGCCGCTACAATCCCTTCTGAAGTATTACCCGGAACTGAGGATGAAAAGTCAGAATAGTAATATGCCGATGTGGTGGAATTGGTAGACACGTGCGCTTGAGGGGCGTATGGAGCAATCCGTGGGAGTTCGAGTCTCCCCATCGGCATACCGTAACTCCTTTTTTTAATGATGTTTACAGATTTTCCGGAAATCAACGGAGATTTTTTTTCGCCAGAGCTATGACGCTTTGAACAGTCTTAGTGGAGTCTTCTTTTTTTCACCTACAATCAACTCCACATAATCATAAAACTTTGACCGCATTTCAGGTTTTGATTTTAAAAAATATTTGATATATGCGAACAGCTACTTTGGAAGGTCTTTTTTTAGATCCAAGTTTTATAATTATTCTTTTTGTTATTCTTGGAACAATTGCCAATATTCTTATTGGTGTCAGTATGCTTCCAGAAGACAAGAGAAAAAAAAGATTTAAGACGCATCGTTTTATTTTTTATTTAATCATTTTTTCCTATGGGGGGTTTCTGTGGTTTTCTCACTCTCCTGGCGAGAGTGAACTATTTAAATACATAGTACTGGCATATTTTTTATTTATTATTCCTCTGACCCGCAGAATCAATGTTACATTTCATGCCATACTAGCTTCATTAGGGCTGATTCTATTAGTTGGAGTTGCCTCATTTAATGTTTTATGAAGACCTTGTTAATAAATAAAATTTTTTCTGGTTTTTATCTTTAGTGGAAACATTTGATTTAATAGTTATAGGTTCTGGATCTGCAGGAGTTTCTGCCGCCTTGCGTGCGTCGGATCAGGGAGCTCGTGTTTGCATTATAGAGATAGATAGGATTGGTGGGTCGTGTCTCCATAACGGATTCTATCCTCTTAAGCTTGGCCTTGATTTATTAAATAGAAAAAAACAAAATTTTTTTAGCAATGGTGCCGTTGACTCTGAAAAATTATTTAATTCTATAAGAGATACTATGAGGTTGCTGTCTCATAGCTGGGAACAAAAACTTATTAATTCAGGTGTGACGATAAAAATGGGTGAAGGTATACCGATTTCTTCTTCGATCGTTCAGGTTAATATAAATGATGATACTTACGAAATCGGTACCAAAAAAATAATTATAGCAACAGGATCGAAACCTACCGCATTGTCTACAATACCGTTTGAATTAGATACTATTGTTTCTCCAGATGATATATTCGAAAGCCATTCAATCCCAGAGAGAGTTTTTATTATGGGTAGTGGAGGTAGTGCTTGTGAAATTTCACACTTTTACCAGATGCTAGGTAGTAAGGTTTTCTTGGGGGATAACGAACCTAGGTTGTTTTCTGGTCAGGACCCTGACATCTCAAATGCTATAGAAAAAATTTTAAAAAGTTTAAAAATAAAACTCTTGCTTGGTAAAAAAATCTCATCCTATTATAAAAACAATGATTTACTTGATATAAGTTTAGCTGAAGGTATTAAGTTTCAGGTAGATAAGATAATTTTAAATTTGAGTCGTCAAGCAAATTCAGAAAGCTTAAATTGCGATACACTAGGGATCAGGGTAGGCGGTGGAAAAGAAATTTTTGTGAATGAAAAACTTGAAACTACTGTGTCAGGTATTTTTGCTGTAGGAAGCGTTCTTGGTCGAAATACTAGATCAGGTATTTCTGAAGAAGAGGGTAAGATTTCAGCAGATAATGCAATGGGGAAAAATAAATCTATAAATTATGATTGGATTCCTCATATCTGTTTTACAAGGCCAGAAATTGCTACGGTAGGTTGTTATTCAGAACAAGCTCACCATAAAGGATTTAGAGGTGTTGAGGGTTGTGTGCAGTCTAAAGAGTTAGATTTTTCTTTTTTAGGTGATTTTAAAGAGGGGATTTTTAAAATAGTTGCTGATGTCAGAAGTGGTATAGTCATTGGAGGTCAAATCGTTTCCCCCAACGCTTCACAGTTGATTCCTTTGGTACTATTGGCAATTAAAAAAGGAATGAAAGTTGGTGCTTTGCTATCTTTGGCTAGTGATAAATCAAGTGAAGTTGAAGGAATAAAAGAAGCTGCAAGGCTTTGTAGCAAATCCATAAAAGCCAATATAAAAGCAAGCAGATAGTGGGAATAACTTGTCTTGACTGGTTTTTCCTTTTATGATAAAAACCAATTTTCCTGATGCCCAACGAGTAGAGATGGATACATAATAATTAATATTTTTTTTTGTTATAGCTTTGAATTACTGGAGATATATATGGCTGAGACCATTATCAATGAAAGCCAAAAACCGATATGATCTACGAACAAAAAAATGACTAAAAAAGATGAGGCTAAGGATACTATATGGTCGCGCAGAGATTTTTTCTCTATCGCTGGTTGGGGAAGTTTTATGGCTGCACTTGGTCTTTCAGGCGCTTTTTTTACCCGCCTTCTTTTCCCAAGAGTTTTGTTTGAGCCTTCCCCAATATTTAAAGCGGGTTTACCAAGTGATTATACCGTAGGTGAAGTTAGTACTAAGTTTATTAAGGATCAAAGAGTCTGGATTGTGCGAGACCTAGAAGGTATTTATGTTATTTTTGGTCTTTGCACTCATTTAGGTTGCACTCCACGCTGGCTAAATACAGAAGCTAAGTATAAGTGTCCTTGCCATGGGAGTGGTTTTACCAAAGAAGGGATGCACTTTGAGGGTCCTGCACCTAGGCCTTTGGAACGCCTTAAAATAGAACTTGGACCTGATGGTCAAATAATCATAGATAAAAGTAAAAAATTTCTATGGGAGAAAGATGAGTGGGGTAAACCTGGTTCTAAATTATTTGTATAATGATTTAGAGTGTTTTTTATCAGGTCCTTATTAATCCTTCTTTTTTTAATTTGGAGGAATGTGTTTTGTCAGCAAAAAAACCAGCAATTCCCAGCTTAGCAACTCTCGTTGAGAAGATAAAAAGCGGAGAATTTTTCGAAGAAATTCAAAAGCAAGTTTTAAGTTCACAAATATGGACATCTACATTTCGTCATGGGTATGCCGATACTCCTAGGAATAGAGTCCTACAAATTGCTAGTAACGTATGGTTGCATCTACATCCAGTAAAAATTCATCGACATGCACTTAGAATTAAATTTACTTGGTGTATGGGTGGCATAACATTTTTGCTTTTTCTTTCAACTGTTGTTACAGGCGTTATTTTGATGTTTTATTACCGTCCCGTTGGAGAGTATGCATATTTTGATATGAAGTACCTTCAATACGATGTCCCTTTTGGAATGCTGATGCGCAACATGCACCGATGGGCTGCGCATGCTATGGTAATCACTGTATGGCTGCACATGTTTAGAGTATTTCTAACGGGTTCTTATAAACCACCTCGAGAATTTAACTGGGTAATTGGAGTATTTCTAGTTACATTTACTTTACTGCTTAGTTTTACCGGTTATTTATTACCTTGGGACCAGCTTGCTATGTGGGCTGTTACTGTTGGAACCAATATGGCTCGCGCAACACCTTTTCTTGGGCATGAAGGGCCATTCCAAGAGTATGTTTTTGGAGTCAGCCCAAGATACGATGCTCGTTCTGCCCTCATTGGAGGAAGCATTGTGGGGCCGCCTGCTTTGCTGCGCTTTTATGTGCTGCATTGCATTTTCATCCCATTGGTAGCAGGAGCTCTAATGATTGTGCACTTCTGGAGAATTAGAAAAGATGGAGGTATTTCAGGGCCTCTCTAGAGAACTACAGTCAATAGTCTTTTACTTATATATAACTTGAAGGAAATTTTTATGGCAGCTGATAACCCAAAGGCTAAAGTTGAAGGATTAGAAGAAAAGGTTCACGTATGGCCTTATCTTGTAAGGCTTGAGTTCCTTTGCGCTATTTTTGTTACTGTGGGTCTTACGGTTTGGTCTATTATTATCGATGCTCCTTTGGAGGAGGCTGCAAACCCTACAAAAACTCCTAATCCATCAAAAGCTCCCTGGTATTTTCTTGGTCTTCAGGACATCCTTGTTTACTTTGACCCATGGTTTGCTGGTGTTGTTGCACCGGTTCTAATTATAGTAGGTCTGATGCTTATTCCATATCTAGATATGAACCCAAAAGGAAACGGATATTATACTTACCACGAAAGAAAAGTTGCTATTTGGGTTTATGCTTTTGGTTTTCTTGTTCTTTGGATTGCTCTCATAATAATGGGGGTATTTCTACGTGGTCCCGGGTGGAATTTATTTATGCCATGGCAATATTGGGATCCGCATAAGGTAGTTGCTTTAGTTAGTGTCGATTTACCATACGCCTTTGGTGTGAGAACTTATAACATGGCTATGCTTTTTGGTGCTGTTGTGGTTGGTGGGTATTTTGCTGTTGGTACTGCAGCCTACTTTTTTCTTGAACGAAAAGCCATCAAAAGTGTCGGCTTTTTACGTATGTTTATCAAAGTCCAACTGTATCTTATTATGGTAGGTATTGTAATTAAGATCGTTTTGAGGCTTGGGTTTAACATAAAATACATAATGGTTACGCCCTGGTTTAATATTTAGTTTTCCTTTAAATATTTGTGAAAGTATATTTTGGTTAATCCTGAAGATTCAAAAGTTGAAGAGGAGTCTGACAAAGAGGACAAGCAGTTCATAGACGAGAAAACTTCTTTTAGTTTTCTTTTCTTTGCTTCAGCTGGAGCTCTCCTGTTTGTTACTATTTGGGCATTTTGGGATGATGAATTTAGTCGCCGTGGATTCAAACCACATCAAAATGATTATTTCAAAGCTCAGTATGCTAGAGCTGAAGATAAATTGATTGCAGCTGATAAAAAAGTTGCTGTAAAGAAGCAGGAGTTAAAAAATAACTTAATCCAAATTGACAGTAAGTTAGATGCCTCTGATGAATATCAGGATCTTGTTGACCAAGTCAAAAAAGCCGAAATTACACTTGCTGAAGTAAAAGAAAAAAAGAAATTTACCGGTAGTCATTTGGATGAAGCCTATTATTACTACAAAAAGGCTATGCATGAAGGTGATAACTACGACGTTCAAATAGATAAGGTTAAGTCATTGGAAGAGGATTTAAAATCTTATGATCCTATAATTACTGAAAAGGAATTAGCTCTTAGGGTTGTTGAGGATAAACTTCTTGCTAGGAAAGCTAAGCGTGATGGTTTAGAAAAAGAATTGCGAAGTCTTACTATGGAGAGTGAGGCTGCTCAACGAACCATGGATTTTTACAAACCCTATCCTTTCGTCTGGCGCCCTAGCGCAGTTGAGCAAACAGTTATTCCAGGATTCGGAATAAATAATTTTAAGGAAATTATATATAAAGTAGATCGATGCCAGACGTGCCACATTTCGTATCCTGATCCACATTATGAAGATTTTGAGCAACCTCTAAAAACCCATCCTAACCTTGATATCTTAATTAAAAAACATCCTCCAGAAAGAACTGGATGTACATGGTGTCACTTAGGTCAAGGTACCGCGACGGCACCTGCTGAAGATGCTCACGGCTCCCATCATGAAATGGATCAAACTGCTGAAATAAATGAGCCGATGAGTCATGGGATTTTCATGCAGTCTACCTGCAGGAATTGCCATGCTGAAGTTGTAAACCTAGAAGGTGCTCCTATCTTGTCAAAAGGCAAAAGACTTTTTCTTAAGCTTGGTTGCCATGGGTGTCATCTAGCGGATGGCTACAGTAATGAGCGTAAAGTTGGACCTCGGTTGAATCGTATTTCTTCCAAGGTCGATCCTAGTTGGCTTTATCGATGGGTAAAAAATCCAAAACAATATTTACCAAAAACCAAAATGCCTAACTTTGGTTTTAACGATAAAGATGCTTTTGGAGTCACAGCTTATCTAATTGCATCTTCTGATAAAGACTATACTCTCTCTGAAAAATTTATATTTGGAGACCCTGATAAAGGTAAAAAGCTTTTCAATACTGTAGGTTGCCTCGCTTGCCACGAGATCGATGGTAAAGGAGAGGTGTTTGGCCCAGACCTGACTCGGATTGCCAATAAAGTTAACGCTGATTGGGTTACAACATGGCTCAGTAATCCAAAAAGCTATAACCACAAAAGCTTGATGCCCAATCTCAGACTTTCAAAAGATCAGGCCAATGATATAGCTTCATATCTTATGATTCATGGTGAAAAAAATCTGATCCCGGGTATTGATAAAGCTATCAATAATCAAGCTCTGATTGATCATGGAAAAAATGTTGTAAGGACTCGAGGTTGTTACGCTTGCCATGATATTAACGGCATGGAAGCAGAAGGAAGAATTGCTCCTGAGCTTTCTTCTTTTGGACGAAAAATGACTAGTGAATTAGAATATGGGGATGCCCATATTCCTCATACTTGGGAAGCTTGGGCTCGTACAAAACTAAAGAAACCGGATTCCTTTCGTACAGAGCGTGTTTTAGATAAAATGCCGAATTTTGGTCTAGCACCTGATGAAATTGATGCCTTAGTTGTTTTATTGAAAGGGTTCAATGGTACAAAAATTCCACAAGGATATAGAAAAAATTTAACCGAAAAAGAACGGATACTTGAGACAGGTCGTCGTCTTATTACAAAATATAATTGTAAGGGGTGTCACCATGTTGAAGGTAAAGGTGGCGTTATACAAAAATATATTGAAGCGAAAGCTTTATATCCTCCACCGCTTGAATTGGGTGATTACCATGTAGGTGAAAGAATTAAAGGGTCATGGCTTTACTCTTTTCTTAAAAATCCAACTATTGTAAGAAAGTGGGTCAAAGTTCGCATGCCCACATTCTCCTTTACGGATAAAGAGGTTCGTGATTTGACAGCGTATTTTGAGGCTATGTCACCTGAGAGCAACAAGTATGAAGCCGGTGCGAACACCCTTAAGGCAAGGGACCAAATCGAAACAGGAGTTAAGGCAGTTAACTATATGGAATGCGGAAACTGTCATGATGAAGGGGCAAAGGGAATAGAGTTTAGTATAGCAGGAGACAGATTGCGCCAAAACTGGATACCAAAGTGGCTGAAACACACAAGAGAAATGATTCCCTGGACTAAGATGCCTTCTCATTGGGAGAAGAAAGGTGAAGAGCTATTTGTTAAGAATAAATATAAGGAACTGAAGAGTATAGGCCCTATTAATGCACAAGTCGATTCTATAAAGAACTATTTAATTTCCTATAATACTGCTGAATACGATGACTCATTAGCACTTGGGGAAAGTGAAGAAGATGAGGACGAAGGTGAGGATGAGGATGAGGATGAGGATGAATAAGGAAGAAGCAATTCCTTTAATGTATTTATATTGATTCATGCAGAGCATTAAGGTTACTATGATACTTAAACATTTAATGAAGATATATTATGGAACTATCACCTTTAGAAAACTTTCTTCTTATTGCATTAAAACCTGATAATATGCCCATCGCGGCCATGCTCCCGATTGTTGGCTTTGTTTTCTGGATCGCTATTGTGCAGATGGTTAAAAATGACCGTCACATAAAAAGTGGTGAGAAAGAAAAAATATGGGACGAAATGATTAAGTAGTGGGACTTTTCTTAATATCTGGTATTGCTTTTTTGGTAGGTATTATTTTAATAGTCCTATTAAAAAATGCAGCTCCCCCCGCACCTCAAGATCAGTTACGATTTGAGAATTCTGGTGATATCCCAAAATTTCTAATTGATCAGGATACTTTTGAAGAAAAGTGTGTAGAGTTTCTCTCCAAGTTTAACCTTGAACACAAGCATTCAGTCTGGGCAAACAACAGTGAATTAGAAATAGCGATGATTGATGAGACACCAGTTGTTGGAGGAGTATATTTGGCTTTATGCATTATTGATCCTCCAAATAAAATAGTAGACTCTATAAAGGTTAAAGGCTTTATCGATACGGTTAAAGGTGAGGGGGCTTCAAGAGGTATTTTTATTACTACGGGTTACTTTGATGAAAAAGCAATTAAACTTATAGAAGAAGAACCTATCGAATTAGTGAATGTTATCAGTTTTGTCTCTTATCTAAAAAAGTTTAATATTTATGATTAATTTTATCCTACCTAATTAGTTTTCGTATAAGCTTATCAGCGTTGCTTCAGGCTATTATTTTCTAGATATTAAAATATTTTATAACTTTGTTAATATATGAAAATCATTGATATTATCAGACAAGGTAAGCCTGTTTTTTCATTTGAGTTTTTCCCACCTAAGAATATCGATGGCTTTGATCAGTTATTTAAAACAATTGATAATTTAAAACCTTGGAACCCCGCCTTTGTTTCAGTAACTTATGGAGCAGGGGGAAGCACTCGATCCAAAACGATTGACTTGGTTGGCCGTATAAAAAAAGATATTGGGTTAGAAAGTATGGCTCACCTGACGTGCGTGGGCAATAGTTCTGATGAAATTTTTAAAACTCTTGAATCTATAAAAAAACAAAATGTAGATAATGTGCTAGCACTTCGAGGAGATCCACCATCAGGAGAAGAAAATTTCACAAAGCCTGTCAATGGATTTGGTTATGCTGCAGAATTAGTTGAGTTTGCTCACAAAAATTTTTCTTTTTGTATAGGAGTTGCCGGTTATCCCGAAGGGCACCCAGAATCTTTGAATCGTGAAGAAGACTTAATACATCTTAAGAATAAAGTTCTTGCAGGTGCTAGTTTTATAGTTACTCAACTTTTTTTTGATAACCAATACTATATCGATTTTGTTAATAACTTAAGAAAAATTGGAGTAGATGTACCTGTTATCCCTGGAATTATGCCTATTCTTAATTTAAATCAAATTAAAAAATTTACAAAAATGTGCGGTGCTACTATCCCGAAGGATTTGATGGCACGTTTGGAAAAAGTTCAGGATGACCCAGAGTCTGTCTATAAAATAGGAGTTGACCACGCGACAGATCAGTGTGAAAAATTATTAATGGGGGGTGCTCCTGGTGTTCATTTTTATACATTAAACCGTTCCAGAGCAACTTTGTCAGTTCTTGAACGTTTGAGATTGCTAATATAATCTTTAGCTAATAAAAATTTTCGTGAAAGTTTTTATTCAATTACTATTTATGATTGGCTATGTTTTATTTTTTGACATGGCTTTTTCTAATATCAATTCACAAAAAATAAATATCTCTGATGATATGATCGTTATATCTTCGGGTAAATTTAAAATGGGTTGTAATCAGTTTGGCCCCATGCACGGTGCCCCGGAGCATTTTGTTTATCTTAATGAGTTTATGATCGATCGTTTTGAAGTTAGCAATAAAAAATACGAAGAAATTGTTCCTGACCATAAATTACGCCGTAGTAAACTATCAAAATGTGATAAATGCCCGGTTACCAATGTGAGTTGGTATGAGGCAGTTGATTTCTGCTATCTAACAGGTAAAACACTTCCTACAGAAGCTCAGTGGGAAAAAGCTGCAGGAAATGGGGATGGCTGTGCATTTCCATGGGGTTATGATTTTAATCTTAGCAACAAGGAGGGTAGAGGAGGATTTGAAATGAGAGATAAAACTGCTCCGATTGGTAGCTACCCACCCAATAATAATGGAGTTTTTGATATGGGAGGTAATGTTTGGGAATGGGTAAGTGATTGGATGGCCCCAAGCTATCAAGTGTTAGATGATTTAATAGATCCTAGAGGACCAAATAGTGGAATAATGAAGGTTCGGAGAGGGGGTGCCTACTCAGACAGTATTAAAGCGATGGCAATTGGGTATCGCGATTGGAGCCATCCATCATCCCGTTACTTTAGTGATATTGGTTTTAGATGCGCAATTAACGTAAAAAGGTAAGACTTTAGATGATATCTCAATTAAAGATTGATTACATAGATAGGCTTATTGACGAATCCCTTTCGGAGGGGGGTGATACAATAGAGCTTAAGGGCAAATTTTTAGGAGATGAAGGAGTTGAAGCCCTAGTAAAATCTTCAAAACTAAGTAATGTTGAAGACTTGGACCTATCAAATAATAGTATTACATGGCGAGGAGCAGTTCATCTTTTTGGGTGTGATAATTTTAAAAGCCTTAAACGCCTTTATCTAAATGATAATAATATTTCTAATAAAGGTGCACTTGCTTTAGCTGAGGCTTCCTTTCTGAATGGTCTTTCAGTTTTAGATATTCATTTTAATAATATTGATGCTGTTGGAGGTCTTGCTATAGTTAACTGTGTGAACTTTCAAAAATTACAAGTTTTGAATTTTCAAGAAAATCAGGTTGGTGATGATACTTTAATCACCCTTGCAAAAAATCCAAGCTTTGGGAATATCCGAAAATTAAATTTTTACCGAACAGGTCTTACTATCAAATCAATAAAAGTTTTGGCAAAATCAAAAGTTTTACAAAAAGTAAAACATCTTAATATTGGTAGAAATTATCTTCATCCAGACTCTGCAAGAGCGTTGGCTGACACCAAAACATTAGTCAATGTAGAAACTCTGCTTATGATTGAGAATTACTTAGGGGATGATGGTGTAAAAAATATTATGGAATCTGACGCTTTTATTAAACTTAAGACATTTAGAGTTTTATAAAAATAATAAAATCATGCATCCAATACTTGAGCCACTCATTAGCCAATTACCTGTTAGCTCTATTTCTCGAAAACTAGTTGAATCTGGAGATGAATATACAGTTATCTTAAGTCAATTGGCTAGCGAAGGTAAATGGTGTAAAAGTCCACAAATAACGGACAAAGACAATAAAACGGGTATTTTATGTTTAGAGCAAAATGGCTATAGCGAGTGGATTAAAGATGCAGAGGAAGTTGATTTTGTGCGGATGGTTGGCGTGTTGCAATTGCTTTTCGATACATGTTCAGCCTTGAAAGAAGAACAAGACGAAGAAGATGATTAAGAATATCGATCGTTAAGCCAGGGTTCAGCTGTGTTTGAATAACCACGTTTTTCCCAGTATCCTAGCTCATCATAATCTCGAAATTCAATTTCACCAATCCACTTAGAACCTTTCCATGCATAAAGTTGAGGTGTTATCATTCTAACAGGTCCCCCATGGTCATAGGTTAAAGGAGCCCCTTCCCACTGGTGAACCAATAAAACATCCGTTTTCATGGCTTCATTAAGTGGAAGGTTTGTGCTGTAAGCATCGTATGATTTCATATAGACAAACTTTGCTGTTGAAAGAACTTTACAGTGATTTGCTATATCTAAAAACCTTACACCTTTCCAGTGATTGCCAAGACGACTCCATGATGTAACACAATGAAAGTCAGACACATCTTCAACTTGGGGGAGAGCCATAAACTCTTCCCACAAGAACGCCTTTGGGTTTTCAACTAATCCTGAAACTGTCAAAGACCAGTCTTCTTCATCAATTTTCGGCTGAAACCCCAAATCCAGAACGGGCCAATTTGTAACAATTCTCTGGCCAGGAGGTTGCTTTGGATTTCCATCTCTGTTTAAAGGCCCTTCACCTTGTGGAAGCTCATTATCCCATTTTTTTTGTTCTAAAATGGCTTTTCTATACTTAGCAAGTTTTTCTTTTCCTGTAATTCTTTTTTGATTATAGCTTTTTTTCATTTAATTTAATCTCTAAGAGATTATTATTAAGTATATGTTTTTAA
>Ga0209043_1001039_pt1 | contig 16226 bp, 16 predicted proteins | sample SaaInlV_100m_DNA_3_FD_184654 | JGI IMG/M metagenome (GOLD analysis project Ga0209043, IMG submission 184654) | Marine microbial communities from expanding oxygen minimum zones in the Saanich Inlet - SI037_S4LV_100m_DNA (SPAdes) (version 2) | ecosystem: Environmental > Aquatic > Marine >... | reverse complement strand
ATATAACTTAGCATTAGGTGAAAGAAGAGCTAACGCTGCTAGAGATTATTTAATGACTTATGGAATTTCAGGTAAAAGAATATCTGTAATTAGTTATGGTAAAGAAAAACCAGTCAATGCAGCCTCAACGCCTTTAGCTTGGTCTCAAAATAGAAGATCTGTAACAGTTAAAGTTAATTAATAAAAAATTAATTTAATAGACCCCTTAATAGTAAATATTGAGGGGTCTTTTTTTTGCCATTTTATCTCATTATTAATACATAATGTTTCACAATATTAAATTAATTTTCATTCTGCTTTGTGTGGTTTTATTTAATTCATTTGTAATGGCAGAGGATGAAGAAATTTATTTAAAAGCAATTTCTGATCAGATTCAAGTTATCACAAAAGATATTAAAACTTTAGAAAAAGCAGTTTATCAAAAAGCAGATATAACAAATTCTACAAAACTAAATATAAACCAGTCTGATGGTTTGAACGAAGATGTAATGACTAAACATCTTTTAAAATTAAATGAAATTGAAAATCAATTTAGACAGCTTACGAATAAATTTGAAGAAGTTAATTTTAAATTAGACAAGCTATCTACTAGAGTTACAAAAATTCAATCAGATGCCCAGTTAAGATTTTCAGATTTAGAAAACGGTATAAGCACTACATCAAAAAAAACAAATTCTGTGTTACCTGGTTCTACAAAACCGCAAGATTTTGGAGCGTCACCTGGCTATGAAACATCTAACTTACCTAAAGAACAATCTATAAACTCTGTTGAAACAGCCCAAACAGTTATTACTGAAGAGCCAGAAAAAAGAAAATCTTTATTACCTAATAAACCCACAGATGAACAATATGAGTTTGCTGTAAGCTTTATGAAAATCGGAGACTATGAAACAGCTGAATTTGCTTTAAGAGAATTTATAGATAAAAATAAAGATCATGATTTAGCAGGAAACGCACAATACTGGTATGGGGAAACTTTTAGAATTAGACAGTTATATTCTGACGCCGCCACCGCATATCTTGATGGATATCAAAATTATCCTAAAAGCGATAAAGCTCCAGATAATCTTTTAAAACTAGGTATCACCATGGTCCAGCTTGGTGAAAAAGATCAAGGATGTAAAATGATATCAGGTCTTAAAAAAGAATACCCAAAAGCTAGCAAGTCCGTGTTACAAAAAGCACAGTATGAGCAAAAAAAATTCAAGTGTAAATCTTAAAAATGGTTTTAGTGATTTTGAAGATTTATCTTACATTTTCTTAAATTTTAAAAGTAAACTAGATCAATTAAATAAAAGTTCTTATACCGTCGCGGTGTCAGGAGGACCCGATAGTTTGGCTTTGGTCGCATTAGTAAAAGCGTATTCATTTACAAAAAAAATTAAAATTCGCTATGTTTTAGTTGATCATAATATTAGAAAAAATTCTGCCCAAGAAGCAAAACAAGTAAAAAATTTACTAAAAAAAAATTCAATAAATTTGACTACAGTCTTAAACAAAAAAAAAATAACAAACAATATTCAAAGTTCAGCAAGAAAAATAAGATATGAAATTTTATCTAATTATTGCAAAAGAAATAAAATTAACACTCTTTTAACTGCACATAATTTAGAAGATCAGGTTGAAACTTTCCTTATAAGACTTTCGAGAGGAAGTGGATTGCGAGGTTTGTCGTCTATGAATTCTTTAAGTAAAATAAATAATAATATAAATTTATATAGACCATTACTGGATGTAAAAAAATTTTTTTTAATTAAAATTGCTAAAATTGTATATGGAAAATATATTAAAGATCCCTCAAATATTGACTCTAAGTATCTTAGAACAAGGGTAAGAAATTTAAAAAAACCACTTGAAAAAAGTGGAATTGAATATGAGCAAATTATTAAATCAATTAATAATTTATCATTGAGCAAAGATACACTTGATATGTATTTTAAGAAAATTTTCAAAGATATAATTAAAAAAAAAGGAAAGGAAATCTTAATTAATTTAAAACAATTTAAAGCACACAATAAAGAAATCAAAATTGCCATAATTCATGATTCTATTAAAAGATTAAAAAGAAATTATTACAATTCAAGATCTAAAAAAGTTGAAAATTTAATTAAAAATATTGAAAAAAGTAGTTTTAAGAAATCTATGCTAGGAGGGTGCATTTTTATCTTAAATAAAGGTTACTTGTGTTTAAAAGTAGAAAAAACTTAATTTTCCTGGATTTTGGTTGTCTTTTTGTCTTATTTACAAGTTATCATTAAGTACAATATACTTGTTATATAAAATTTAATGATTATTTAAACTATATGAATATTAAAAACTTAATAATGTGGGTTATCATAGTCTTACTATCTGTAGGTCTATTCAACATGTTCCAGGATCCAAACAAGATTAATAGTGAAAAAAACTCGCTCGCATTCTCAAATTTTTTAAATGAAGTTGAGGCAGGAAGAGTGATAGAAGTACAAATTCAAGGCAATAATATTAATGGAACACTAGCTGATGGAAAAACTTTTAAAACTTACTCTCCTAATTACCCGGAACTAGTGGATAAGCTTTCCTCTAAAGGTGTAAGTATAATAGCAACTCCAAGAGAAGATAAGATGCCATCACTTCTTGGGATCCTACTTTCTTGGTTTCCAATGCTTTTACTGATTGGTGTTTGGATATTTTTTATGCGTCAGATGCAAGGCGGAAAAGGTGGTGCAATGGGCTTTGGTAGGTCTAAAGCTAAATTACTTAATGAAGCACAAGGAAAGGTTACATTTAACGATGTGGCTGGAGTAGAAGAAGCTAAAGAAGAAGTCGAAGAAATAGTCGAGTTTTTAAAAGACCCAAAAAAATTTAGTCGCTTAGGTGGAAAAATTCCTAAAGGAGCTCTTCTAATTGGGCCTCCAGGAACAGGCAAAACATTATTAGCTAAAGCAATTGCAGGTGAAGCTAATGTTCCTTTTTTTTCAATTTCAGGCTCTGACTTTGTTGAAATGTTCGTTGGTGTTGGTGCATCTAGAGTTAGAGATATGTTTGAGCAAGGTAAAAAACATTCACCATGTATTATTTTTATAGATGAAATAGATGCAGTTGGCAGAAGTAGAGGAGCTGGCTTGGGTGGGGGAAATGATGAGAGAGAGCAAACTCTTAACCAATTACTTGTTGAAATGGATGGATTTGATACTAATGAAGGAATTATTTTAATTGCAGCTACAAACAGACCAGACGTTTTAGATCCAGCTTTATTAAGACCAGGTAGATTTGACAGACAAGTTGTTGTAGGAAATCCAGATATAATTGGAAGAGAAGCAATCCTTAAAGTTCATGTAAAAAAAATTAGTACCGGTCCTGATGTTAAACTAAGAACAATTGCTAGAGGAACACCAGGATTTTCTGGCGCAGATTTAGCTAATTTAATAAATGAGTCAGCATTACTTGCTGCCAGAAAAAATAAAAGAGTTGTAACTATGTCTGATATCGAAGAAGCCAAAGATAAAGTTATGATGGGTGCTGAGAGAAGATCAATGGTTATGTCAGAGGATGAAAAAAAATTAACAGCTTATCATGAAGGCGGTCATGCAATAGTAGCTTTGAACGAAAAAGCATCTGATCCTATTCATAAAGCCACAATTATTCCTAGAGGAAGAGCTTTAGGAATGGTTATGAGATTGCCCGAAAGAGATCAACTATCAGTTACTAGAGAAAAAATGTATTCAGATATTGCAGTAGCAATGGGAGGAAGAATTGCAGAAGAAATAATATTTGGTCACGACAAAGTTACTTCTGGAGCTTCATCAGATATAGACATGGCAACTAAAATGGCAAAAAACATGGTAACAAAATATGGAATGAGCAAAGAACTAGGGCCGTTAGCTTATGGCGAAAATGAAGAAGAAGTATTTTTAGGAAGATCAGTTACCAAGTCACAAAATATGTCAGAAGATACAGCTAAAAAAATAGACATAGAGGTTAAAAAAATCGTTGATACAGGCTATGAGAGAGCTAAAAAAGTCTTAACTGAAAAAATTGAAGATCTACATAAACTCGCAAAAGCCCTTTTAATTTATGAAACTTTATCAGGTGACGAAATCAGAGACCTAATATTGAAAAATATTAAACCGACTAGATCATTTAGAGAAGAGAATGAAGATGGGGATAAAGCAGCATCAGCATTAGGATCATTAGGACTTAAACCAAAACCCGCTCTTTAAATATACATGAAGAAATATTACACACGTGCGTGTAATTTTTATTACGGAAAATTATCAAAAAAATTAATAAAAGAAAAAAAAACCCTTCCATTATGTGGAAACAAAGAGATTTCATTTGATAAAATAGAAATTTTTTTAAAAGACAATAAAAAAATATCTTCAAAAATTGTTGATATTAAAAAAATTAATTTGTTGCCTAAATTAGTTAAGATTAAGGTGCTTTTAGATATTAAAAAAATTACCTCAAAAAGAAAATTTTTAAATAAAGAAAATTACATTTTAATGGGAGTGTTAAACATGACACCTGACAGTTTTTCAGATGGTGGAAAATTTAATAAAACCAACATGGCGTTAAAACAAATATCTAAAATGATAGATGCAGGTGCTAAAATAATAGATATTGGTGGTGAGTCGACTAGACCTGAATCAAAAGTTATTCCCCCCGAGATAGAATGGCAAAGAATATCTAAAGTTATAAAAAAATTTAAAAATAAGTTTCCTAAAACATTATTATCTATAGATACTAGAAAATCTTTAGTTGTTAAAAATACTATTAAAAATAAAGTTGATATAATTAATGATGTATCTTGCTTTAAATTTGACAAGATGATTTATGAAGAAATTAAAGATAAAAATTTATGGAAAGTGATCCATCATATGCAAGGTACACCACAAACAATGCAAATTAATCCAAAATACAACCACGTTTTATTAGATATATATGATTTTTTTGAGACAGAAATAAACAAACAGAGTAAAGGAAATTACTCAAATAAATTAATTTTAGATCCAGGAATTGGATTTGGTAAAAATTTGAAACATAATTTGATGATATTAAATAAAATTTCTATATTTCATTCGCTAGGATTTCCTATACTAATTGGAACTTCAAGAAAAAGATTTATTAGTCAAATTTCTAAAAATTTTGATTCAAAAGAAAGACTTGGTGGAACATTATCATCAATTTTATTTTCACTCGCTCAAGGAATTCAAATTTTTAGAGTACATAATGTTAGGGAAATTAAGCAAGGAATTTTAGTATTCCAAAATTTATTAAATAAATGAAAAAAAAGTATTTTGGCACCGATGGAATTAGAGGCACTGTTAATACCAGTAATATAAATGGTGAAAAATTTTTTAAATTTGGTTTAGCAGCTGGAACATATTTTAAAAATTTAAAAAAGAAAAAGCAGATTGCAATTATAGCAAAAGATACAAGATTATCAGGATACACCTTAGAACCAGCACTTGTTTCTGGCCTGGCATCTGCGGGTATGAATATTTTTACACTTGGCCCATTGCCCACTAATGGTTTAGCAATGCTTACAAAAAAAATGAAAGCAAATATGGGTATTATGATTACTGCATCTCACAACCCATACTATGACAATGGTTTAAAATTATTTGGACCAGATGGTTTAAAATTATCGGATAAAATTGAAAAAAAAATTGAAAGTTTAATTGATTCAAAAACTGTAAGCCATTTATCTGATCCAAAAACCTTAGGTAGGGTAAAAAGATTAGAGGATGGAAATGATACATATTTAAAAATCTTAAGAAAAAATTTTCCAAGGGATTTTAGTTTAAAAGGCATGAAAATTGTAATTGATTGTGCAAATGGAGCAGGATACAAATCTGCTCCAAAAATAATCAAAGAACTTGGTGCTCAAGTTATTACAGTGGGTACAAAACCAAATGGATTAAATATTAATTATAAATGCGGGTCAACACATCCTGAGACAATAAAAAAGTTTGTTAAAAAACACAAAGCAGATATTGGAATCGCTTTAGATGGTGATGCAGATAGAGTAATAATGTGCGATGAAAAATCACAAATAATTGATGGTGATCAAATAATCGCAATGATCGCTAAAAGATGGAAGAGAAAAAAAATTCTTAAGGGAGGTGTCGTTGGTACATTAATGTCAAATTATGGTCTAGAAAGCTTTTTGTTAAATGAAAAAATAAAATTTATAAGGGCAAAAGTTGGAGACAGGTATGTGAAAGAAGTTATGAAAAAAAATAATTTTAATTTAGGAGGGGAGCAGTCGGGCCACATTATACTTGGTAATTTTGCCACAACAGGTGATGGTTTATTAGTCGCCTTAGAAACATTATTTGCTTTAAGAAAAGGTAAATCTGCTAATGCAATTTTTAAGGTTTATAAATCAGTCCCACAAAAATTATTGAATATTAAAGTTAAGGATAAAAATATTATTAATTCTTCAAAATGTAAAAATGCTATTAAATTAGCTGATAAATTAATAAAAAATAAAGGTAGACTATTAGTAAGATTATCGGGCACAGAACCAAAAATAAGAATTATGTGTGAGTCTTTTAACAAATTGTTAATTAACAAATGTATTAATATTATTAAAAGAACAATTAATTAATGATACCTAAATCAAAAGTTTTAATTATAGCTGGATCAGATTCTTCAGGAGGAGCAGGTATTCAAGCAGATATAAAAACTGTCTCAGCTTTGGGCTGTTATGCAATGACAGCTATAACAGCAGTTACGGTTCAAAATACTACTGGTGTAAAATCTATAATACCCATCAAACCAAAAGAAATATCAAATCAAATAGAATTTACCGCCAGAGATATTAAACCTAATGCAATAAAAATAGGCATGCTGCATTCAGCAAAAGTAATTTCTGCGGTTATGAAATCTTTAAAAAAAATTGATATTAAGAAAATAGTTTTAGATCCAGTTATGGTGGCAAAGGGAGGAACAAAACTAATTAATAATGAAGCGATAGATGAGATAAAAAAAAAATTGATGAAAAAAATTTTATTAATTACCCCCAATATTCCAGAAGCAGAATTGTTAACGAATATAAAAATTAACTCATTAAATGATATGATTAAAGCTGGACAATTATTGATTAATCTTGGTGCTAAGAATGTTCTTATTAAAGGTGGGCATTTAAAATCGAATGAAATAAATGACATTTTATTGAATAAGAAAATAATAAAAATTTTCAAGAATAAAAAATATAAATCTAAAAATACTCATGGCACAGGTTGCACATTATCATCCGCTATTGCTACTAATTTATCTTGTGGAAAAGACTTGATTAAGTCCTGTGAGCAAGGAATTAAATATGTTAATGAAGCAATAAAATCAAATTTAAATTATGGAAAAGGAAACGGTCCAATTAATCATTTAAATTCAATAACTTTAAATAAGAAATTTAAATAATGAAAAATGTAGTTGTAGTAGGTTCTCAGTGGGGAGATGAAGGCAAAGGAAAAATTGTTGATTGGTTATCAAGTGAAGCCGATGTTGTAGTTCGTTTTCAAGGAGGACATAATGCAGGACATACATTAGTAATAGACAAAAAAGTATTTAAACTTAGATTGTTACCCTCAGGAATAGTTAGGAAAGGTAAAGTTTCCATTCTTGGAAATGGAGTAGTGATTGATCCTTGGGCACTCCTAAGTGAAATAGAAGAAATTAAGAAACAAGGAGTGGATGTAACTCCTGAAAACTTTATGATTTCTGAGTCTGCCTCATTAATATTACCATTTCACCAAGAAATGGATGAAATAAGAGAAGATGCAGCCGGAACAGGTAAAATCGGAACTACTAGAAGAGGTATAGGACCTTGTTATGAAGACAAGGTGGGAAGAAGGTCTATTAGAGTTATGGATTTAAGATCAGAAAGCAACTTAGATAATAGATTAGAAAATGTTCTATTACATCATAATGCAATTAGAAAAGGCCTAAACAAAAAAGTCTACATGAAAGACGATCTTAAAAAAAAATTATTAAAAATAGCTCCAGAAATTTTAAAATTTACTCAACCTGTTTGGTTAAAATTAGACCAATTTAATACTGATAGAAAAAAAATATTATTTGAAGGTGCGCAGGGTATACTTTTAGATGTGGATCATGGAACCTATCCTTTTGTAACATCGTCAAATACTGTTCCAGCAATGGCTGCAACAGGCTCTGGTTCAGGCCCTAATAAGATTAATTATATTTTAGGGATAACTAAAGCATATACGACTAGAGTCGGAAGTGGACCTTTTCCCACAGAGTTAGAAGATGAAATTGGAGAAAATTTAGGTAGAAGAGGAAAAGAATTTGGAACTGTAACAGCTAGAAAAAGAAGATGTGGATGGTTTGATGGGGTACTTGTTCGTCAAACGATTAAAATTTCTGGAATTGATGGAATAGCTCTAACTAAATTAGATGTATTAGATGAACTTGATGAAATAAAGATGTGTGTAGAATATGAATTAAATGGAAAGAAAATTGACTATCTCCCTGCAGCATCAGAGGACCAGTTTAACATAAAACCAATCTACAAAACATTTCCAGGATGGAAAACGAAAACAGAAGGCATAAGAAATTTGAAAGACTTACCTGAAAATGCAAAAAAATATATTCATGCATTAGAAGATTTTATTGGAGCAAGAATTTCTAGTATTTCTACTAGTCCTGAACGTGAAGACACTATTCTCGTCGAAGATCCTTTTAAAGCTTAATTTTCAAACAACGATTTAAACTCATCGTTATTATCTTTTAGCTACAGCAAAAATTTTTAATTGGCAGGAAGCAAGTTTTTAGATTTACTAGCATTGATCATAGACTTCTGTAATTTTTCAAAAGCTTTAGTTTCTATTTGTCTAATTCTTTCTCGACTAATTTTATATTTTTTACTCAGATCTTCTAATGTTTGAGGTTCTTCAGATAGCCTACGAGCAGTAATTATTTCTTTCTCTCTTTCATTTAAGATCTTCATCGCGCTATTTAACAGTTCTTTTTTGTCATCATACTCCTGTTTTTGAGAAATAATTAATTCTTGATCTAAACTATCATCAACCAACCAGTCTTGCCATTCATCTGTTTCTCCACTTTTAATTGGATCATTAAGTGATTTTTCTTGACCCATCATACGCCTATTCATATTTACAACTTCATGGGACTCAACATCTAATCTTTTTGAAATTTCTTTAACCTGCTCGTCTCTTAAATCTCCTTCTTGGCCAACAGCTATTTGATTTTTTATTTTTTTTAAATTAAAAAATAATTTCTTTTGTGCAGTTGTAGTTCCCATTTTTACTAAACTCCAAGATCTTAAAACATACTCTTGTATAGCAGCTTTAATCCACCACATAGCATAAGTTGCCAGTCTAAAACCTTTCTCAGGATCAAATTTTTTGACTGCTTGCATTAAACCTAAATTACCTTCAGATATTAATTCATTAACTGGTAAACCATATCCCCTATAACCCATAGCAATCTTGGCAACTAATCTTAAATGACTAGTAACTAATTTATGAGCAGATTGTAAATTTCCATTTTCCCGCCAATTTTTGGCTAACATATATTCTTCTTCTGCATCAAGCATTGGAAATTTTTTAATTTGAGCAAGGTAGATGGATAATCCACCGACAGAAGGTGTTGGAAGATTGCTCATTTGATTTTTGTTAGCCATAATTTAAAACTATATATTAATTATTTATTTTCAACCACTCAGATTATTAAGTAAATCTAATGTTTTTTTAAAGTCTATAGGTAACTTCGACTTAAAGCTCATCAATTTTTTTTTAATTGGGTGAATGAATTCCAAAGTTTCAGCATGTAATGCTTGTCCGTTAAGTGCAGAGAGATTATTAAAAAAATCTTTATTGATTTTTTTAAATTTTATATTTTTTTTACCGTACTGTTTATCACCAAGTAATGAAGTTCCTTTATATTTTAAATGAACTCTTATTTGATGGGTTCTGCCTGTTTCTAGCTCACATTCTATTAAACTTATTTTTGGAATATTTTTTATATTAAAAACTTTTACAGTTTTATAATTTGTAATTGCTTTTTTTCCATTGACATCACTTACTGTCATTAGTTGTCTGTTTTTTTTATTTCTTGATATTAAAGTTTCAATACGACCATTTAAAGGACGTATTACCCCCCAAGCTAGACATTGATATTTTCTTTTAATTGAGTGTTCACTGAATTGTTTCCCTAAATTAGAATGAGATAAGTTGTTCTTTGCAACAACTAATAGCCCACTGGTTTCTTTATCTATTCTATGAACAATTCCAGGTCTTGTGCTTCCATTAACATCAGAAAGTTTATTTTTATATTTGTATATAAGCGCGTTAACTAATGTATTTTTATGATTTCCAGCTCCTGGGTGTACTACCATACCTTTAGGTTTGTTTATAATTAAAAGATCTTTGTCTTCAAATATAATATCTAATTTAATATTATTTGGGATAATTTTCAAATCATCTTCTTTAATAATATTTATAATTATTTTGTCGTTTGTTTTAATTTTTGTTGAGGGTGAAGTTTTTATACTCTTATTTAATCTAACATTTTTTTTTTCTATAAGTTTTTTTATGTAGGAACGAGTAAGATTTTTGATTTCTTTAGATAGAAAAACATCTAATCTTTCTCCATTATTTTTTTTATTTATTGAGAATTCTATTGTTTTATTCATAAATTAATTTAGATTAAATATTAATGCGCCGGTAGCTTCAACTGGATAGAGCGCCGGATTTCGGCTCCGGAGGTTATGGGTTCGACTCCTATCCGGCGCACCAACCTCAAATAATCCATTTTGAAAATTTTTCTTTATTTTCTAAAATATAATTAGGGTAACTAGTGTCCAATTCAATCTTTTTTAAGGTTATACCTCTTTCAAAAATATCCTCATTTTTCAATATTTTTTTCTCTATACTTTTTTCATTAATATTATCGATATTAAATTCACCATGCGAAAATGATTTGATTTTTTTTAAAATTTGTTCAGATGTTTGAAGAAATGAAAAATGCCATCCCCCGTGGATAGTTTGTAAGTTTTTTTTATCTAACCTCCAAAATGGATATTTTTTAAATTTCAAATTTCTTAAATTTTGCATTGTAGTTATATTTTTTTTCTTTGTAATTTTAGAGCCAATCCAATCACTCTCATCAATATTTTGAAGATTAATTTTGTACATGAACATTTTTTGGGAAAATGCTATAAATTTTTTATTGTTATTAATTTCGTTAAGTTTTGTTAAGTCAGGTATTTCATCTGAGTCAGATAAAATAATTAAATCTTCCGACGACGCATCTTCAATTCCTTTTATAAGTGAATTCCTTTGATGTTGCTCTATTGGAGATTCTCCCCCAATATGTTTCTTAAAGTTTATCTCTTTACTATAATCAGCAACAATAAATTTAATTTTATCTTTAAACTTTGAAAATTTTTTAATATCAAAATTTATCTTTTTGTTTTCTCCCTGATGTGTCTTTGTTGATTCTGAAATAACAAAATAATCAACATATTGATTTAATATATTAAGTCTTAAATCGACCATGTGATCTTCATCAAAATATTGAAAACAATCGTAAATAGCCATTAATTAAAGTAAAGATCCTCAAATTTTTCCAATTCTTTCATGTCAATATTAAATCTTTTTAAGATAAGTTTAAGTAAATTTAATTGTCCAAATATTAACATTAAGCTAATAAACTTTTCTTTTGACTTAATTATTAAATTTTTTCCATTATCATTATTGAAATTAGGAATTAAAATTACATCCATTTCTGCAGGTACTCTAGAATTATGCTTACCAATGCCTTTCCAGTCAATAACAACATAATTTAACTCATATAGGTGATTAAGAAGTTTGTGCCAACTTGGTACATCTTTGTACATTGAAAAAATGTGTGCTTCTATTTTTACTAAAAGAGGCTTGTAATTACCTAAGCCTTTTAAAATTTCAAGTTCTGCACCCTGGGTATCAATTTTTAGATAGTCTAAATTTTTTAAATTAAGTTCTGAAAGTAAATTGTTAATCGTGTCACAATTTATTTCTACAGTACGTGTTATATCATAATTTTTATAATCTTCTTTTCGTATATTATGTAAATCAAAATTTTTTGCATTTGGTTGGTACATTGAAGAACTACCCAGTCTATTATCTAAAATAAATAATTTTTTTATTTCTTGTTTGCTCCATATGCCTTTATTTATTATGTATTTATTTTTTTTTAATTTATTTGCTTCTGCTTCGATTGGTTCAATTAATACATTTTCAAAAAATGAATTATATTTTTTAGAAAAAAAATTATCAGAGTTAAAACCACCTTGAGCACCAATATCAAGAGCAACTATTTTTTTATCGTTTAGTATATTTTTCAATGTTTTGGTAAAATCATAAGAATTATTGCTATTATAACTTTTATCATTTAAAAAATTAATAACCCTTCTATTTAATTTAAGCTTAATTAAAATTTTAAAAATTGTAGGTAAAATTATTTTGAGCAAGCTTCTAGAGAGCTTCATAATTCTGTTTTTAAACATAATTGATAACGATTATTTTTTTGTGAAAGTTGTGAGACCAATTTTTTTTCCATCAATTAAGCTAGACGCACAATGTAATCTTGTTCTATCAAAAATTAACATTGAACCTAATTCCCATTCATACACCATATCGATCTCTAAGCCAGCAAGATTTTGCATTTTTTCGTGTTTTAGATATTTTTCATAGTCAGAAACATTAAAAGGCTCTTTGCCGTATAAATTTAAGTGTTCTGAAGATCTTAAATTCTGGCCATAATTAAGTTTTTTTACATTTAATTCTTCCTTGTTAATTGTAAAATTAGTTGAGTTTCCATAAAATTTATTTTTGAATATTACAGTGCCACCTTTTGAAGTTAGAGGTATTAAAGTTTGTTTATAAATAATCTCTTCAGTGTTGAAACCTCCATCTACGTGCAATCCTATTGGGTTATAACTTTCCTGAAAAAGACCAAGAATATCTTCATTTTTTTCATCTTTAAGATTATCCATTTTGAAATCGCCTATTTCATTTTTAAGTTTTGTGTAGAAAAGTTTTTCTAATTCCAAGTTTATGTTTTTGAGCCATCTTTTTTTTATTACATTTTGTTTTTTGTTATGTACAGTTGTAGGTAATTTATTGTAAAGCTCTAAAAATTTATCAATCTCAGTTTTACTGAATAAATTTTTTACTATCTTAATTGGTCCTTCTAATTCTCTTATTTTATCAATTTCTTTATGCATATTTTATTCACCCATATTAATTAAAGTCCCACGCTCTTTCGCACCATCATAAGATCGATAAAATACAATAATTCCTAAAATGAAATATACAAAGGATATTAAAGTCGCTTTTAATATTTGATATATATCAATAATATCATAAATTAATATATTTCTCATCTCCTCAAAGATATGAACTAAAGGTAATAATTTAGCTATTATTTGAAGCCAGTAAGGTAAAATTTCTATAGGATAATAAATACAGCCAAGCGGGGCTAAAAAAAATAAACTAGCCCAAGCGATATTTTCAAAAGATGGACCAAATCGAACTAGCCCTGAAGTCACCAAGAGCCCAAGCGTTACCCCAAAAATATATAAAGTGGTTAAAAGAAATATTAGTGGAAAACCTATTTTAAAAATAGATACACCAAATAAAGGAATAGCAATAAGTGAAGCTGGAATAAGACCTATAAGAGTTCTAAAAATAGCGGTGAAAGTTAAAGCTACAATTATTTCACTAATTTTTATAGGCGCAATGAATAGATTTGTAAAATTCCTACTCCAAATTTCTTCCAAAAACATCATATTATAGCTTATGCTAGATCGAAATAAAAAGTCATAAAGAATAGCTGCACTTAAAATAATTCCAATAGTATTTTCATAAAAGGATGAATTTAATGTAAAAAATTTAGAGATAAAACCCCACAGAAAAATTTGTATAGTTGGCCAGTAAATTAAATCTAAAATTCTAGGAAAAGATCCTTTAATTAAATATATATGTCTTAGACTTAGTGCATAAATTTTACTCCAATTCATTTTTACTCCTTGCTATTTTTAAAAACGTATCTTCTAAATTTTTTCTTCCATGTTTTGTAACAATTTCACTGCAGGTTCCTTTATCTACAATTTCTCCTTTTTTCATCATCACAATGCTATCGCATAGTCTTTCTACTTCTTTCATATTATGAGATGCTAACAAAATAGTAAGTTCATTATTATTTTTATAATTTTCTAAATACTCTCTCACAAAATCACCGATATCAGGATCTAAACTAGCCGTTGGCTCGTCAAGAAATAATAATCTAGGTTTATTTATCAAAGACTTTGCTAAAGATACTCTATTTTTTTGTCCAGAAGAAAGTTCACCGGTTTTTTTATTAAGAAAATTTTTTAAATTTAAATCTTCAATCATCTCAGAAATCCTTTCTGAAATATTTTTCACACTGTAAAGTCTTGCATAAATTTCAAGGTTTTGTTTTACAGTCAGTTTTTTTGGTAATTCTATATAAGGAGAAGCAAAATTCATCTTACTTAATAATTTGATTCTGTTTTTAGGTTCAAGAGAAATTTCGTCTATAAAAATTTCACCACTAGTGGGTGTAATTAACCCCAACATCATTCCTATAGAGGTTGTTTTTCCACATCCATTTGGACCAAGAAGTCCTAAAGTTTTATTTTTTTCAATTTTAAAACTTATATTGTTTACTGCTACAGTAGAATTAAATTTTTTAACTAACTTTATAATTTCTAACTTCATTTTTTTCTTGCCGCTCTTTTTATTCTGTCATTAATAGCAATTCCAGAACCTTTTGATGGTATAGGAGCTATTTGAATCTTTTTAAAACCTCTTTTTTTAATTTCTCTAAAAGTTTTGTATAAATTAGATGCTGCTTCATTTAAATTTGAACTTTTACTTAAACTAAAAAAATTTCTTTTATTTTTAAAATTATTACCAAGATAGATAAAAGCACTTTTTTTATCTATTTTTTTTTGATTAATTAACACAGGTAATCCAGGTGAATAATGCTTTTTTAACATTCCAGGAGATTTAATTTTAGATTTATTTGAATTTTTTTTTATTTTTAACTTTAAAAATTTTTCAATTTTAGAGGAAATAATTATCCCTGGTCTTAGTATTTTTGGCTTATTTGTTAAATCAATTACAGTAGACTCGATACCAATTTTTGATTGTCCACCGTCAACAATTAAACTAATTTTTTTTTTAAATTCATCAAACACATCTTCTGCACAGACCGGGCTTACGCTTGATGATATGTTCGCACTAGGCATTGCCAATGGAAAATTAACTTTTTTCAAAATTCTTCTTACAATCTTGTGTTCTGGAAATCTTACAGCAACGGTCATCAATTTTGCGGTGGCTAAAGGACAAACTTTAGAATTTTTCTTCTTTTTTAAAATGAAAGTGATTGGTCCAGGACATAATTTTTCATACAATTTTTTAAAGTTTCTATTAATAACAACATCATCTAATGCTTGTTTAATATTGAAATAATGAATTATTAAAGGGTTTAATTTAGGTCTTCCTTTTAATCTATAAATTTTTTTTATCGCTTCTCTAGAGTATCCATTGCCTGCGAGACCATATACAGTCTCTGTAGGGAGAGCTACCAGTCTCCCTTTCGTCAAAAGTTTAATAGTTTTATTAAGAGTTTTTTCACTAGGAGGGAATATATTTGAATAACTATTTTTCATAATGTAATTATTTATTAGATGAAAAATGAAATTATTCCAGCAGATTTAAAAAGTAAATCATTAAAAGAGGCAAGAGAAGAAATAGATAGGATTTTAACCAAATTAGAAAGTCAAGAAAGTGATCTAAGTAGCTCTTTAGGTGACTATGAAAGGCTAATTAAATTAAATAAGTACATAGATTATTTGTTTAAAAAAAAATTTAAGGAAATTTCATCAAAAAAGGGATCATAAAAATGATTAAAAAAAAATTATCTAAGAATGCAAAAAAAGTTGATAAATTTTTAATCACATATTTAAAAAGTCAAAACCAATCATCACTGAGCCAACCGATGAAGTATGGATTAATTTCAGGAGGTAAAAAAATTAGATCTACAATTATTTTTGATACTGGAAGAATATTTAATATTAATGAAAAAAAATTAATTAGCATATGTGCGGCTGTGGAGTGTATTCATTCATATTCATTAATACACGATGACCTGCCTTGCATGGATAATGATGCAATCAGACGAGGTAAGCC
>Ga0209043_1001028_pt1 | contig 16295 bp, 16 predicted proteins | sample SaaInlV_100m_DNA_3_FD_184654 | JGI IMG/M metagenome (GOLD analysis project Ga0209043, IMG submission 184654) | Marine microbial communities from expanding oxygen minimum zones in the Saanich Inlet - SI037_S4LV_100m_DNA (SPAdes) (version 2) | ecosystem: Environmental > Aquatic > Marine >... | reverse complement strand
CTGAAGAAACAAAAACCTTTTAAATCTATACAAATAAGGAGCTTCAGAAATCCGTAAAAAATAAAAAATATCTATCCTGCAATGGGTTTAAAACAGGAAAACTACGGTGGGATTATAAAATATCTCGTGGGGATTGGTGGGTTTTAAAACTAGAGAAAATCAGAGTTCGCTAAAAAGCGGGTACACCGCATCTTTTTCAGAAAGAATTGGATCTTTGACAGGCCAATCAATTGCCAAATCGGGATCGTTCCACAGAATACCGCGTTCATCTTTCGGAGAGTAGTAATCTGAGCATTTATACAAAACTTCTGCCGACTCACTCAACACACAAAACCCGTGGGCAAAACCTACAGGAATATACAATTGAAGGTTATTCGTTTCAGAGAGTGACAGTCCCCACCACTTGCCATAAGTAGGAGACTGCTTACGAATATCTACCGCAACATCAAATATCTCTCCTTTAGTAACCCTTACCAGTTTATCTTGCCCAGAACTTGCCTGATAATGAAGTCCTCTTAGCACTCCCTTCTTGGAAACAGAATGGTTGTCCTGAACGAAGCGAGGGATCCCATGCTCGTTATACCTGCTCTCAGAGTAGACCTCATAAAACATCCCACGCGGGTCTGCGAATATTCTAGGTTCTATAATGAGTAATCCGTCAATAGGGGTTTTGCTTATTTGCATTAAAATTACCTTTATGAAATTGTCTTCTAAAGCGCACTACTACTTTATACTTTATACTGCACTTAAGTTTGCAATTTTTTCTATACGCCTTAAAGTTTGGGGAAAATGCGAAAAGTACAGATAGTTGATATTTCTTCTTAAAAAAAATTATTTCCGCGTACCCACCACCAACACATGCCGAAACAAGTACCGCAAGGGGGGAAACATTCGGTTTAACGAAAGGTCAAGGTTGAACGCTAATCGGGTCAACCAATTATCTGGATTATCAAAAAGAATCCCTGAAGCCACTCCTAAAGGGACTGAAAACAACTCTTCATAATAATGACGCGTGTTGAATCTTTTTTCCAACTCGGAAAGTTCTTTAAACATAAGTGGTTTTTCATCATCTGTACGAGCAAAAGGTGTCATCAGCCTCACCAACTTTCCTACGGGGTTAATACCTAGTGGCTCTGTAAACAAGATTCTTCCTCCAGGTTTAAGGACTCGGCAAATCTCATCCAAGGCTCGGTTATAGTCCAAATGATGCAGGATGGCGCAACCGTAAACAAAGTCAAAGGACTCATCTTCAAATTCTAGATTATGAGCATCCATTAAATGAAAATGTGGTTTGACGTTGGAAAAACGTACGTTCTTTTCACCATGATTGATTTCTTCCTGAGAAATATTGATGCAGTGCAAGCTAGAAGGTTTAATACCATTGCCCTCAACCCAAGATTCCCATGATATAGATCCCAACTCTAATACATTTTTTCCCTGGGCATACTCCAGTTCACTGCGAACAATTTCATTTCTGCGCTGCAAGAACAAGTAGGAAGTATGCTCAAAGACCCGCATGTAGCCATCTCTTTGCAGTCCCTCATTAAATGCCTCTTGTTCCCTTTGAACTCTTGCAGAAAGCGGTCCCTCTGTCACTCTATGACCTCATAAAAAAAGACAACAACACATGGTCAAACCTTGCAAACCACCAATATGACTAAAAATCTACATTATCACAAATAGATAGAACTTCGACACCACATGCGAGTTTAAAATAATTTGTCGTAATAAAATAACTCATTCAAAGCATAAACCTGATATTATTCACCACTCACCATTTTACTTCGGAAACAATCTTTAGTCAGCAGTAAGAATACTTAACAACTATCATTAAACTTTTATAAAAATCTGCCCATGAAAATCATTCCCGCCGTCGACATTAAAAAAGGCCGTTGCGTGCGCTTATCCCAAGGAATGGCTGACCAGGAAACCGTATACTCTGATGACCCCGTTGCGATGGCTTGCCATTGGGATGAAGAAGGCGCCTCTCTTATACACATCGTAGATTTGGATGGTGCCTTTGAAGGGCAACCAGCCAATGTAGAAATTGTAAAAAACATTATATACAACAGTTCGGTCGATATTCAGGTAGGAGGTGGAATTCGCAACCTTAAGACTATCGAACAATATGTTAACGCGGGAGCCTACAGGGTAATTCTAGGAACCATTGCTCATAAAGAACCAGAATTTGTCGCTAGGGCGTGCAAAGAATTTCCCGGTAAAGTTATCGTTGGCATTGATGCCCGCGATGGTAACGTGGCCATCAAAGGGTGGGTTGAAGTTTCTGATCAACGGGCCACTGACTTAGCAAAAAAACTCGAGTCCTGCGGCGCTTCAGGCTACATCTTTACCGACATTAGCCGTGACGGAATGCTTCAAGGCCCCAACTTAAAGAGCATCAAGGAGTTCTCTGAAAGCACAAGTCTCCCCGTAATCGCATCCGGAGGAGTAGGCACACTAAAGGATATTGAGGATCTACTGGCACTTGAGCCAAACGGTGTAGAGGGTATAATCACTGGCAAAGCACTTTACGATAAAAACTTTACCTACGCACAAGCCCTGGAATTATTAAATCGCCATGCTGGCTAAAAGAATCATCCCCTGCTTGGATGTTAAAGACGGCAGAGTAGTCAAAGGAGTCAACTTCGTAAACTTGCGTGATGCCGGTGACCCGGTGGAGGTTGCCGCAGCTTATGAAAAGGAGGGCGCCGATGAGCTAACCTTCCTTGATATTACGGCATCACACGAAAAACGAAATATTATATTGGATATTGTCGCACGCACTGCAGAAAAGGTTTTCATGCCATTGACGGTGGGCGGCGGAGTACGAGACCTCGATGACATACGAAACCTTCTGAACTCAGGGGCAGACAAGGTCGCTATTAATACTGCAGCCGTACACAATCCAGAGTTTGTCCGTAGCGCCGCCGAGCGGTTTGGAAGTCAATGTATTGTAGTTGCTATCGATGCCAAACGAGTGGATTCTACTCGCAAATCTCCTGACTCTAATTTGAACTGGTGTAAGCTCCACCCTGAACTTTTTCTAACCGGGAATGAATCCGGACTCTCGTTCGAAGTATATACTCACGGAGGAAGAAACCCCACGAGCATCAATGTATTACACTGGGCTAAACTTATGGAAACCTATGGAGCAGGAGAAATTCTCCTTACGAGCATGGACTGCGATGGAACTAAAAATGGCTACGACCTGAAGCTCAACCGAACCACATCAGAGTCATTGACTATCCCTCTCATAGCTTCCGGCGGAGCTGGAACACTGGACCACCTTCTTGAGGGTATCACGGAAGGTAAGGCAGACGCCGTCTTAGCAGCATCTATTTTTCATTTTAAGGAGTTCACGATCGAGGAAACAAAAAGATATTTAAAGTCAAAGGGAATTCCTGTCCGCATATAAAGGTTCTACATCATTATTACAGGACACCACAGTTTTCAAATTCAAGAGTTTTAGTTTTTGTGTCCAGCCTGGCCTCTACACCCATCGGTAAGGTAAGCATTTCTCGTCCGTGCCCAGACGGAAAATCCGTTACAATTGGAAAAGAGCTGCCTGAAAAAACGTCTTGCAACGTTTCTTTAAAAGAACCGCCGTTTTTCTTGGAGGATAGGCAGTTGACCATTTCACCAAAAACGATTCCACGAACTCCCTTAAACTTTCCAGCCTGTTTTAAATGCCAGAGCATCCCATCAATTTTATAAATTGGCTCATTGACATCCTCGAGCAAGAGAATTTTGTTGCGTGTTTTAATTTCCCATGGTGTCCCTAAAGAACGGCAGAGTAGAGTAAGACAACCCCCTATCACCTTACCTTCACCGATCCCTGCCCTAAAGACACGTGCTCCTTTTGCAGTCAACCGCTTGCCTATTTTATTTCCCAAAAGAATATTACCAAACTGGCGTTTTGATTTTGTCATCGGGTAACGCCCGAAGTTTCCCGCTACCATAGGACCGTGAAAGGTGACGAGCGAGCACTGCTGAACAAAAAATAAAAGGAGAAGAGTAATGTCACTAGAACCCACAAAGACTTTTGGGTTCTTACGAATGATTGAAGGATCTAATCTTGAAAGGACGCGGTTGACCCCATAACCACCCCGCGCGCAAAAAATACCGCTTATGTCCGGGTTTCTAAAGAAATCGTGCAGGTCTTCAGTTCTTTGTGCATCTGTCCCAGCCAGGTACCGGTCCCTGGCATAAATGTGCTCTGCCAGCACGGGACAAAATCCCATTCGTTTGAGCACCCGCAACCCTTGCTCCAAGGTTTTTTGATCAACCGGTCCCGCTGGTGCAACGACACCTACCCTGTCTCCCTGCTTTAACCTTTTAGGAAATTTCATTTATTTTTTCAGGATTACAAAGCTGCCCGGAAACCAGTACAATGTAATTTTTTTATAATAACCACAACTCCATTATGACCGGCGTTTCTGCGATCCTGCAAGCTAGAATGAGTTCAACCCGCTTCCCGGGAAAAGCCCTCTATCCACTAGCCGGTGTCCCATTGACCGAGCATATCATTAATCGAATTAAAGCGGTGACCGATTTTGATCATATCGTTCTCGCAGTTCCCGACGCTCCTACTGAAATACCGCTTATAGAAATGGCACAGCGATTAAACATTGCCATTGCCAGAGGACCTGAAGAAGATGTTCTCGAAAGATTCCTAATCGCTGCAGATCAGGTGAAAGCCCAACACATCGTCCGTATTTGTGGGGACAATCCATTGATCGATAGACAATTGATGCGCTCGTTAATTCATACTCACCTGCGAGAAAACACAGATTACACAGTTACATCTGATTCTATTCCCCTGGGAACAGGAACAGAAGTAGTTAAAGTTAACGCATTAAAAAGCATCTCTGAAACAACAGCAGAACCTAAGCACAGGGAACATGTTACTACCTGGTTTCACGATAACCCTACCCTCATGTCTCGATCTCATGTTCCAGCACCTACCTACCTAAGGAACAAGTCTCATCGATTGACCGTCGACACAAGAAACGACCTGACCCTCATGGAAAAAATTTTTAATGAGTTCTATAGCCTCGCCTCCCCTCTCCTCGACCTTGAGAAAGTTATCCAGTTTTTGGATACTCACCCTGGCATATCCCAAGTCAATGCTGACACTCCCCAAAAGAACTGGCGATCCTAGTCCAAATAAAACTTTTTAAGTTTTCCTAAAGTTTAAAGGTTCTCCTCCGATACGCACATTAAGCTTAAGAGTGACCTAATTTAAACTGCACTTAAGTGATTAAATTTAAAGGAACAAATTAGAAAAAGTTTAGTGTAAGTGGGATCGAAGGAAACCCACTCAAATAAAATCTTTCGGGGGCAGTAAAGAAGTAAGAAACATAAATTTTAAGTTTTAATAGGATTAAAACTTTCCAACTCATGGTGGAGGATTAGGGAAATGGCAATTCGTATTTTCAACAATACCGCTTCGACCAATGCCCAGAGAATTCTAGGCATTAATAACCAACGACTAGCAACATCAATAGAACGCATCTCATCTGGCATACGCATCAACAGGGGAGCCGACGACGCTGCCGGCCTCGCAATCTCTGAAGGACTGCGCTCTGATATACGTGCCCTAAGACAAGCCACAAGAAATGCAAACGACGGAATGTCTCTCGTCAACGTTGCAGAGGGAGCTCTCAACGAACAATCCAGCATACTCATTCGTCTTCGCGAATTAGCATCACAGGCGGCAACCGGAACAGTAGGATCCACGGAACGTGCGACCATTCAATTAGAGTTCTCTGCTCTTCGTGATGAACTCACACGTATCGCCGCAACAACTGAATTCAATGGAACCGGTCTAATCGATGGCACACTTGCGTCATCTGTAGCAACAACCAGTCACACTTTGATTCAAATCGGTATTGATAGTTCGGCTGACAGCAGAATCGATTTAAATGATTCTCTCTCCCTAGATGCTGTGACCGCATCTACTTTGGGAATAGCCACGCTCTCTGTTACAGCTTCCGCCGAGGCCTTGACAGCACTGTCTGTCATCGATACCGCAATCGCATCCGTAACTGCGAGCCGAGGTAAAGTGGGCGCCGTACAAAACCGACTGCAACGTTCTGTCAGCGCTCTTAGTATTTCCTCTGAAAACTTGCAAGCAGCAGAGTCATCTATAAGAGATGCCGATATTGCCTATGAAATCGCCCAGTTGACCCGAAACCAGATCCTGGTGCAAACATCAACCGCCATGGTAGGACAATCAAACCTGATTCCACAATCCGTCCTTCAGCTACTGGCTTAGAGACGAAAAAAGGATCAGAGTCCCGAGGGTAGGTTATTAGGACGTGGCATACCTTTTACCGTAATTGCACAAAAAGGGGATTTTAGCAGTGAATGCTATAAAAGTTAGAAGGCTGGTTGGTCTAAAGAGTAAAGAGCGTATCAAGATAAATGGCGTCACTGACCATGCTTCAAATCTCTCTATACCAAAGTCGTTTTGTTCTGATACTCGTTCACTAGATCAGGCAATTCGACAGACCAGTGGAGAACCCTCTCTCCTTGAAACAATTGCAGAGGCGGTGGATACCCAATCAGGAATTCTCACCCGTATGCGAGAGCTTACCTCGCAACCGTCTTCGAAAGTCATTGATAATGTTAACCAAAAAACTACTGTATCTGATTTTTCGAAACTGCAAGAGGAGTTGAGCAGAACCCAGAATCTCCTGATAAGATCCGTCAGAACCCTGAAAGTTACCATGGAAAACCTGGGGGCCGCAGACTCAACCGATCGTGAAACAAACTTCGCAGAAAAAATCGCCACCCTGATGCAAAACCGATTTCACACCAGCACATCGACCGCCAAGAAAGAGTGAACCAAACCTTTTATCCTACCTTGGAAGGTAAGCTCACAGTATTAAAATTGACTGTTTTGAGTTTGTAATCACCTCAATTATAAAATCATTTCCCGCACCTAAAATTCTTTTTTTATTTATAGTTACAGAGAATTCCTCCTTTAATCATCTCTAGGGTTTGCAAATAACTCTATAAACAAAATTAAAGTATCTTGATCTCGACCCGATAGAGCACATTAAGCAAGGTTGTATTCGGTTGGAGCCGGGTCAACCTAGATAAACACAAATTTACGGAGGTCTTACAGTTTAAGGCATGGGAATTGATTCTCATGTTTCAGGGTTAATAGCTTGGAGGCTTGTTTTGGTAAGGACACCGAAACAATAACCCGAATAAATTCATTCAAGGAGGATAACAATGGCAGTTCGAATCTTCAACAACATCCCTTCACTTACCGCCCAGAGAATTCTGGGGGTCAACAACAATCGTTTAGCTCTATCTGTAGAGCGCATTTCATCGGGTATCAGAATCAACAGGGCGGCCGATGATGCTGCAGGGCTTGCAATCTCGGAAGGATTACGCTCTGATATCCGAGCATTGAGACAAGCCGTCCGAAACGCGAGTGACGGAATTTCACTTATGAACGTTACAGAGGGTGCACTCAACGAGCAATCCGGAATTCTCATTCGTCTTCGCGAGCTGGCATCGCAGGCTGCAACCGGAACAGTAGGGTCAACGGAACGTGCGACCATTCAATTGGAATTCACCGCGCTTCGAGCCGAGTTGGATCGTATTACAGCAACAACCGAATTTAATGGGACAAAGTTAATTAATGGTACTCTCGCGTCTTCCGTGTCAACTACCAGTCACACTTTGATTCAGATCGGTATTGATAGTTCGGCTGATAGCAGAATCGATCTGAATACCCAGGTCAACCTATCCTCTATCGACTCAACTCAACTGGAGATACACAACCTCTCTGTCACCTCTTCCTCAGAGGCCTTGACAGCATTAGACAAAATCAATGACGCCATTGCATCCATTACCGCGAGTCGGGGTAAGGTGGGAGCCGTGCACAACAGGCTGAGTCGTTCGATCGCTAATCTATCTGTATCTGTTGAAAATCTTACTGCTGCAGAGTCGTCTATCCGTGATGCGGATATCGCATCAGAAGTTGCCGATTTAACCAGAAATCAGATCCTGGTACAAACGGCAACCGCAATGGTAGGACAAGCGAACTTGATTCCGCAGTCCGTGCTCCAGTTATTAGGATAAACGAAACTCGCTTGCGATATGAAGATTAGCCTAATAGGCAAATTATTTGTTTTTTTGAAAACTACCAACTAATTTGTGGAGGTGAAAGATGACGATACCGATTCCGTTTGACACCCATGAACAAAGTTTGATCAGCAATAATGTTATCAAACCAAAGGGTATAAAAATTGGGACTGAAGAATCAAAGGCTAGAAACATCACAAAAAATGAAAGCACCCCCGATGAAGTACAGGGAAGTGCCGCGGGGAAAATGAAGAGCAGTCGAATTGACTCGCTCAATAGGACAGTCGATTACCATATCGAAGAAGATAGCAATGAGTTAGTCATAAAAATTCGAAATAAAGAAACCGGAGAAATCATCAAGCAAATCCCCGAGGAGGAGTTCCTCCGCTTAACGAATCGAATCTCCGATTTCAATAAGAACATGCTAGATCAAACCGTATGATTTTATAAAATAGTCTTATTTCGTATTTTTTCCTTTCAATCTAAAAAAAAGCGCCCTCTAATCCTAGAGGGCGTTTTTTGTTTCCAACACACAAAAACGTTTAAAAAAAAACAACTTACCCCAAACCTCTTCGGTTTATTTAAAGCATAATTTTTTAAATCTCCCCAAAAACTTTCAAAAAAACAAAAAAAAGTATCAAGGAAAAATTTCCGTTTCCCGATAGGCTCGTTGAACGAAAGGGAAAAACAAAAATTCCCAAAAAACTAAGTCTCGGAAAGATATTTCAGCAAGGAAGCTGGAATAGGACAAATGTAAATTCCTAATTATCAAGGAGGATAAGGAAAATGGCTGTTAGAATATTTAATAATATCCCCTCTCTCAATGCCCAACGCATACTGGGTATCAACAATGCTCGCTTAGCTCAATCAGTAGAACGTATCTCATCCGGTATTCGTATCAACAGAGGATCGGATGATGCCGCAGGTCTTGCCATTTCGGAGGGACTGCGATCAGACATTCGCGCTCTTCGCCAGGCCGTCCGGAACGCAAACGATGGGGTTTCACTCATCAATGTAACAGAAGGCGCGCTCAACGAACAATCCGGCATCATGATTCGTCTTCGCGAGTTGGCTTCACAGGCCGCAACCGGAACGGTTGGTTCAACAGAACGCGCAACTCTTCAATTGGAATTCACAGCGCTTCGCAATGAAATCGATCGGATTGCCCAGACCACTGAATTTAATGGTCAAAAACTGGTGGAAGGTTCATTAGCATCATCCGTCGCATCGTCCAGTCATCTCCTTATTCAGGTTGGACTCGACTCATCATCGTTCAGTCGCATTAATTTGAATACAGAGATCGACTTGTCGGCGATGACTTCGACAGGGCTCTCGATTCACGAGTTGAGTGTCACATCTTCTGATGCTGCTCTTACAGCCTTAGAGCAAATGAACACATCAATCGCAACGATTACTCAAGGGCGAGGTAAAGTAGGTGCGGTTCAAAACCGCCTGATTAGAACCATCTCTAACGTTTCGATTGCGATTGAGAATTTGTCAGCAGCAGAGTCGGCTATTCGAGACGCGGATATCGCTGAAGAAGTTGCTCTACTGACAAGAAATCAAATTCTGGTACAGGCGGCAACCGCAATGGTGGGACAGGCAAACTTGATCCCGCAGTCGGTTCTCCAATTACTCCAGTAATCAATTAAAAACTATTAAAATAATGTACCTTTTTCAAAACAATCATTGGCATGGAAGCCGATCGCATAACGAAAAATAAAATTCGTTAGTAAAGTTTCAAGGAGGATAATTTATGTCACTAAAAATATTTACAAACCTTTCATCACAAAACTCCCAAAGGGCGATGTCCATAAACAGCGCCAGGTTAGGGAGTGCTCTCGAGCGAATAGCCACTGGCATACGGCTCCAACGTAGCGGGGACGATATTGGCGCAATGGCGGTATCTGAATCCTTAAGGGGAGATGTTACGTCACTAAGACAGGGCGCCAAAAACCTTAATGATGGAATTTCCCTGATCCAAACGGCTGATGGAGCGTTAAATGAACAAACTAGCATCCTCATTCGGTTGCGTGAAATCACATCTCAATCTGCAACCGGCACCATAGGCGATACAGAAAGGGCTACAGTGCAGCTCGAATTCTCGGCACTTCGAGCTGAATTTGATCGAATTGCGAATAGTACAGAGTTTAACGGCCAGAAGTTGCTCGACGGAACTCTTGCGGCAAGCAGTAGTAACAGTACGGTTCTACAGCTAGGAGTGGACTCTAGTGACAGTAACCGTTTCGATCTAAACCAGAAAATAAACTTGACCGCGATAACATCGAGTGCGCTGGGCTTTAGTACCGATAGCATTGCCACGGATACCGGCGCATTGACGGCGATGGCTAATCTAAGTACAGCTATTGAAAAATTGTCTGCCATTCGAGGCAGAGTAGGGGCAGTTCAAGAAACACTGGACTATTCAAAAGCTGCTATGGCTGCACACGTTGAAAATCTTACTGGTGCTATTTCAACGATGCGTGATGCCGACTTTGCCGAAGAGTTTGCCAGTATGACCAAAAATCAAATTCTTGTTCAAGGTGCAGCTGCGATGATCGGACAAGCTAACTTGATACCGCAGTCAGTATTGACTTTATTGCAGGAACAGTAAAGAAGACTAACCTGTAAGTTTGAGTTTACGTGAGTAACAAAAAGTATTCTAAAGGGAAAACTAGTGGAGATAGTACTTCCCTTTCAGACGAAAACTCAACAGACCCAAAGGCTTACTTGAGGATAGATGCTCGATTGGCAGAATTCCTTATGTAGGCTAATCAGTCCAGGTACCGGAGAGAAAGTTCTGGGAGGCCAGAACATGATTTAACAAAAATTAAATTGTTAATATCAAAAAACAAACGTATGGCTTTCGAAAGAACCAAACGAGGTGGGAGCAAGGTGAGTTCTTCACAGAACTCACCTCCTTTGTTGTCACGCTAAAGTAAAATCATTGCTACGCAATCAAGAGTTACAACATCCCCCTTAAAACCCAACCTTTAGATTCAAAGAAATGTAACCGGTGATACAATACTTAAGTATCGCTTGGCCTAATTTAATTTTCTTTTCACCTAAAAAGTCATGAAAGTTTATAAAGTCGGTCTGGTGGGGTGCGGGCGCATAGGAACTCTTTTAGAAAAAGATAAGTTGAGGGGGAAACCGTGCACACACGCTGGTGGATTTAATGCGCTTTCAAACACCAAGATAGTTGCTGGGTGCGACATTGATCGTTCAAGGCTGGAAGATTTTGGAGTGCACTGGGGTGTTAACCGCCTCTACGAAGATTACTTAGAAATGCTGCATCAAGAAAAACTCGACGTCGTCTGCATAGCCACGTGGACGAATCTACATGCCTCAATGGTAATGGACGCAGCGCGATCAGGAGTCAACGCTATCTTCTGCGAAAAACCTATTGCACTAAACCCTCACGATGGCCGCCAAATGGTTCGCTTCTGCAAAAAAAGAAACGTTCCACTAATCATCAACCATGAGCGGCGCTGGGATAGCTACTACCAAAAAGCATCCCAAATCATTAAAACCGGGAAGATCGGTGAAATCCGTACAATTGTTGGAAACACCTTAAGCTCCAAACCCGGCAAGCACCCTACCCGTAGTCATGGGGGGGGGGCTTTGTTTCACGATGGGACACACCTCACAGATCTCTTCTTGTACTTCGGTGGTCCGGTGGAATGGGTGTCTGGGCATGAAAAAAGACCTCATGGGAAAAAGTATATCGAGGAAACGGCCTGCGGAATGATTGGCTTTAAAAATGGAGCAATTGGATTCATAGAAGGTGGTGGTGCAAGAGAGTATTTCAATTTTGAATTGGATATTCAGGGATCAGAGGGACGCCTTCTGATTGGCAATGATGGGCGCGAACTTTACCTAACAAAGAAAAGTAAACGATTTTCAGGGTTTCAAGAATTAGAGAAAGTAGGTTTTCCAGAACCTAAAAGAATCACAAGCCCTTTTGAAGGTGGTGCGAGAGAAACCTTAAAGTGCATACGGACAGGGAAGGATGGAGTATCGAGTGGTACCGATGGGCTTAAGGCGTTGGACTTAATATTCACAATTTATCGTTCGGCCGAACTCAAAGGAAAAAAGCTAAAACTAAAATGAACCTAACGAATTAAAAATAACCAGTAAAGAATTTCTCTCATCCCTCGCCACCAATACTCCAGATTCAAGATAAAATTTTAAAGAGAAACGTTTTACAAAAACTTCTCAAGCTTAGATCTTATTCAGCACAGTATTTTTAAAAAAAAATTAATTTTTTTTAATTTGATAGAGTTCATTTTCATGTATTATATTTTTTTCAAAAATATAACCTAGTAACTTTAATCAACTAGTTATAAAAAAATTTTGAAGCGTTACATTAATACCAAAATATTACCCTGGATAACTTTAAATGATAGAAGTAGAACAACTTTCTAAGTCTTACGGTCCCAGGGAAGCGATAAAGGGTTTATCGTTTCATGTTGAAAAGGGGGAAGTCGTTGGGTTTCTTGGGCCAAATGGTGCTGGGAAGTCAACAACAATGAACATCTTATCCTGCATTATGCCCGCCTCAAGTGGCACAGCAAAAATTTGTGGGTTCGATGTCTTTGAGCAGTCCTTAGAAATTCGCAAACTCATAGGCTACCTCCCCGAAACACCACCTCTTTATGCTGACATGGTCGTTTATGACTATCTAGCTTTTGCGGCAAGACTTCGTAACGTTCCTTTAAAAAACACACAATCGGCGGTTGAGCAAGTTATCGAAAAATGTTCTCTAAAGGAGGTCAGCGAACGGATTATAGGAAGGTTGTCTAAGGGCTATCAACAAAGAGTCGGGATCGCCCAAGCACTGGTGCACAACCCCGATATTCTAATTCTGGACGAGCCAACGATTGGATTAGATCCGATCCAAATCATCGAAATCCGTAAACTGATCCAAGAACTTGCTTTATCTCACACGATTATTTTAAGTTCGCACATTCTCCCTGAAATAACACAAATTTGTAAACGAGTAATCATCATAAGCGATGGCAAAATCGCTGCAGTTGATTCGTTAGAGGCTCTAACAACGAGATTACGTAAAGGAGAAAGATTACTTTTAAAGGTGCGGCAAAGTAGCAGCGAAATACTTGAAAAACTTCGTGGAGTGGAAAAAGTAAATGCTGTCAGCGAAGAGCAACCTGGTCAGTTTATAATTGATTGCGAACCAAATGCTGACATTCAAGATGAAATCGCTCAACTGAGTTTAAATAATAAATGGGGTATCGTAGAACTTAAACCCGCCTCAATGACTCTGGAAGATATATTTCTAAAACTTACGCTCGAAGAAAACGAGGTCCAATAATGAAAAAAATGTGGATCATAGCAAAAAAAGACCTCGGTTCATTTTTTAATTCACCTGTATTTTACTCCTTGACTACAGTGTTTTTAATTCTCAATGGGTTTATTTTTTTCAACATTTTAAATTTTTTCAGCCTACAAAGTTTTCAAGCACAGCAAATGCGTGGAGGTGGGGCGGGATTAAATCTAAACGAGATGGTTTTTGAACCCTCTTTCCATAATATGGCAGTGATTCTTCTGCTAGTTATCCCATTGATCACAATGCGTAGTTTTGCAGAAGAAAAAAAATCAAAAACATTTGCTCTTCTTTTATCGTCGCCTATTCACCTGGTAGAAATTATTGCGGGAAAATTTTTGGCCTGCATGATTGTGGTCGGACTAATGATTCTTCTTTCTGCCTATTCTACTGGATACTTAATGCTTATCGGACAACCAGAAACCGGACCGGTCATCACTGGCTACCTGGGAATATTACTGATGAGCGGATGCTATGTTTCAATGGGGTTATTTGCTTCTTCTCTTACCGATAACCAGATTATAGCGGCGGTAATAAGTTTTGGTTTGGCATTGTTCATGTGGATCATCGGCTGGGGAGCTCAAGCCTCGGGGTCGGGGTTAGGACAACTACTGGAATACTTATCTCTAATCACCCACCTGGAACATTTTTTAAAAGGACTGATAAGTTCTAGCGACCTAGTTTATTACCTTTCATTTATCTTTTTCGGGTTATTCCTAACCCATAGAGTCCTTGAGTCGTCCCGATGGAGATAAAACAATGAAAACCTCCTCTAAAATAGCAACATGGTTGGCTTCTATTTCTGCAGTTTGTGGACTTTTTATCTATACTCTTGCGCCAGATAAAACAACACCCGCCCTTGTTTTGTTAGCCCTAACGGTTTTAAACACTCTTCTTCTCGGGGTATCGGAAAGGAAGAGCCTTCTCCGTGCGTTGAAAACAAGATCTGCTGTTCATGGAACAAATTCACTAGTCATTGTCATAATCTCTCTAGGTATTTTAGTTTTTATAAACCTTATCGCCTTTCGTAATAACCAACAATTTGATTTTACAGAATCTGGTTTTTATACTCTTTCCCCACAGACTAAAAAAGTTATTGAATCTTTACCGCGCGAAGTCAGGTTGACCGCTTTCTTCCAAATCGACTCTCCTGAAAAAAAATTATTTCAAGACCGAATGCAAAGCATTCTAGAGTCGTCAAAAAAAATCAATCTTTCATTTATTGACCCTGATAAGAATCCGGCCATCACAAAACAGTATGGAATTACCACTTACGGCACCATTGTTCTTGAAAGCGGAAAAAAGGAAACCAAAGTTAGAGATCCAAGTGAAGTAAACTTGATCCATGGAATTCTCAAAGTAACCAAAGACGAACAAAAAGTGATTCGGTTTTTGGAGGGTCATGGCGAAAAACGCGTTGATAATTTTGAAAACCAGGGTTTCTCTACTGTTAAAGGAGCTTTAGAAAAAGACGGGTTTAAGGTTGAGAAATCACTTCTTCTTCAATCGGGAGAAATTCCTTCCGACACAGAACTTCTTGTTATTGCCGGACCTGAGAAACCAATCCTTCCCGAAGAGCAAAAACTCATACAAGGATATTTAGATGAAGGAGGATCTGTTCTACTGCTTCTAGATCCTCAATCAAAATCCGGGATGGAAAATTTTTTAAAGCAGTGGGGAATTGAATCTCCAGATTCATTTGTAATAGACCCGATGTCAAAATTATTTGGTGGAGACTATGCAGCGCCTGTTGTCAGCCAATACATTTCTCATGAAATTACACGCGAATTTGCACTCCCAACAATCTTCCCACTTTTACGAACTGTAACAGCTCTAAAAAATACCGACGCCGATGCCACTGAATTCCTATTAACTGGGGCTAACAGCTGGGGAGAAACAAATTTAGACGTTCTGAAGGAAGGAAAATCTCAGTTCAACGAAAAATCTGACATCAAAGGCCCAGTCTCAGTAGCGGTTATCTCGACCCGAGAGGTTCCTGCTGAAGGAACAAAGAAAGCCGAAAAAAATAATAAATCAGATTCTACTGCCGACCTGAAAAATACCAAGAAGGCACACTTGACAGTCATAGGTGATTCTGATTTTGCAGACAACCAGTATTTTAATTTTTCTGGCAACGGCGACTTGTTCCTTAATGTCGCTTCTTTTCTCGCAGAAGAAGAAAATCTCATTTCCATCCGCCCCAAGGAACGGAAGAATAGCCCATTGTCCCTGACAAGCGATCAAGGAATACTTATTTTAATGCTTGGACTCTTAACCCCGTCTTTAGTTATTTTTCTTGGTGTAAAAACTTGGTGGAGGAGACGCCGTTTATGAGATTTAAAGGAACGGCTGTGCTGGCAGCTGTGTTTATCGGAATTGTTTTTTTCTATTTCCAGGTAGACCTCCCTTCTGAGAAACGTAAAAAGGAAGAAAAAGACCGGTCTGAGAAAGTTATTCTATTCGACTCAGAAAATGTTAAAGGTATCTCCTTTATCAAGAGAGAAAATACTATTACATTAAAACGCCTTGGGGCAGACGGGTGGCAAATGACCGCACCAGTGAATGCCAATGGTGATGTTCCTGTTGTTTCAGATTTCCTATTATTTCTCAAAAATCTAAATTTCACACGAGTGGTTGAAGAATCCCCAAAAGACTTAAGCCCCTTCGGATTAAATACTCCTAGTCTTAAAATCATTCTTTCAATGGAGAATGGAGAGACTAAAGGAGTACGAGTAGGAGACGACCATCCGATGGGAAATAAAGTTTATCTCGCTCGATTAAATGGGAGTCGAGTTCTCACGGCAGATATCACCAAAAATCGTTTAGATCAAGAAGTTCATGATTT
>Ga0209043_1001027_pt1 | contig 16304 bp, 17 predicted proteins | sample SaaInlV_100m_DNA_3_FD_184654 | JGI IMG/M metagenome (GOLD analysis project Ga0209043, IMG submission 184654) | Marine microbial communities from expanding oxygen minimum zones in the Saanich Inlet - SI037_S4LV_100m_DNA (SPAdes) (version 2) | ecosystem: Environmental > Aquatic > Marine >... | reverse complement strand
TATTCTCCTTCCGAAGTTCATGAGTTTAAAGAATTGCAAATTCAGAATCCCGAAACTTATTACGAAGTTTATAATGAAAAAAATGAACGCGAATTAGAGCAACTGGCGGAATTGAAATGGGAATCGCCAACATCTCTCAAATACCTGGAAAGAGTAAATCACCCCAGCGTCCCCACCATTTATCCCCCCATGGCTCAATATGTTTTCCGAGCGGTTCATTTTTTTCAGCCAGATAGCATTCTTGCCATGCGAGTGGCTTTTCTAGTTTTTGATGTTCTGGTTTTTTTCTTCATCATAAGGATTTTGGGCAAGCTCCGATTGAATAGAAATATGAGCGGGGTCTACTTTTGGTGTCCACTGATGATAAAAGAAACTTACAACTCAACACATCTGGATATCATTGGTATTTCATTTCTATGCGGTTCGATTTATTTCCTGGTTCATAGCCGTCACACCTTGGCGACATTTTTTCTTGCGCTGGGTTTTCTCGGCAAGCTGTATCCGGCTATCTTATTTCCACTTTATATTCAGGCCTGTTTCGAACGTTGCAAAAAATCAGAGGGAAACCCCTGGAGGACTCCTATCCTAAATTCACTGTTCTTTGTCGGAGTAATATTTTTAGGATATGTCCCCTTTATGGGAATCGGACTCCAAATGTTTGATGGTCTTAAAGCTTATTCTCTTTATTGGCAAAGCAATGACAGCATTTTTGCCTGTCTGCTTTTTCTTTTCAAGAACCTACCGGGAGATTTAAACAACATCACCTTTTTATCAAACTCCCTACCTGTGTTTTTGAGCAAACTAACTGTAGTTTGTGTTTTGATGGGAGTCTTAATCTGGCTTTTGTTAAAAAATACTTCCTTGATTAAAGACCCGCAAACATTTTTGAAACAGTTTTTTATATTGATGGCATTGGTGTTTTTGCTCAGCCCTATTCAAAACCCCTGGTACTTGTGTTGGGTCGTGCCTTTTTTATGTCTGTTTCCCAATCGGGTGTGGATTCTTTTAACAGGCCTGGTTGGACTTTATTACCTAGACTTCTATTTCGATTATCAGGAAATTCAATCCTGGAGCCAATGGATTCCCTGGCTTGAATACCTGCCTTTTTATGTGTTATTGATTTGGGATATGCGTAATAAAAATAGGGTGCTAGAGGCAGGCAAAAACAATGAAATACCGTAACAAATTTTACTTGTTAAGAAGGGTAGGAATGGTTTAAGTCAATAATCTTAAAGGCGCCCCAATCGGATTAAACTTCAATGGCAAATATAACAGTAGAAGAAATTAGAAGGTTACTCATCACTAAGAGCATCACCCACTACAATAATATGGATTTTTCAGGGTTGGATCTTTCGGGATTGGATTGTAGCGGGTTGACTCTTGCTTCGTCGAACTTCAACGATACGAGGTTGATTAAAACTAAATTCGTTACGACTTTTCTTTCCAAATGTAATTTTCAAGGGGCAAACTTGACTGAAGCAGATTTAAGCCGAGCTACTCTCGAGAATACCACCTTAAGTAGAGCTAATTTGTCTTGAGCGAGATGCATAAAGGCCAGCATGACATTCGCAAGCTTAGTGGGTTGCGGCCTTACAAGAGAAAATCTAACCTCCGCATCCCTTCATGGTGCAGATCTCACCAAAGCCAATTTGACCTCTGCTACAACCAGTGAAATAAGCTTCAAAAATGCAAAATTCATTGGCACCATAGGTTACAAACCTTAAACCAGCTCCAAAAAAGATTTAACTCGGGGTTGAATAGAATCATCGAACCGATTATCGCGATCGAGTAGAATTCCGTAAATCCCTACATTTCTCGCCCCAACGATATCTGTTTTAACTTCATCCCCAATATGGCAAGCCTCATGAGGTTTAACACCGCTTAGTCGCAAAGCTTCTTCGAATATTTTTTTATCTGGTTTGGCAGAACCCACCACTGCCGAAGGAAGAATGAATTTAAAATGATCTGCCAGCTCTAAATTCTCCAAGGTTGATGTCAGTCGAGAATCCCAATTTGAAATAACACCTAAAATAACTCCACGCTCTTTTAATTTGTCAAAAATTCTAGACTCGATCACATCTTCGTGGATCTTCCAGTTCGAACCGTCACGGAATACTTCAAAGATCAGTTCAAAATATTCATCGAAACGGTCAAGTCCCCCAAGCGGTTGAAAAACTTCAAACACCAGATCTTTCCAAAATTTTTCTTCCACCTTTGGCCCAGACTTATTTTCCAAAGATTCTATGCCACCCATTTTTTTCCATTGCGAACGAAACCCTTCATTGAGTTCATCAGGTGTCCCGGAAAATCCAAAGTCACGGGCGTGCTTGGCATATACATCCCCCACAGAAGGATGAACACGAATCAAAGTTCCTCCAACATCGAAAAATACGGCTTTAAAATTTGAAAGCGGCACGGTTTTGTTTTCCTATAATGATAAATTCTTGACTAGTTAATAGATTCATTATACTTTTCCCCTTCATCCTAACCTTCTCCCGCCAAGGGAGAAGGAACTATTTGCCCTATATCCTTTCAAGGGTAAGGGTTTCTGTAACCTAACAGAAAATATTCTATAGGCCGAATAAAATTGTTTAATAAAAAGAAGTAGGTGTATTTCTCGTCATTGCGAAGAGCCGAAGGCGATGTGGCAATCTAGAAGAGACAAGAAAGCATCTTTGGCAAAACAACTTACCGGCACAGTGGAATATTATTCAGCCTGGATCGCCCCAATCCCTCTGGTCGTTCGCGATGACGTTCGGGGTCGTTTGGTTAGCTTGCTATTCTACTGATCGTAGCGTTTTACTATTAGGACGGAGTTGATGCCGAACATACCGAAGGAGTTGTTCATGATGTAATTTACGGATGGAATTTTTTCTGGGGTATTGGCAACGAGATTATTCACTGCACATTCCGGGTCGAGGTCGTCGAGATTGATAGTGGGATGAACCATATTATCTTCAAAGGATGGCAAGTTACCGGACAGTTCCAAAGTGCCTGCTGCGCCCATAGTATGACCTATAAAACTTTTTGTATTGTTGACGCGGGTTTTGCTGTCGTTGCCGAACACATCGCGAATGGCTTTGGTTTCTTGAATGTCTCCCATTTGCGTCGCGGTTGCGTGCGCGTTGAGGATATCGATGTCGTCGGGTTTGAGCCCGGCTCGGTCGAGAGCCAGGCGCATGCATTGAGTTTGCCTACCGGGATCGGGCAAAATAAAATCTATGGCATCGGAATTTGAGGCGTAGCCCACAATTTCTCCATAAATTTTTGCGCCGCGTTTTTCGGCATCTTCCAAACGTTCAAGAGTGTAGACGCAACCGCCTTCGGAGCAAACAATTCCATTGCGGTTTTTATCGAATGGACGACTGGCTTTTGTTGGGTCTTTGTGTTCAGCAAGCGCACCTTCACTTTTGAAACTGGCAAAAATTCCGAAGGTATGAATACTTTCAGAAACGCCCCCGGCTAATGCCAGATCGACTTCCCCGAGCCGCAACATTTGCGCTCCCTGAATGACGCCCATATTGCCAGCGGCACAGGCCGCGCCAATGGTGTAGTGTGGACCGGTGATTTTCATATTCAAGGTAACTTCACCGGCGGGATTGTTGGACACGGTTCTAGGGTTATGATGATGCGACCAGAACTTTGTATCGTAATCGTATTTGCTGATATTGTAGACTTCGTTTTCGGTTTCTACATTTCCGTGTTCTGTTGTTCCCAGGTAGACACCTACTCTTGATCGGTCAATGGATTCCAGGTCTATGTTTGCATCGAAAAACGCTTCTCGCGAACAGTAAATGGAAACTGAACCCACTCGGGTTCCGCGACGACGTTCCTTTTTTTTCTGGTATTTGAGTTCGTCAAAATCACAAACTCCGGCTAGCACTTTGCCCATATAACGGGTTTCGTATTCCTGCACTCCCGATACTCCATTGAGCAGGTTGTGACGAAACTCTTTCAGGTTGTTGCCATTTGGAGCTGTCAGCCCGATACCCGTTATGACTATGCGTGAGTTAATCATTTTTAGTTGATCGTCTTGGATAATAATGCAACAGCGTACGCGGCAATACCTTCTTCTTTGCCTGCGAACCCTAATTTTTCTGTTGTTGTGGCTTTTATATTTATTTGACCTATGTCTATTGCCATAGCCTGTGAAATATTCTTTTTCATATCAGGTAAAAACGGAGCCAGTTTTGGTTTTTGCGCAACGATGATGGTGTCGATATTGGAAAATTCAAATCCTTTATCTCTGCAAGTTGCGGTGACTTGCTCCAGTAAAACAAGACTGGATATGCCTTTCCATTTGGAGTCGGTATCCGGGAAATGGGTGCCAATATCACCTGCGCCGACGGCTCCCAAAAGAGCATCGCATAACGCGTGTAACAGGACATCGGCATCGGAATGCCCATCGAGTCCGGTCGAATGCGGGATATCAATGCCGCCAAGTATCAGCTTTCTTCCTGTAACCAGACGGTGCACATCGTAACCATTACCAATACGAATTATAGGTGAGTTCATCTTATGGAAAGCCTAGATATTATGGCCGATTGCCCCTCACACTAATGAGTGACGGTGATTAGTTTTGTAGTTTCTTGGCGTGCCCATCGATCCGCGTTCAACACATCCTGCAAATCGTTTAAGGGAGATGGACGGTGGTTATGCATGACCATACGAATGAGTTCTGCTATATCTTTATAAGGGATGAGTTCATCGAGGAATGCCTGCACCGCAATTTCATTCGCAGCATTGAGTATGGCAGGCATGGTTTGCCCCATTTCCATTGCATCAATTGCCAACTGCAAGCAGGGGAATCGGACAAAGTCGGGTGCTTCAAAGGTTAGGTCACCCATTGCTGCGAAGTCTAGCGATGGCAAGCCACATTCGAATCGATCCGGATGAGTTAATGCGTAGGCGATCGGTACGCGCATATCAGGGATGCCTAACTGTGCCATGATGGAGGTATCGACAAACTCTATCATTGAGTGGATGATACTTTGTGCGTGCACAATGATTTCAACTGGAGTGTCGACACCAAACAACCACTTGGCCTCGATATATTCCAGCCCCTTATTCATCATGGTGGATGAGTCGATTGTAATTTTTGCACCCATTTCCCAGTTTGGATGATTGAGCGCGTCTTTTACTGTAATGTTTTCCATTTGATCGAGACTGAAGGTGCGGAAGGGTCCGCCTGATGCAGTCAGGATAATTTTTTTAATGCGTTCTTTCTTTTCGCCATTCAATGCCTGAAAAATAGCACTGTGTTCGCTGTCGATAGGAATGATTTGCGAGTTTGTTTTCTCGGCTTCTTTGAGAACAAGTTCCCCAGCAATAACTAGAGTTTCTTTATTTGCCAAGGCAAGGTTTTTTCCTGCTCTCAGGGCTTCCATTGCGGGTACGAGGCCCGCACTTCCTACAACACCAGAAACAACTACGTCTGCTTCTGAAAGGGTTGCGACTGCAATGGAACCTTCTTCCCCTGGGATGATTTCAACATCCAAATCGGCAACGCGTTCTTTCAGAGTTGCAATTTTTTTTGTATCGAATAAAGAGGCTACTTTAGGTTTGAACTTTCGCACTTGTTCGGCGAACAAATCAACATTGCTTCCCGCCGACATAGCCAGAACTTTGAAACTTTCTGGATTTCGCTCAACAACATCCAGTGTGTTAACCCCAATCGAACCTGTAGAACCAAGAAGAGAGATTTTTTTCATATGCGTTTAGGCTGCAAGGAAAATCTGGTAGTAACAATAAAAAGCCGGGGCAACAAACAAAAGACTGTCGATGCGATCTAAAACCCCTCCGTGTCCCGGAATCAGGGTTCCGGAATCTTTGACCTGGCAATTACGTTTTATCAGCGATTCTGCTAAATCGCCAAACTGACCGATGATACCGCAAATAAAAGCCACAATCAAACAATGGATTAGAGGGATTTCATTGAAGAACAGGCTACTCGCCAAAAGGGCCGCTATTAAAGTCCCCATTACATTGGCAACAGCACCTGCAATTGTTTTATTAGGGCTAACCACTTCAAGCAGTTTGTGCTCTTCAAATTTCCGGCCGACATAAAAAGCTGCTGAGTCCCCCGCCCAGACGAGCAATAAAATAAATACGATTATTTGTCGGCCTCCTTCCAGCTTGCTAATTAAAAGGAAGTAGCCACCTAGTCCCGCCGTATAAAGAATACCAAACAGGGTATAGGAAATAGAGTCGAGTGCTACGCGCACATTTTTTTCCCTGCAACACCAAACAATAAACAATGTAAGAGGAATAAAAACGCCAAACAGAGACAAAAATTGCGGAATGAAAAATCCGATGGCAAGGAGAAGAAAACTCAAAACCAAACCTTCAATAGGGAACCCGCTAATCCCTGCATTAGCAATCATCGAAAAATATTCGTGCGCGGCAATCAGAACTATGGATGCAATCAATAAAAAAAATAACCCGGGATGGCCATACAAAATAATCCCAAGCACTATGGGAATTGCTATGACTCCGCTGATAACGCGTTCCAAAGTTTTCTCCTAAACGTATTTAAAATTTATTTTATTAAGAAGTTAGAAGGGGTGGTCATTGAAATTTTTAATTAGGCTTTGGCAATCTGTTCCTGAGTCATTCCAAACCGGCGGTCTCGACCTTGATAATCGGCGATGGCATTTAAAAAATCCTCTTCTGTAAAATCGGGCCACAAAACATCATTATAATGCAATTCTGTGTAGGCGCTTTGATAAAGAAGAAAATTGCTGATTCTTCTTTCTCCGCTGGTTCTTATCAACAAGTCTGGATCTGGAATTGGGTGAGTGGAAAGAAAGGATTCAAATAGTGACGGGTCGATATCCTCTGGTAAAACTTTTCCTTCCTTGACCATTTGCGCTACTTTTTTCACAGCGTCCATAATTTCCTGTCTGCCACCATAGCTTAAGGCCAGGGTAAGAATCATTCCGGTATTGTTCCGTGTCTCATCAATGGAATATCGAATCAGCTTTTGTATAGATGCGGGTAGTTCTTCGATATGCCCAATGGTATTGAACTGAATATTCTCCTCTTTCATTCTGTTCAATTCTTTTTTGAGGAAATGATCGAGGATTTTCATCAGAGTACCGATTTCGGCAGAGGGGCGGTTCCAATTTTCATCGGAGAAGGAATACAGAGTCAATGCTTCAAGATTGAGTTTACAACCCAGGGTAACAATACGATCTACTACTTTCACACCTGCCCAATGACCTTCAACTCGGGGAAGAGAATTCTTTTGTGCCCAACGACCATTGCCATCCATAATAACGGCAATATGTCTGGGCAATCGATGTGGGTCAATTTTTTCCTGTAACTGTGATTCAACCAAGAAGAGAACTCCTGAATAAACCCGGTAGATATAAAAAAATTGATAATAGGTGCGAAGTTAAACTTCGAGAATGTCTTTCTCTTTTGCCTCGATGATTTTATCTACTTCTGCCACGAATTTATCGGTAATTTTTTGAGTTTCATCGTGTCCTTTGCGGCCTTCATCCTCAGAGATATCATTTTTCTTTTCAGATTGCTTGAGTTTTTCGTTGATATCCCTCCGAACATTTCGAATAGACACCTTACATTCTTCAGATTGCTTTTTAACAAGTTTGACCAGTTGCTGTCGTCTTTCGTTGGTGAGCGGCGGAATAGACAAACGTATTACTTTGCCATCATTATTGGGAGTCAAACCCAGATCGGAAGCCTGAATTGCTTTTTCGATATCCTTGAGGATCGTTGCCTCCCAAGGTTGCACCGTTAAAGTATGGCTGTCAGGGGATCCCAGTGTGGCGACTTGTTTTAAGGGAGTGGGGTTGCCGTAATAATCGACCATCAGATCATCAAGTAATGCCACCGATGCCTGTCCGGTTCTTAATTTCCCCAGTTCGTGAAACAAATGATCGATTGAGCTTTTCATTTTCTGCTCAGCTTCTTGAATTATTTCTGTAACCATTTTTTAAGCCCCCACGGTTGTGCCAAGTTTTTCACCCAACAATACTCTCTTAATACTATACCTTTGATTCACGTTGAATATCACCATCGGCAACTTGTTATCCATGCATAGAGAAACGGAAGTCGAGTCCATGACTTTCAGTCCTTTTTTTAGCACATCAATATATGTCAACTCTTCATATTTAACTGCAGACTTGTCTGTCCTAGGGTCGGAACTATAAATCCCGTCTACCTTAGTCGCTTTGAAAATCACATCGGCACCGATTTCCATAGCTCTCAAAGAGGCTGCAGTATCGGTGGTGAAGTATGGATTGCCAGTTCCTCCTGCAAAAATAACGACACGGCCTTTTTCCAGATGCCGGACTGCCTTTCTGCGAACATAAGCTTCGGCCACAGCTTGAATTTCGATTGCGGTCTGAACACGAGTGGGAATACCCGCCTGCTCTAGTGCAGCTTGAAGAGCCAACGCATTGATAACCGTTGCCAGCATACCCATGTAGTCGCCGGTAGTGCGCTCAATACCAATATCGCTTAAAGAAGCGCCACGAAGTATGTTTCCTCCGCCTATGACAATGGCAATTTCAACTCCAAGGTCTTTCGCTGCTTTGATTTCTTCAGTAATATTTTTCAGAGCATTTCCGTGAAGACCAAAATCTCCTTCTTCTTCAACCAGACTTTCACCGCCCAGTTTCAGGAGCACTCTTTTATAAACGGCTTCTGACATTAAATTTCAAACCTTGAAAATCTTCCGAGAACAATGTTTTCACCCAACAGCGCAATTTTCTGCTTGATCAGTTCGCCAACAGTAATATTGGTGTCCTTAACAAAGGGTTGTTCGAGCACACAGTTTTCTTCGTAAAACTTTTCCATTTTTCCAGTAACAATTTTTTCAATGATGTTATCTGGCTTACCAGATTCTTTTGCCACATGTGCAGCAATTTCTTTTTCTTTATCGAGAATTTCCTGCGTCACTTCATCCCGTGTTGCAAACCGGGGTTTAGCGGCGGCAATATGCATGGCAATATCGCGAACCAGTTCCTGGAAGTCCGGCGTGTTGGCAACGAAATCTGTTTCGCAATTCAGCGCCACCATTACTCCCAGTTTGTTGCCGGCGTGAATATAGGTGCCGACCGAACCATCACCGGTTTGCCGATCTGATTTTTTATCAGCCTTCGCCAATCCCTTTTTACGTAAAAAAGTTATAGCAGCTTCTACATCTCCACTTGTTTCCTTTAGCGCAGACTTGCATTCCATAATTCCTGCGCCAGACTGAGAGCGCAGTTCCTTAACCATCGCAGCAGTTATTTCCATTCCCTTAACATCCTTACAAAAAAGTTGATCTTAAAAATAATAGAACAAGGCAAATTGCTTTGCCTGTAAATTTATATTGAGTTGCTCCGGTTGGCCATTCCGCAGAGGCGAGCCTCTGTGAGAATAATTCCAGCCTGATGTTTTATGCTCAGGTTTAATTCACGTCAGGCAGGCACTACAGTTTCGCTTTTGCCTTTATCGCCAGAAGCTGCAGGTTTTTCTATAGCCTTACTAGGGCTTGGTTTTGCTTCAGCCTTTTCTTTTTCCTGGTTGGCTTTTCTCATCTCCTGGCCTTCCAGATAGACATCTGCGATTCTTTTAGCGAACAGTTTGATTGATCGCATCGCATCGTCATTTGCTGGAATCGGGAAATCAATACCATCCGGGTCAGAATTTGTATCGACCATGGCGATAATTTTAATTCCTAATTTTTTTCCTTCTGCCAGCGCAATCTTTTCTTTTTTGGTATCAATGATAAACAAAACATCGGGTAAGTCTTTCATCGTTTTAATGCCACCAAAAAACTTATTCAGTTTGACAATTTCTTTGCGTAAATCCAATGCTTCCTTTTTATGCAAACGGTCAAACTGATTTTCCTCATCCATTTTTTCCAATTCCAGCAATCGTGCGATACTTTTCCGAATTGTCGTGAAATTGGTAAGAGTGCCTCCCAACCATCTCTGGTTGATATAATGCATTCCGCATCGCGCTGCTTCTTCGGCAATCAATTCCTGTGCTTGTTTTTTCGTTGCGACGAAAAGGATTTTCTTACCCGAACGGGCGCTTTCCCTGATATATTTTTCAGCTGCTTGAAAACCGGTGAGGGTTTTTTGTAAATCGATAATATAAATTCCACTACGTGCCCCGTATATATAAGGTTTCATTTTGGGGTTCCATCGGTTGGTCTGGTGACCAAAATGTACACCGGACTCAAGTAAGCTTTTCATTGTGATTTCAGACATCCTATCTCCTTAAATTTGAATGGGTTATACCACCGCCTCCATCGACTCTCATCAGGAACCCGCGGGCCACCCCTGATTTGATCCGGAAACGTGCGTTATTAAATTTTCTGGAATTCTTCCAATAAAGGAAGCCAAATTGTGGATTAGACTAACATATTCAAGCTGAGGTAACAATATGGAACCTGCCGAATATGAGCATAAATGCAGGTTTTTCCTTATTTTTCAGCTTTATAACTGCTGTTGCCTCTAAATAGGATAAAAGGCACCCGCTTTTTTTAAGATTATAAATCTGCTACCGTTGATGTCAGATTATAATCCATTCGATTTTTCAATTGGTTTTTTAAATTTTTATGACCGTTCAAAATATTTTAGTAGTCAGCACAACAGGGATGGGAGATTGTCTGTGGGGAACTCCTGGGATCAGGGAATTAAAAAAAGCCTTCCCTGATACTGAAATTGATTTGATCGTTAAAAAAGATTGGCTGGATCTTTTTAAACATAATCCGCATTTGCAAAATATTTATCCCTATCAGAATAGATGGTATGCACAAATTCTTTTAGGACTCAAACTCCTGTTTAAACCGAAGTACTCCCACATTTATATTTTCCATGCGAATAACGATTTTGGCAGAATGAAATATTTTCTCAAATCACCACCCCTTTGGAATCATCAAGGCCACAAATGGTGCCCCAAGCAATTCAATGTTAAATCGGAAGGCAATCTCTCTAGTGATACAAATCTCCATGCCATCGAACGCAGGCTTCTGATGTTGAAAAAGATGAATGTCGAGCTTGAAAGTCCTCAGATGGAATTATTTTTCAGCGATTCGGAAATTAACGCGTTTGCAAATTACACCGATAAGAATCGACTGAAAACCCCATTCGTGGTTTGCCATATAGGTGCCAGTTCAGTAGATCGACTATGGGAATCCAAAAATTTTTATAATCTCGCAAATTTGATATTGAAAGAAACTTCTTTAAATATTGTTTTTGGTGGCAATAAAAAAGAATTGGGGATATTAAAAACACTCGACCTTCCAGACAGCAATAGAATATTTTTTGCTTTTGATATGTCTATCATCAATTACGCTTATCTGTTGAGCCAAGCCAGCCTAATGGTTTCAAATAATACAGGCCCCATGCACATCGGTTATGCAGTTAATACACCTACTATCGGGATTTTTCAGCATGTGGGTAACGGTCGACCCGATCTAGTCGGACCTTTTAAACTCGACAAAACATTTTTTCCAGTCGTAAGTTATTTGGATGGCGCCACAAGTGTTGAAGAAGTCTGGGGAAAGTTTCAAGCCATCTATCAGGCAACGGAGCAAGGTAGAAAACCTGAAGTTCTGATGAATAAATAGAAAGCTCGCTTTGGCCTATGGCTAGCGGCCCAAACAAACGCCTATAGATTCTGCGGTACGAATCAACTGAGAATCTATTGGAACCTGACGCACAATTCGCGCCAGAGATTTTAGGGGAACGAGAATAATTTTGCGGCCCTGTAACGCCACCATGTTTCCAAATTTTTCTTCGGCGGCGGCTTGAACCGCTTCTGTCCCCAGCCGGGTTCCCAAAACCCGGTCAAACGCTAATGGAGTTCCGCCTCTTTGAGTATGTCCTAAAACCGTACACCTCACCTCCAGATCGATTCGTTCCCCGATTTCACGAGCAACGTAATAGCCCACTCCGCCTAACTGAGCTACTCCTTGCAGGCGGTTGGAAGGTAATTCGTTAGTTATTGCGTCTTTACCAATTTCTTTAGCTCCTTCAGCCACCACTATTATGCTGAAAGGACTTCCTCCTTCTTTTCGTAAATGAATTTTTTCCAGAACTTTTTCGAGTTGGTAAGGAATTTCTGGAATCAGGATGGTGTGCGCTCTCCCGGCAAGTCCCGCTTCAAGGGCAATCCACCCTGCATCACGGCCCATTACTTCAAGGATCATCACCCGCTGATGGCTTTCTCCTGTAGTATGCAACCGATCTAAAGCATCGCAGGCAACCTGCACAGCGGTTTGATAACCGAACGTGTAATCGGTTCCCACCAGATCATTGTCAATGGTTTTGGGGATACCAATTACTGGAAAACCCAACTCAAAAAATTGATGAGCAAGTTGCAGAGTGCCGTCTCCCCCTAGGACAAAAAGACAATCGAGTTTCAGTTTATTAAAATTTTCTATCGTTTGTTTGGAGTAATCCCGAATGGTGACACGGCCTTCGTTGTCAAACTCACGATACTCGAATGGATGCCCTTTGTTGGTCGTTCCGAGGATGGTACCGCCTAAAGGTAAGATTTCTTTTGTATCCTCTACACTGAGCATTCGATAGCGATCAAAAATCAATCCATCAAAGCCATCTTCAATACCGACTACTTCGGCTTCATGTTCGAAGATTGCGGACCGTGTGACAGCCCGAATAACAGCATTGAGACCAGAACAATCTCCTCCGCCTGTCAGTATGCCGACACGCTTTAATCCCATGATGGTCTATTCGGTCAATTCAACCGGTTGCGAAACAGGTTCAGCAACCAGATCGTAATCTGCCGCTGCAGTTATGCGAACGGGAATGATTTCACCTGGCTCGGCTTCGCATTTTTCCAGAATAACCTGGCCGTCTATATCGGGAGCCTGGGAGGCCAACCTGCCCGTCATTATATAATTTTCCTGAGCATCGAATCCTTCAACAAGCACCGATTCAACCTGCCCGACTTTTTCCTGATTTTTTCGTAACGCAATTTCTTTTTGGAATTCCATCAGAATATTTTTTCTCTCTTCTTTGACTTCCTCGGGAACACGACCAGGATAATCGAAAGCAGTGGTACCTTCTTCATCGGAGTAAGTAAAAATGCCTACATGATCGAACTGCATTTCACAAATAAATCGCAGCATATGTTTAAAATGTTCATCCGTTTCTCCGGGAAAGCCAGTGATGAAAGTGGTTCGCAAAGCAATTTCAGGAATTTTTAAACGTAGCTCATCAATCATTTTTCGGACACCGCCTTCGGTTTCCTGACGTTTCATGCTTTTCAACATTTCATCATGCGTATGCTGTAGAGGAACATCAATATAGCGACACACCTTTTCCTCAGAGGCGATGTAGTCAATGACATCGGAGTTAAGAAAGGTCGGGTAACAATATAAAAGTCGCATCCATTCAACACCGTCAATCTTAGCCATGCCTTTTAACAGTCTCTCCAAACCATCTTTCATGGCCAAGTCGAAACCGTACATTGTTGTGTCTTGAGAAATTATATTGAACTCTTTAACTCCCCTTTGAGCCAGGTTTTCTGCTTCCGCTAAAATGGATTCAGGTGACCGACTGCGCATGGGCCCACGCATCTTAGGAATGATGCAGAACGCACAACGATTGGAACAACCCTCTGCGATCTTTAAGTAAGCCGTATAAAAAGCGGTGGTCAGCAACCGGTCGGTATAAGACTCGTAGTATTCAGCAGGCGTAGCCACATGGTTGCGGCTGTCAAATTCGCCTTCTTCAAGAATATTTTTTAACTGTGGGTATTGTCCAACCCCCAGCATATGATCGATTTCGGGGATTTCATCAAGCAGTTCCTGAGTGTGGCGCTCTGCCAAACAACCTGTCACGATCAACTTTTGACATTTTCCATCGATCTTTTTTTGAGCCATTTCAAGAATCGCATCGATCGATTCTTTTTTTGCAGATTCAATAAATCCACAGGTGTTAACGATTATTATCTCAGCATCCTCTTCATCATGGGTAAGGTCATACCCTGAAGTAACGAGATCACCCAATACCCGTTCAGAATCAACAGTATTTTTTGGACAACCCAAGCTAACCATTCCAACTTTTTTCATATTTTTTCGTTTCTCATAAAATAAATATCGACAATCAATCTTTCTCTTTTAATTTTTTTTCCATTCGCTGAACCAATTCCTTGAATTCATTTTTCTTTAGAATTTTGTAAAATTGGCTTCGCAAATTATTTCGCATACTGACCCCATCGAGTATAACATCCACCACCTGCCAGCCTTCCTCAGACTGTTTCATTCTGAAATCGATGCCTACCTCACCTTCTTTCTCATGCACCAGGCTTAGCGGAACCACCATCATATCTTTTTTACTTTTTGGTTTTCCATAAACAATATCCAGGTTCGCAAAAAACTTTGCAGAGCTTGGGAAGGCAACATGGACAAATAAATCGCCCAGTAATGTTTGAAATTGCTTCTGTTGTTCAGCACTATGTTTTGACCAATATTTACCTAGAGCCTTCTGGCTGATTTCCGGCACCTTTAAGACACTCAACGCGATATCGGAATGTTTTTTATTTTCCGATTGTTCAGCATCTGACAAACTATCTTTTTTAACAATTTGTTTGATTTCGCCTAAAAGCTTTTTAACAGCAAACTCTGGGCTCTTGTTATCCGAATCAGCTGAAGCTGAGGTCATTAAAACAAAAAACGCTATAGTAAAAGCAATTGTTATTAGGTTTCTCATTTATGATACATTTTAATGGTGGTAAAAACAGTAACCCCCCACAGTCCCCCTTATCAGGGAGTACATTAAACAACTTTCCCCTGATAAGGGGGACTGTGGGGGGTTACTTCATTTTTATTTAATTATAGCGTAATTCCACTATGTATTTGATTGTCTTTTTCCTGATTTTTGCTTTTGGTGTTCCCGTTGTTTCAGCAGAAAATCCAATAACATTGGCTGAGATTGATAGCAAGCACGAAAAGAGCCAATTGCAAACCGAGTATCAGGAGATTGCCTCGCAAATAGAAAAAGTTTTAGCGAGTAACCCCAATCAGTATCCGTGGCAATGGCGACAAGCGCGAACCCAATATTCTTTAGCCAAAAAAGCAGGCGAATCAAAAAGTGACTATTACGACTTATGCATTCTCCATAGTTCTCGGGCTATTGATCTGCAGCCTGATTCTGCCGTCAGCTATTTTTATAGAGGACTGTGTCGCGGCAAGCAGGGGGAAATGAAGGGTGTCTGGGCCAGCTTGGGGATGATCGAACCTTTTAAAGAAGACATGACAAAAGCCGTGGAATTGGGACCGAAAGTCAATCATGCGGGTCCTCACCGGGCTTTGGGAAAATTGTATCTTGAACTGCCCTTTTTTCTGGGTGGAGATTCCGATAAAGCGGTATTTCATTTAAAAGAGGCCGTTCGGTTGGCTCCAGACTATGCAGAAAATCATCTGGGACTGGCACAGATTCTTGTTAAAAAAAATAATTCCACTCAAGCGCGAGAATCTCTTCACAAACTGATACAACTTACAGATAATACTCAGGATGAAAAACTTCTTTCTCTCAGGAAAGAGGGGATGGAATTATTAGAAAACTTATCTCCTTAGAAAAACCACCATGCTAAAAGAAATTAGAATTCAGAATTTCGCCATTATTGAAAATCTTGTGGTGAATTTTGAAAAGGGCCTGAATATTCTGACTGGCGAAACCGGAGCAGGAAAGTCCATTATTATCGACGCGCTGAATTTGTTAGTGGGCGGCAGGGCCGATACAGACTCTATTCGCACCGGCGAAGCCACCGCATTGGTCGAAGGTATTTTTCAGATATCCGATGCAGAAACCCTGGCAATGGTGCAGAAGATAGGGATTGAATCGGATGAAGGCGAGGTTCATATAAAAAGGCAGATTTCTAATTCAGGGAAAAATCGCTGTTTCCTTAACGACAGCCAGATCACCGTTGCTACCCTCGCAAAACTGGGCGGCCGATTGGTAGACCTACACGGGCAACACGACCATCAAGCGCTTCTGCACCCGGAAATTCATGTCGAGCTACTCGACCTGTTTGGCAAATCCAAATCAAGTCTCGATAAATTTGCCAAAGAATTTACAGATTACCAAGGACAGGTCAAAAAACTAAAATCTTTAAAGACGGATGAGCAAGAGCGTTTGCAAAGGGAAGAGTTTTTAGGATTTCAAATCGCAGAGATCAATGCCGCAAACCTTTCCGAAGATGAGGAAGAAGAAATCAAAGCGGAAAAAAATAAACTCCGTCACGCCGAAAAAATTCGCTCAGGTCTACAGCAGAGCCAGACTTTATTGTCAGAGCAAAGCGGTTCCATTTTGGAA
>Ga0209043_1001017_pt1 | contig 16396 bp, 17 predicted proteins | sample SaaInlV_100m_DNA_3_FD_184654 | JGI IMG/M metagenome (GOLD analysis project Ga0209043, IMG submission 184654) | Marine microbial communities from expanding oxygen minimum zones in the Saanich Inlet - SI037_S4LV_100m_DNA (SPAdes) (version 2) | ecosystem: Environmental > Aquatic > Marine >... | reverse complement strand
GTAGCGAATCCTGTGTGCGGGTTGACAACCGCATTCACGCCTCCAGTTACGGCACTGCCCGTGTTAGGCACTGCCAGCTTTCCCACTTCCTTCACCGTCTGCCCCGCTGTGGCCGCTACTCGGTTGGGCATAGAAGGCATATTAGCGAGGCGGGCTGCTTCTGTGTGGGCGTTAGTTCTCCTCTTAGTCGCTGGGTTCCTAGCTGCCTCCATCGCCTTTTGCTGCGTAGCCTGTGCCTTACGAGTACCGCTCTTTGCGGCATCCTGTATCCGGCGGATACCTGGAGAGGATTCCGCAATATCGTCTCCAACCCGCCTTGCAGCACCGAAAGCATAATCCTTTAATCCACCAAGTCCCCTACCTACTGCTGGCAATACTTTCTGCCACCACGGCTTTCCTGCGATCTTTTCGAAGCCAGCCTGCAATTCTGCACGCACTTTTGCACCAAAGCGGTCACCAGCTGTCTTGATGACTGAGGGCAGCATTACATCAGGCATGCCTGACTCAATCATGCGGGTGAAGAACTGCGTCTGGAAACTATTGAGTCCGGCTTTCTTCATGTAGCCGTCCAGCGTATCAAAAGCACTGGAACCAGTTGCATGGCCGTCGTCGTCGTGCTTGAACTTCACGCCAGAAGATTCACCAGCACTGGAGAGACGCTGAGCACTGTTGTCCTGGCTACCTGCCTTACCCATACCGAATTTGCGGTCATACTGCTTTTGCGGAACAAGCTTGTCTTGGCTAATCTGGTCTTGATTAACAACCAGTTTATTAGCTACTGGCGTTCCCTGCGGAAAAGTCCGCTTAGGCATTTGACCTGTCATAGCCCCACGAAATAGCTGACTGATAGGGCTACCAGCGTGCCCCGGTGTCATAGTCATAGTCCGGTCTTTTGTCAGCTCGTCATTTCTTACAGTAGTGTTACCTTTAACGCCTACCCCTTGTGACGGGTCTTGCGTGTAGCCCGGCATTTGCCAATTAGTGGCATTTTGGTCATTCAAGCCACCCATTTCCATGGCTTTAGCACCTATACCGTCCCGCATTTGACTAGGCAGGCTGTTGTATAGCCCCGCACCGGCACTCAAAATACCCTGCCCCGTTGAGCTTTGAATCGCGTCATTAGCCATAGAGCTGAAGTCAAATGACTGCTTTAACTGTCCTTGACTGCTCCGCTTCGCCCAGAAGTCCAAGATATTATCCGAACCTCGCTTAGCCATAGCCGCTTGAATACCGGGAACCTGGGCAGAGCCCTTGGAGTTCGGTGCCCCAGGACCAGCACTCATCATGCCTCCGCCCATACCGCCCATGCTCGGGCCGTTTGATAAGGGGTTGGGCATCTGCGGCAACGCCGGTTGGTACTTGTTAAACGCGGCGGACATGCCCATGCCGGGCATTCCGGGTAGAGTTGTTCCTGTCATTGTGGCGTCCTTTGCCTATGTTGATGCAGCGTACTTACGTATTTTATACAGGGAACAGGCCAGCTTTGTCACTGGAACCTGCAAATGGTCGCATATCATCGCTGATTTATGCTGAGATAACTCGCTCAACTCTTGATCACCACATAACCACTCGTAGGAAAGCCCAAGCCAGCTGCTTTGATCTGGAAATAAAGCCAATCCTGCCGACTGTCGTTTCAAGAACATCGCACAAGTTCGCTTGATGTCCTCTGGGTTAAAGTTCTCGTACTTAGGGCCGATATCAACTGGCTCTTCCAAATTAGCGGCCTTGAATATTTTCAACCGCTTTGACGCTCTGCCGTGTACCAGCTGGCTCTTGGCTCGCTCTGTCACATCGCGAGTCAAGTGAAGGACCGGCGAGCTCCTAATTTGCTCAACGAGAGAGGAAATGCTGTACCCGTGCTTGGCAAACCGCCCTCCTTCGATCAGGTTAGCGTAGCTGACAAGGCAGCCTTCGTGCTGTCCCAGATCCCAGAAGTTCTTGTCATCACGCTTATTTCCCAGGATCTCGTCGTAACAAGTCAGCTGCGGGTGGCTATTGAGTAACGAACGCAGCATGTGAGAGCCGCAACGAGAATCTGTTAATACGATGAACACTTACTAACCCTTACTGGTGCCCTTAGTTTGCTTGTTGCCGTAGTTCTGCCCGTCGAAGCAATTGGCACAAATTCCTACCCGGTCCCTGATCCCTTGAAGCCGCTCTGCCCACTTCGAGCTGCTCACAATCTCTTCCACGGATTGGTCCTTCAGGCTACCGGCATGCATCGCAATATTGACATCCAGACTGCATGGAGTACAGCGACCATCCCAAGCTACAGTGAAGCGATTCTCCTTAACCACATGGCACTCGTTCTCCTGCATATAAGGATCGAATACCACGCCACCAAACGTAAGTATCGCTTTTGTCACTAACGTATCCGTGGGTCGCAGATAGTGTTTCCACTCGTTTCGAAATACAGCCTCATCTTCCTTGTTCGCCGTTTGTCTGACGTAGATCAACAGAACCTTTGGTCTGTCCTGGAGCTTGAGAAACCACTTGATCTTCTCGATCAATGTCTCGTAACGGCCTTCGCCCTTCACGCCGTCCTTGGTCAGCAGGTCGCTGCCAGGGCACAGAGCCTCCCACATTTCCTTGGTAGACGCGTCAATGCTGATCCGTATCTGATCAAAGCACTTGAGCGTCTCTATCGTCTCTTTGGTGACCAGCGACCAATTGGTGTTCAGCGAGAAATGGAAATTGCGATCCTTCCGCTTCGGCACACCCTGAATGAGTTCGTCGAACTTCGGGTGCATCTGCTGCTCCCCAAAGAACCCCATTGAGTAACTTTTGGCCCACGTCTGTGCCTCAGAGATAGTCTTACGGAAAATGTCTGGGTCCATGAAACCCTTGCGGCGAGTGAACACACTCCCGCTTGGCGTATCTTCCTCTCCGTAGAGTGAATGTGGGCAATAGACGCATTTGAAATTGCAATGATTCGTCAGCTCCACGCAGAATTGCATGTAGTTACGTTTCATTATTTCTTGCTCATGAAGCGGGATATGATGTCGTTGATGTGCTTCTTGCCTTGCTCAGTTTGGGACCAGTAGGCTCCCGCACCGCCCAGGCCCATGCCCGCAAGAGAGCTGAGTGTTCCTCCCGTGGTGCTTTCTTCGTCGTCGTCAGTCAAAGCCCGGTAAAGGCCATGACCAGCTAAACCACCCAAGCCAGCACCGCCAGCGGTAATTCCGTACTGTTTAAGCTTGTTTCTTATGCCAGCCGCACCCTCTACAATTGGTTCGTAGTTTCGAGTGTTTTCGCTCTTTAAGCCTGACATCTCGCCTGTCTCAATGCGGGACTTTTCTGCCTGCTCCAGTGGCGAGAGGGACGCGTGAAACTCTTGTAAAAGCTTATCCTGGCCAGGGATACTCAAATATTCCGTGTCTATTTCGTTAGGCAGCATGCCAGTTCGAGCAAGAACAAACTCTTCATACTTCGGACCAAAGTAAGATTTATATGACTTAGCCGATGGATTTCCGCTATTACTAATAAATTCAGGCGACAAGGCGTAATGCCTTCGAGGGCCTCGCATCATGTGGCTTACAGCGGCAACTGGGCCTTGAGAAAATGAGCCGTAATGGGCTCTTGCTCCGTGAAATTTCTCAGGTGTTTCCGTTGTGTATCCGGGGAAACCCATGCCGCCACGCAGAAACTTAGCAGCGGCGAGCCGAGCCTTTGCGACTTGTTGCTTCTGCTTAGCAAACGCACCGGGCGGTAGTGCCGTGTCTACGTCATCCCCTAGCAACCCGGCTAAGCCTTCAAAAAAACCGCCTTTGCTGGCTTTGCCGCCCGGAGCTAAAGGTGTTTTTCCCGTAATCCACTCTTGCTGCCGGACTCTCGGCATAAGCTCAACCGCCGGCATGCCGAATGGCTTAAGGCCAGCCGCGTTGCTCATAGCTCCTGCATAGCGGCTCAGCATGGTGTCATTAGGGCCCAAAGGCTCCTGCATTCGACGAAAACCTTGAACAGCGTTTTCCAGCTCTTTATCGCCGGCAATGCCGTAAGCAGTGCCTAATCCCGCTGCACCAGCCGCCGTGGCTCCCAGTGCCCCCCAAGGCGTCCCGGCTCCCCGCTGCTTATCTTCGTCCTCGTCCTCGTCCTCGTCTTTGATGCCACCTGCGGCCGACGCCCTTTTAGCCAGGCTTTCGAGCGTCTCTTCGTCAAACTCATCCTGACGGTCGTCCACGTAGTCCTGCAAGCCTTCCCGGCTTTTCCTCATATCCTTGGTCAAGGACTCGCTGCCTTGGTATCCCGCATAACCACCTGCTCCGGCTCCGAGCAGTGGAAGCATTGCCGCAAGAACGCCTTTTGTCGTGCTGGGCTTGCCTTGCATCAAAGACAGGGAACCTAGCAAGCCAAGCGACCCGCCAATCCCTGCACCTGACCCGGTCAACGCACCACGAACAAAGCCCTCTTCCGCTCCATGACGTTTAGGTCGACCTTCTTTCTTGGCATTACGCATCCCTAGCAGCGTCCCCAAGGCTCCCCCAGCTAGCCCGCCAATGGCTTCCTTATCCATAGCAAACTTCTCCTTAGCGATTTGACGAGCTAGTCTTTCTCGCATGTTGCGAGCAACAGCCTTGTCTAGTTTTTCTTGTTCTTTATCGTGCTTCTCTTTGGCTTCCCGCCCCCGATTAAACAAGTCAGAAATGACCCCTGACTTCTTTTCCTTTAGAGTTTCCATTTCGTTCCATTCCTGATGAGAGGCCTTCTTAGACTGCATCAATCGCGATATCCCATAACCTAAGGCACCGCCACCGAGTCCCCCTGCGGCCGTTATTAGGTTACGCTCCAAACCACTACCTTCATCACCTTCATCTTCTCGATACTTTCTATGAAGGTAATTTGCTAAAGCACCGCCAGCGACGGCTCCACCGCCCGTAGATAAAAGAGTATTGCGAGACTGTCTACGAGACAAAGCGTTTGCACGAATTCGGTCATCGGCGGCTTGATTATTTGCGTCATTGTACGCCCTAAGCCCCTCACGATGCTCCTTAGTGGCAGCGAGCCGAGCCTTTCGGACAAATTGTCTGATCCTATCAGCCTCGTCGGGAAGGAACTCGCGTCGTCCGACTCCGCCAGCGGTGTCGGCGTAGGACGCAGATGTAGGGATCGTATGGCGGTCGTAGATGCTGTCTATTAAACCGCTGTGGTTGCCGTAGAAAACAGTTCGACTATCGATAAAGCGTTTAAGCCAGTCGTTGTCGCTGGGATTGGATTTGTCACTCTCAGCGAGTACACTGTATCGGTTGTTTAAGTTTTGAAAGTCATCGAAGAACCTATAGAAGTTTGGATAAGGTTCGCGATATTCAGGCGGGCGACCATTATCGGCAGCTGCTTTTCCCAGCATAGCTGCTGCTGACTTCTTCTCAGGAAGCTTCTTGCCCTTGGACGATTCGTTCCACTCATCTACGTCAACACCCTCTGCCTCGAGCTTATCCCGGTTAGCGTTGAAGTACTTCCGCTGTGCTTCTGATTTATATGGCATCTCGGTTTCCTTACCGTAAAGCGTTGGCAGCTATCTTGGCTAATTCTGGAATTTGAACCATCAGCCCTGGCCCTTCTCGAGAGCGTCCCAGTTCAGCGGAGCACCTTCTCGGCCTTTGATGTTGTAAAACCAAGGAGCTCCCTCTCCCGCCCCAGACAACAAATCACCGGACTCGTCGGCCTTCAACGCTGCGATACGCTTCAACGCCTCATTTTCGTCGTAGTGATCGTCATCAACTTCAGCAAAACGATCACCTGTGAACTTCAAATCACCCTGAAGACTCTTAGCTCGCTCAATCAGAGCTTTAGTTGCAGCAATCATTGCAGCTCGATCCTTACCAAGCATCCCGGATAAATGTCGATCTTGTTCGAAGTGATCATCGCTTGTCCCGTAAGCTCGCTTTGCAAAGTGAGCAGCCGCTTTGGCCAGTTCTTTGACTTCCGTCTCTTCTTCTGTTCCGTCGTTGACTTTGCCGTCACCATCGCCATCGCGGGGCTGAGCTTCTTCCTCTTCCTCAAACAGCTCAGGGTAGCTGGCACGAATAGCGTCTTCCTTAGTCCGTCCCCTGAGCTTGTCGTAAATCACCTCAGGAAGACCCCGGGGGAACTGACGCGTCAGGCCAGACTTACGAGGATGATTAAACCGTGCACCGATCAGAGGAGAAACTCCAAACTCTGAATCAGGGTCGGCAGCAACACCCAGCTGGAAACCGTGCTTAGGGCCTCCAATATCGATATTCCCTGTAGGCACAGGCAGCAACCCGAGCAAGTTAGAGTAACCCAGTGCCCCTCCAATACCTCGCCCTTTGGGGTGAAGCCCGGCCTCGGCACCGCCCCACATCAGGAATGCCTGCTTCTCCGACGCAGCCTTGGCAAGTTCACCAATTGTCGTGCTAGTCGAAGTAGCCATGTCACTCACTTCCTTGGTTTTTTCTGTATGCACGACAAGCGTCCCAGCCTCCCTGCGAGAAGGAGAATTCGCCGTCTATATCCTGCATAGGCACCGTCTTGATGCCCTTCGCAACAATGTAATCCACGCACCTCTTGAAGTTATCTTCAGAAATGCTCGTATTTGGCTGGTCGTTTGTTACCCCGTGGAAGCCAAATACGCCGCACTCCAGCGGGCCAATGCGTTCCAAATCCTGCTCGAACGCGGTAACCCCGTACTCTCCCCCGAAGACACCCAAACATTGTACATTCATCGGGTTGTCGAAGACAATATTGTATGGGCTACCTGAGCCACCCTCCTGGAATCGCTCCCAATCTAGCGTCTTTTCGCACCCAGACCGGGCGTGGGTGTACCCCTTAGCTGCCAGGTCTCGCATCAGAGCTACATCATAAGCGTACCCCGGGTAGCAGAATGAGGCCATCTCCATTTCGAGCTTAAGCGGTACGGCAGCGATATCGTTCTCCCGGACATCAACAGAATCTTCGTGAAGTACGCCGTGCCTGTACGTGTGATTGCCGAGTTCGAAGTCTTTACCAAGCTCAATGACTTGCTCCCAAGACATGATGGGCCCAACCCCCGGTAAAGGTTTGTCAATGATCGTACCGCAAATAAAGAACGTGGCAGCAAGCCCCGCCTCCTTCAAAAGAGGACGAACAAACTCGTAATGACTCAAACAACCGTCATCAAACGTCAGACAAACTACCATGATGCACCAACCCCCTGTCTACAAACTGCTCTACCTGAGGGTTGTAATCCACCCCAATAAACTCACACACACCCCGCATGACCTGCTCAGGCTCGTCGATTAAATTGTGGAATTTAACCTCATAACCGTCCCCGAAGAGTAACTCATTGTAAGAAGCATGAGCCTTGAACGGGTTAAGTTTTTTCCCTTGCAGGAAGGCTGTCATCGAGGCGGCTGAATGAATTTGCTCCCGTTTCAGGTGAATGCACTTCACCGTGCCAACGCCGAACTCCGCTAAGGCCGCCAGGTACGCCTCCCGCATAAACAAAATACGTGGATCTTTGATGGCAAACAGCTCGCCGTCGAACTGCTGAGCAAAGGCCTCAACCAGCCTGCCCTTCACATCCGCCGAGTTTATCTGCCTGTGAGAAGCAGCGTGGAACATATCTACCCCGTGCTCTTTAAGTATCGAGGCATGTAGCGGCAACAGGACGGAGTTTTCGAAGTAGCCCTTGCTGTTCCACTGATTACGCACAGACGTCGGTGCTTTACCCAACGAAACGCCGCACAGGTTGATACAGCCCGTCAAGCAAGACGACCCGCTTCTCGGAGCACTCAGCACTAGCACGCACGTTTTCATCACGCCGGCTCCTCGTTTGAACCGTCGAACTTTGAAGCCAGCTGCACCGGAGCGAACACCACCGGCCCCGCGGACCGGGACAACTCCCGATAACTTGGCCAGTACCGGCTATCCGTAAACGGGGTACGACAATGATCGCTGATATGCCCAAAACTATAACCGTTGTTGATGAAGGGCTTGGCGAACTCAGCTTGAATGCGGTAGCCGTGAGGTCTCCTAGCGATTAACGCGGCGTGGCCTTTATGGGCCTTAGCCATCGCTTCAGTAGTGACCAGACCAACAGAGTGAGCAGGGCATTGACCCGCTATGTGAGAGCAAACGTAACCCGCTGGCTTCTTTTGTCGCCTAGCGTTTCTCTTCAAAGTGTTGAGGAACACGGTGTCGAAGTTGTTAAACACAGGAACGTAGTCATCTTCTACCAGCATGAAGTGACTGAAATCGTCCTGGTAATGCCGAGCCGCCTCCACATACCCACCGTAGGAAATACCCACGTTCTCCCGGGGAAAGACAGCAAGCTTCGCGTTGCCCAGACGGTCCGGCAGGGCCGCGATGAACTCAGCATACTCGTCAGGTGCATTGCTAAGGCCGGGGGCAATGATCGTAATCTGACGCAAGCTGTGCTCTAGGGCACCCAAATACCTGAGCTGTTCCTCGAGGTAGTAAGTGGATCGCTTAGGCTTCGGACAAAACTTGTCAAAGTGCCGAGCCCCGTGCCACGCTGCCATCAGGTAATTAATGTTTGCCATTGCTCACTTCCTTGCGATTAAGGCGACCCTTCCAGCTGCTCCGTCGTTAAACCACTCACCCGCAGGTACGAGAACATCAGGGGTATTGCCATTCTCCAGGATTTCAATGCAACCCCAACCAGCGGCTCCCAGCAGTCTGGTGATCTCATCCAATGAAGGTAACTGAACAACTCCTGTGCCCACATCCTCAATGCGGTTGAACATTAGGTCCCCGGGATACTTACGCGGTGAAGCATTTGGGTGAACTCGTGTCTCTACCACAATAGCGTCGTTGGTAGATTCCGTAATCTGCTTGAGAACAGATTGCCAATCAGGCAGATGGTAGAGGATGCCAATGCAAAACGAGATATCAACACGTGGCGGTGTGGCTCTTGCGACGACATTACCAAGAATAAACTGGTAGGGACAACGGTTATCCGTCTGGCCCCAAAGCTGCTTGCCCTGCTTGACGAAGACCTCTCGCCCTTCAATACCCACGTAATACTTCAAGCCCCGCTCAGCTGCCCGCAAACCCCAGTAGCCGCAGTTACAGGCATAATCCCGTAGCGTCTTGTCCTGCAAATCGAGCTTATCCAGGAGCGAATCACCCAATACACCGTCTCGGTACTCTTGCCACTTAAGCAGGTACTCGTGACTCGATGTGCTTCCCGCTCCCAGCTTCATCTGCACCCCGTTGATTACAACCGGGTAGTACCACGGGTCGTAGTCGCCAACCTCGCCGGGGCTAAGCGTCAGATTAAATGCTTTAAGCATGGGACGACATTCAGATAATGAATAAAAAAACAACCGCGACCCGAATACGTGCACACAGGCCGTGGGAGCAATAACTTAAGTTGCGGCCACGTCGGTGCCGTGACTAAGACATTATACGGTTGCCCGGCTCGCCCCAAAACATCAACCCACCTGTTGAGCGTCTTGGCATAGCTTGTTACGTCGAAGCGTACGTACGTAAACTCACTGTTTTTCTCTACCTCCCAACCCTTAGCTCGCAACTCTGGGAGATTTGGCTTACCTTTGAAATGCAAACGGATACCCGGGTTACTCACCATCAACTGGTTGTTAGGCCAGTCTGCCTGAAGCGTTCTGCGTGGCACTGCCATAAACCTACCTATGAAATCCGCCGTCTTGCGGATCGTTGCCCCACTCAAGAGCGACGTCGGTTGTCCCCTTCCTGACTACGTCCATCGCCACAGGAGAGGTTGTTTCCTGTGAAAAGCCTACACGAAATGCATTCGTTATTCTCCTCCAGATCTGCTTGTACGGTTCTCGGCGGTCTGCGGGCATGCTGTTGATGTACTCCAGCATAGTTGCGACAAGCTCTTCAAATTTAGGCATATCAAAAGGTGTGGCTACTTGATCGTGGAAGGCATCCAGGCCTGGCCGGATCAACGCCTCCCCGAACTGATCCGCAAATACCTGCGACAGCTTCGACAGCACCGGTACAGTCAAATCCAGGTTCTCCGGGCTGAATGGCCGGCAGTTGTACTCGGCCGTCATGCCGTCGTCCCAATTCATGTGGTACACGACATGTACATCCTTTAAGCGGTAAACCGGCTTAGGGGCCTGCTCCAGCTGTATCTCAGTACGCAGGTGAATCGCTATCGGTACCAAGGCGTCTATGCTATTAGCCGCAAGCATCTCCCGGTAATCTCCCAGCAGCTCCTCAAACTTCTCGTCACCAACCTCTTTCCGCTGATACGCCAGAAGCTCGTCGAACCAATCCGGCTCCTCCGCCTCCCACTCCTCCGCCGAATACGCCTGCTTACTGCCTTCAAGCAGTTTTTGTGTGAAATTGACGAAGTCCCCCGTCGCCAAAGAAGGCATCGCATCGAGTGCGTACGAGACGAGAGCACGGAAAAGCGGATTCATTGAGCCTAGCTCCTGCGAGTGATGTCAATTTCTTGACTAGGATTCGCCATGTCCCCGTTGCTTGTTGGGACACTCCCTTCGGTGTCAGGGCATAGCTTCACACGCTGGCCGTTAGTCAGCAGAATGCCGTAGTTGTTGTCCACAGCAAACACCTCGCTAGGTCGGTTCTCTTCCAGATACTTCGTGCAGAAGTCCTTGAACGAGCCCTCATACTCTTCATCTTCGCGGTACTTGGTGTCCAAGAAGCTAATCAGGTCAGGCAGCTCACTGGATAGCGAGTGCGGGTCGTTGGTTCCAAACATAGTTTTCCTTCCTTAAATTCCAGAATTAAAAGGATACCTGGCCCGCATCGTTCATGAGGCCGTAGTACCCGCCAACCTCAAACTTCAAATTCATGTGAGAAGACGCAGAGGATGACGCCGCGTAGTCTTTAAACGGAATGACCCGGAAGTCTATGCTCACGCGGCTAACCCCTGTCTCATTCGTCTTGTTGCCATGCTGTAGCACTGCACTCTTCCAGCTTAGCACTTCGCCAAACTCCACGTCGATCGGCTGGAAGTCGCCCTTGTCCTCTTCCGTCTCACTCCACACGGTATTCGTACCGTACGCGTCAGTGAGCGGCAACCACCAGGAAAGCTCGCTCCTAGGATGGGCATAATCGCTGTCTTTGTGCCATTCCCCGACCGCTAGGTTGCCTGGGAGGCAGATGCGGAACGTTGGCTTGGCCTGGAAAACAATGCCCTCACCCACGCAAGGCAAGACGACTTCCCGCAAGAACTCATGATACAGCTCCAGAAACGGACTATCCCCATCGTATAGGCTGTAGAAGTGCTTGTGAATTGCCGTGCTTTGATCGTGGGTCTTATCCTCGAAGAAAGGGACATCCTCGCTAAGCCAGCGATGCAGCTGGTTCAACGGCAACCCCCAGCCAAAATGAGCGAGGAGCTGCTCGGCAAACCTAAAACGCTGCGTATCGTAAGGGATTTTACGCATGCCAGTATCCGGGCTTTGTCCATTCAAACGGGGATCCGCACTTCTCTTCACAATATTCCCAAAAAGCTCTATTAGCTACGTGCACGTCAGTTCCTTCCTTAAATTCCAGAATTAAAAAACAGGGCTGCCCCGTCAACATGAAAAACGAGGCAGCCCCCAACCCATGACTTATTCAAGCCAAAACTCCGGCTTTGTCCACGGCGACGGATAACCGTACTGCTCGACATTAGACTTGCGAGCCCGCTGCATCAGCTGGAGGTTCTCCCAGCCTGACTTCATGAAGTAATCGTACTTCGTTTGACAATTAATGTCCGACGGGTTTTTTACGTCAGGGTGCTGGGCAAACCAGGCCTTAAACAGAGCTTTTGCCTTATCCTGGTCCTCTTGCGTCATCGGGTTCGGTAGCGTAGTAGCAGTAGACATCAGTCATTCACTCCCAAAAAGTCTGCCAGTCCTCCATTGAGCTGGGCTTTAGAAATATTGGCTTCCTTTGCCAATTTGGCCAATGTGGCCACGGGTGGTTGCAGGTCACTGATCATAGCATACGCCTGAAGACCAGGGCTGGACCCAATGTAAACGCCGCGATGAACCACCGAGGTTCCACCTTTTAAGGTTCGGTTCATCTGGGTGAAACCTGCATCAAAGTAGTCGAGACTGAGCGTGTCGAGGTGATTTTGATCTCCTACAAACAAGCAAGCACCCTTGGTACCCTTCTTCAGGTCAACTTCGGCGAGAACATTGTTGGTCAGCTGATCCCGAATCGCCGCTGAGATATCAGCAGGCGATGTGATGTTCTGCAAGCTGGCTGCTCCCATGACACAAATGCCATGATCCAGTAGCTGAGCAAGCTCGCTGCGATCGAACGTAATCAGTGGGCTGTGGACAGCAGCGAGCTGGTTGAACAGATGGAACAACTGGCTCACCGTCTGGTTGGCCACGTTGTAAAGCTGAGTCATGCCAGGCTTGTACAGTTGGTGAATCCGAGCATTGTCGATCAGGATCAGCGGGCTGACTTTCATCTCCAGCAGCTTCTGGAATGCCGTGACAGCATTACGACAAACCTGCTGTCCTTCAGTGTAGGCAGGAATCGAGGCAATCACGCCTACTCGCGGCGGCTTCCCTTTGCTCTCCAGATACTGACGAGCAATCTCGACCAGCTTCCCGCTAGTACCAGAACCAGTACCACCACCAAGTCCGACGCATACCAGGCCGTAATCGACATCATTTCCCCACGATCGTTGCAGCAAATCCCAGATCTCTTCCTCGTGCCCGGTCAACGCCTGCTCGGCAAAACGGGCATCTTTCGCTGCCCCGCCCAACTCCAAGGTGTGACGTTCAATTTCGTCCGGCAGCCCCTGGAAATCGCTCTCAGCTGTATTAAATAGCCCTACTCGTCGATAACCTAACCCGTGAAATGAGGATGCTAGGCGTGCACCTCCCTGTCCAGAGCCAAGGAAGGCCATATTAAACGCCACATCGTAGTCAAATGCATCATTGACCTCTACTTGCTGAGCGGCCGGCGTGTGAGCACTCGGATCCAACGCAGCAGCAATATTCCCCACATTCACCGCAGCCATCCCCGAAGGGGCACTTACCGGTGGTGCCGGGGCGGCAGCTGCCTGTGCGGGCGGTGCTGGTGCTGCCACAGGTGCTGGAGCACTCGCAGGTGCCGGTGTAGGTGCCGGTGTAGGTGCCGGCGGAACTGGTGTAGCTTGTAGTCCGCCCCCCTGTGCCTGGTTAAGGCTCTCCGCCATCTTATCCTCGATCGGGTTGTTCTGGTTTTCTGGAGTACTCATAGGTTTTCCTTCTGTATCTGGAATTGGGAATGTTTTTGGTCCGTACTCGCCGGAGGGGCGTATCTTCTCTCGCACTGGCTGACCCTACCTTAAAATACGGAATTTAAGAAATCGCTTAACCCGTCAAAGCGACCATCGCTTACCTCGGCATTAGTCATTGTAAACACCTTGGGGAATAATTTCAGGTGGGAACGATACTTAACCAGCTGATGACTCCGAATACTCGCCAGCTGATCGTCAGCAAAATGCCCCCGACTCCCCTCCCGCAACACACGCAGATCCTCAGCCATAGTAGCCTGTATGTCTACTACAATGCGAGCAGCCGGACGCCATAAATCCAAGCAGGGAGCAAGGCATGACCCCGTAATTACAGCAGGCTGACCCTGGAACTTAGAGATGAACTCCACAGGGCCAGGATAAGGAACAGTATAGTAATCAGGCAGCCGAGCCGAGAACCGTGAAGTATCCAAATCGCTCTCTATGCACCTGTGAATATTCTCCACCTCAATGTTCTGACTGTTGGCAGCCAAATACTCCTGGCCTTGATGAATATCGATGTCCTGGTCAGGCCACAAAATCTGCCAACCCTGTCGAGACAAAACCCCAGCACACTCCCCGCTCCTCGCCCCGGGCGTGCCGCTCACCAACACATTCTTCACGTGCACCTTCATCCAACGAACTCTTTCAAAATCATACGCTCAAACGAACTCTGCCTGCGATCAATCACTACCCTGGATTGTATCTGCAATGACTTCAAATTAAGCGAATCATCCCGCAAAACACTGTCTAAAGTCTCAGCAATGTCCTCCGGACGTACCTTCGCAACCGGATAACCCTCGTCCCCTAACTCGCAAGGAATCAGCCTACCATTGATCTTGTCCTGAATGTGACCGCCGACCGGAGGAACGTCGTGAGCCACTACAGGAACACAATTCATACCAATCGCCGATAACAACGAACCGTAGCAATGACGAGTGTTGCAAATGTATACCCAATCCTGGTCGCAAATGTGACTCCCCCAGCTGTAGTACGGAAGACTCGTTAGCACCTTGACCCGGTCGTCGTAACAACGGTTGAGCCGGGCTACACGCCGCCGATAACTGCGAGGCCAACTTGACTCCAACAACAAAGTCAAACGTAACTCCTCGTGAGTCGCTAACAGAAAATCAAAGACGTCCAGAATCGAAGGACCCATGTCCTCAGGAACCGTGCGGGGAATAACCGCTAGTAAACGAATCTCACCCTTGTGCCTGAAACCGTGCCGAGGCTTTAAAGAAATATCGGGAGAAATCAAATTGCCCCACGTCCGCTCGCCTTGCAGGAAATTGACAGGCTCTCGCTCCCTTAACCACAAATGCATGTCGCGGCTGAAACATACGATTCGATCTACCATCTCCAGGAACTCGGTTGATTTCAAACCCCAGTTGTTCCAGGTCGGGAAATACAACTGACGGGTGTACTGCCGCTGACTCGCTGAAGCCACAACCTTCGACTCACGAAAAACCTTGCCGTTAGGAGAAAACCAACACAAATGAGTCGCCCCGTAAGCCCAGCGATATGTCGAGGCTGGACCGTGATGGCGGGTAACGGACTCATCCCATACGGTATGAATGCCACGCCCAACGCCGCCCTCGACAAGATAGGATACATCGATGCCCACACGTACCAGCCAGTCCGCAAACTGAGTAGCCGCTAATGTCGTCTCACTACGACAATAGGGAGCAAATAAACCTACCTTGAGCACGAGTTCTACCTTTTCTTATGAGGAATGAACTCGAAGTAAGGAGAGCGAGCTCGGTGCCCTTGGATGCGTCCGTAAGGGATTCCCGTCTTCCAACTCGCATAATTAAACGACAACTGATCACGGCGACTGTGCTTCTCCAACTCAGCCCACCACGCCTCGTTGAACTTTACCGTAGCAAGACTATTGTTTCTCACAACACAGGCAGTTTCGACCATTCCGTTGTAGGGCGGGTAACCCTCAAGCTGGTAATTCTTCACTTGCTCGACAATGACCGCCGGATTGTCCTTTTTCAGCTTACGACAAGCCACAGCCTCCTGGTAAACGCAAGAACGGTCAGGATGCTTGAAAGTGGCGATCGGTTGCTGTGCACTCTCCGGAAGAGCAAAATAAGGCTCAACAATCTGCTTGCGAACGTTGATCTCCTTGATGATCTGACTTCCGTCAATCCAAACAGATGCCTCGTACTCCGGCACGGACAAATGGCTGTTGATCTTGTGCCAGCGGGCTGTCCGAACGTTGCAGACCGGATGCCGGTACTTCACAGGAAGAATCTTCCATGTCAAATGACCACCAACCTGCGTGAAACTCTCAGGAGCTGCTAAATCCGGACGGTCCGAAAACAAGACGAAATCCGTATCGTCGTCGGAGCGGGCGTGACTCTTGAGCAGGGTCTCGAGAACGTTATCGTACTTACCGGTCACGCAACTGTAGACTACTGTTTTCATTTTTCCCGCCTGTACCACTGCCCTCGCTTGTAATCGTCACCCCGCGTTACCGCTCGGTAGTGAAAAATGAAGCTGCTAAGAACTATCGCTAATTTCATTTCTTTAGCCTTTGCCCGCCCTTGCCACTCGTCCTCGTTCAAGGTCATGTGCGGCGTTGGATTCTTTCGACCCTTGGAATTATACTTGTTAACCGCTCGGTAATACTCTCGAGAAGAGTACTTGTTAGAACGCCAACTATCCATCGAGCACATTTGAAAGAACCCGTTCACCTCCGATTCTACCACTTTTCCCAGGTTATCCTGATAGAGCTTGTCTGCAACTCTCGTTAAATAACCGGACTCGTCTGATACCTCATAGCCCGGATAATATCTACCGACCTCTTGCCTGCCTCTTGCTGTAATCCCCGGAGCGTTAGTCAGGGGGCCTACCATCGTGTAACCGCTCGTCAATGCGTGCAGCAGCCCTTGATGCCAGTTAGGCGTAAAGATAATGTCATTGTTACCGGCAATGGCGTAATCCAAGCCAAGCTCGTCGCACTTGTGAAGGCCCCAATTCCAGCTGCGGGTCAGGCCTAGCTTCTTCTTGAAATGATAGGTGTGCAGCTCGCCACCCGTCGCCGTAGCAATGCTTTGGAGCTTGTCCTCGTATGCAGAGTCCCAGCCCGGCGTACCGTCATCCACCACTACGCCTACGCCGCCAGGCGTGGTTGTAAAGAACGACCGCAACGCCAGCTCGGTATACGTATGAAGAGCAACCGCCTGGTATGTA
>Ga0209043_1001011_pt1 | contig 16430 bp, 8 predicted proteins | sample SaaInlV_100m_DNA_3_FD_184654 | JGI IMG/M metagenome (GOLD analysis project Ga0209043, IMG submission 184654) | Marine microbial communities from expanding oxygen minimum zones in the Saanich Inlet - SI037_S4LV_100m_DNA (SPAdes) (version 2) | ecosystem: Environmental > Aquatic > Marine >... | reverse complement strand
TTTTATTGCAATGACTTTCCCTTTTCTTCTATCGGTAAAGCCACTAGCCATTCCCATAATTATTGAAACTTTTTTACCCTTTAATTCTTCATACATTATTGAACTCCTATTTGCTTAGCCTTATTATTGGTTATTTTATATGATTTTTAATGTATAATGGGCGGGCATCGTCTGCTCCAACAGTAAATATATGACGTTAAAGCCCTCATCTCCTGTTTAAGATTTCCAAATATAATTGTTGGTATACAGCGTAAAAGGTTTTGTCTACAGTTGAAGAAATAGGGTTGTTTTCGTAAATAATAGACTAAATTCATTACTGAAAGTATAAATAAGCACAATAAAAGGCAAGCCCAAACTGTTAGAGCAAATTCGGATTGCCATTTGAACACGGCATTATTCCTCTACTAATCACAGTAATTTTTCCAAGCATAGAATCGTTTGCTAATCGTAGTGCGTTGTAACGAATGGAGATTAGCGGAGAGAGAGGGATTCGAACCCCCGTTACACGTGAGTGTAAACTGCATTTCGAGTGCAGCGCATTCAACCAGGCTCTGCCATCTCTCCGTTTTATAAATCCAGCAAGAGTTAAACGTAAACTTTATTTTCAACGTTTATTTTTAAACCCTCATCTATCCCCCACATTAGGGGATTTGATTGGGTGAAAATAAAATTTACTTACGACTAACGTCCGCCAGATTAATATATGTCTTTTAATTGAGTTTTCGTTGCAATTGAAAAAAATCTTTTAGTATTAAAGCACATCGCTCCTCTTCTACACCACCAATCACAGCGGTTTTTGAATCTAATCGAGCATCGCCACACAATTGATATAAAGAGCCACAACAGCCTTTTTCTTCATCGTAAGCACCAAAAACGAGACGCTTTAATCTGGCATTAATAATGGCACCGGCGCACATAGGACATGGTTCTTTTGACACATATAAAGTGCATTTATCTAAACGCCAATCCTCTAAAGTATTTGCGGCGGAAGTAATTGCAATCATTTCCGCATGAGCCGTTGGGTCGTGAAGTGATTCTCGTTGATTAAAGCCTCTTCCAATGATTCTGTCCTCTAAAACGACAATCGCCCCTACAGGAACTTCACCAACTTCAAATGCTTTTTCAGCCAGTTTTAGGGTTTGATTTATCCAGAAAGAATGGTCTTTTTTCTGAGAAGAAAAAAATGAATGAGACATAAAACTACTGAATCAGTAATAAATCCTGGAGTGTTTCCAGTTCCTTCACCAATTCATCTTGTCCCAAAACCGTATTGATATCCGGTGCAAATGTTTTTGTTATTGCTAAGCCAGAATGGATCGTTCTTACTTCCGTAACACAAGAATCAAATTTTGCTAATGAAAAATATGCTGATGCTAAAGATAGCCTCACATCTAAATGATTCATAAGGCTATTGTGTGGAAATATCCAAGGCTCAGAACTAACGGGGTCTTGTGCTGCAAAAAATGATCTTCCATAAACACGCGCCAAGGAATCGTTCCCAATTGCACGATTTGCAAAAGTAAGTCCTGCAAATATATCCAAATTCACGCCAGGCGTTAAAGATTCATCCCAGCTTAAAGTTTTGCCTAATTCAAAATAGGTAATGGCCGAATCAATAAATCCCAACTTTCCAAAAGACCAAGCCAAACCATTGTACGCATCCATATAACTTGAGTCTTTATCAAATCCATCACGAAACCATTGATTGGCTTCAGAGAAGTCATCGGCTTCGTAAAGCGTCCAAGCATAATCCGTTAATTCTTTCTCACTTGGAACAATGGTTTCTCTACAAGAATATGTGATAAGAAGTCCGATCATGAGGCCAAAAGATAGGATGTTTTTGTATCTTTTCATTATTTCATTAAGATCATTTTTTTATTATTAACAATTCCCATTTCCGTGCGCAATTGAACAAAATATATTCCAGTTGGAAGCATTTTTCCAAATTTATCTCTTCCATTCCATTGGACACGAAACTGGCCGATTTGATCATGCTTTTCAACCAATGTTGTCACATGTTGACCCAACAAATTATAAATAGAAATGGAAACATTTTGACGAAGTCCATCCAAAAGTCCTACTTCATAAACAATATTAGTCACAGGATTAAATGGATTGGGGTAATTTTGATGTAAACTCGTTTCTTCTGGAACAATGATGGTTCTAGGTCCTGTTCTAAAATATCCAGTTTTTTCTGTAAAAGTCAAAATCTGCCCATCTTTTGTAATTGTAGGGAGTTCTTCCCAAGTTACGCCATTGAGTCGCTGATAAATGGCTAAATCATCTCGTTGCCCTTGGAATGAGACTTCCACAGGATTTCGAAATTGATACGACTCATCCCCAATCATATAGGAGGCTTTATCTGTAAATTGGTGACTAAATAAAGACGAGTCCACAATGATAAAGTTTTGATTTGATGTCACCGTTCCAGGATCTCCAACAATTCGAAATCGTCCATCATGACTTGCACCATACCATCTTTCACTGGTTTCGGCAAAAGATAGAACGAAGTAATTAGACCAAGATGTATCACCTACCATCGCATCTGCAAATATGTCAAAAGAATAAGAACGGGCAACACTAAAGTCATAATTGCCAATCCAGGTAAAAGCACCGATCGTATCGAGTGGAATGGATTCACTTTGGATATTGAGAGACAAATTTGTGGTTTTTTCTACCGTATCAATAATGACGATTTGTAGATAATTTGAAAATGCATTGTTCTGAATGATAGCCACAGATGGTGAGGGACGAACCACGCGCAAAACATCTAAAGTAAATGTGGCCGTATCGGATATAGCCTCATCTGAAACAATGACTTGAATCACGGTTGAATCCGACCAAAGTGATTGAGGCGTGAATACAACAGAATCTCCTACATTATGAGAGGTGTATGTACTCGGTGTAATCGTCATGAATTCACCATTAGTAAGCGCCGAAATTGTAAACGTCAATGTGGAATCATCAACATCACTGGTAAATGCACCAAAATCAATGGCAATTGAATCATTTTCCCATACAACCGAATCTGCAATTGTAGCGATGACAGGTGGATCATTTTCGGCTAAAACTGTAACAGTAATCGTATCTCTACCTTCGGCACCATCTAAATCTTGCGCAATAATCACGGCGCGATTTTCGCTTCCAAAATAATTGGAATCACTGGTAAAGGTTGCCCATAATTCACTATTAATCGTATCTAAAGAAACAGAAATAAATGGATTTGCCGCTGATAAAACAGATAATCCTGCTCCACCCATATTTGATAAAATGGGCAAATCTGCTCCAAATTTTGGATTGAATCCAAGATACTCACGGGCTAACTTATTTTGCGTATGCCAAGAAGTGCCTGGCCCCACCACAATTTGTCCTAATGGATATTCATCATCCAAAGCATTGGTATCAATAATAACCACTTGCCAAATAACGCCACTTGTATCACTGTTATCCACATCATCCACATAAGACGTTAAATTAATGCGAACTGAATCGCCTGAATCTTCCGTCCAAGAAAGAGCATCGTCTGGTGATAATATATTCACAATTGGCGTATCATTCACAGCTAACACGGTTAAAGGGAATAAAAATGTATCTGCCATAGTATAGGCATCAGTCACAATCACTTGAATTTGATATGAACCAGTGTCATCTTGCGTGGGCTCCCAAGTCATAACACCATTTGCATCAATACTCACAGAATCTGTTTCACTTTCTCCAAGAATACGTGTGGTGCTAATTTTGTAAGTAAATGCATCACCCTGTTGGACCAATAAATCAGGATCCGTAATCGAAAGTGAATCTGTCCAAGCGATATCCTCGGACAAAACGGTGCTATCAACCGTCGTAATAACCGGCGCTGTATTGATGCGTAAAAGTGTATCTGATGCCAATGTATCAGAGATATTCCCTGCTACATCAAAGCTACGAATATGCGATACGTAAGATTCATTATGTTCCAAAAATAAGTCAAAAACCAAAGGCTCTGTTGGGAAGGTTACTGTATCCCAATCGTAAAATGCATTGAGTGAAGCGGTTCCTATTTTTTCAATAGCAATTTCATATCGCTCCAAACCTGAGGCACTGACATCACCTGGGTCAACGAATTCTGTCCATTGCACGGAAAGCGTATCATTAGAAATCAATGTATCAAGGGTGAACACATTTCCCCCACTGATGCTTCCAATAGTGGGTGCACTCGGATCATAAACATATTTTTGCACGCTCGCTGTTCCCGTTGTATCATTCCCGTATCGATCTATAATTACGGCAGAAACTTCTATAGAATCGCCCAAAACCAAAGATGGGAGCGCAGCATCTATTTCTGCCATACTTCGATAAAATGAAATAGCAGATCCAGACTGACTCAAACTATCAGGTGTCCCCACTGAAACAGCACCACCACCCTGGGTAATGATATTCATTTTCACATCAAGTGTTCCACCAAAGTAGAGCGTAGAATCTTGTGCAAACGTTTCAATTGGGACTTGTATTTCTAATGAATCGCTAATGCCATTTAACCATAATTGCACCGGATTTTGCCCATGAACGATCACATCGCCCACCGCAAAGGCAGTTGGATGCTGATTATCTACACGAAATAAATTATTGTCCACATAAGTTCCCACAGCATTTCTGGCTAAATCATTTGCCGTTATTGAAATTTCCAAAGGTCCATTATTATGACTACTATCTTGAATTACGACCTCAAAGACCCAAACTGAATCATTATTTGTAGTTGAGATTGAGTCTATTCCTGTTACAACATTTCCATTTCCATTTCCATAAATTACGCCTAATGTCGGTTTGGGGTCGGTCGTCGCAAGAGGCTCATTCATGCTTACAGTAATATGCACCGTATCTCCTCCTGCACCAAAATTCCCGGCATTTGGATTTGTGATATTTTCGTATGCGATGGTTGCTGTCGCTTCTGTATTATCGACATAAAGTGTGTCTGGCATGGATAAAGAATCATTGGCATTCCCAGCTAAATCTAGCGCAACGATGGAAATGCCCACATTGCCTTGATTGCCTGTTCCAGCAGGAATAATTGCAGGATAATACCACAAAGTAGAGTCAGTATTATTCATGCTTAAATCTGCATCTGTAATATCATCGCCTGTTGCTCCTGCTCCACCATAATCTACAGAAATAGTTGGTGTAGGAATTGGATTCATTCGTTCATTAAACTGCACCCAAACCGTATCCGAAAAACCATCGCTCGCATATAATTCTGTAAAGGATATATCTGCATAAGATGGTGAAATATCATAAGTTACGGATGCAATCGTATCATTTCCTGTATTCCCAGCCGTATCCGCGGATGTGAAGATGATGTCATACTTTGTGCCATCTACTAAATTGGGGACAGAATTCAAGCTTGAAGGATCATGGACTCCCGAGGATAATTCTGTTAAAGATAAATCACTATTTACATTTACGCCAGGGCCTGAAATTCGTTCAAAGGAAATATTTCCTGAAGATATATCCTCTGATAATGTCCAAGCAAAGATATCAATCGCATTAATATATGCACCCGTATCAGGCGAAAATGATGAAAAAGCTGGATCCGTATTATCAACACGCAAAGTATTCAGACCCGTAATATCTTCGGATACAATCGCATTCCCTGCGATGTCCGTAGCCGATAAAGTAAGCTCAATTACACCATCCATATTTTCAGAACCAAGAGCATTCAGTGGAATAGAATATGTCCAAATCGAATCTTGCGTTTTTGTTAGTGTTTGTGCAACTAAATCTGTTGCTTCTGCTTCAGGGTAATTCACATCAACCGTAGGCACAGTGCCATTATCCATCACTTCAGAAAAAGTAAAGGTAGCGAGTGTATTCGTATCTTCATATCTCACTAAAGAATCTCCATCAAATGAGATTGCGCATGTGGGAAGACTTAAATCAATTTCTACTGTTAAGTCCGCTGTGCTTTGTCGTGTGTTTCCAGCACTATCTGTAGCAATGGTAAAGAAGTAATAAATCCCAGAAACTAAAGCAGAAGTGGAATCAGTTACCGTTTCTACTGCAGACACCAAGGTTTCTGCTATTAAACTTGTATCATTTGCGCTGGTAATCATATAAAGAGATGCATATTCCCCCTCAGTCAAATTATTCGAAATAATATGAGGTTTATCATCATTTGTAATATTGTCTAAAGAACTTTTTCCCGTGTCCCAAGCTGTTTCTAAATCAGGTACATCTGGCGTAAGTATGGGCTGCTGAGTATCAATCCTCACAGATAATGCTTCACTTACGAGTGAAACGTTTCCTGCTATATCTCTTATCGCATAATATATGAGATAAGGGGTCGTTGCATTCGCTAGAGGTGTAGTCATTATTAAGGTGTCTAAACTACTCTGACTCATTCTTATTCCACTATCAAACTGCCCACCTGCACCTTGTTGTCCATCGTAATACAAAATAATAGAATCAAGCGTTGTGGGGAGACCCGTCAATACGAAAGTAGGTAAAGCAACATTCGTAATGTCGTCTAAAGATGAAATACCTGAATCAGATGCATCTATTAAATCAGGTGCTGATGCTGGTGTGGGTGGCGTTGTGTCAATAACGATACTTAAGGTCGTTGCAGATGCAATCGATAAATTCCCAGCTAAATCTTTAACTTTAATCAAAATTTGATGAGTATTATCACTTAAACTATCTGCAGTTATTGACATAGTTGTCGCTGTGATTTCGATTCCTTTATCCAATACATCATCAACGTAAAGATAAAGGGAATCATCTGCTGAGGCGAGATTTGTGATCGAAAATTCAGGCGTATAATCATTGGTTAAATCATCTGAATTACTATCACCCGAATCAGAGGCGTCCACTAAATCAATACCAACACCAGAAACATCCGGTGCATCTGTATCCACTGTAACCGTAAGAGCGGGAGAAATTGCTGATTCATTTCCTGCCAAATCTTTGGCTGTAACCGTATAATCAGCTGTTACTGCACCATTCACAGTAATCGTTTCAGAAGCTCCTGTTATATCTAATGAATCTTGAACAACAGCATTTGCGAAAATATACAATCGATCTCCATTTGAAAGAGATCCAACAGCAAATTGTAAGCTTGTTTCATTCGTAATGTCGTCCGAATTGTCTGAACCGCTATCCGTTCCCGATGTTAAATTGGGTGCATCCGGTTGGACAGGAGGTCCTGTATCAATCTTCATGGTCAAGCCTGCACTTGATGACGATAGGTTTCCTGCTATATCTAATACTTTATATGTAATGGCTATAATTCCATCTGCCCATGATGAAGAGGCTTGAAGTGTGTCTAAACTGCCTTGGCTCATTCGTAATCCACCATCTAACACACCATCTTTAAATAGAAGAATAGAGTCAAGGGTACTTGGGAGGCCTGCAAAGATAAAATTAGGTTGATCCACATTTGTCACTTCATCTCCTAGAATAAAGCCAGAATCATCCGTATTCATTAGTATAGGCACAGTTGAAATCGTCCAGGGCGTAGTGTCAATGGTTACAGTGAGACTCGTAGATGCACTGGACCAATTCCCTGCCAAATCCTTTGAAACAACTTTAATATTTTTCTCACCATCGGCTAAAGCTGAAGATGTTAAAGATAAAGTAGCTCCTCCCGCCTTATCTCTTGCCGTTGTATCACTATTATTGATGACGAGATAAATAGAGTCGGTTGCCGTTAACCCAGTAATCGAAAATTCAGGTGTGTCATCATTCGTTAAATTATCTGTATCACTATCTCCCGAATCTGATCCAACCACCAGATCTACAGCCACGCCAGACATATCCGTCGCCGTTTGATCAAATGTAACACCATTTGCGTCGCCTACCAATGCAGTTTGAGCTGAAGCGCCAGCATTTCCTGCACTATCTTTATAAGTAATAGAAAAAGAAACATCTCCTTCTGTCTCAGAGGATGTCATATCATAAGTTGCAGACCAATTTTGTCCATCGACACCTGCAATAACTGTTGGGCTTGCCCCTGCAATGCTTACGGGCGTTGGTTCTTGAAGATTGTCATCAGCCACAAAGGTAAGTGTGATTGTATTCCCAACAATGGCCAGAGTATCACTTACATCATTATTTGATGCTAACGCAACGCTCGTAAGCGTTGGTGCTGTTTTATCATAGGTTACATTGTTCCCAGTCGTAATCGATGTAACAGTTGTTCCACTATTTCCTGCTAAATCAGAAAAATCGATACTAATTGCGACCGTCCCCTCCGTATGGGAAGCTAAAGTTTTTGTAGCCGTCCATTGTGTCGCGTCTGCACCCGCTGCAACAGTCACGCCAGTCGTAGCTCCTGCCATTGAAACAGAACCAGCCGTAGAACCAATTTCTTCTGATGCTACCAAAGTTAAAACAACGTCTTCATTCTCTTTGGCATAATGGGCAAAACCCGATGTAGTGGAAGCAATAGAAACGGTGGTTAGGGTTGGGGCAGTCATATCAAAGCTTACACTTGAACCATTTGTGGTACCACTTACATCGGCTCCAACATTATTTGAAAAATCTTCATAACCCGTTATTGAAAATGTAATCGCTGATCCATCGAAGGCATTATCCGAACTGGACATAGTATAAGTTGCTGTAAATTCTGTATCGGAATCGCGAGATACCGCTGCCGCATTACCCGCAATGGTCACACTCGGTTCCTTTCCACTTTTTATTAATTCACTGGCCGTGATTGAAACCGTAATAACATCGCCGACTTTCGCTAAAGACGAATTCGCATTATCTGACACAATAGAAACAATGTCAAGCGTCGGCACATCTTTATCAAAAGAAACACCGCTTCCATCAATGTCATCAATTAAAGCAATTACTTGTGTTCCAGTATTCCCAGCTAAATCAGTAAAATCTACAGTAAATGAAATCGCTGCAGTAGATGCCTCATTACTCGTCATCGTATAAGTAGCCGTCCATTGTGTCGCGTCTGCACCAGCTGTATTCGATGCGGTTTGCCCTGCAATTGTAACTGTCGGCGACTGAATATCTTCCAAAGCAACCAAGGTTAAAGTAACAATATCTCCAACAATCGCAACTGTATCTGCAGAATTAATATGATTCGATGCAATGGAAACCCGTGAAAAAGTAGGTATTACCGCATCCACCACCAAAGCTTTATTGTCGCCCAAAGAATTGGCATCTCCAGGATTCGCTAATGTTAATACAGCATTATTGCCAACTTCATCCTTAATTGTCCCACTATTTAAAGCTAAAGAACTATTATTAACATAATCTAAATCTGCAGATAGATGGTTCGTAGCAACTGTATAGGAAAAAGTGAGAACGTTTGTCCCCGTCCCACTTGAATAATCAACTACCGCATCTGATCCACCTGTTTCTAAAGTCAACTGAGGCGTACCTGTAACGATGACCGTTTCAGAAAAAGTAATATCTATTGCAATAACATCATCTTCAAGGTAGTAACCATTGTTGTCTGCTGAGCTTACGGAGGAAACTGTTGGCGCACTTGTATCTACAACTAAATTGGTATTATTCCCTAATGAATTCGCAGCACCAGGAGAAGCAAGGGTTAGCGTTGCATCATTTAAAGCTCCATCCTTGATTGTTCCTCCGTTTAAGGCCAAAGAACTTGTGGCAACATAATCCAAATCTGTGGCAGTTTCACCTGCACTGATGGTATAGGTGAAAATTAAAGTCGTAGATCCTGACCCACTGGCATAATCTACCACAGCATCTGATCCACCTGTTTCTAAAGTCAACTGAGGCGTTCCAGTGACGTTCACAATCTCTGAAAATTCAATGTTAACAGAAATACCATCACCTTCGTTATATGTTCCATTTGCAGTTGTACTTGTCACATAATCTACTGTTGGAACTGTCGTATCAATAATAAAATTCTTATTATCTCCCAACGAATTTCCAGCGCCTGGCGTAGGCAGTGTTAAGGTAACATCATTTCCGAATGCATCTTGAAGTGTTGCCCCATTGAGAGACAGCGAATTTGCATCCACATAATCTAAGTCGCTCGCAGTTTCACCAGCAGAAACGGTATAATTAAAAATAAGATTGCCTGAACCTGTCCCGGAAGAATAATCTACAACAGCATCTGAGTCACCTGTTTCTAAAGTCAATTGAGGCGTTCCAGAAACCGTTACATTATCATCAAAGGCAATCGTAATTGCAATGATATCACCTTCTTTATAGGAGCCATTTGAAGTACCCGAAGTTACATTACTGATGGTCGGCCGAATACCATCTATAACGAGCGCCTTATTATTGCCCAAAGAATTTCCAGCACCAGGAGAGGCCAAAGTAAGAGTCGCTTGATTCCCAGCTAAATCTTTTATGACTCCTGTCAGAGCAGTCGTGCTAACATAATCAAGATCCCCACTGCTATGGTCTTCTTCAACCGTATAAGTAAATGTTAATTTTTGTGTAATGTCTCCAGTTCCACTCGTATAAGAAACTGCTTTATCACTATCTCCTGTTTCCAAAGTAATTACTGGCGTACCTGTCACATAGACAACTTCATCAAATTCAACTGCAACAGGGATAATATCATCAATTTTTTTATTTCCATTTGTGCTTGCATCTACATCAGAAACAGTGGGTGGTGTCGTATCAATGATAATTGCTTGATTATCACTAATGGAATTAACTTGCCCTGGTGTTGCTAACGTCAAAGTGGCCGTATTTCCCGCCAAATCTGTAATACTTCCCGTCAAAGCATTTGTGGCTTTATAATCAAGGTCACTCGTAGTTTCTCCAGAAGAAACGGTGTAAGTAAAATTAAAGCTATTCGTTGTAGTTCCACTAGTATAATCCACCACGGCATCCGAAACACCTGTTTCCAACGTGATTTGAGGTGTTCCACTTGTCACATAGACAACTTCATCAAATTCAACTGTAATACCAATTGATTCATTTGCCATATAGCTTCCATCAGTTTTGCTACTAGTTACCGATGAAACAGTAGGCTCTGCAGTATCAAGAATAATACTTTTATTTACGCCTAAAGATGTGGGGTTACCTGGTGCTGCTAAAGTTAACACAGCATCATTTCCAGGGACATCTGTAATATTTCCACTCAATGCACTCTGGTTTGTGTAATCCAAATCAGATGCATTATCGCCATCTGCCACTGTATAAGTAAAATTCAAAGTTGTGGATCCCGTACCATTCGAATATGAAGCATTTTGATTGCTACCATCCATATCTAATGCTAAAGTTGGTGTTCCGCTGGTTACGGTTACAATTTGATCAAAAACAACTTGTATCGTTATTGTTTCTCCATCGCTATAAGAACCATCAATCGTAGATGCAGTTACATTACTAATCGTTGGTGCTATGCCATCAACGATAAATGTTTTATTCTCTCCCAAAGAATTTGTTTGCCCAGGAGTCGCAAGCGTAAGGTCAGCATCATTACCTGCAGCATCTTGAATTGAACCTCCATTTGTAGCTAAGGAAGTGGTTCCCACATAATCTAAATCATCGCTCGCATTGCCTGAAGCAACAGTATAGTTGAAAATTAAATCTCCACTTCCTGCATTGGAGCTATAATCGACTAGTTCATCAGAACTACCCGTTTCTAACACAATCTGTGGCGTTCCAGTAACGGTCACAATTTCAGTGAATGAAACTTTAATAGCGAGAACATCACCAATAATTTTTATAGCTGCATCGCTGGTGGCAGAAGTCACCTCTGAAACAGTTGGCGCTGTTACATCATAATAAAAATAATCTGCATCACCTGCACTAGCTGAAATACTTTCATAACCATTGTCATCTGCTTGACATGTGACCTCCGTATTTCCACCAAATGCATCATCTACAATGTAAAATATGATTTTTTGTCCATTCGTCAAGGCAGGAAGTTGAGCATCTGTAATTGAAATATTCATTGACGTATTACTGTGAGTACCCGTTGCTAATTGAGTTTTTGTTCCACTATCGATTTTATATTTTATAACATAAGTTCCTCCATCAGCAAAACTGCTAGTGGAAATACGAAAACCACCTGTCCCTCCGTTGTATGTTTTCGAGTCATAATTATAATAACCAGAGGGCGTTCCTTCTGTACTCACATCATGCTGAGTTCTTATCGTCGCAGTTTGAGCAATTAAAAATTGCGTCAATAAGATTAAAATAAACAGAAATGGAGAACGCTTAATCATATAATGGGATTGAATCGTGAGATGTGTTTAAAGATTAATGCCAAGCAAAATAACACCATCCATCCAAGACCCATGCCCCAACTTGGTATCATTACTCGTTGAAAGATTTAGTGCTTCTGTTGTTCTAAATCCAAAACGAAGGTCCAAAAGTCCAGCGATACTCAAGCCATAAGAGGCTTCCGCCATAAAGCCAAAGGAGCCTCCAATCATTCCGGTTCCAATTTTTACTTTCCCAGGACCGGCAGGGAAAACCAACAAACCTAAGCCGGTTATCCCAGAAGCCAATTGCCCCATATTCGGCGGCTTGGCTCGTTCGAATTTGAAAGTGCCTATTTCTGCTCCAAATCTAAATTTTACCCCCAAGACGCGCATAAGCATGGGAAATTCAAAACTGAGTCTTGCATCTACATTTGAATTATAATCCTGAAGCGTTGTATTGACAAAACGAGGAGACGATACGGCAATATCAAGCGTATACCCTAAACGATCTGCTTCATCTGATAATTCTGTATCCGAGGCTTCATCGTCTTCATACTCGTCATCTTCATACTCATCGTCTTCATACTCATCGTCTTCATATTCTTCGTCTTCATATTCTTCGTCGTCGTATTCTTCATCGTCATACTCGCCATCTTCATATTCTTCATCATCAAGATATTCATCATCATCATAGTCCTCATCATCAAATTCTTCATCGTCGAAAAAGACTTCAACATCATCTTCGGAATCTTGACCATACGTAACGTTAATCGGCATAACAAAAAAGAGTAGGATTAGCATCCAACTTTTAAACAACACGCCAAAAAAGGCACTGTGCAAGTGTCTGTTTTTATTCATTTTGAGCTCCGTCCCCTAGGTGGGGTTTTCTCCAATTCTCATTTTGGACAAAATTATCTTACCTCTTGAGTGAAAACACTCGGACTAATATAGGGCTTCACTGAGGAATTGAGCAATTTTTTTTTAAAGAGAATTAAAGATAAATATAAAGTGCTTTCTCAGAAAATCATATCACTATGAAGCACCATAATTTTGATCCCACTTCTCGAGTTCTGGACCGATCGTTTTATACCATAAAGATGGAATAAGGCAAATCAATAATGTGCTTAAATAACCACTTGGCATTTGAGGCGCATGGACATAGGGATCTAATTTCCAAAATGGGACTTTTGGTTTTTCATGATGAGCGGAATGCCTCGTTAAGGTAAACAAAACAATGCTACTCATTTTTCTATTCGTATTCCAAGAATGTTCAGGTCCGACACTTTGTCCATCATCTCTCATCAAACCATAATGTTCCATATAATTTGCGATTTCAAGAATGAATTTTGCGAAAATTGCTTGTCCAAAAAATAAAATGAAACCCAATAATCCGCCGACTTGATAAAATAATCCCATCCAAACGATTGACATAAAGTATCCACTTATCATTCGATTATGGTACGAAAAAGAACTGTATCCATTTTTTTTAAGACGTTTTAGCTCAAGTTTCCACGCGCTCAAATGACCTAATAAGGTAGATCGTATTGCAAACACATAAACATTCATCCCTCTGGGGGCAGTTGCTGGATCTTTCCTTGTTCCAACAGTAACATGATGACCATAGACATGCTCAATGGCAAAATCTGCATTACAACTAATCGAAAGGAGCCATCTTCCTTCAATCATAGATATTTTATTTTTAATTCTGTGTGTCAATTCATGAGCAACATTGGTTCCATATCCTGCCACAATAAATCCTGTCCCAAGGACTGCACCTAAATAATCAATCCACATATTTTGGTTTCTCGCAGAAAGAAAATCATGGGAGAAAATATGAGATAAACGTTGACCTAGACCCAAAAAATCAAAATACTTATTACCCGATGACCACATTAAACTCATCATTACGATTCCAATTAAAGGCAAAGCTAAATGAAGGGGCACTTCGAGTAACCATGGATAGTTATATTGAGGATTTGATGTATCATCGCCTAGAACCGCATCGCCCACAATGACAATCAAGAATAATAAACTCAAACCCAACCACATCCAATTCCCACCAAGAAATATGCCAACAATCAAAGGAAGCGTTAAAATCGGCATCAGAAAATATTTTAAGTATTTCATATTATTTCTTCCTATTTGTCCTCATTACGTAATGCTAACGTAACAGTGGTTCGAGTTCTTCTTCTTGTCTCTATGTTTTGCACCTTTTCCGGTAATGCCGTCATAATGGAATTTATGGCAATTATTAAAATGTCTAAACCTCTTATGTTGATTTTGGATGAATAGCTATAGTTTTGGAATTGCTTAGAAGTTGCGAGTGATAAACATTGTTTTATCATTAATCGACCTAAATCATTTCAATTAATTTTTTTATATTTTCAAACGCCTTATGAATATCATAGTCAATATCACTTCGCTTGTAATTAATGATATCATTACAAAATACAGGGCTTTTTATCTTCTTTTCAAGGTTGGCAGGCCTAACAGCACGAAACAAGATACCCCCTCTATCCTGCCAAGTATTACCCGGTTTATGGCCTTATCTTTAAAATATAATGATCTAGGGCATTCTATACGAGACATCGCCGAATACGAAGGTGTGGATAAATCTTACATACTCCGGATTGTAAAAATGGTGTATCTCTCACCTAAAATTCAAGAAAAGATTGCCTTGTATTTATGGACTATATTATCTATTATTGCCTTGTATTTATGGTAATTAAATAAATGAAATCCATTAAAAGATCTATTGAAAATGCCTTATCCTCGTGGAAAACCACCACGAATAGAAAAGTTTTAATGCTTCGGGGTGCAAGGCAAGTTGGCAAAACATTTTCAATTCGAAAATTCGGACAGAAGTTTGATCGTATTCTTGAAGTGAATTTTGACGATAATACAAATATTCATTCTCTGTTTGGTGGAGACATGGATGTTCAAAATATAATTCAAACACTTTCGGTTCAATACAATATCCCCATTATAGAAGGAACAACACTTGTCTTTTTTGATGAAATCCAAGCGTGTCCAAATGCGATCCGCTCTTTACGGTACTTTTATGAAAAAATGCCGGATTTACATGTAGTTGCCGCTGGTTCACTTTTAGAATTCGCTCTGGAAGAAATACCATCTTTTGGCGTCGGAAGAATCCAAACATTGTTTATGTATCCCCTGACTTACCACGAATTTTTATCTGAAATCCATCCGTCGCTACCACCCATTATTGATGCTGCCGATTCAAATAATCCATTAGAAAATAATTTACATCAATTGGCGTGTGACTATTTTAAAACATACCAAATTATTGGAGGAATGCCGGAAGTTGTTTCTGAATACCTTGAAACAGGAAATTATCTAAACTGCACACAATTATTAGATAATTTGGTACAGTCATTCCAAACAGATTTTGCGAAATACAAAAAACGATCACCCCTTGAAGCCTTAAAACTTGTCTTTCAATCCATAGCAAAACAGGCGGGAAATAAATTTATTTATAAACATGTTGCGCCTGAATTAGAGCATAAAACAATCAAATCTGCATTGCAACTTCTTCTTCAAGCGGGATTAATCTATAAAATTCACCACTCTGGTGGTTCTGGGATCCCTTTGGGCAGTCAAATAAACCCCAAAAAGTTCAAAATATTGCCTTTTGATTCGGGTATTTATCAAAGGCTCTTAGGCCTAAATTTGAAAGATTATTTTTTGAAAAATAATTTGGAACTGATAAACAAAGGCAGTCTAGCCGAAGTCACAGCAGGTATTCAGTTAATGCATCACCAATCATCATTGCTACAACCACAATTATACTATTGGCATCGTGAAGCTAAAAGCAGTAACGCTGAAATTGATTATATTATTCAGCAAGATGGAAATATTATCCCAATAGAAGTTAAAGCCGGGACCAAAGGTCAAATGCAAAGTATGTTTCTTTTTCTTAATTCTAAAAATCTTGATAGAGGAATTCGCCTTTCTTTGGAAAATTACAGTCGGAACGATAGGATAGAAAACATTCCCCTTTATGCCATTAAATCTCTCTTGGATTCACATCAATAATTTTCAAAATGTCTAAACATTTTGAATGATAAAGTCCTAATAGCTATAATATCAAATATATCGATTGGTGTTCGAAAATTTGAAGGTATGGATAAATCTTACATACTCCGGATTGTAAAAATAGCATTTCTCTCACCGAAGATTCAAGAGAAGATTCTGCTTCTTCCCCGTTCTAACAAACACAGGTCTTATATATCTGCCAAGGATTTGTTGAAAATGGCGGAGATTGTGGGGTTTGGGGAGCAGGAA
>Ga0209043_1000987_pt1 | contig 16602 bp, 10 predicted proteins | sample SaaInlV_100m_DNA_3_FD_184654 | JGI IMG/M metagenome (GOLD analysis project Ga0209043, IMG submission 184654) | Marine microbial communities from expanding oxygen minimum zones in the Saanich Inlet - SI037_S4LV_100m_DNA (SPAdes) (version 2) | ecosystem: Environmental > Aquatic > Marine >... | reverse complement strand
AAACATTGTGGAAACCAACAAGGTGGAGTTCGGGATCAGCAGTTATTCGATTCGCTACTCCAAGCACTCGGGTGAGTTTGAGGGAAACTTCAGCCCAAGCCGTTCCAGCCAAATCCCACGGGGGGAGGTCGTTGAGAAACTATACAGTTTATTCCCGGAAGTCCCGGGGTTGCGGGTGTATTACAGCGGCCAGGACCGGGGCGAAGAGCGCAACGACAGGAGGTCGGTCTATTACGTGCGCCTGGTGGGTGACGATCCCCAACTGCTTGAGTCCGTCGGGGAGGATCTCAAGCCGGCCTTCGAGTCGCTGCCGGGCGTGGTGTCGCTGGAGGACAAGGATTCCGACGATGCGCCCAACGAGTTGGCCCTGGTTGTTGACCGAGAACTCGCCAGCTCCATCGGCGTCAGCCCGGACGCCATCGTCGGCGTGGTCAGTACTGCGTTGCGTGGCAGATCCCTGCCCAAGTTCAACAGCAACGGACGACAGATCCCGGTGCGCATGCGCTTCAGCGAGGAGAATCGGGCCGAGCTGGATGACTTGAACAACTTCCTCGTGCGAACCGATGACGGCCGCTACAGCTCCATCGGGTCGGTCACCAAGCCGACCATGCTAAAGAGCGAGACCTACATCAGGCGCAACAATAAAAAAGTCAGCTACACGATCGGCATGAAGCTCAAGGCCGGCGAGGAACGGTCAGCCCGGCGGGCCATCGAGAATGCCCGGCGCAACATCGACCTGCCGGAGGGCGTTTCTTTCAGCGAAATCAAGATGACTTTCAACGACGGCGAGATCACCAGCAGCCTTGTCGCGATGGCGCTCTCGATCGTGTTCATCTACATGCTCATCGCGTTCTTGTTCGAGAGCATGCTGATGCCGCTCTCCATCGTACTCACCATCCCGCTGGCGGCGATCGGTGCGGTGTGGGCTCATTACTTCACCGGCACAAGCATGGACGAGATGAGCATCATTGGCGGCATCCTGCTGATCGGCGTGGTGGTGAACAACGGCATCGTGCTCGTCGATTACATCAACCGGCTTCGCCACACCGGGATGAGGCGCGCCGAGGCGCTGCTGCTCGCGACCCGGCACCGATTCCGGCCGATCGTCATGACCGCCCTGACGACCATCTTCGGCATGATCCCGCTGACGCTGGCTTCCTCCAGCGAGTTGGGGATGAGCTTCAAGAGTTTCGGCTACATGATCATTGGTGGGATGACCTCCGCGACGCTGTTCACCCTCCTGGCTGTGCCTATTTTTTACACGTTGATCGATGACGCACGGCAGGCGTTGCAAAACACCCTGGCCAGCGTCCTCGATCGCTCGCCCAAACCAAGCTTGGCCAAAGAGTAACTTTTGCCGCTTGGCCAATGTGCCCATCCGGGAGACTTCCAAACGCTGTCAATATTGACACGTTCATGACTTGGTTACACCTTCCCTCCCTAGCTGCCTGTTCAAGCGGCAAACAAATGGAATCCAACGCACTAGCGACCAAAATCACCCGATTTTCACTAAAGCGGAAAGTCACCATCTTTGTTCTTTTTCTAACTATTCTGGCGGTCGGATTTATTGCAACCAATCGCCTTCCCCTTGAGATGGAGCCCAAGGGATCAGAGGGCCATGGGATTTATGTGAGAACATCATGGCGATCCGGAGTCCCTCAAGAATCCTTGGAAAAAATCGGAATTCCAATGGAAGAGGAGCTAAGCACTGTGCGAGGCTTGGACTCAATGTCAACGCGGTGCAGCACAAGTTCTGCCTCGGTGGATTTGAAATTCAAGCAGGGGACAGACATGGATGTGGCCTATCGAGAAGTGCGTGATCGTATGGAACGAGCCAGGATGCGCTTCCCAGAGGGCACAGAAAAACCTCGGATCTATAAACGGGACTCATGGTCAGACCCAATCGTTAGAATGACAATTGGATCGGATCAGCATGTCCCAGATTATGATTTAATCAACAAATACCTCATTATCCCACTTATGCGAATCGATGGAGTTGCAGATGTGGAATTTCACATAGAGCAAAAGGAAATAATGATCGAAGTTGATAAAGACCGTGCGGAAGCCCATGGATTGAACATACGAAGACTATCTAACCGCTTGCGAGGCGATAACTTCACTTTGGCCAGCGGCTCTGTAGTTGATGGCGGTAAAAAATATATCCTCAAATCCTCTAGCTCGTTTCATACCTTTGACGAACTAAAAAATGTGCCCTTAAATGACAATGTATCGCTCAAAGACATTGCAGAAATAAAATATGAGCCAGATATGGACAGTCGTTTTTTCCGGTATAATGGACTAGAGTCCTACAGTATCAGGGTGACAAAAGAAAGTGAGGCAAACACATTAGAAGTAAGCCAAAGAGTTAGGGATCAACTTGAAATAATTAAGGTGAACCCGGCATTAGATAACTACCACCTGCGCGTTTATCACAACCAAGGTAGTGAGATTCAAAAAAGACTTAAACACCTTGTGGATAATGGCATAGCGGGTGCCTTTTTTGCGGTAGTTGTACTGTATTTTTTCCTTCGTCGTTTTCGGATGACTCTGATCATAGCAATGGCCATCCCACTTTGTTTATTGATTTCATTAACTTCCATGTATTTTGCAGACCAAAGCCTGAATGCATTCAATATGATCGGCCTCATGATTTGCATAGGACTGCTTGTGGATAATTCAGTCGTGGTTGCAGAGAATATTCAACGACATTTTCTTAGCGGAATGCCTCGACGCGAGGCGTGCATTAAGGGTGTCAGTGAGATTGGACTAGCGATTACAACAGCAACAATGACAACCATGATTGTCTTTACTCCAATGTTGTTTATTGAGGGAGGAATGCGTTTTGCCCTTTCTGGCTTGGCGCTTCCAGTAATGGCTTCTCTCCTGGCCTCCCTAATTGTCGCCTTGGTTTTCATTCCACTTTGCGTCTATTTGACCCTCACCTCTTCAGGAGTTGATGAAACCAATGCATACGGTGCTGTGAAAACATTTATTAGGTCACACCTTAAAAAATTATACAATTTAAGTTTTGGGAAGCTCAACATTTGGTATAGTCAAACGCTTGCCTTCTATCTGAACCGCCGTCTCGACTTGGCGTTTATTCTACTCATATTATTTGTAGCCTCCTACAAAATTGGTTATGAAAAAATTGAGTTTTCCGATGAAAGGAGCGAGGAAAGAGATGAATTCGAAATTGATGTTCGATTCCCGGACCAGTTCACGCTTGAGGAGCGTAGCGCATACCTAAAACAGGTAGAGGAATACGTTGAAGGCAGAAAAGGAGAGCTCGGCATAAAATCATATGAAGTTCATTTCTCGCCGTGGTATGCAGAATTCGAGGGTCATTTCTCTTATGACCGTGTCAGTGAATTTACACGTGAGGAAGCTGCAGAAAAAGTCTATGAGGATTTCCCTGAAAAACCGGGAGTAAGAATCCACTACAAAGGTAAAGACGGGGGAGAGGAGCGCAATGATCATAAATCTCGACATTACGTCCGGTTGATAGGCGATGATCCCCAATTGCTTCAATCCGTTGCGGAAGTACTTATGCCGGAATTCGAAAAGCTACCAGGGGTACTGTCCTTGGAGCAAAGAGATAACGATGAGGGACCAAACGAAATGGCGTTGATCGTCAATCGTGATCGCGCCAACTCCCTTGGCGTTAATCCATCAATACTGGCCGGAACGATAAGTACTGCCGTACGCGGTAGCGATCTTCCAAGATTCAACAGCAAGGGGCGCCAAATACCGGTTCGCCTAAAGTTCAGCGAGGAAGACCGGGCAGAACTGTATGATTTAAACAACATTCTAGTACCAACCGAGCATGGGGGCTTTAGTTCCGTCGGGACAATCACCAAACCTGCAATGCTCAAGAGCGAAGACTACATCCGACGAACCAACAGAAAAACGAGCTATACTTTTGGCATAAAACTCAAACCAGGAGAGGAAAAAACAGCAAAAGAGAACATAGACAGAACAACTCGAAACATGGATTTACCCGAAGGTGTTTCGTTTGGTGAAATTAGAAAATCCTTCAATGATAACGACAAGGAATCAGGGGGATTTGTAGTTTATTTATCCATTATTTTTATTTACATGCTCATTGCTTTTCTATTCGAAAGCATGTTGCTACCTCTTTCCATTATCTTAACGATCCCTTTGGCAGCCATGGGCTCAGTTTGGATTCATTACATCACAGGCACGGATATGGACAAAATGGGGCTAGTCGGCGCCATACTCCTTGTGGGTATTGTCGTAAATAATGGGATCGTTCTCGTCGACTATACCAATCAGTTACGGCACTCAGGGATGGAAAGAACGGCAGCCTTGCTGCAGGCTACCAAGGTTCGTTTCCGACCTGTGTTCATGACAGCTTTAACGACAATCTCTGGGATGATTCCACTGACCTTTAACTCATCCAGCGAAATGAGTATGAGTTATCAAAGCTTCGGGTTCACGCTCATCGGAGGAATGACCTCAGCCACTCTTTTCACCCTCTTGGCTGTGCCGGTGTTTTACACGTTAATTGATGACGCTCAGAAGGCATTTCGAAACACACTTGCCAGCGTCCTCGACCGTTCGCCCAAACCTAGCTTGGCCAAAAAGTAACTTTTCCGACTTAGCCAATGTACTCATCCGGGATGACTTCCAAACGCTGTCAACATTGACACTTTCATGGTTTGGTTACACTTTCCCACAGCGCTTAGCCAAGCGGTAAACAAATGGAGTCCAGCGAGCTAACGACAGGAATCACGCGATTGTCTCTCAATCGGCGTGTGACGATGTTCGTGTTGTTCCTCACGATCGTCATCGTCGGGCTGATCGCCTCGAGTCGGCTCAAGCTCGAGTTGCTCCCAGAGGGCTTCGAGGGCAGCTCCCTCACTGTGCGTGTGCCGTGGAATGCCGCTGTGCCACAGGAGGTTATGGAGAAGCTCGCCCTGCCGCTCGAGGAGGAACTGAGCACCGTTCGAGGCCTGGACTCGATGCGCTCCTCCTGCTCCTCACGCGGAGCCTCCGTCTACATGACCTTCAAGCAGGGAACGGACATGAGCATCGCCTACCGCGAAGTGCGAGACCGGGTGGAGCGGGCCAAGCTGCGCTTCCCTGACGATGTCGAACGGGCTTATGTCAACAAGATGGACATGTCGGGCATTCCTGTTTGCATGATCGGCATCGCGTACGAGACCGATGGTGATCTGTACGACCTCGTCAACAAGCACATCATCATGCCGCTCTCACGAATCGATGGCGTCGCCAATATCGACACAAAGGGCCTCAAGGAAAAGGAAATCATCATCGAGGCAAACAAGGATCGGACAGAGGCGTACGGCCTCAATATCTTCGAACTTTCCCGGCAAATGCGGGGCGACAACTTCACTCTGGCCAGTGGCAACGTACAGGATGGTGGCAAAAAATATCTCCTAAAGTCCTCCAGTAGGTTCGAAACAATGCAGGAATTTCAAAACCTGCCGATCAGTACCAACGTGCTGCTCAAGGATATCGCCGTACTGAAGTACGAACCGGAGGAACGTTACTTCGCCGCCCGCGTGAATGGCAAAAAAGCCATGATGATCACGGCGGTCAAGGAGAGCGAAGCCAACACCGTCGAGGTCTGCAAGCGAATCGCGAACGAGGTGGAGAAGATAAAACAGAACCCGGCGCTAAAGGGATTCGACCTGAATATCCACATGAATCAGGGCTCCATTGTCATGGAACAACTGAACACTCTTTTCACCAATGGCGGAATCGGGGCCTTCTTCGCAGCCTGCGTGCTTTACATTTTCCTGCGCCGAGCCCGGATGACAGTGATCATTGCCGGAGCCATCCCGCTGTGCCTGTTCATCGCCGTTGCCACTATGTACTTCGCCGGCGAGACCCTGAACCTGCTCACCATTCTCGGGCTGGTGTTGTGCATCGGGCTGCTGGTGGACAACTCAGTGGTGGTTGCCGAGAACATCCAGCGCCATTATCAGGCCGGCCTGCCACGCCGTGAGGCCTGCATCAAGGGCGTCCAGGAAATTGGTCTCGCCATCACCACGGCCACCCTCACCACGGTTATCGTGTTTCTGCCAGCCATGCTGGTGGAGGGCGAGATGCGCTTCTTCATGATGCGTCTGGCCCTGCCGGTCGTCGTGGCGCTGCTAGCCTCGCTTGGCGTCGCACTGGTGTTCATCCCGCTCTGCGTGTACCTGACCCTCTCCACGCGAAAGACCGCAACGACCGCTTGGCCAAGGCAGCTGGCCGATGCCGCGCGCGCTGGGCTCGGGAAAATGTACGATGCTTCCTTCGGCCGGTTCAACCGCTGGTACAACCGAGCGCTTGGCTTTTTCCTGAACCGCCGGCTCGACCTTGCCTTTCTCATGCTTGTCCTCCTGACCGCCACTGTTTTTGTGTTCGATAAAATCGGCTTCGCGGTTCAGCAGGAAAAAGACATGGCATCGTTCCACCTCTCCTTTCAATTTCCCAGCCGGTTCACCTTCGACGAGCGCACAGAGTACTTCAAACAGGTCGAGAAGAAACTCGACGAGCGGAAAGAATATTACGAGTTGGACGGGTTCATCGTCTTTTATAGCACTTGGTTCGGCCAACTTGAGGGATGGTTTTCGCGTGATCGGGAAGGCACCGTCCCCGCCCGCGAAGTCGCCGAGCGAATTTACAAGGAACTACCCAAAATCCCCGGGCTGAAAATTGATTACCAGCAGTTTGGCGAGGGGGAGGAAAAACAGGATAAAAAGGAACAGCACTACATCAGGCTCTCAGGCCAGGACCCGGAGCAACTCGATGCGTTGGCCGACGAACTCAAGCCGGCCTTCCGAAACATCCCCGGCGTGATCGCCCTCAATGAGCGGGAGGACGAGACCCCCAACGAGCTGGCTCTGCTCGTCGACCGCGACCGCGCCAGCTCCATCGGCGTGAACCCAAACACCCTCGCCGGTGTGGTCGGTTACGCCCTACGCGGCAGCACGCTTCCCCGCTTTAGCAGCGACGGCCGGCAAATCCCCGTTCGTATCCGGTACAGCGAGGAGGATCGGGCTGAACTCGCGGACTTGAATAACTTTCTCGTTCCCACCGAGGATGGCCGTTTCAGCTCCATCGGCACACTCACGCGGCCGGCCATGCTCAACAGCCCCCGCTACATCAGCCGCACCGACAAGCGCGTCAGCTACACCATCGGGCTGGAGCTCGAGAGCGGCAAGGAAGAGGAGACTCGCAAGTCCATAGAGGCATTCAAGAGCAACATCGACCTGCCCGAGGGCATCACGTTCAGCGAAGTGCGAAAGCGGTTCGACATGGAGGAAATCTTAAACGGCTTTTTCGCCCTAGGGTTGGCCATCGTTTTCATTTACCTGTTAATGGCGTTCCTATTCGAGAGCGTGATGATGCCCCTCTCGATCGTGCTGACCATCCCGCTCGCAGCGATCGGTTCGGTGTGGATTCATCTCATCGCCGGCAAGGAGATGGACTTCCTCGGTATCATCGGGTGCGTACTGCTCGTCGGTGTCGTGGTGAACAACGGCATCGTGCTCGTCGACTACGCCAACCGCCTCCGCCAAGCCGGCATGGAGCGCACACAGGCCCTGCTCAAGGCCGCCGAGAACCGTTTTCGCCCGATCGCCATCACCGCGCTAACCACCATCATCGGCATGATCCCGCTGACCCTGAGCCAGTCCAGCGAAATGGGGATGAGTTACAAGAGCTTCGGCCTGACGCTCATCGGCGGCATGACCTCGGGCACCCTGCTCACCCTCCTCGTCGTCCCCGTGTTTTACACCCTGTTCGACGACGCCCAACTGGCCGTCCGCAACACCTTGGCCAGCGTCATCCGCCCCCAGGCCAAGCCCACCACAGCCAGATAACCAGCGCCCCGCTTGGCCAAGCGCAGGAAAAAAGCCCAAAAAAGGGCTTGTCATGACGGTTTTTTTGGGTACGCTTCGTAGGCCCTTTCAGCAAGGGAGACACAAAATGTCCAGAGTTTGTCAACTAACCGGCACCGGCCCCGTCACGGGGAGCCGCATTCGACGCAGCGGAAAAGCCAAAAAAAAGGGCGGTATCGGCATGCACGTCACCAAGGTGGTGAAGCGCCGTTTCCTGCCGAACCTGCAACGCGTCAAGGCGATCATCGACGGCGAAGTGAAATACATCCGCGTCACCGCCAAAGCCATCAAGAAGGGCCTCGTCACCAAGCCGCCCAAGCGCAATTGGAAAAAGGCCGACGCCTAAACCAAGCGACAACAAATTTGAAGGGACTCGAAAGAGTCCCTTTTTTTATGCCCAAACGGGAGAAGCCTTGAATGGACGCCAATGGACACAAATAAGAGGGGAAAAAGGCAGGGCACCAACAATCCAACATGGATGGACAGGAGGAAAAAAGAAATCCTGTTCATCCTATCCATCCATGTAAAATAGAAATCGAAAACTCACCCCGAGAATCTGTGGAAATCCGTATCCCAACTTGAAACTGTTCAAGTCCCCTTGACCAAGCGCTCGATTTCCTCCTCATCAAGTTTGTCCAACTCTCGGCCGAACCAGCGCAGGAGCAGCCCTTGGCTTGGGCTGAATATCCACGCCAGCGCGAACAGCGCCGAGCCGGCGACCACCATCGCCCCGGCGGGTGAGCAGTTCAGCCATGTGGCCAAGTGAATGCCTCCCACCGCGCTCAGCAAGGCGTGAACGACGGTGATGCCAAACATCGTCGGCAACCGATACGCCAGCAGCGAGGCGGTCGCTCCAGGCAGGATCAGCATCGCAATGACGAGGATCGCGCCGACCGCCTCGAACGCGCTGACGATGATCACCGAGAGCATCCCCATCAGCGCGTAATGCACCACCGTGGCGTTGATGCCCAGCGACGAAGATAGGCCGGAATCGAAACTCGTCACCAGCAGTTCCTTGTAGAACACCAAAATCAACAGCAGCGTGACGCCGGTGACCACCGCCATGCGGATGACCGACGGCGGCGCGATGGTCAACATGTTGCCATCAAGAAACAGCTCCGAGTTGAGGCCGGGGATTTTCTCCACCACGGACAACATGCCCGGCCCGAGCTCGGTCTTCACGAGGTCGAGCGGCACGAACGCGATCTCGCCGTACAGCACGCACTCGGTATCGAGATCAACCGCGTCCGTTTGTCCGAAGCTGATCAGGATCACGCCGATGGCGAACAGCGTCGAGAAGGTGATCCCGATCGCCGAGTCCTGCTTAACGCGAGTTTTCTTGTGTATCAACTCGATCATCACCGTCGTCACGATGCCAGCCCCGAGCGCCCCAATAAACATCGGCACGGTGTTGAGACTGTGTGATAACAAAAAGGCGATTGCCAAACCGGGAAGAACACTATGGCTGATCGCGTCGCCGACCAGCGCCATGCGGCGCAGGATGAGGTAATTGCCGATCAATCCGCACGCGGCGGTGATTAGGAACCCCATCAGCACAATCCAAAATGTCGTCGACAGATTCTCCGCCCACGGCTCGACCATGACCCGCTGCCACTCGAAGGCTGGAATGAAATCGTTCATGAACTCCTCCCGTACCCGCTTGGCCCCGAAGCGGAGGGCGCGAATGGCTTGTGAATGTCTGCAAAGCCGGGGATGGCTCGGCCGTGCGGGTCGCGGGTCGTGTCGTCGAGCATTCGCTCCAGCTCGCGCACGACGTCGTCGCCGAGTATGTGCTCGATTTTCTCAGCGTCATCGTGCACGTGGTCAGCGGCGATGTTGGCGGCGTTGGTCAGGTACAACTCCCACAACCGATGGTTGCGGACGATCGTGCAGGCCAGTTGCCAGCCGCCCGGCGTGAACAAAATCTTGTTGCCCTCCTCGTGCAGTGTGACGAGCCCATGTTGTTTCAGCGCTTGCGCCTGGCCGGACACTTCGTCGAGCGTTTCGCGGCGGCGCTCCGCCAACTCCTTCAGCGAGACGCTGTCCTCCGGCTGGGCCGCGCGATTTTCCAAAACCTGATAAACCGCCTTGAGAGTGTTCTCCCGCTGCACCCGCTTGGAGCGCGACACATGCCGCCACCAGCGCGTCAGCACCCCGTGCCTTGGCCCGCCGAAAAACGCTACGGCAAACACCGCGCTCGCGCCCAGCACCATGCACGGCCCTGTCGGGATGTTTGGCTTGAGGAACGAAATGAACGCGCCGATCACTCCCGACGCCACGCCGAACCCCACCGCCAAAAACAGCATCCGGTGCATACGATCGGTCAGCAAATACGCCGCCGCCGCCGGGGTGATCAACATCGCCGACACCAGCACCACGCCGACCGCCTGCAGCGCGATCACCACCGCGAACGCCACTAGCAGCATCAGCCCGTGATGAACCCACTCGCTCGGCAGCGCAATCGACCGAGCAAACCCCGCGTCAAAACTCGTTACCAGCAGCTCCTTGTAGAACACAAACACCACCGCCACGATCAACATAGTGACCCCGAGCATCAGCTGAATATCGCCCTTGCCGATCGCCGCCGCCTGCCCAAACATAAACTTGTCGATGCCGCTCTTGTTGCCGGTAGGCAGGTCTTGAATCATCGTCAACAGGCAAATACCCACGGCAAAAAACGACGCCAGAGTCAGGCCAAGCGCCGAGTCCTCCTTGATTTTGGTCGTCTGTTTCAGGGTGGTAACAAGTAACGTCCCGGCAACGCCAGCAATCACCGCGCCGGCAAAAATCAGTGCCGGATTCTTGGTGATATTGTCCACGTCGAAACTCCAGTCGAATAATCCGCTGACGCTCACGCCAGAAAACAGGAAACCAAGCGCCACGCCGGGCAGCACCGCGTGCGACAACGTGTCGCCGACCAGCGCCATCTTGCGCACCACGATGAAGCACCCCAGCAACCCGCACGAGATGCCAAGCAGCACCGAGCCAATCACCGCATAGCGCACCGACGGATCTCGGAACGAAAAAAACCGGGCCGCCTGTTGGCCAAGCGAAGTCTCCTCCGCCACGTCGCCGATCTTAGCCGCCCAAGCGCTCTCCGGCACAAATGCCAACAGCGCAACCACCGCCAACCAGCCAAGCGCGCCCCGTTGGATTTCTTCTCCCTCAGGGAGAAGGTGGCCAGAGGCCGGATGAGGGTGAGCGGTGGGTTTCAAGTATGCAGTTTCAGCTTTCAAGAGAGATCAATTTTAGTTGTACAGGTTCCGTCTCATCTCGTTGATTGTGGAATGCGTTCTCCCTTTCCCCGGCCTCTCCCGCTGGGAGAGGGTGCGCAGCAATCGCGCCAGCGTCTTGGCCAAGGTTGGTCGCCGAGTGTTCATCGATTACTTGGCGCGTTGCCCGACGGCGTCCGCGACCTCGGAAAGGATCGTCAACCGGCCACCGTACGTTTTCTGCAACAACTCGTATGTGAACACCTCCTCGGTCTCACCGTATGCCACCACTCGCATGTTGAGCAGGAGCAGTTGATCGAAATAATTGCGTGCCGTCGGCAAGTCGTGATGCACCACCAACAGCGTCTTGCCTTTTTCCCGCAGCTCGTGCAGCAACGCGATGATCGCAGTCTCGGTCGCGGCATCCACACCGGCGAACGGCTCGTCCATGAAATAAATGTCGCTCTCCTGCGCCAATGCGCGCGCCAAAAAAACACGCTGCTGCTGGCCACCGCTCAGGTTGGAAATCTGCCGCTTGGCAAACGGCAGCATTTTCACCTTGTCGAGACAGTCGCGGGCAATCTCGCGGTCGGCCTTTTTCGGCCGCTTAAACCAGCCGATATGGCCGTAGCGCCCCATCATCACCACATCCATTACTGTGACCGGGAAGTCCCAGTCAACCGACTCTCGCTGAGGCACATAGCCCACTCGCCGTCGGTTCTCTTGGTACGGTTTTCCGAAGATTTTAACCCACCCGCTGCTCGGTGGCACCAAGCCCATGATGGCCTTAATGAGGGTCGATTTTCCCGCGCCGTTCGGCCCGACAATCCCGACCAGTTTCCCCTTGGGCACCTGCAGGTCGATCCCCCACAACACCGGCTTTTTGTAATACCCAGCCGTCAGGTCGTGTATCTCAAGCGGGATGTCCTCGCCGTTGGTTGCCGGGGAATCTGTCATGTTAAAAACTCAGGTTGACCCGCAAGCCAAGCACGAGTGCGTCGTCGAGTTCGCCGGTCGCGCCGGGGTCGCCGACCCACTGCACGCTTGGCTGAATCGTGAAGTCATCGCTCATCACATACTCGTACGCAGCCTCGACCACCGTCTCAGTGGTACGCCCGGGGAGATCGTCGCTGATGTGCGCGTGCGACAAACCAAGCGTAGCGATGTCGATGTCGCGTCCGGGGATCAGGCCAACGTAGCTTACGCCAGCTTGAAAGCTGTAGTCCACCTCGCTTCGATCTTTCGGCGCAAAGCCAACGCGCACGAACAGGTTCAACCCCTGATCGCCGTACTCGCGGTAAATCATCTGCTCGCCGGACGCGTACACGCCCTGTATTCCGTCGTGTGACGCGCCACCTCGGAAGTCGTCAAACTCGCCCGAGTGCCACCAGCCGCCGAGTTTGTACGTGCCGGGGAGTCTGTCGGCGTCATCCGCCTGGTTGTGCCGATAGCCGATTTCTACCATGCCAAAAATGCCTTGGCCATTACCCAACTCCAAGTGCAGGCCATGCCGGTTGACCGTGTCATCACCGGCCGGCGAGTCGAAGGTGTCACCATCAAAGACTCCGACCTGGCCATACCACGCCTCGCTTGGTTCCCAGAGCAACCGCAGGCCAAGCGCGGGAATGTAGAACGCCGGGCCGGTGTTGACCGTGTTCATCGAAATGAACTCCGGCCAGCCGAAGGTTGAGTTGAGGAACAGGCCGGCGGTGTCGAGTGTCGAGAATTCCTCATCCGCCAGCAGCAACCCGACACGCAGGCTCAGCGACTCATCAGCGAACGATTTCTCCACCCACGACTCATAAAGTCGCACACTTCCGTAGCCCTCGATGTTGCTCACGCCCAACATGTCACCGACGCGGCTGCCGATGCCGGAGCCGTGCAGATCCATGCCGCTCAATCTTAGCGTTAGCCTTTGCCAGCCAAGCGCTTGGCCAAGGTCGGCCTCAACACCAAACGAAGCCAGTCCATTGTAGCCTGTTCCTGTGTGGTCACCGCCGGAGACGTTGCTCAACACCTCGCCGGTGTAGTCAAAAAACAGGTCGATGCCATGGTCGTTTTTGAAGGTGGTAAACTCGCCTGCGGTTGCAAGCGACAACGGCAGGACACCCGCCAAAATTATGAGTGCAGTTTTCAATGTTTGAAACATTTCGGGTTACTTGAGGGCATCAACGACGGTGTTGACGTTGTGCTTGAGCATGCCAACGAACGTGCCGACGTCGTACTTCTCGCCATGCGCCTCGTGGATATCCCCTGCCCTACCGCAGGCGTCGGAGAACAACTCGCCGCCGATCTTCACGCCAGCATCCTTGCTCACCCGCTCGATGGCCGCCGGGTTGACGCTGCTCTCGACAAAGATCGCCTTGATCTTCTTTTGCTTGATGAAGTCCACCATCTTCGCGATGTCGGCCAAGCCGGCCTCGGTCACCGTGGACAAGCCCTGCACAGCGATGACTTGAAAACCGAACGATTGCCCAAAGTAGTTGAACGCGTCGTGGCTGGTGACGAGGATGCGCTGATCCCTCGGCACGGCAGCAATGCGCTTGAGCGCCCAAGCCCGCATCGCCTTGTACGACGTGACAACCCCTTGGCCGCGCTTGGCGTAGTCCACCGCCCCGGCGGGGTCGGCCTTACTCAAGCCATCGACCACAGTGACGACGCACTTGCTCCACAAGATCGGGTCGCCCCAGACGTGCGGATCCCAATGCCCCGCAAATTCCGGCGGCTCGAGCCGGTCCTTTTCCGGGATCGACTCGGTGACGGCGTAAACCAGTTTGCCCGAGCGTGCCATGCGGAAAAACAGGTCGGTCATGCGCCCCTCAAGCATCAGCCCGGAATAAAAAATCACCTTGGCCCGCTGGAGTTTCACCACGTCGTCGGAGGCCGGTTTGTACAGGTGCGGGTCCACACCCGGCCCCATCAGGCCGACCACGTTCACCCGATCGCCTCCGATTTCCTTTACCATGTCAGTCACCATGGTCGTGGTGGTGACGACGTTCAACTTGGCTGCGTGGACTTGTGGAAAAGCCGCTGCAGCCGCCAATCCGATTGTTAAAAACAAGGTTCGTTTCATCAGTAAAAAAACGTCAAGATGGGCCGAATAAGCATAAAAACCCTTCAAAAAAGGGTAAACCGCCAAAAGTTAGTCAAGACTATATTTAACTCCCGAGGCGAGGTCAACTAAAGAGTTAGCCTTGGCTAACTTTTTTATTCGCTTGCCAAAATGTTGACAAGTTGCCCTTTGTGGTTTGACTGTCCGGCAGCCGTTGTTTACCCATCGCTGCCATGACGTTTTCTCTCTTTCGACTCTTGTCGCTGGGCCTTGTTGCGCTTGGCTTGTTCTGCAGCTTGGCCAAGCCCACCGCCGGAGACTGGTCTCGCTGGCGCGGCCCCGACTTGAACGGCATCTCCGCCGAGACCGGCTGGCTGGCCAAGTGGCCCGACGACGGCCCCAAGCGTCTGTGGAAAACCAAGGTCGGCACCGGCTTCTCGTCGGTGTCCGTCGCCAACGGCAAAGTCTACACGCTCGGCAACTCCGGCCGCGGCAAGGGCAAGGAGAAAGACACCGTGTTTTGTTTCGATGCCGCAACCGGCAAGGCAATCTGGTCGCATGCCTACGAGGCCAAGCTCGACCCGAAGTATTACGCCGGCGGGCCAAGCGGCACACCCACCGTCGATGGTGACCGTGTATTCACGCTGGGCAAGAGCGGACAGCTGATCTGTTTTGGCGCAGCCGACGGCCACGTTGTCTGGCAGAAAAATGTCGCCACGGAAACCAAGGCCAAACGCCCGACGTGGGGTTTCGCCGGCTCGCCGCTCGTCATCGGCGACACGCTGCTCGTGAACGTCGGCGCGCACGGCGCGGCGCTCGACAAAAAGAGTGGTAAGATTCTCTGGAGCACCGGCCGCGACTCGGCCAGTTACTCGTCCATCGTGCCCTACGTCCGGGACGGGCGGCAGGAGTTGGTGATGTTCGCTCAAAACGAACTCGTCGCGGTGGATCCGAAAACCGGCAGCACGCTCTGGAGTTACCCGTGGGAGACCAAGCACGACACCAACGCCGCCGACCCTATCCTCATCGGCGACAAGGTGTTCATCTCCTCCGGCTACGACCGCGGCTGCGCGCTGCTGCAGGTGGACGGCAACAAGGTGAGGAAGCTTTGGGAAAACAAAAACATGCGCAACCACTTCAACCCATGCGTACTGATCGACGGCCATGTGTACGGCTTCGACGGCAACACCGGCCGCGCCACGCTCAAGTGCATCAAGCTGGCCAACGGCAAGGTGCAGTGGGAGGAGGACAGTTTCGGCGGCTTCGGGGCGATCCAGGCCATCGGCAAAAAACTACTCATCATCAGCAATCAGGGTGAGTTGATCGTCGCGGAGGCCAACGCCGGTGAGTTCATGGAGATTTCCCGCGCCCAAGTGACCGGCCCCAAGTGCTGGACCACGCCGGTGCTGGCCAACGGTCGCATCTATTGCCGAAACTCCCGCGGCGACCTCACCTGCCTCGACGTCTCCGGGAAATAGTCACTCGACCGTTTTCCACCGGCGGAGCGGGAGAATCCAAGAAATCAGTCAAGTTGATGTCGTCGCAGGGCAACCAACAGAAACGAGTACTGGGCCTTGGCTCGGCTACGAGTACAGTAGTGTGCAATATGATTGGTGCCGGCATCTTCATGACCACCGGCCTATTCGCCGCGGATTTGGGAAGTAATGTCGGAATCTTGGCTATCTGGGGATTATCCGGGGTATTGGCACTCTGCGGTTCACTTTGTGCCATTGAGTTGGCAAGCATTTGGCCTGAAGCAGGAGGCAATTATGTCTTCATCCGAAACATCTTCGGCAGACCCGTCGGATTTGTGGCCGGATTCTCAATGGCGTTTTTTGGGATTACCGGATCAATCGCATTCGTTGCGGGCAGCTTTGGCTCCTACATGGAGAATCTGTTCCCCTTTATCCCTTTAAAAATTGCTGCAAGTTTGGCCGTCGTCTTCGTGACAGCAATTCATGCCATCGGTGTCCGAGAGGGAAATGCACTCAACGTTTTCGGGGCTTACTTCAAGATTAGCCTGCTTCTAGCGTTCATCGTTTTGGGTTTCGCGACGGTATCAACAGCTGACCCCGGCGTCTTGGCTCAAGCCAAACCACTCAGAAGTTTAGGCGCTGAGATTGCCGTTTTCGGAGCCGCCCTTGCTTCAACCTCGTTCGCCTATCAAGGAAACATGGCCACTTCATTTATCGGTGGTGAAATTCGTCATCCGGAAAAAATATGAAACGATCTATGCTGCTTGGTATGAGCATTGTAACACTTTTATATTTGCTTATAAACGGCGTTTTTCTCTGGGCAGCCGCTCCGCACGAAATGGTGAAAGCGGACGGTAATGGCATCGAATCAATCGGTTTTTTCGCGGCCAAACGCCTGTTCGGTGACTCCATCGGGGTCGCCTTCAACATGCTGATCATGCTGGTCTTTTTTTTGACCCTTGGCGTTGCGATCATGATTGGCTCGCGGG
>Ga0209043_1000986_pt1 | contig 16603 bp, 15 predicted proteins | sample SaaInlV_100m_DNA_3_FD_184654 | JGI IMG/M metagenome (GOLD analysis project Ga0209043, IMG submission 184654) | Marine microbial communities from expanding oxygen minimum zones in the Saanich Inlet - SI037_S4LV_100m_DNA (SPAdes) (version 2) | ecosystem: Environmental > Aquatic > Marine >... | reverse complement strand
CCGAAGAATGAAAAAGAGAACTGCGGGATTGGTTTTGTGGCCAATATGAAGGGTAGGGCAACTCATGAAATAATCCGCCAGGGGATTGAGGTCCTTAATAAGCTGGAACATCGAGGGGCCTGTGGTTCTGATCCTCTTACAGGGGACGGCGCTGGGTTGCTGATTCAGATGCCCCACAAATTTTTTAAATCTCAGTGTCCAAAAATTGATATCGAATTGCCCGAACAAGGAAAATACGGAACAGGGCTTGTCTTTTTCCCGAAGGATGCACGTATTCATTCTTTCCTAGATATCTTTAACAAGATAATCAAGCAAGAGGGGTTATCTCTATTGGGCTGGCGGAAGGTGCCGGTTGATAATACGACCATTGGACATGTCGCGAGAGAAGCGGAACCTGAAATATGGCAACCATTTATCGCGCAAGGTGAAAACCCGATTGATCAGGAAGAATTAGAGCGGAGACTTTATAAAGTTCGCAAACTTGTGGGAAAAGAGATTCACTACGCGGGAGAGGCGGAATATTTTGTTTCGTTTTATATTTGTAGTCTTTCTACTAGAACCTTTTGTTACAAAGGTCAACTAATGTCAAATCAGTTGGAGACTTATTTTCTTGATCTTAAAGATCCTGAGATTGAGTCGGCCTTGGCTTTAGTGCATTCGCGTTACAGTACAAATACATTTCCTTCCTGGGGAAGAGCTCAGCCGATGCGACTCATTGCTCACAATGGCGAGATTAATACCGTGCGTGGGAATCAAAACTGGATGCGCGCGCGGGAGGGTATGTTTGATAATGACCTCTTCCCGGAAATTGATAAAATCTTGCCCGTCATCGCTCCGGGAGGTAGTGACTCTGCAGATTTTGACCATGCGCTAGAAATGCTTGCGTTGACTGGACGCTCTCTTCCTCATGCAATTATGATGATGATACCCGAACCTTGGAGCGGTCATGAGTCAATGACTGAAGAAAAAAAAGGTTTTTACGAGTTTCATGCTTCCATGATGGAACCGTGGGATGGCCCTGCATCAATTGCTTTTACAAACGGTGAGATGATAGGAGCTATTTTAGATCGTAATGGACTCCGCCCTTCTCGCTATATAGTGACCAAAGATGATTTGGTTGTGATGGCTTCTGAAGTAGGTGTGTTACCAATCGATGAATCTAATATTTTTTTTAAAGGGCGACTAGAACCAGGGAAAATGTTTCTTGTTGACCTTAAAGAAGGAAGAATTATCACAGATGATGAAATTAAGAAACAGATATCCACAAGGAAGCCATATTCTAAATGGATTAAAGAAAACCAGATTAATTTGGCCGATCTCCCCGCATCCAAAAAAACACTTGAAGTGGACGTAGATAGTTTGCGTAAGCGTCAGATCGCTTTTGGCTACACCAAAGAGGATATCAAATTTATAATTTCATCAATGATTGCTCAAGGAGAGGAGCCTACGGGTTCAATGGGTAACGACACGCCCCTTGCTGTGCTTTCACAGCGACCGCAGTTACTATTTCATTATTTTAAACAATTATTTGCTCAGGTAACAAACCCAGCAGTGGATTCCATTCGGGAAGAGCTCGTGATGAGCATGGATATTACCTTGGGTGAGGAAAAAAACTTGCTCTCAGAATCACCCAGCCATTGTCGTAAACTTAAGCTATCTCATCCTATTCTTACAGTAGAAGAAACTGAGAAAATTAAATCTCTTGATAAAAATGATCTAAAGTCAGCTGTTCTTCCAATAACTTTTCCTGTGTCTGAGAAAAGTGGTGCATTGAAAAAAGCAATGGATAATTTATGTTCTCAAGTATCCAAATGCATTGAAAATGGCGCCACCATTATAGTTCTTTCTGATCGAGGTGTGGATGATAGAAATGCAGCTATTCCTAGTCTATTAGCGGTTTCAGGAGTTCATCACCATTTGTTACAGAATAAAACCAGAACCAAGGTAGGGCTAGTTATTGAATCAGGAGAACCGAAGGAGATGATGCATTTTGCGTTACTTATAGGCTACGGTGCAGGCGGAGTATGCCCATACCTAGCTTATGAAACAGCGCTTGAGACGGTGAAAGAAAATATTTTTGTTAAGGATGTTAAACCAGAGTTAGCAGTTTCCAATTATATTAAATCTACTCGCAAAGGATTGTTTAAGATAATTGCCAAGATGGGGATATCTACTATCCAGAGCTACCGAGGCGCACAAATATTTGAAGCAGTAGGTTTAAATGATGAATTTGTCAGTCAATTTTTTACTGGCACACCCTCAAGAGTGGGTGGCGCTGGAATTGATATTATAGAAAGAGAGGTTTTGTCGCGCCATCAGTTGGCCTATGCAAAAGTTCATCACCTCCCTTCCACTCTTGATACAGGTGGAAATTACCATTGGCGACGTGGCGGTGAAGAACATATGATCAACCCAAATTCCATTGCTCTTTTACAACATGCAACTAGATCGAATGATTATGGATTATTTAAAAAGTTTTCTCGTAATGCGGATGAGGAAAATACCCGAAGATGTACTTTGCGTGGGTTGATGAAATTCAAGAAAAGAAACTCTATTTCTATAGAAGAGGTAGAGCCGGTTTCTGAAATCACTAATCGATTTTGCACAGGAGCAATGTCCATCGGATCTATTTCTCGAGAAGCTCATGAAACTTTGGCGATAGCTATGAATCGGTTGGGTGGAAAAAGTAACACCGGTGAGGGGGGGGAAGACCCGATTCGCAATACTCTGGATTCCAATGGAGATTCCCGGCGCAGTAAAATTAAGCAAGTTGCATCGGGTAGATTTGGTGTGAATAGTTATTATTTAGCGAATGCGGATGAAATTCAGATTAAGGTTGCGCAGGGGGCAAAACCCGGCGAAGGAGGGCAATTACCTGGGCATAAAGTTTCTGAGTACATTGCAAAGATCAGAAACTCTACTCCTGGGGTGACTTTGATTTCTCCACCACCACACCACGATATTTACTCCATAGAAGACCTTCAGCAGTTAATTTTTGATTTACACAATGCTAACCCCGTTGCTGATGTAAGTGTGAAATTAGTTGCCGAAGTTGGAGTTGGAACCATAGCTGCTGGGGTATCTAAGGCGAGGGCTGAAGGTGTTCTTATAAGTGGACATGATGGAGGAACAGGCGCATCACCTCAAACATCAATCAAACATGCAGGTTTACCTTGGGAGTTGGGTTTGTCGGAAACCCAGCAAGTTTTGGTTTTGAATGACCTGAGAGGAAGAATTAGAGTGCAGGTAGATGGGCAGTTCAAAACAGGACGTGACGTGGTTATCGGTGGGATGCTGGGAGCCGATGAAATAGGATTTTCAACAATAACATTGATTACTATGGGATGTGTGATGATGCGTAAATGTCACTTGAATACTTGTTCCGTAGGCGTAGCGACTCAAGACCCTGAACTGCGAAAAAAATTTTCAGGCATCCCAGACCATGTGGTTAATCTATTTACTTTTATTGCCATGGAGGTACGGGAAGTTATGGCGGATCTTGGGTTCCGTAAATTCGAAGATCTCATTGGGCGGGTTGATTGTTTAGAAGCCAGGGATGCTGTTGAGCATTGGAAATCTAAGGGGGTAGATGTTGGAAACATACTTCACAGACCGGAAGTGCCTGATACAGTGGCTACTCACAATACTAGCAAACAGGATTTGAGTGTTGACCTCGATGATGCTCTTGATCATAAATTGATAAATGATGCCACTAAATCTTTTGATAGCAAAGAGTCTGTTCAGTTAGAGTACAGAATTACAAATACTCAACGAGCAGTTGGCGCTATGCTCAGTTATAAAATTTCTAAAAAGTTTGGTGAAGAAGGGTTGCCTGAGGATACGATAGCTATAAACTTTAAAGGTTCAGCGGGTCAGAGCTTCGGGGCATTTCTTGCGAATGGAGTCACTTTTAATTTGTTGGGTGACGCAAATGATTATGTTGGCAAGTGTCTTTCTGGTGGAAAAATTATTATTAGTCCACCCCCTGAATCTACAATTATCCCCGAGGAAAATATTATTGCAGGGAATGTAATTCTTTATGGCGCTACTGGTGGAAAAATATTTTTACGTGGTTTGGTTGGGGAGCGATTTTGTGTTCGCAATAGCGGTGGCGAAGCAGTCGTTGAAGGTGTTGGTGACCATGGGTGTGAATATATGACTGGTGGTACCGTAGTTGTTCTTGGCGAAACGGGAAGAAACTTTGCTGCGGGTATGAGTGGAGGTATTGCTTTTGTTCTAGACCGTAATAAACAATTTGATTTGCACTGTAATAAAGGTCTGGTTGATTTGGTTCCAGTCGAAGAAGATGAAGATGCAGAACAATTAAAAGCATTAATATTAGAGCATTACCAATATACCAAGAGTACCGTCGCAAAAAAAATTCTTGATGAATGGGAAGAAACTTTAGGTCAGTTTGTTAAAGTTTTTCCGAGAGATTACAAACGAGTTTTGATGGAACGAAAACAAAAAATACTCAAAGAGGCTTCTTGAGAATGGGTTCTGTAAAAGGATTTATGCAGTATGAAAGAGAGGTCCCGGTTTCACGATCGATTGATGATCGACTGAAAGATCATCTAGAGGTGTACGACCATCTTTCTGAAGAAAAATACAAGCAACAGGGTGCTCGTTGTATGGACTGCGGGGTTCCGTTTTGTCAAAGTGGAACAGGGTGTCCGCTTGGAAACATGATTCCGGACTGGAATGACATGGTGTATCAGGGAAGGTGGGAGGAAGCCCTCGCTCTTTTGCTGAAGACCAATAATTTTCCTGAATTTACCGGGCGCATTTGTCCAGCACCCTGTGAGGGGGCATGTGTTTTGGGGATCAACGAATTACCTGTCACTATCTGTAAAATCGAAGAAGCCATTGCAGAGAATGGTTTTGAGAAAGGGTTTATTAAACCTAACCGTCCTCAAAACAGGACCGGAAAAAAAATTGCAATTGTTGGGTCTGGGCCTGCTGGACTGGCATGTGCCGACCAACTTAATCAGGTTGGTCATTCAGTTACGGTTTATGAGAAGTCTGACCGGGTAGGTGGCCTTTTGATGTATGGTATTCCTGGCTTTAAACTTGATAAACAGGTAGTCAAACGCAGGATTAAATTAATGATAGATGAAGGAGTTATTTTTCTTCCCGGAATTCATGTAGGGGTAGATATTCCTCTTAAAAAGTTAATGGGTGATTTTGATGCTGTGGTTTTGTGCGGAGGATCAGAGAAACCTCGTGACCTCTCGGTAGAAGGTAGAGATCTTGATGGGGTTCATTACGCGATGGATTTTTTGCCACAACAGAATAAGCGGAATGAAGGTGATGTTATCTCAAATGATATTTCCATCGTGGCAAAAGACAAGAATGTTTTGATCATAGGAGGTGGGGACACAGGATCAGATTGTCTAGGTACTTCGCTTCGACAAGGTGCTAAAAACGTTTATCAATTTGAGTTGCTGCCACAACCTACCGACAAAAGAAAGCCAACAAACCCTTGGCCAGAGTGGCCCATGATTATGCGCGTGAGTTCCTCGCACAAAGAGGCAAAATCTGAGGTTAGGCAATTTAGTGTTTCTACCAAGAAATTTTCTGGTTCAGATGGAAAGCTAAAAAAAGTTCATGCTGTTAAGGTTAAGTTTGGCGACCCCGATTCAAAGACTGGTCGTTCTCCAGTTATTGAAGTTCCTGATTCAGAATTTGATTTGGATGTTGATTTGGTTTTTTTGGCCATGGGTTTTGTTCATCCAGTTCATGAAGGAATGCTTTTAGAACTTGATGTGAAGCTTGATGGTCGCGGCAATGTTTGGTGCGATGAAAATAAGATGACAAATGTTGATGGTGTTTTTGTCGCAGGAGATATGGCTCGCGGTCAATCCTTAGTTGTTTGGGCCATCGCCGAAGGACGCGAAGCAGCAAGAGGTGTTGATAAATACCTTATGAGCACAACTAATCTTCCTCATAGTCAGTTTTTAAAATAGTTTTTGTTGAAACTGATAATCAATTTTCCCGAATGATTTCGGATGCCGCTGTAATATCAAACCCTGTTTCTCTGGGAACTACTTGCATTACACCTCCCAAGCCAATGGTAATATTTCTTAGTGCTCGGTCATTCATATCCATTACGCGCCGCTAAATGATTCTTCTTGGATCAATATTTGATAGCCCTTCATGATAATCTTATTATCCAACATCGCGGATAGCAGGTTGTGGGCAGCTGTTACCGCATGAAAATCGCCTGTAAAATGAAGATTAATTTCCTCCATGGGGTGAACCTGACTTAATCCTCCCCCAGTTGCCCCGCCTTTTATACCCAGGCAAGGGCCCAAAGAGGGCTCTCGAAGTGCCAAGCAAACAGATTTATCAAGCAGTGCCATTGCTTGACCTAAACCTATCGTAGTTGTGGTCTTTCCTTTCCCAGTTGCGGTTGGCGTAATCTCCGAGACAAGCACGAGCCTTCCTTTCTTAGGGAGTTTATTAAGAGCCTCCAACCGGACTTTAGCCTTATCGATTCCATATAAAATAAAGTCGGACTCATTAAGCTGTAGTTTTATAGCAATTTCTTTAATCGGTTTCATTTTACTCAGTAATTATTTTATTAAACATACAAGAAGATATTCATATATAAATAATATTCCATATCGCATTGCAATCAATTCAGAATGTTTCTAGGAATAATTATTCAATTAACTCCATCTTGAATAAGTGTGGGAGAAAAAAATGTTATCTGCTGATATTGTTCGTAACAGGGAAGCCAAGCCAAAGAAGCATATACATAGAATCAGACCACTCTATTGGACAATACCATTAACTCAAAAAGATAGTTCCTTTAAACCTTTCCAATCAAGTCAAGAAAAGATAAGTACTGTTCTTAAGCTTGCTTCCCGGGTCCGCGTAGAAAGACGAAGAAGCGATTTATGCAAATACTTTTATTTCTTCAAATCTAATGAAACGATTAGCCAAAGTTTAAAACCAATAAAATATTTAAAATCGTTCTTTAGACATATAGTGGATTGATTATGAAAGCTTTAGTTTTAGATATTTCTCGAGACAAATGGGAAGAATCAAAAGGAATGAATCAAGTTGATTTGCCAGAACCAAAAATTGACGAGACTCATTTCCCAGAAGATTCCAATAAATGTATCATCAGACCCCTTTACACCGGATTTTGCGGTTCAGATAAAAGTATCTGGTTTCGCCACGCGTTTAAAGAAATCATTTTTGATTCACTTGATCAAGAAAGCAGTGAGCGCAGAATTTGTGGTCATGAACTGTTGGGAAAAATTACTGAACCAGGTTCATATTCTAAAAGCCATTATGGGTACAAAACTGGCGATATTGTTTCAACTGAGTCTCACATTTTTTGTGGTCGTTGCCATCAATGTAAAATTGGAGATGCCCATGTTTGTTCAGATCACCTTATTATTGGTATCTCTACAAATGGTTGTTTTGCCGAACAAATCAAATTACCTGCAAAAGAATTATGGCGGACAGATTTGGATGAAATTAGGCCCGAGGTGGCTGCCATCCAAGAACCTCTAGGAAATGCTGTTCATGCCTGTAGTAAAGTTGATCTTCGGGGGAAGACCGTTGCTATTTTTGGCTGTGGAACAATCGGACTTTTGACAATTCTATCAGCCCGAGCAATGGGAGCATCCACGATCATTGGTGTCGATCATAAAAAAGAAAATTTAAAAATCGCAGAAAAACTTGAGGTTGATTTCACCTTTCAAGATTACACAGACCCAAAAAAATCACCTAGTTTTTATCCGAATGAAGAAATTACTAACAAAATTCGGATCAAATGTTTCGGCGAAGGAGTCGATGTCGCTTTTGAAATGTCTGGTAGTAACCAGGCTTTAAATACTGCTATTTCTTCAACACGTGCTGGAGGCGATATTATTTTATTTGGTCTTTCTTCAGGAGATTACACGTTAACCCAGTTTCAAAATATAATCCTGCATGGTAAATCCTTGCATGGTGTTGTTGGCCGAAAAGTTTTTCAAACTTGGTATGTTGTTAGTAATTTACTAATGTCTAAGAGCCATGGTTTACAAGACAAAATTTTCAAAGTTATCCTTAATCAAGGCAATGGAACCACTTTTTCTTTTAGGAATTTTGACAAAACAAGATTTGAAAATGCCATAAAAAAATATCCAAAAATTATTTTCAAACATGACTAAACAAAATACCATTAGTTTTTACAGTCACCTTCGGGCTCAGTTCAAAGACATTTACGAGTCTGATCATTATAAAGAGGAGCATTTTATACTTTCTCCCCAGGGAGTTCATCTTTTTACTGTAAAGGGGAAACTTCTTAATTTTTGCGCCAATAATTATCTGGGACTAGCTAATCATCCAGAAATTATTGAATCTGCAAGAAAGGCCTTGGATCTTTACGGTTATGGCATGGCTTCTGTTCGTTTTATTTGTGGAACTCATGAAATTCACAAGCAACTAGAGCAAAAGATTTCCAATTTTCTTCAAACGGAGGACACAATTCTCTATTCTTCCTGTTTCGATGCTAATGGAGGGCTCTTTGAAACTTTATTAACAGAGAAAGATGCCGTGATTAGCGATCGACTCAACCATGCCAGCATTATTGATGGTGTTCGTCTTTGTAAAGCAACACGATTTCGTTACAACCATGCAGACATGACCCACTTAGAAACCAAATTAAAAAGTGCACAAAAATATCGATATCGAATTATTGCAACCGATGGTGTTTTCAGTATGGATGGTGATGTTGCTCTTCTAAATGAAATCTGTGACCTCGCCGATCGTTACAACTCATATGTTATGGTTGATGACTCACATGCCACAGGTTTTTTTGGCAATACTGGTCGCGGAAGTATTGAATATAGAAATGTTATTAATCGGGTAGGAATTATCACTTCCACGTTTGGTAAGGCTCTAGGAGGTGGTTCTGGTGGTTTTACTAGTGGGAGAAAAGAGGTGATTGATATTTTGCGCCAGAGGTCAAGACCTTATTTGTATTCTAATAGCCTATCACCAATTACTACGGCCGCTACACTCAAAGCAATTGATCTTATTTCTAACTCCAGGAATCTAATCAAAAAGCTTCATGAAAATGTTAAGTATTTTCGAACTTCCATCATAAGTGCTGGCTTTAAAATCAAACCTGACAATCATCCCATCGTGCCGATAATGATCGGAGATGCATCAACAGCAAAGAATGTTGCAGATCAATTGCTTCTAGAAGGAATATACGTAATTGCCTTCTCTTATCCAGTAGTACCAAAAGATACCGCCCGTATTCGTTTTCAGATATCTGCCGCTCATGAGAAAGCTGACCTCGAAGTTGCTGTGTCAGCTTTAGAAAACTTACAACCGTCCATCATTAATGGCTCTTAGTAAAGAAACCGAAAGTCACACGCAATTAATATTGTCAAACCTTGACTTTATAAATTTCGAATTATATATATTTTTATAAACATGAGTAATTGCAAACAAGGTGGACCTATATATAGCCATGCTAAAACAATTAATACAAACGTGAATGTATCACCCTCGCTTATGGGCAAGGTGCAGATGTTAATCGCATTGTGAATTACGTCAGGGGCTGGTAAGAGAGGGGTTAGTACTGGTGGGGATATGTGTTATGAACGTTTTTCCTGGCAAATAACTCTTAACCAGTATCTCAATTGTTATTTCTTAAGAGCACTAATGCACAAGGCTTGTTTACAGCAAGAAATTTAAAGTTTTAGTTTTTCGAAAAACCCCTTGAGTGTTTCCTTAATTGGGTTGCCTTCGATTTCAGCAAGTTCTTGGAAAATTTCTTTTTGTTTTTTGTTTAGTTTTTTAGGAGTTTCAACCATCATTTGGATGATTTGATCACCTCTTCCATGCCCGCGAACATGTGGTATACCCGCACCAGTTATACGCATCATCTCACTGGATTGAGTTCCTGCTTTCACTTTAATGATTTTAGTTTCATCATTAAGCAGCGGAACTTCAATTTCAGCTCCTAGAGCTGCCTGCGAAAACGAAAGATTCAACCGGCAATAGACATCATATTCTTGGCGTTGAAATATTTCATCAGGAGCAACACGAATAAATATATATAAGTCACCCGGCTTTACGCCTGGGGGTCCGGCTTCTCCTTCACCACGTAAACGTAACCTTGAACCATCGTCAACCCCTGCAGGGATAGTCGCATTAATCGATTTTTTTTCAGGCACTCTCCCTTCACCATGGCACGAATTACATGGGTGCTCTATTACCTGACCATGACCTTGACAGGCAGGGCAAGGTGATGCCATATTAAAAAAACCTTGTGTTCGAACCACTTGCCCTGTTCCTCTACATGTGGAGCAAGTTTTAGGCGATGTGCCTGCTTTTGCTCCAGATCCCTGGCACGAATTGCAGTTGCCTTGTTTTGTTATATCCACCTTTTTCTCTGTACCGAAAGCCGCTTCAGCAAAAGAGATTGTTACATCAAGGCGTAGGTCAGCTCCTGTTTGTTCTTGGCGTCCACCACCACCTCCAAAAAAATCCTGAAAAATATCGCCAAAGGATGAAGCTATATCATCGAACCCATGAAATCCATTAAACCCTCTTCCTTTTAGTCCTTCGTGGCCATACTGATTGTATATCTGTCTTTTTTCAGGATCTTTTAGAACTTCATAGGCTTCTGCAGCTTCTTTGAATTTTTCTTCTGCCGTATGATCACCCGGGTTTTTGTCAGGGTGATATTTCATTGCAAGTTGGCGGTAGGCTTTTTTTAGATCTGACTCTGTGGCTTGCTTTGATACATTTAAAACTTGATAGTAATCACGTTGACTCATAAAATTCCTTACTGTTTTAGCTTAGCGATTTTAACTTTAGCGGCCTTGATCAGTTTTTCCTTGAACCGATATCCAGGTTCAAGTTCTTCGATGACCATTTCATCTTGAGCTTCATCTTCAGTCTCCACTGTAAGAAATACTTCGTGAGACTTTGGATTAAATTTTTCACCAACAGCTGTGATAGTTTCTACTCCATTTTCTTTGAGTTCATGAGAAAATTGATTGATTACAAGGTCTATCCCTTCCTGTAGTGAATTCAGATCTTTTGTCTGTGAGGCTGATTTAGCAGCTCGTTGCAGGTTATCAAGGATTGGTAACAATCTGGCAAAAAGAATAGCTTTGAATTGATCAAGCCGGGTTTCGTTTTCTTTTTGCAGTCGGATTCTAAATTCGTCATTTTCTGCATTCTTACCTTTGTAGGCAGAAATGTATTCGCGAAGTCGTTTGTCTTTGTCTTCTGCGTCTTTTTTTAGTTGTTCTACAAAATTAGGTAGTCTCTCTTCTATTGGTTTATTGGGTATGTCGTCACTGCTTGAGTCTTCGGTTTCATCAACCCAGTGTCTGCGATCCAAAACTTTCATTTTTGGAGTTTCATCTTTTTCGGTTTTTTTATTTTCTGCCATAGTATGGTTATAGTTATTGGGAGTGAACAGGGACAGAAATAAATTGTCCCCCGTCAGCTATCACTGACTAGGGGACATATTTATTTGACTGTATTTTAAAGGGGTATTATTTTTTGCTGATGTCTTCGAATTCTGCATCAACAACATCCTCCTCTGTAGAGCTGTTTGGTTCACCAGAAGAAGGTTCACCCTTAGATTCGCCTTCTGCTCCACCCTCTGCTTGTGACTTCTCATACATTGCCGCAGCAAGTTTGTGAGTAACCTCATTAATTTTCTCTACCTGACTTTTCATTTCTTCAGCGCTACCCTCGAGGTGTTTTTTTGCCTCTTCTATTGCTTCTTCAGCAGCTTTGATATCCTCCTCAGAAAATTTGTCTTTATTTTCTCGGATAGTTTTTTCAGCCCCATATATTACTGAATCGAGCTGATTTTTTACATCTATTGATTCACGACGTTCCTTGTCAGCATCAGCATTGGATTCAGCGTCCTTGACCATGTTTTCAATTTCATCGTCAGATAACCCTGTAGAATCCGTAATGGTAATTTTTTGTTCTTTGTTCGTGCCTTTGTCCTTGGCAGTCACATGAATTATACCATTCGCATCGATGTCGAATGTAACTTCAACCTGTGGTACGCCCCTCGGTGCTGGTGGAATTCCATCTAAATGAAATTGACCGATAGAACGGTTATCTTTTGACATTTCTCTCTCTCCCTGCAGGACATTGATCTCCACACTGGGTTGGTTATCTGCTGCAGTAGAGAAGGTTTCACTTTTTCGAGTTGGTATTGTTGTGTTGCGTTCGATCAATTTCGTTGTTACGCCACCCAATGTTTCGATACCGAGCGATAGGGGTGTGACATCGAGTAATAGAATATCTTTTACGTCGCCAGAAAGAACGCCTGCTTGAACTGCTGCTCCAAGAGCTACCACTTCATCTGGGTTAACTCCGCGGTGAGGTTCCTTTCCAAACAATTCCTTTACAAGTTCACCAACTTTTGGAACACGGGTAGATCCACCGACAAGAACAGCTTCATTTATTTTTCCAGCATCCAATCCAGCATCCTTAAGTGCATTGATACATGGTTTTTTTGATCTTTCTATCAAGTCATCTACCATGGATTCAAATTTAGCGCGAGAAAGCTTAATATTTAAATGTTTTGGTCCGCTGGCGTCTGCCGTGACGAAGGGTAGATTTATGTCAGTTTCGTTGGTCGTGGAAAGTTCAATTTTAGCCTTTTCCGCGGCCTCCTTAAGCCTTTGTAGTGCCATGTTATCTTTTGATAGGTCGACGCCTTGATCTTTTTTAAACTCCGCAACCAGCCAGTCAATTACACGTTGATCCAGGTTGTCACCACCAAGGTGGGTATCTCCATTTGTTGCTTTTACTTCTACAACATTGTCACCCACTTCGAGAATGGAAACGTCAAAAGTACCACCACCAAAATCATAAACACTAATCATGTGGTCTTTTTTCTTGTCAAGACCATATGCGAGTGCCGAAGCTGTTGGCTCATTAATTATTCGTTTGACATCAAGGCCAGCGATTTTACCAGCATCTTTAGTTGCTTGGCGTTGTGCGTCATTAAAGTATGCGGGTACAGTGATTACTGCCTCTGAAACGGTTTCTCCCAGATAAGATTCAGCTGACTTTTTTAGCTTCTGTAAGATCATTGCTGAAATTTCAGGAGGGCTATATTTTTTATCTCCAATCTTGATTTTTACTTCCTTTTTGGTTCCTTTTTCAACTTTGTAAGGAACCATCTTCATTTCTTCAGAAACCTCGTCAATGGAACGACCCATAAATCGTTTAACTGAAAAAATCGTATTTTCCGGGTTCGCAATTGCCTGTCGTTTTGCTACTTGCCCCACAAGAATTTCACCTTCCTTAGTAAAAGCAACAACTGAGGGGGTGGTCCTACTCCCTTCTTCATTGAGTATTACTTTGGGTTCGCTTCCCTCCATGACTGCAACCACTGAATTTGTGGTTCCAAGGTCGATTCCGATAATTTTCCCCATAATGCTAATTCCTTTCAAAAATTGACTAATTATTCCTATATTTATAGATTCTTATAGAAGAAAGCCGTTAAATGGCTCCAAATCTCTTTTATGTTAAAGTTTAGATAAGATTTGAGCCTACTAATGTCAAGGTTAGTTCTGGGTATTCGCATTTTTATTAAGTATTTTTTGGAGAAAAGCATAATGCATCCGCATATTCTAAAAGTATTGGTTTATTTCCCAAAATATTTATTTCAGTTGATACGCCGTACTAAATCTCTTGGTAGTAACTGTTAGAAATATCTCGCTAAAACTATGCAGTTTTGTTTTTATATTTTACAATTACCCAGAAATAAAAATTAATGTATTAAGAGGGTGTACATTGGCTGATTATATAAATAAAAATGGATTGCCTGTTGGAACTAGTACTAAAGAATTGTTTGAAGAATTAATGAGAGGCACGGGGTTTGTAATGGGTCCTAATGCCTCTCTCTTTATAGAAAATGCCGGCCTACATGATAAAAATATTGTGGTTTCAAGGGTGCCTGGCCCTGAAAATACTGCAGAGACTCAACTATTTTTAGTCAATCAATTTCAAGGTGCAGTTGATCTTTTTAACAGTTGGAGTCCCAAAGATTAATGTACTTAGTTGTATGCTAATTTAGGTATATAGACTGTTGGAGTTAGAATATGAGTAATTGGTATATGCTAACTGTTGTAGGGAGGGACCGTCCAGGAATTGTTTCCCAGGTCACCTTGGCTTTATATAAAGGCGGGGGCAATCTTGGAGAGGCCTCCATGGTTCGTCTGGGAGGAAATTTTAGCATTATGCTGATGGTTCATTATGAGGGCACCGCTGAGTTACTTGAAAAGTTGGTCTCACCGGTGGGTGATGAACTTCATTTACATATCCATATAGATTCAATTAAAGGAGAACTGCATCAACGTTTGGAGCCAGATGTTCGTATAAGCATTTATGGTGCTGACCGGGCTGGCATTGTTGCTGAAACAACAGGAGTTTTGGTCGAGGCAGGGTTGAATATTCTTAACCTTGAATCAGATGTTGGCGGTTCACCTACAAATCCTATCTACATAATGGAAATTGATGGAGCTGCCAGAAATGGGATCGACTCTATAAAGGTGGCTTTAGATTGCGTAGCTAAGGAAAAAAACATAAAAATCTGTGTTACCCCGATCAATATGTTTTTGGGTTGATTAATGGCGATTCTTGATATTCTTGTTTACCCGGATCCCCGCCTAGCACAGATTTCAAGTCCGGTGGAAAGTTTTGATGATGAACTATTAAGTTTTGTTTTTAACCTAGAGGAAACTATGAGGGCTGGCCCACCTTCAGTTGGGATTGCCGCTCCTCAAGCCGGGCACTTTGAGAGAATAATTATAGTAGATGTTTCGTCGAAACCAAAAACTCCTAATCACGGAAAACTTACCTTGATCAATCCTAAAATACTTTATAAACAGGGTTCGATGATTGGAAGGGAAGGGTGTTTATCTGTTCCTGAATACACGGGAAATGTGTCGCGGGCGGAAAAGATCACCTTACAGGCTTTGAATAGTGAAGGTAGAATATTAAATTACGCTATGGAAGGGTTTGAAGCGCGTGCCGTACAGCATGAGATCGATCACCTTGATGGATTGCTTTTTCTCGATCGCTTAGTTAGCAGGCGAAGCAGTTTGTTTTTAAGGAAAATTTATAAATAATGAGTTTTTTTTGCTTATTTTTTCTAGACTACAAGCACTGTTTTTGTTAATCAAATTTGTTTAGATGAAATGAGTTCCCTTAATATCCAAGTGTGAGAATATTCAATGCTACCTGAATGGAGATTATTCATAAAAGAAATTGAAGATAAAAAAGAAAACCTGCAGGGTGTTGACTTGGGGAACAAAAAACTTATGGGAGCCAATTTAACTGGTGCAGACTTGACGGATGCGGACTTAAGTATTTCCTACCTAATCAAAGCAGATTTAAGCAAAGCAAACCTGACTAATGCTGATATGACGGGAGCAGTAATGAGTGAAGCTAACCTGAAAGGTGCTAACCTGGAAGGAGCAGAACTAGAGGACGCTTTCCTGCACGGAGCAGATCTTACTGACGTTGTTAATCTTACCTGCGATCAGCTTGACCTTGCAAACTTTGATAATGAAACTAAATTCCCGGCAAACATCCAAATCAACTGGAGTTCTGATAAAACCTTTACATGCTGCGAGCGATAGGGTTAAGGAAATCGACTAAAAAACGTCGTCTACTAGACTGCCTTTCCCAACCTCGGGTCCAGCTTGTATTTTAGTAGATTCTGCTGTGTTTATTTTTGTCATCCCTATGGTTGACCCCATGTCAAAATTAGCTCCCATTTCTCTTACTTTCTTGGTTTCAGGAGCTAAATTTTTTATGCTAGGTTGGTGCTCCGCTTGAATCTGCTTAACTATTTTAAAATTATTATTGAGACCCTCTGCGCCTTGGGAGGAAGAACCAAGACCACCATCATGACCGGATAAAGTATTTCCCATGACCACCACTCCCCAGTAAATAGTCCGTTTATATATGCCCAATCCTTGGCCAATAACTAGTGACGCAGTCCCTCGCTAAAACTTATATTAAAAGACTATATTTTAATGCCTTGAAATACAAGAGGTTTTTTTACTTTGAATTTATTTGCAGCAATACTGCTATGAGGCACTTAAGGGCATTGCTTTAATTCTATTTAATTTCAATCGTTTAAGAGGTAAATGGTGAGAGTTTGAATGAGAATTCTAGGGGCAAAAATAGATCAAATATCTATAATATCATCATCTTTGTTGGGTCCTGATTGATGGTTCTGGTTAGTGAACGGGTTGTTTTTGCTCGATTTGTTATTCGTTGTTTGCGGTCGATTTTGTTGGAAAAACCTTAGCGTGAAAATTACTACCCCAACCACGAGAGCTATTACGAAAAGTGTGAATGTGAAAAATGAGAGCAAGGCAAGGGTAGCACCGATCCAAAGAATCAAAGAAATCTTATTCAAGAAGGACATTTTTTTTGCGGTTTGTCCACCAATTTGATGAAATATCATGTTTTATGATGTATAAATTAACGGTTTTTATTAAATATTAAGAATGGTGAAAATAAGTCATGAGTGAGGCTCCCTCTAGCATTATACCTTGTCCTGAATGCAAAGTAAAAAACCGAGTCAAAC
>Ga0209043_1000978_pt1 | contig 16736 bp, 16 predicted proteins | sample SaaInlV_100m_DNA_3_FD_184654 | JGI IMG/M metagenome (GOLD analysis project Ga0209043, IMG submission 184654) | Marine microbial communities from expanding oxygen minimum zones in the Saanich Inlet - SI037_S4LV_100m_DNA (SPAdes) (version 2) | ecosystem: Environmental > Aquatic > Marine >... | reverse complement strand
ATCTAGCTTGGTCAACTGGTTGATGAGTAAATGAGTGTTTTTCATCAGAAATGTTTATTTCATTTGTGGGGGGGTTCTTGACGCGAGAGTTTGGGAATAAGTTTGATGACGAAACAATCACGCAGGAAAATCTAGATGTCCTGATGATAACTACAGCAGGTAGGTGTTACAGGGTGCGGCAGACTGAGTGTTGGGTAACCTCGTTTTCCTTTTTTCACGCCATCGCTTTCCCGGGGATTTTTGGCATGCCGTAGGGTAGTTCGCTTGGAGTCGGCGCGAATTCCTCGACAGCCGCCCAAAGGCGGGAGAAGTCCTTGTTCACGTCGCCGGAGAGGCAGTCGGTGATGTCCCCGGCGAGATCCGGGTATTTCCCGATCAGCTCGCGGAAGGTGAAGTTGGGATGGTAGAAGACGTACACCAGCTTGCGCATGTTCTCGATGCCCTCGCGCAACGTGGCGGCGTAGTCCTCGAACTGCGCCGGGGAAAAATCATTGGCCTCGATTGCCGCGTGCACCGCGTCGGCAGCCATCACGCCACTCTTGAGCGCGAGCATGAGGCCGGACGAGAAAACGGGATCGAGAAAGCAGAAGGCATCGCCGAGCAACAGCAATCCCTCGCAGCCACAATGCCTCGAGTGATATGAAAACTCGTTGGTGATGTAGTAGTCGCCGGTGGACTTGCCCGGCGCGAGGTATTCCTCGATCCATTTGTTCTGTGTGACTTCGCGGTGAAAAATATCCTTGGGTGCCTTGACGCCGTCGCGCGTGAGGTATTTGCCCTCGCCTACCACTCCAACGCTGACTCGGTCGTCGTGCAGCGGAATGTGCCAAAACCAGCCTTTCTCTGGCAGGAACGCCACGGTGGTCGTTCCCTCGTCGATCCCCTCGTCTCGCTTGGCGCCCTTGTAGTAGGTCCACACGGCGACCTTGTTGAGTTCGGGATCTGGCACGCGCCAGCGGTTGCGCGACGCGGCGAACGACTCCTTGCCGGAGCAATCGAGCGTGATCGGCGCACGATATTCGGCCTCGGTGCCGTCCGGCTGGCGCACGCGCACGCCGGTCACCCGATCGCCGTCTCGCAGCAGATCGAGCACCTTGGTTTCCTCAACGACGTTGGCGCCCTTTTCGCGCGCGTGGTCGAGGAGCATCTGGTCAAACTCGGAGCGCAACACCTGCCATGTCTGCGCCACGTCGTCGTCGTAGCGGGTGTTGAAGTAAAACGGCTCCGACGCCTTGCCGGAAGTGGAGACGAACTGGACGCTGTATTTCTTGATGAACGCCGAGGCGCGCATCCGCTCGATCAAGCCAAGCCGCTTGAGCGGCTCGTGAGTGAATGGCAGCAGCGACTCGCCAATGTGGTAGCGCGGGAATTTTTCGCGCTCGATGAGCAGCACGTTGTACCCGTACTCGGCCAGCAGCGCGGCGGCGCTCGAGCCGGACGGCCCAGCCCCGATTAGGAGGACGTCGTACTGTCCGTTGTCGCTCATGCCGGTGGCAGGATTTCCACGATCTCGGCGAGGCACCGCTTGCCGGTGGCGTCGTAAAGGGTATTGCGCCGGCCGAACAACACGGGCCGATCCCCGAGCTCGAACAGTCCGCCGATGTAGTCGTCGCACTCGACCCGCAAGAAACTGGAGGGGCGGCTTAAATGGCCGATGCTGTAATCGTGCAGCAGTTGGCCAAGCGGCGCGGCGGCCTCGGTGATGGCGTCCCTCGCCGGCCCGGGGAATTGGCCAAGGTGAATCTTGATAGCACCGTACTCGACCGGCCGCTGGCTACGCTTGGCCAGGAGCAGCACCTCACGATAGTAGGCGTCGCCGCCGTTGTGCCGGTGCAGCACCTTGATGTCGATGTCGTCGCCGTGGAACTGGCCAAGCGTAGAGGTCATGTCGCGCTCGTGTACCAACAGCGAGCGGTACGGCTCCGGCAGCGCGGCGCCGTCGACCGGTTCGATGCCCGGCAGCGGGCGCTTGGCCAAGCGGTAAAACTCATCGAGTGGATGGGTCAACACGGTGCCGGCCTCGGCGACGCTGGTTTCAGTGTGGCTCAAGGTGTTATGCGTAGCGCGCGTTTCGGTGTTCGTCCAAAAAGAACTCGTGCAACAGGCGGTCGACCTGCAGCAGACCTTCGCGGTTCAGCAGCCACTCGTCGCCGTCGAGGGTTGCGAAGCCCCAGTCCTGCAGAGTTCGCAGCGGCTTGGCGAAACGCTCGATCGGGTTCACGCCGAACTTGTCGGCGAAGTAGGAAAACTTCAGGTGGCCGAGTTTCATTTGCAAAACGAACTCGCGGATCAGCCGCTCGTCGTCGGTTGGGGTCAGCGCCCGATGCACCGGCAACTCGCCGTTTTGCAGGCTCTCGACGTACGGCGCGAAGTCGTGCTGGTTTTGGTAGTGCGTCCCGCCGATGTGGCCGAACGACGCGACGCCCAGTGAGAGTAGGTCGGCACCAGCCCAAAGCTTGTCGCGATAAAGAAAGCTCGTCTTCGACTTGTCCTTCACCGCGGTGTAGGCGCTGCCGACGATGTAGCCGTCCTGCTCCAATTCGTCGAACGCCTCGCTCACCCAGCGGCGCTTGGTTTCCCAGTCGGCGACCGGTGCGGTGAGTTTGCCGTCGGCTTTCATCTGCTTGTAAATGCCGGTGTTGTACGGCACCTCCATCTGGTAAATCGTGACGCTGTCCGGCGCCATTTCGCGCGTACGCTTGATGCAGTCCTTCCAGTTTGCCTCGGTCTCATCGACCATGCCGGCGATGAGGTCGATGTTGATCTGCGGGAAACCCAGCCCCTGCGCGAACTCATACGATCGCACGATCTCCGCGCCTCGGTGGGCGCGGCCGTTCACCTCTAGGATGTGGTCGTCGAAATTCTCCACGCCGAGGCTCAGCCGCGTGACGCCGATCTCGCGCAGCACCTCGAGTTTCTTCTCTCGCAGCGTCCCCGGCTCGCACTCGAAGGTGATCTCATCGACCTCGTCCCACGGCAGCAATTCCTTCATGCCGTCGGTCAAGTGTCGCAGTTGATCCTCGGAAAGATACGATGGTGTGCCGCCGCCGAAATACACGAAGCTGGGCTTGCGGCCACCGATGAATGCCTCTTTCGTGTAGAGCCGCATTTCGTCGAGCACGGCGTCGATGTAGTTGCGGATTTCCTGTGAGTTCTTATCCGTGTACACGCGGAAATAGCAGAAGTGGCAGCGTTTGCGGCAGAACGGGATATGCACGTAGATGCCAAGTGGCGTGTCCGGCTTGGGCGCTTGGCCAAGCGCGGCGTGGTAGTTCGGTAGCTCCTCCGGTTTCCAGAATGAGAACGGAGGGTAGTTCGAGACAAAGTAGTTACCGACCGCGGTTTGCTTTTCCAGCGGCGGCGCTGTCTTGGGTGTTTCGGTGGTTGCGGTGTCGCTCATGGTTTGCTCCCTATTTTTCACTTGGCCGGGCCGAATGCATGGACGCGGCCGTCCTCTGCGCCGATGATGATCGTTCCGTTGGCCAAGGCCGGCGCGGCGATGATCGGTTCTCCAACATCGTACGACCAAAGTTTTTTCCCATCCGCCAGCGAGACGATGTACAGGCTGCCGTCGTCCGATCCGACGACCACCTTCCCGTCGGCGACCACCGGCGAACTGTCGACGCTGCCCCGAGTCCGGAACGCCCACAGCCGTTTGCCGCTCTTGCGGTCAAGGCAATGCAGCCTCTTGTCACGGCAGCCGACCACCACGCGATCCGCCGTCACTGCCGGCGACGAAACGTAGGCGAAGGAGCGGTCCTTGTATTTCCAGGCGATCTTGCCGGCGTTGATGTCGATGCAGAGAAACTCATTCTCGTAATGGCCAATGTACGCCATGTCATCGACCACCGCCGCCGAGCCGATGATGTACGCCTCGGCGTCGATCTGTTTTTCCTTTTTGCCCTTAGCCAACTGGATGACGTGCAGCACAGCATCGCACCCGCCGAACGCCGTCCGGCCGGAGGACACCGCCGGCGAGCCGTTGATGTAGTTGGACGTCTCGTAATGCCAGTTGCTCTTGCCGGAATCGAGGTCGAGCGAGTAGAGCCGAAAGTCGTAGCTGCCGACGATCAGCGCCGGCTTGGTTCCGTCGCCGCTTGGCTGGAACAGGTTCGGCGCACCGAGCACGCGGTCCTCGGTCTCGAACTTCCAAAGCAGTTTCCCGTCCTTGGCTGTGAGCGCGTACACGAACCCGTCCGACGAGCCGAAGTAAACGCGGCCGTTGTGCACCAGCGGCGAAGACTCGACGATGTCGTCCGTCTTAAACGCCCACAGTTTTTTGCCAGTCTTAAAATCCAGCGCGTACAGATGGCCGTCGTCGCAGCCCACGTACACCTTGCTGTCCGCGATGGCCGCCGTGCTGTGGATGCCCTCTTTGGCCTTGAACGTCCAAAGCAGCTTGAGCGAGGTCCCGAGCTTGCTCTTCGAGACGCCGGTGAGAGAGGCCGTGCCTCGGTACATTGGCCAGGCATCCGCCGGTGCAGCATCCACCCCGGCCGCCTGGCTAAGCCCTTGGCCAAGCGCCGCCACCAAAGCCAAAGAAGCTATTGAGAAATAATTCATGATAATAATTGAGGAAAATCCTAAACCCGCTTAAGAAAAAGCCTGCCGAAAGTACGAAAACAAGGCAACAAAAAATACCACGCACACGTACTATTTTATAGTGCCGCATTTTGTGAGATGGCGTTTTTTAAGCGAAACGCACTATGTTCAGCCTGTTTTCATTGAAACGAAAAATGTCTGTCGCAGAGATTTTTAGTATTAACTCCCGTTTTTCGGCCAATTTTCTGGGCGAAGAGTCAGATGTTGACCTGCTCGGCGTAGTCGTCTGGGGAGAGCAGGTCGTCCAACTCTTGGGGGTTGGCCAGGCGGATCTTGAAGAACCAGCCGTCGCCGTAGGGATCGTCGTTGACGGTGCCCGGCTCGGTGTCGAGGGCGTCGTTGGTGTCGATAATCTTGCCGCTCAGCGGCGCGTAGATGTCGCTGGCGGTCTTGACCGACTCGACTACGGCGCAGGGATCCCCCGCGGTCAGTTCGCAGCCGAGGTCGGGCAACTCGATAAACACCAGTTCGGTCAGTTCTTCCTGGGCGTGGTCGGAGATTCCGATTGTGGCGGTGTCGCCTTCCACGCTCACCCACTCGTGGGAGGTGGCGTACTTCAGGTCGGTCGGTATGTCTGCCATCGCTGCGTTTTTCTACCGAATTCGAGGCTCGGTGGTCAACTCGATTTTTGAAAAACCGGCCGCTTGACCACTTGCGCGGGGAAGCGGCGATTGCGAATCTCAATCTCGATGCCGGTGCCGGACTTGGCGTGGTCGCTCTCGACGTAGCCCAGGCCGATGCCGCAGCCCAGCGAAGGGCTTTGTGTTCCGCTGGTCACTTCGCCGATTTCGCGGCCGTTTCCGTCGGCGGAAAAAATCTTGTATGGCTGACGAGGTGGCGCGCTTTTGCCGGTCATTTTGAATGCAATGCAGCGGCGGGAGACACCGTCCTGTTTTTGCGCCGCTAGCATTTCCTGGCCGTTGAAGCTTGGCTTGTCTAGGGCGACGGCCCAGCCAAGCGCGGCCTCGATTGGCGTGGTGTCGGACGTCAGCTCGTGGCCGTAGAGGGAGTAGCCGGCCTCGGTGCGGAGAGTGTCGCGCGCGCCCAGGCCGGCCGGCAGTAGGTCAAGCGCTTGGCCAAGCGACATGAGTTGCTCCCACAACGCTGGCGCATGCCCGTTGGGTACGACCAGTTCGAAGCCATCCTCGCCGGTGTAGCCGGTGCGTGACACCCAGACTGTTGCGCTGCCGAACTCGAGTTTGGTGATTTGGTTTTTCAGCAATTCGGCGGCAGCGGGAAAAACGCCGGCGATGATCCCGGCCGCGTTTGGCCCCTGCAGCGCCATTGCCGCGAGGTTTCCGGAGAGGTTGGTCATCTCGAGCTGCAGAGACTTGTGCCGGGAGTTGCGCTGGGCCTTGATCCACATCCAGTCGATCTCGAGCCGCGAGGCGTTGACGACAAGCAAATAGCGAGTGTCGCCGAGCCGGTAGGCGTACAGGTCGTCGATCACGCCGCCGTTGTCCTGACAGAGCAGCGTGTATTGGCCCTGACCGGACTCGAGCTTGGCGAGGTTGTTGGTTAAGAGTTGGTTCAGGAACTTGAGTGAGTCCGGGCCGTCGAATAGGAATTCGCCCATGTGCGAGATGTCGAACAGGCCGGCGGCTTGGCGGACGGCGAGGTGTTCCTGCGAGATGCCGGAGTAGAGCACCGGCATCTCCCAGCCGCCAAACTCGACCATCCGCGCGCCAAGCGCGGTGTGGATCTCAAAAAGGGGTGTTCGCTTCAACTGTGTTTCCTCCATGCCCGGTAGCCGCGTAGTGTAGTCGCTTGGCTAAGCGCACAAAAGCTTTCGGCTCGATTTTGGATAATTTTCGCTGGAAGAACGGATTACATTTCCGAGATAAAGTGACACCATCCGCCTTGTTTTGTGTAACTCGGCCAAGCGCGAAGGCGTATGTATGTTGTTTGATCGACAGATTTTGAAACAAAGAAAACTATGAAAAAATTCCCGTTTCTTACCAAGGCAGCTAGCGGAGCGCTTACGGCGGCCATGATCTTGACCGTTGGTTGCGGCCAGGCCCCCGAAACCGGGGCACCCTCCGGGAGCTCAGCCAGCGCCGAGGCGCTTCAAAAGGAGATCGCTTCGTTGAAGAAGAAACTGGCGGATGCACGGTCGCGCATCGACAGTTTGAGAGCCCAGCTTAATGGCGCCAGTGCATCGGTTGTGGACGGAGGGCTGTCTGCGGAGGAAATTATCGACGAGTTGATGAACGTAAAATTGACCTCCAAGAATCGCCGGGCGGCCGAGCGCCGTGTGCAGTTCCTGTTCGAGAGCCTGATTCAGCAGGGAGATGCCGCCGTGCCGCACGTTCGCGCCTTCCTGAACAAGATGGAGGATGTCGAGTTCACGGTGCAGCGTTCGGATGAGGAAGAAGAGGGTCGCGGTCGTGGCCGTGGCCGCGGCAATGACTGGGCAGAGCGGCTTCGCGGCCGCGCCCGTGGCTCGTCTCTTGATTTTGAAAAGCCGCCCTCGTTACGCATCGGGCTGATGGATGTCCTGAAGGAGGTCGACGGCAGCAGTGCCGAGGCGGCATTGGGCGAAGTGCTCTCGAAAACTGCGCGTGGCTTTGAGGTGGCTTATGTCGCCAAGACTATCCGCAGCATGATTGGCCCGGATGCCTTTCGCGACGAGGCGGTGGCGGCCGCCCATGAGCTGCTGAGCGACCCAATCGAGGTGCCCAATCCGAACAATTTTGACCGGAATTCGCAACGCTATCTCTTCAGCGTGCTGGAGATGTACAATGACCAGACGTTCATACAGTCGGCACAAGGGCTGTTGGTACGCGAGGATGGGAAGATTGATGGCACCGTGCTGGACTATCTCGATGATGTGGGAAAGGAGCAGGCGATGGACGCGATCTATCAGGCTTTCAACGGTGGTCAGGTGACCGACCGCGGCGACTTGTCCAGCTTGGCCCGTGCCGGCCTCAAGTACACCGGCAGCAATCCGCAGGCGAACCAGATGTTCAAGGACATCATGTCCAGCGACGAGTACGACATGCGAGTCAAGTGGTCTGCGCTGCGCGAGATGGATGACGCAGAAGATGACACCACATTGCAGGTACGCCTTAATCTGATGCAGGGGCTGCAGGCTTCCGGCGACGATGCCACCGACAAGGTCGTGGAAATGTATACCCGTCAAATGGAGGCAAAAATAAGCGGAGAGGAATTTGATATGCGTAAGGAAATGCAGAGTTTGGGAACTGACTTTTGGCGTAATACGTTTGGCAGGGGAGAAAGCGGGGACCGCGGTAGTCGTGGCAACAATCGGGGAGAAGATCGACGGAATCAGCCGACTATAGTTCCTGCTCCCTAATAGTCATTTTTCAGGTTCAGCTTTCAAAACGCCAGAAATCATTCGGCGTTTTTTGTTCATGGAACAGTTGCATTGACCACGAAAAATGTCACTGTTCAGCGAGTTTTGTGTAACTGTCCACACCTACTGAATGTATTGTTTGAAGAGAGGCACTGTTGCTCTAAAGTAGGAATTCAATGAAATCGGCAAAATTGCTCCCAAGGGTAGAAATCGTGATGATTTCGGTTTCGGCTGTTTTGTTTACCGGCTGTGGGAAAGCGCCATCGACAGATGGCCCTGCCGCAAACACCATCCAGGCAGAGGTGCTCAGGAAAGAGGTGGCCTCGCTGAAGATAAAGTTGGAGAACGCCCAGTTGAGACTCGACAGTCTCCGCGATCAGATCAACGACGGCGGTGCACCGCTCACCAATGGACTTATGTCTGTGCCGGAGATTCTCGACGAACTGATAGAGATTAAGTTGGTTTCCAAGAATCGGAGCAGTGTTCAACGCCGCTTGAGCTACCTGTTCGAAAGTCTAGCGCTCCAAGGCAATGCTGCCGTGCCGCTCATTCGCGAGTTCCTCAACAAGATGGAGGATGTAGATTTCGCGGTGCAACGCGAAGGCGAGAGCGACGAGGAAAGCAAACGACGTTACAGCCGTTTCCGGGCCACGCTCAATTTTTCACAGCCGCCGACGCTGCGGATCGGCCTCATCGACATGCTGGCGGAGATCGGCAGCGACGATGCGGAAGCCACTGTTGCAGAGCTGTTCGCTACCACCGGTCGGGGGTTCGAGATCGCCTACGCCGCGAAGACCATCCAGGGTTGGCTCGGCAAGGACGCCTACCGCACCGAGGCGCTGGCCGCCGCGCACGAGTTGTTGCTCGACCCGGTCGAGGCCGTTGGCGGAAACCACTTCGATCGCTTATCTAGGAACTACCTATTCATGGTGCTGGACATGTACGACGACCAAACATTCATCCAGTCCGCCCAGAGCATGTTCATCAACGAAGACGGGCGGATCGATCGCACCATTCTGGATTACTATGAGGATGTCGGCAAAGTGCGCGCGCTGCCCGCCATGGTGCAGGCGTTTCGCAGCGGCCGGGTTCACGAGGATGACATGGACAATCTTGCCGAGGCCGCCTCGAGATACGCCGGCATCAACCCGCAGGCCGACGAGTTGTTCCGCGACATCATGACCGGCGACCAGTACAACATGGAAACCAAGCTGGACGCCATCCGGAGCTTCACCCAAAGCGACGGCGACGCCAGCACACCCGGCGTTCCTCCACATGTGCTGCAGGCGCGGCTGAACCTGGTCAACACTCTTCAGTATGATGAATCCGATCTGATGGGCAAGGGCATGCAACTGCTGGCGCTTCAACTGGAGGCCCAAATCTCCGGCGAGAGGCAGGACGAACGAAAAATGAGGGAGACCGCCTCGCGGCTTTACAGAGATATGCAGAAGCGCGAGAGCGAGGAACGCAAATCCGGCCAAAGGACGCCCAGCGCGCAGCCGACCATCATTCCCGCGCCCTGAGCTGCGCGAATCCCCTTGCAATCCCATTTCAAACGCCGGAAACCTTCCGGCGTTTTTTTGCGCTTGGCCAAGTCCGGCGCACCGCCCCCCCAGCATGACCCAAGCCGGCATCACCCGTGAGCAGTGGAAACTGATGGGAGTCCTGTCGCTGTTCTGGGCGACGCTGTTTGGCGCGCTGGGCATATTCTTCCCGTTCTACTCGCTTTATCTCAAGGAGAACCTTGGCTTGAGCGGCCAGCAGGTCGGCCTGGCCATGGGGGTGTTTCACCTGGTCGGCCTCGTTGGCCAACCGGCGTGGGGCTATCTCGCCGACCGCACCGGTGCCCGCAAAACCGTGTTGGTCGTCATCACGCTTGGCATGGCGCTTGGCTTCATCGCGTATTGGTACGTCAAGAGTTACGCCGCGCTGCTGCTGGTCTCGATGCTCTTTGCCGCGTTTTACACCAGCCTCATTCCGCAGGGGCTGGCGCTGAGCCTTGGCCTGTTGTACCGCTCCAGCAACTCGCACTTCGAGTGGGTGCGCTCGATCGGCTCGGTCGGCTTCCTCATCACCTGTTTCGGGTTCCCGATGTTTCTCGACGCAGCTGCAGCCAAGCCGGGAGAAACAGACCTTGGCCTGCAGTTCCCCGTCGCCGCCGGGATCATCCTGCTGACGACCGCCGTCGTGTTTCTCATCCCGAACCAAAAAGCCATCCGCGAGAAGGCCCAACCCGGCGCGTGGCGCGTGCTGGTCGCCGACCGGAAGTTCCGCCGTTTTCTCCTCTACGTGTTCCTTGCCAACTTCATGCTCGACGGGCCGATGTTTCTCTTCCCGATCTTCGTCAAGTCAGTCTCGCCGGAACAAACGCTTGGCACGCTCAAGTGGCTCTGGCTCATCATGCTGATTCCTGAGATCATCATCATCGCGCTCTCAGGGAATATTCGCCGCCGGATCGGCGTGCGGCTGCTGATGTTCGCTGGCCTGGCCGCCGGCGGCCTGAAGTGGCTGGCGTGCGGATTTTTCGGCGACGTGCCAGTTGTGCTGCACGCCTCAATGCTGCTGCACAGCGTGTATGTGGCCGGGGCGCTGGTAGCTATGCCGCTGTGCGTCAATTATCTCGTCCCGGTGCAACTCCGCTCAACCGGCCAAGGCTTGGCCACGATGATCAGTGCGAGCCTCGGCGGGGGCATCTGCTCGAACTTGGCCGCCGGCTGGCTGATCGATCACGTCGGCCCCGCCGCCCCGCAGATTTACGGAGGCATCGGCGCGATGTTCCTGCTTCTCGTCGCCCCCTTCCTCGTCCCCAAGGTCACCCCGAGGCAGGCCGATTGATCACAACGCCTCGAGCAGGCGGTACAGCTCGGCAGGCGTGTTGTAAAAATGCGGTGAGAGGCGGATGAGTTTCGAGCCGTCGCGCATCACTCGCAGCGAGACTGTCACGCCTGCCTGGCCAAGCCGGGCCTGCAGTGCGGCCATGTCTTCGTCCGGCTTGCTGAAGGCCACTATCCCGCTGGCGTTGGCCTCCGGCACATCGGGGTGCAGCACATCGTAGCCTTTGGCCAGCAGTTCAGGTAGGAGGAGCCGCCGCTTGGCCAGGAGGTCGGCGGCTATCTTGTCCAAGTCGAGCGCATCGAGCAGTTGAAGCGAGGCTTGGTGCCCGACGATGCCGAGCAGGTTTGCGGTACCGGCCTCGTAACGCCGTGCGTCCGGTTTGTAGTCGAGCGTTTCCTGCGCGATGAAATCCGGGCAACTCAAATTATGCCAGCCCTGCACCACCGGCTTGAGCCGATCCTGCATTTCACGCTTCACGTAAAGGATGCCGGCCGAGCACGGGCCGAGCATCCACTTGTGCGCGTCGGCGGCGAGGAAATCCACGTGCTCCACCGGCGTTGGGAACGCGCCCACCGTCTGGATGCCATCGACACAAAACAGGATGCCGCGCGAGCGCAACTCGCGGCCGATCGCGCCGATGTCGATCCGGTAGCCGGACACGTAATGGCACGAAGCCAGCGCCGCCATGCGGGTGCGCGGGTCGATCAGCGCAAACACGTCCTCCGGCTCGATCCGGCCGGGTGCGCCAGGCTCGAGCCGCTTCAACTCGACGCCCTTTTCGGCCAGGGCCATCCACGGGTAAACGTTTGAGGGGTAGTCGTTGCCGTGCACGATGATGTTGTCGCCCGGCTGCCAGTCGATGCCCTGCGCGATGAAGCTCAGGCCAAGCGATGTCGGCCCGACCAGTGCGATCTCGCGCAACTCCGCGCCGAGCAGATTGGCGGCGAGTTGGCGGGTGTCGCGCAACAGGTTTGCCGGCACAAAATCCTCCTGGTCGCCACCGGTGCAGGCGGCGGCGTAATCGTTCACGGCATCGCGCGCGCAGGCTGGCAACGGGCAGACAGCGGCGTGGGCGAGGTAGGCGGTTTCCCGGGCGACCGGGAATTCGCTCAGTCGCAGCGCCTCATCAGCTTGGATTTGTTCTATCGTCATCTCGACTTGGAAAACTAAAAAACTCTACTTGATAAGCAGCGAGCAGTCCTTGCGCGAATCCTGGTCGAGGCAGGTGCGCAGGTAGGAGACGATCTGTCCGTGCATCCAGCGGCAGCGGCCGCACCAGCGCTGCGCGCCGACGATCTGCTTGACGCACTCCTTCAGCCCGCTGAACTGGATGACATTGGGCGTGCGGCGGAGGTTGGCCCGCACTTCATCGCGGAGTCGCTGAAAGAAAAACAGCTCGAAGCCCTGACCTGCCGTTTCCGTGGCGAGTTGGCAAAGATCCGTTCGCTCGACACGCAGGTTCACCCGAGGATCCTCGTCGAACACCACATCGAACCCGAACCCCTGGAGCACCTTGCCGAGCGCGCAGGAGAATTGATCGACCGACACGCTGGAGTACGCCTGTTCCTCGTGGAAGTAGTACACCACGGCCTTGAGCGCCTCTTGAATGGTCTGCGGCTCGATGAGGTTGATGGCGTCCCCCAGCAACTCCTCGGTAATGGCCTCGGCCGAGCAGGGGAGCAACTCCCCGGACGACATCCTAAAAACCAGGTAGTTTGATCGTAGCTGTATCATCCCGGTCGCCGAATTTCTGAACCACCTCCAGAAACTCGGCTGCACTGTCAAAGCGCCAGTACACGCTGGCGAACCGGACGTAAGCGACACCGTCCAGTTGCTTGAGCTTCTCCATCACCTTGCGGCCAATGGCCTTCGAGGGCACTTCACCGTCAAATTCATCATACAACTCATCCACGACCTCGCGGATCATATGCTCGATCGCCTCGGCGCTGACGGGGCGTTTTTGGCAGGCGATGCTGATGCCCGACTCGAGCTTGTCACGCGAGAAGCGCTCGCGCGCGCCATCGTCCTTGATCACCATCAGGTTGCCGCGCTCGATCTCCTCGTAAGTGGTGTAGCGCTGGCTGCATTTGAGACATTCGCGCCGGCGGCGAATCGCCAACCCGTCCTTGGATGACCGAGAATCAATTACCTTGTCATCAACACAACCGCATTTCGGGCAACGCATAATCTCAAGCCAACACAATCGAGTGTAGCCGCCGAATGAGAGTACACAACATATGGTATGTCAATAGCGCAACATCAGTTTTTTTGCACATGTTGTTCACCCGTTTTCATACTGTCGGCTGGACAGCTTGGCTGTCATGAGGAATCTTCGCCGCCCCAAATTGGGATTCTCTTTTTTTGCTTATGAAATATCTGACTCGATTTGCCTTCATCGCGGCCTGGCTTTTTTTGTGCGCGGCCGACCTTCAAGCCGCTGAAACCAAGCCGCACATCGTACTGCTCAGCGGCGAGTCGCTCTACGGCTCGGCGACCACGCTACCCAAGTTTGCCAAGCAGCTGGAACAGCAGCACGGCTATCGCTGCACCACGATTGTTCGCGAGGGGGAACATCGATTCCCGAGCCTCGACGCGCTTGGCCAAGCGGATCTCGTGGTTGTCTTCGCACGCCGAATGCAGCTCCCTGCCGAACAACTTGGACAAGTGAAGCGATACGTCGAGTCCGGCAAACCTGTCATCGGTCTGCGCACCGCCAGCCACGCGATCCAAAATTGGCTCGAGTTCGACAAGCTCGTCCTCGGCGGCAATTACCATGGCCACCACAAGAATAATTTGTCCGGCAACGCCTCCGTCGTGCCGGCGACCAAGGGGCACCCGATCCTCATCGGCGTCGCGGACGAGTTCAAAATGGGAGGTTCGCTTTACAAAAACACCCCGTTGGCCAATGCGGCCAAGCCACTGCTCAGCGGCACAGTCGCGGGCCATCCTGCCGAGCCGGTGGCGTGGACGCACAACTACAGGGGCAACCGCACCTTTTACACATCGCTTGGGCACGCCGATGATTTCGCCAACCCGAACTTTCACAAGCTCGTCACCAACGCCATCGCCTGGTGCCTCGGCGCCGAGGCCAAGCCAAGCGCCGCCGACATCGCGGCCAAATACAGCGTCGAAGCCGGCGAGCCGTTCCGGATTGGCGTTGCGCTGTTCGAGAAAATGTGGAGAGACGACAAGCTCACGCTGCTCGACGTCCGCACCACGCCCGAGTACCAAGCCGGCCACCTCCCCGGCACCCGGTGGATCGACTGGTTCTCGCCCGCTTTCGCCGACGAGGTGGCCAAGCTCGACAAGGACAAATTCTACCTTGTCTATTGCGCCGGGGGCGTTCGCAGTGCACGCGCCTGCAAAAAAATGACCGGGATGGGCTTCAAGTATCTTGTCGATCTCGCCCCCGGTTTCAAGGGATGGAAAGCCGCCGGCAATGCGATCGAGAAACCGTGACACCCCACGAAGAATCCAACCCGCCCGACTTGAGCGACGCGTTCGGTGACGAGGCAGAGCCGTTGCCGCTGTTCAAAACCTGGTACGCAGAGGCCGGGCGAACTGACCCGGTCAACCCCACGGCGTTTGCCCTGGCAACGGCTGACGCCAGCGGCAAGCCCAGCGTGCGCATGCTCCTGCTCAAGGGCGCCGACGAAAACGGCTTCGCGTTTTACACCAACTTGAACAGCCTCAAAGCTGCTGAGCTGAGGGAGAATCCCCGTGCCTCGATGTGCTTCCACTGGGAAAATATGCGCCGGCAAATTCGCATCAGCGGCCCTGTCACGCCGGTCAGCGACGCGGAGGCAGACGCCCACTTCGCCAGCCGCGATCACGGCAGCTGCGTCGGCGCGTGGGCGTCGCTGCAATCGTCTTCGATGGTTTCCCGCGCCGAGCTGCAGCAACGCCTCGCGGAGTTGCAGGCCAAGTATCCGGAGGGCAGCGAAGTGCCCCGTCCGCCGAATTGGTCCGGTTGGCGTCTGGAACCCGGTGAGGTCGAATTCTGGCTCAACGGCGCCGACCGCCTGCATGAGCGGCTGCTTTACAGAAAGACCGGCGACGGCTGGGAAAGATCCATTCTTTATCCCTGATCCTTTGCCAACAGAGCCGTCTGAGATTGTCTCTGATGCCAAGCGATGAACAACTGATGCGGGATGCGTTGCGCCTGGCCAGGCGGGCGCGAGGCGAGACGTCGCCCAACCCTCTCGTGGGGGCCGTCCTGGCCAAGCGCGGGAATATCATCGGGCGCGGTTGGCATCGGCGCGCCGGTTTGCCGCATGCCGAGGTCGAGGTGATCGCAGATGCCAAGCGCAAAGGCAACCCGACCAAAGGCGCCACGCTTTACGTCACGCTTGAGCCGTGCTCGACCAGCGGCCGCACGCCACCATGCACACACTCCATCATCAGAGCCGGCATCTCGCGGATGGTCGTTGCGGCGACTGATCCCAATCCTGAACATGCCGGTCGCGCCTTTCGGTGGCTCAAGCGCAAAGGCATCGCCGTTGAGCATGGTTTGTTGGCGGAACAGGCCGCCGAAATCAATGTTGCGTTTAACCACTGGATCACCGCCGGGCTGCCGTTCGTGACAGTGAAGGCGGCGATGACGCTCGACGGCAAAATCGCTACCGCCAGCGGCGAGTCGAAATGGATCACCGGCCTGGAGGCACGACGCGAGGGAATGAAACTTCGGCATGAAGCCGACGCCATTCTCGTCGGTGTCAACACGATCCTCGCCGACGATCCGGGCCTGACGCTGCGCGATGTCCGCCGCCCCAAGGCCGAGTGGCGTGGGCCGGCCCTGAGGCGCATCGTGCTCGATCCGCGAGCGCGCACGCCGCTTGGCTCGCGGGTGTTGGGTGACGAGTTCGCCGAACAAACGACAGTCGTCGTTTCGCGCGATGCCCCGGCTGGGCGCTTGGCCAAGCTGAAGGAGCGTTGCCGCGTGGTTACCTGTCCCGTGGCCAAGCGGGGTTTCAATCTTAAGTCGCTGCTCCGCAAACTGGGCCGACAGGACTGCACGCATCTGCTCGTCGAGGGCGGTGGCGAAACGAACGCCGCGTTCATCGAGGCCGGCTTGGCCCGTCGCGTGGCATTTTTTTACGCGCCGAAAATTCTCGGCGGTCGCGACGCCCGGACGGCCGTCGCCGGCGAGGGGCTGCCATTGGCCAAGGGGCTGCAGCTCGAAAAAATCCGCTGGAGAAATCTTGGCCCCGACCTGATGCTCACCGCCCGCGTCGCCGACGCGCAGCCCTGAAAATGTTCACCGGACTCGTCGAGGAAACAGGCAGGATCGAAGCCATCGAACACGGCACCAACGCCGTGACGCTGACGGTCTCGGCGGACGTTTGTCTCGGCGGCACGAACACCGGCGACAGCATCGCCGTCAACGGCTGCTGCCTCACCGCTATCAAGGTGACGAAACGCGGCAAGTCGCGCGGCTTTCAATTCGACCTGCTACGCGAGACGTGGGACGTGACCAATCTCAGTTCGCTGCGCCGAGGCTCGGCGGTCAACCTTGAGCGGGCGTTGGCGCTTGGCCAGCGGATGGGGGGCCACTTCGTCACCGGCCACGTCGATGCGGTTGGCAAGATTCGCAAGTGGGAAAAGCAGGGCAACGACTGGCTGCTCGACGTCGATGCGTCGTCGGCGCTGATGATCGGCTTTGTGCCGAAAGGCTCGGTGGCGATCGACGGCATCAGCCTCACGGTGGCCAAGCTGCGCAAGCGAGGCTTTGCCGTGTGGATCATCCCGCACACGCGACAGATGACCAATCTGCGAACGCGCAAAGTCGGCGATACGGTTAACCTCGAAACCGACCTCCTCGGCAAATACGCGCAACGCCATCCGGAGCGGTAGCTGTTCCGCGGTTTAATCGGCCCTGTTTTTTTGGCGGTAGCGGATGTAGTCGCGGGAGACGCCGAGGAGTCGGGCGGCGGCGGAGACGTTGCCTCCGGCCTGGTCGATGGCTCGCCGGATGAACTCGTCG
>Ga0209043_1000974_pt1 | contig 16743 bp, 11 predicted proteins | sample SaaInlV_100m_DNA_3_FD_184654 | JGI IMG/M metagenome (GOLD analysis project Ga0209043, IMG submission 184654) | Marine microbial communities from expanding oxygen minimum zones in the Saanich Inlet - SI037_S4LV_100m_DNA (SPAdes) (version 2) | ecosystem: Environmental > Aquatic > Marine >... | reverse complement strand
ATCATCGGCTTCCTTTCCACCATTGGTGGACAAGCAACCGAGAGTACCATGAATCTCAGCCATATATGGGCTGAACCACTTTCCATCAATCTCACAACCGGTACCATCTATTTTTGTTATTTCACCGGACTGTGCTAATTCTCCGACCCAATCACGGATAACATCAGGATCAATGTTCTGTAGTTTTTCTTTATACAATGGGTTCTTGAATTCCCTGTCTAGACCCCCTCCATGACTCATCAAATTGAACAATTCAGTAGAATTAGTTGGAATTGGTGCCTTGTCAAGGTAGTATTTATTCAACTGTTCACTAGAAAGTTCAGTTGCAAGGGACCTAGTTCCTAGCAAGCGGCGTAGGATTTCTGGGTCAATATCCTTAACCAAGAAAGCGCGAGTTTTCATTGCCATCAAGTCTTCAAATGCTGACATGAATAAGGACATACCCAATCGTGAAGGAACAGTGACCTTATTGTGGACAATACGAGCATCACCAGTTACACAAAGTTGCAAAAATTGATTTAGACTTGTGATGTCAATATCACCAAACATAATTTCATTCTTTGCTTCTCGCATCAATAGGCTGTCATCCATTGTTCTATGCTTCTTTAGCAACGCTTCCGCCTTCTGTTGGAATTGTTGAGGACTTACTTCTTCAGCACCGATTCTACGAGGAATTATCATTGAACGTCCGGCGACTTCTCTAAATCTCTTAGTAAATATTTGAGTATTAACGACATATCTTTCAATAACTTCTACGTGATTATTAGAGCGGAAAGCTTCGTACATTGAACCAGGGTCAACCTCTCTTGATGTTTTTAGAAGTAATCCATTTTCGTCATATGATAATTCTAGAACTGCGATACCATGAGATTCTGCTAATCCGGCCATAAAGTATCCCAGAGCAGTATTGAAACCACGCCCCCTACAAGTGGTAATCATATAGGTCGGTTGACCACCTGAAATTACTTGTTCGACAAGTATTTTATTTGGGTCAGGTACTTGGAATGAATCTATAGAATGCTCTTCTAAGTGACGGGCTATTGCATTTGCAACATCCGAACTTAGCCCATATGCATCTTGAAGTAATACTCTTGGGTCCTGTTCTCGGCGTAGTGCTACTGAACAGTGACCAATTAAATCGAGTAGGGAATTTGATAATTCTCTTGAGCGAGATCTTGCTTCACCCGACCAAGAAGGAACAGTCGGGCGATATCCTGTTACAGATTGAACATTCACTCTAGTGCCTTGAATATTTGTCACTCTGTATGTTGAACCACCGAGTAATATTACATCTCCACCCCTTAAATTGGAAACGAATGAGCCCGATAACTGGCCCAATATTGAACCTTCAGCATTGAACACTAGGAATGAATTATCCATTGCAATTGTTCCAATATTAGTATAATATATCATTCGAGAATATCCTCTCTTTCCATATACGTTATCTTCCCAATCAACCCATACCCTTCGCTCTTCTTCCAACATGTCAAGAACATCAATGAAATCATCATAAGGGAAGTTTCGGTAAGACCAAGCATTTGTAATAATTTCAAATGCTTCATCGATATCAATCTCATTGATGATTACTAATCCAATCATAAATTGAGCAACAACGTCTAAACTATTTTGCGGGAAATCAAGTAGGTCCATATCCCCTGTTTGTATTGCTGCTTGTAGAGCAGCTAATTCAAGTAAATCATCTACGCTTGAAGGTAGGAATCTTGCTCTTGGAATACCACCTACATGGTGTCCGGCACGTCCAATTCTCTGTAGTGCAGTTGAGATGTCACCAGGACTTCCAATTTGCAATACCAAATCCACAGAACCAATATCTATTCCCATTTCAAGAGATGAGGAAGTAACAACGGCACGAAGATGGCCATGTTTCAGTTTCTTTTCCACGTCCAATCTAATTTTCTTATCCATTGAACCGTGATGTCCTGCAACTAATTCACCTAAATGAGGGCGTAATTTTAGAACAATATTTTCAGTCATTTTTCTTGTATTGGCAAAAACTAGTGTAGTTGTGTGGGCCGAAATCAAATCTGCGATGGCTTCAATATTCTTGTCAAGTATTTTCATCACTGAAAGGTCGCTAAACTTTGGATCTGTAATCAGGATGTCCAAATCTAATTCTCTGGCCCCCGAAATCTTTGCAATATTGACCTTTGTTCCAGGTCCATCTTCGTCACCACCGCTGGAGACAAGATATTCAGCAACAGTCTCAAGTGGCTCCATTGTTGCAGAAATACCAATTCTTTGCACAGGAATTGTCAGCAATGTATCAAGATATGACAAAGTTAAGGCGAGATGAACTCCTCTTTTTGATGGAACTAGTGAATGCAATTCATCAATTATCATAAATTCAACAGCATTTACTATTGGTTGGAATCTTGGAGATGTAATTGCTATTGCCAAGGATTCAGGAGTGGTAATCAGTATGTGGGGTGGATTTCTCAGCATTTTTTGGCGCTCATTTTGAGGGGTGTCACCAGTTCTCAATCCAACCTTAATTTCTTGGGCCCTATCTGGTAGATAATTATCAGAGATTTCTTTTAGTGGGCCAATTAAATTTCTTTGGATGTCATTTGCAAGCGCCTTGATTGGAGAAATATATACGCAGTGAACTTTTTTCTCTAATTTCCCATCGAGTGCAGATCTTACTAAGTTATCAATTACTGTCAGGAAAGCAGTCAAGGTTTTTCCAGAACCAGTTGGCGAGCACAGTAAGAGATGTTCCTTATCCATAATAGCAGGAATCGCTAGTTTCTGAGGTCTGGTAAAGTCATCAAATTTGTCCCTAAACCAGTTACGAACAGGCGGACATAATTTCTCCATCAATTCCTCTGTCTCTAGAGGATTCTCAAGATAGTGTATGTCAGCCATTTTTTTTCGCCTACCCGATGAGGCCAATTCGGGTGAGCGGAGTGTATCAATGCTTCGCTTTATGTTAATTACAAATCGGGATACAAATAGGTCAATTTGAAAAAATAAATAGTCAATATATTTCCAACAAAAGTGAGAAATTGACTGATTAATGAACCTTATTCTGATTATGCAACTCCCAGTCCACCTTTTTTCCAACGATTTACTGGCTCCGTTTGTTGTGGTTCAGTAGGATTAATCAAAATAGACTGTATTGCATTTTGTGGAATTATTATTTCGTACAGCGCATCGGTTGGACATGAACCAATACAGGATAAACAGCCAACGCAATTATTTTCAACGACTATAACAGGTCTCTTAGCATGCTTTCTTTGTTTAGGGTTTTCAGCTAGTGGCAATAATGCTTCAAAAGGACAATGAGAAATACACAAATCGCAACCCGTGCAACTTTCCTCAGTGATCGCTACCATTGACTGGCCCATGATTGCAACCACTATTGTCTATTTCAAAAACAATACCCATAATGGCAACAAATAATTATGTCCTAAACCACATATTTCTTTGCTAATGTTAGGTGAGGTTCAAAGGCTGAATACATTAGCGCTTAATTGGTGAAAACCATGTCCGATGCTGAGGAAGGTCGTCTAGAACGCCTAACTGGGATGCTGAAGCGTCGTGGAATCATATTGCCTGCGTTTGAAATACACGGTGGTGCAAAGGGATTGTATGATTTCGGTCCTGTAGGTGGTCGACTGAGAAATAAAGTTAATCAGGCGTGGCTAAATCATTGGATTTCATTAGGAAATATTGTAGAAATTTCTTGCCCGACCGTCACTCCATATGCTGTATTAGAAGCAAGTGGTCACGTTGGAGAGTTTTCTGATTTCTTAACCGATTGTAATTCATGTGAAGAAGCGAGCAGAGCAGATACAATGCTTGAATCACATCATCCAAATCCTGATTCATTGTCCAAATCGGATTTACAACAATTGCTCAACAGCATTAATCCGCAATGCCCTGCATGTGGTGCTAGTGATTGGAGTCCAATAGTTGCTCAAAATTTAATGTTCAACACTACAATTGGAGCCGGAAATTCAGGAAGACCTGGTTTTCTTCGTCCCGAGACTGCTCAAGGAATGTTCACATCATTTCCTGCACTATACAGACATAATCGTGAGAGATTACCATTCGGTGCAGTTCAGGTTGGAAAAGGATACCGTAATGAAATAAGTCCGCGCCAAGGAATGATTAGACTTCGTGAATTCAATATGGCGGAATTAGAATATTTTATCGATCCAGAAATTGAACCTGAACATGATTTTTCCGATTGGTCATCAATTGAGATGAATTTAATTTCGGAAAGTGATGGTCAAGTAACAATGACGATTAACGATGCAATCGGAAAAAATGTAGTACGACACGCTACTGTTGGTTTTTTTATGGCCAAAACTTTTGATTTTCTCACCAACATTGGAATTGATAGTTCAAAATTAAGATTTAGACAGCACGAAAGTGATGAAATGGCTCATTATGCAAGTGATTGTTGGGATGTGGAAATACTTGGCTCGTATGGTTGGGTTGAGTGTGTAGGTATTGCCCATAGAGGTTGTTATGATTTGGAATCGCATGAGAAAGCAACTGGAAAAACATTACGTGCAAGAAGAGAATTTGCTCAACCAAAGATTGTTGAAATTGATGGTTGGACCACAAATGGTGCAACTGCTGGACCTGCATTTAGGGCGCTTGCTGGTGCGGTTAAAAATGCCGTAGAACAATTGCCATCATCATGCCAATTCCCTACACAGATATCGCTGGAAAATGGTGAGTCAGTAACTGTTGACATGGAGCATGTAAAGCGTGTTCAAAGAACTGAATCTATTTCAGGAGAATGGTATATCCCTCATGTTGTAGAACCTGCATTTGGTATTGACAGAATCATTTGGCACCTTCTAGACCACGCATATCATGAATCTGCGAAGGGCGGAGATGAATATGTCACCCTCAAATTAAGTAAAACAGTAGCACCTGTTGATTACTGTGTTTTCCCTTTATTCGAAAAAGACGGAATGGGTCAACTAGCAAAAGAGATTCACAAATCTCTATGCTCTAAATCTGCAATAGTTTCAATCTATGATGCAAGTGGATCTATTGGGAGAAGATATGCAAGAGCTGATGAAATAGGAGTCCCTATTTGTATTACAGTGGACCACCAATCTCTCCAAGATAATACCGTCACATTGAGAGATAGAGATAGTGGTCAACAATCACGAGTTCTTATCTCTGAATTGTGAATGTTGAATAACCATCGCCTTTGACTGTAACTCATGGGTGGCGTCAGTGATTGGACAGAACGTCACCGACCGGTCTCTGAGTTGCAATTAGAGGGCAATGAAGTCCAGAGAAGACAAATCCGTAAGTGGCTGGATGAATGGCAAGCAGGGACTCCTAACAAAAAAGCGCTGCTGCTTGTAGGGCCGCCAGGTGTTGGAAAAACAAGTATAGCAAGGGCTATCGCTGCTGATATGGGTTGGAGTGTAATTGAATTAAATGCTTCCGACGCAAGAAATGCTGCAGCAATACGCAAGGCGGCAACACATGGCTCAACACATCGTTCATTATTTCACAATCCTAATGAAAAAGCACAACGAACACTGATCTTATTAGATGAAGTTGACCATCTTTCTGGTGGATTAAGAGAGGTTAGCCAAGAACGATTACAGAAAGCGATGATGGGTGAAGAAGTCGCCGGTAAAGCAATCACTTTCAGTGGTGATTCAGGCGGTAAGGCTGAACTACTGCGTCTACTTGATTCCACCCAACAACCAGTAATCATGGCCTGTAATGATGAAATGGGTCTTTGGGGCAAGGGCTCATCGTGGCGAAGCACAAAGGATAGGTTTTCAAGACATTTACAAAAAATTAATTTTGTTAGAGCCAGTGATGAAGCACTTAGGAGAATCGCTAGAAGAGTTCTGCGTGCAGAAAATATTGAATTTGAAGATGCAGCAATTGAAGAATTAGTCAAATCAAATCCTGGCGATTTACGAGCATTAGTACGTGATTTACAAGTGGTCTGTGTGAACAAAGAATTAACGCTGACGAAAGATAATGTGAATTTGTTAATTGAAGCAGGACAGAGAGATATTTCGATTGAAGTATTTCCGGGACTTGACAATCTGTATAGAAGTAAAACTGCAGAAGAGGCTTCAACAATCTCTCGTTCTATAGATAAGTCGCCAAATGATTTGATGAATTGGGTTCACTGGAATAATGCTTCCTTATTTACAGATAATAACGGAGTGATTAGAGGTGCACGTTCATTATCACAAGCAAATAAGATGTTCTATGGTAGATTTCTAAATACTGCGCATCGCTCTTCATATTGGTGCTCAAATCTAAGTGCATTATCTGCAAGTGTTGCCAACCCCGAACCTTTGGTTGGGAGAATTTTCGCATCTTATCCAAATTATTTACGACGGGGCGGTTCATACACTAGACCCAACATTGTTGACCGGTTGGCTAGCACATGTGGAATAAACAAATCAACTGTGAGGGAAGAAATGCTCCCAATATTATCTGTATTAATGGATTCAGAAGAAAAAATTGGAGATGCTACTGATTTCACCATTTCCTTGAGTCTTGGATTTACAGCCGAAGAACACGCATCCTTAGCAGGACTTCCGCTTTCTCGTGCGAGTACAAAGAAACTTATCTCGCAATATAATGAGAGTCATAGCCTTCTAATCGCAAAGAGTGAAGAAATACAACCTCTGCCTCAAATTGAAAAAGAGCCAGTGCAACAAGAGGAAGTTAAGGAAGTAATTAAGGAAAAAGATCCGGGTCAAACAAAATTATTTTGAATTCTATTCCTTTTCTTTAGTTGGTATCATTCGTCTCCATAATGCAACTGCAGACCTTTCAGTAAGTACCTTCTCTTCCTTTTTCCAGGTTCTTGGATGTAGTAAAATAACAGCAGTCAGTAATTCTAAACGGCCAAACCACATCAGTATTGATGTGATAACCAAAGCTCCAGAATTCATTCCCGACCAAGTATTAGTAGGGCCAAATTCTCCAAGTGCTGGACCGGTATTTCCCAATGATGATGCAACAATTGAAACAATACTTTCAAATGAATGTTCAGGCATTATTATTGCAAGAATTAATGTCGAAATTCCGAATAGTCCAATCCATACGAAAAGCATTCCGACAATTAAGCCCAATTGCTGTCTTTCAACAACTGCTCCATTCATTCTAATCCTATCAACGCGTCTTGGTTGAGCGATTCTGACCAATTCTCTCATCGCTACTTTGAATGCAAGTGTAACTCTTAACATTTTCAACCCACCGCCAGTGGAACCAGCACTGGCACCGATTATCATTAGCATGAAAATAACTACATGCGTTGCAACGGGCCATGGAATATAATCTGCAGAACCATAACCTGTAGAAGTTGCAATTGAAACGACTTGGAATAAACTGTCTCTAAAGGCTTCAGAAGAGCTATAATCTCCTGACATCAGTAATGCGATGAAAACAACAACCAATGCAATTAGAATGTAAAACACATAATAGCGCAATTCCTCATCACGTAATGCTTTCTTGAATTGGCCGTCCCTAAACATCCAAAGTAGAGTGAAATTGACACCCGCTAGGAACATAAATAATATTATGATCAATTCAACTGCAACAGAATCAAAATGACCAATACTCGCATCATATGTTGAAAAACCGCCCGTTGGTAATGTTGTCAAGGCATGATTTACAGCATCAAAATATGACATTTGACCAATAAACTTCAACATCAAAAATTCAATTATTGTTAGAACTACATATAATCCCCATAAAGCAAGTGCTGTTTGCTTGATTTTTGGTCTGAGACGTGATAGTGAAGTACCAGTTAACTCCGCTCTTGCAAGAGCCATTCCGCCACCCATTACGCGGCTTAAAAGCATCATTCCGAGCATAATAATCCCCATTCCACCAAACCACTGAATCATTGAACGCCAAAGTAATAGGCCACGTGGCTGCGAATTAATACAGTCCATCGGTCCAGGTACACAGTTAGGACTCATGTTGTGAGAAATAACTGTCGCACCAGTAGTGGTAAACCCTGACATTGATTCAAACCAAGAATTGATTCCTCCACGCGCAATATCAACTAATGCTGCACCTTCGGTAAATGGCCCAACGAACATTCCACCAAACCAGAATGGTAAACAACCAATGAATACAGCCAGAGGCCATACAAGAGCAACTGCAGCAAAAGCCTCCTTATCGCGTAATCTTTCACTTGTATTAGTACGAGTCCATAATGTTAGCATTGTTATTCCAAGAATAAGAGAAATAATACTTGGTACCGCAAAAGAGATCAATGCTAACTCGATTGAATCCAAAAAAGCAGTTGCGATACCTGATGCAGCAAGAGGGAGAGATAACGCAATCAACGTCCACCCCAAAATCATGCTCAAAACATCAGTTCGCATTGCAATCACACCTTGAAACGTCTTTCCAATTCCGCAACTCTATCAGGGCTACAGAACACGGTTAATCTATCGCCCTCAATAATTATCTTATTAGGTGAAGGTCTCATATTTTCCCACTTGTTTACGGCAACTTGTCTCTGAACGAAAGCAATTCTCATCCATTCTGGGAAATTGGCTTCAGCGATTTTCATTCCACAGAACTTTGCTGATTCCTTTACCGGCAATGAAATTCCAATTACTTCAGGAATCGTGGACAATAATGCATAAGCTCCTGTAGTCTTAGTATGAATTAATGCTAATAAATTATCCACAGCAACCCTCTTTCTATCTACTGCAAATGAAATACCCATACGTTGAGTAACCTTGACCAAATCAGCATCGTAAAGCATCAAACCAGTTCTTTGAATGCCCATGTCACTTGCCAATAACGCTGCTGCGATACAAGCGTGGTCATCTTCTAAAGCAGCAATCGCAATATCGTGCTCAGAAATACCAATTTCTTTCAGCATTTCTCTGTCTAAATGGTCACCATGAATCACTTCAATATTCGGATTTGCTCCAGTTGCAGTACCAGAAAAATCATTGGCTTTTTGTAAATCTCTTTCAATAATTGTCACAGATGCACCAGTAGAAAGCCACTTGTCGGCCACTCGTTGACCAATTTTATTGGCGCCAATGATTGCTACTTTAGGTGCTGTAGGGAAATTCTTAGTTTGGTGGCCGAAAATTTTCAAAATGTGATTGAAACTTGAAATTCCAGTCGTCGCTACAGCTATTTTATCATTTGGAACTAAAACGAATTCGCCATCGGGAACGATACTTTTCTCACCTTCTCGCTTAACCCCAATAATCAATGGCAAATTTCCATCAATATTATCAGCAGCCTCTTTCAAACTCAAAAATATCACATCCTTTGCCTCATTTGTAACATCTAATTCAACGACGAAAGCATCATGGCCGAATGGTATTACATCTTCAATACCAGGAGTTCTCAGACCTAGATGAAGGCGATCTATTGCTCCATCAAGCGGGTTCACAACATAGTTTACTTTGGCCCATTCAGTCAAATATCCACTATTTTGTTCTTCAACAAATTTACTATCTCTTACACGGCAAATAGATAATAAGTCCTTACCGCCCAATGAATCGCTTGTGTGTTCTGCTAAAGTACATGCAAGCAAATTTATTTCATCAGAATTTGAAACTGCGATAAATACCTCAGCTTCAACAATCCCAGCCTCGATTAATTTCTCACGTGAAACAAAATCACCATGTATTACCAAAGCATCCAAGTTCTGGGCATTTTTTACAGCGCGTGAATTAGAATCAACTAAAACAACATCCAAATCTTCAGCCCTCAATGCTTTGGCCAAATCTGTGCCAACTCTTCCTGCTCCACCTATTATTACTCTCATGATATCACCAAAATGTTTCAGCGTATTTACTCACCTTATAATTTACACCTTCTAATTCAAAATTACCTGTAGAATAACTTCTCTCTCGCTCAATTCCATTTGTCTGACTGATTGGGTGATAGAAATTATTCAATTTCGTAGCCGTCTCATCAGCCTCCTCAATCCAATCAATATAGCCAGTTGGTGTATTCAACAACCATTTGTTATTTACGACATCTACAGCACCATTGACGAAGCAAGAATTACGTTCAATATTATTTTCATCGCACCATTCATCACTCATCGGTAGTTGAATGTAGCCCCAAGCATGTGCCTCCCATATTTCGTAGTTAATATCGGTCAATGCTCCGAAAACAAACCATCCAGGAATCCCCTTTACTCTAAGGAGGCTAAGGAATGCATTCGTTTGCTCATCGCAATCTCCTTGACCATCATTTAGACATGAAGGTCCACTTCTAGCAACTACAGGTGCCAATTTATCATAAGCAATATTTTTGTGAAGATAATCAAATGCTGCTCGGGAAAATGCGTATGCGTTATCCTGTAATCCTTCAGGGATTCCAGCACTAATTGTTTCTACTGTTGATAGAATCACTTCAGCCTGTGCATTTATCGCATATCCGGCTGGTGAGCCTCTATTATACCACAAATCATCACCAAAATCAATATACTTTTGTCCACTATCCCTTTCAGCAAGATCTGAAAAGACTCCACTATTGTCGACATTAATTCCATTTTCATTACCCGCTATTCTTGAATCAACTCTCATACCTTCATGCCATGAATAAGATGTTGAATGAACTCCTACTGAATATGTGAAACTGCTCGACTCCCCTGGTGCTAAATTTACTTTAACCTTGACACAATTGCCGACCGAACAGAAATCATCATTGCTTCCCACACCAGGCCACCAAATTTCGTGCCCATTGGAAGTAACTAACTTTTCAGCAGCGGTTCTAATCGGGAATCCGTTAGTCGGTATAGAGTATTCTTCAGAACCAAATGAAATGCTGATAGCAGTAGTTATCTGAATTGAAGTTGGAGATTCAGGATTTTGCCCATCTGTATATTCAAAACCGTAAGGTGAACCTTGTGTAGAACTGACAGCGGGGGGTATAGCCAAATTTTCGATCATATACCCATTCGCACCTGAATTTGAAACATATACAGTCTTGTCAAGTGTATATGATGCTTCGATAGGATATAGGTGATAAGGTGAAACAGCATCTTGGATGTATTCCTGAATTCCAGCCCATTGAGCGATAACTTGATCTCTTGCCTGTGGAGATAACATGATGAAAGCCACCAATGATAACATAACAAAACTACGGAAACGATTTTTTCTTCGTTTCAAGATATTTTTTGTTCTTCCAGTATGTGTTTGCACAAGCCCTTTCTCGGTTGGCCTTGTAGTCATTTTGTAAGAAGTTGCGAGTGTACCTTGGTTGAATTGTTGTTCAAGTCTAAAATTACCTGAATTGATATTTGCAAGTACGCGCCCACAGGAATAGCAAATAGAATCTCCCGATTCAGTGGTTGCTCTACAATAAGGGCACGAACCCATATCTTTTGGGCTATGCGGGAGTTGTATAACCATTGCTAGCGGAAAGCCCACAAAAGTGCTTATTTGCTATAGTTTACAAATAGTTGAGTGATTTCTTATCAATGGCCCTTGTAAATTGTTACTTACATTGATTTTATATTCAATAAATTATTCTTCCTCTGAGAGTGAATCCGAAGAACGCTTTTCTCTCTCATTAGATGCCCAAATTCTTCGTAATCTTCGTCTGGCAGGTTTTGGAATTGAAGCCCAAACCCAGTCCTCTATCTTTGAATCAACAATCATCATTACCGTTGCGATAAATAGCCATCCAATAGGGTCAAAAATTGAGTAGTAAACTGTGGTTAATAGTGCAATTCTCCAGGCCGTTGACCTAATGACTGCACCCCATCTTCTTCCATTCAGCATCATAAATCCTTGATGTGCGGTAATTATCGCTTCACATCTAGGTGTTAGGATTGCAAGTGCCGCAACAGTTAGCAGTGCCTTTAATGAAAATACACCATCTACAATGAAAATATATCTAAATATCAACACCATTGCAGTCATTCCGCCGATTGCAAGACCGAGAGCCCACCCACTGGTAGGGTGTGAACCACCTTTTCGAACCCTCTCTCTGCGCAATAGCAAATGTACTGCTACAGACAATAACAGGGCCAGTAGTAACAGTGTAATCGGGTGAGGTATTTTCGCTCCATCGCCATTATTTACAAATTCGATATATGGGATAAATAATGAGCTGTCACAGGAAGTTGCGTAAAACATTCCAATAATAATCCCCCAAAATATTTGACTCCATGCAGTAGGTAAATCATAGAATCCAGAATATTTTGTCATCACTCCCCGCCAACCGAGAGTCATACCGATAAGTGCGGAGAATGTGGCAACCTGAAATAACACTAATTCAGATACCATATTGCATCGCAGATGAGTTCACTTCTTCAATTAATGGTTGAATATATTGATATTGTTAGACTTTCAATGTCAATCGCCTAAAGTCGCCTTATGTTATGCGTATGTTCAAACACAACCTATGGTTGGCAAGATAATATGGCACGACTGTTATTGTTTGGAGGCAAAGGCGGGGTCGGTAAAACAACCACTTCATCAGCAACTGCTGTTTGGCTTGCCGATTCTGGATTACGTGTATTGCTTGTGTCAAGTGACCCTGCCCATTCCACTTCTGATTCTCTCGGAGTTGAAATTGGAAGCGAAGTCACTGCAATAGACGGTGTTGAAGGGCTTTGGGGGCTAGAAATGGACCCAGAGTCAAAAATATCCTCACTCTTGCCAAAGGTTGGCTCAGCTATGGAGAAAATGACTTCAGCCGGAAGTCTTGGCGGTTTGGGGATGATGTTAGATCCAAGCGCTAAAGATGAGATTGCAGATATGAAGGGTGAGATAAAAACTTCAGATATGGTATTACCTGGATTAGATGAAGCGATTGCATTTGACGAATTACTACGTCATGTAGAAGACCCAACTTGGGATGTAATCGTCTTTGATACAGCACCTACAGGGCACACTCTGAGGTTTTTGTCGTTGCCAGAATTAATTGAAGCATGGTCGGATAGGCTGATTCGTATGATGAGAATATCAGGGGGAATACGCTCGATGATGTTCGGCAAGAAAGAAAGCGATGCTATGAAAGAGGAACTTGAAAAATTTCAGCGCAGAGTATTGCATGTTAGAAGAGTATTATCAAATGATGAAATAACTTCATTCACATTGGTTACTATACCGGAGCGCATGGGTGTAAATGAGACGATAAGAGCTCAAAAATCGCTGCAAGAATTTGACTTGCCAATCGGTGGATGTTTGGTCAATAGAGTTACTCCTGAACTTGACCACCCCTTCCTTGAGAAGAGAAGAGAGTCTGAGTTGCAGAGAATTGAAGAATTAAAGGAAAGTCTTGGAATCAATATTTCTACCATGGAGTTATTTGATACCGAGGTAGTCGGAATAGAGCGATTAAGAGAGGTAGGTCAATTCCTATATGGGCCTGTTATTGAGATTGATAGTGGCTTAGGACCTCATTCTATAGGTTCGGTATTACATCATGAAGTTCATAGAGGAATGACAAAAGAATTGGTTGAAGATACTGAAAGAATCTATTTACACTATCCTGGAATAAAGCGAGACGAATTATCATTAAGAAGTGAAGATGGAGTTCTATTTGTTGGTCTCAATGGAAGAGAAAAGCCAGTAAAAACATCAGTTCCGGTCAAAGCAAGTCAGGTAAATGCAAAATTGGAAGGCGATATTTTGAGACTGGATATTCCATTGAATGACGTATAGGTAATTATTTTTGATAACTCAATAGGCATGGGTTGAAAAGTGGCGGCTTTCACGCTATGCTATGGCACTCGAAGGCTTATCCAAGGGTATTTTCCGCTCTATTGGATTACTGAAGTCTAAGAGAAAGTTAGACGAAGAGGAATTGCGAGAAATGACTCGCAGTTTACGCAGGTCGCTCCAAGAAGCGGATTTCAACGTTAGGCAAACAAAAGAAATCGTTGAAAAGATGGAATCGCGTATCCGTGAAGAAGAGTTGCGTCCAGGACTTACACTGCAAACACATGCAATGAACATTCTCTATACGGAATTGGTCCGATTATTGGGTTCAAAGCACGAATTTCAGCCACATGGGGCAACTTTACTGCTCGTAGGATTGTACGGTCAAGGTAAGACCACAACAACCGCAAAGTTGGCCGAATGGTATCGTAAGAAGCACGGTTTGAGAGTCGGTGTAATAGAAGCTGACGTTCACCGACCTGGTGCATACGAACAATTATGCCAATTATTGGAAGATTCATCGGTGGTCGTTTATGGTGAACCAAAAACAAAAGATGCTCCGACAATTGTTCGTAATGGGTTGAAAGAATTAGCATCATGTGATCTTGTTATTGTCGATACAGCAGGGCGACATCAATTGGATACTGAATTGGTAGAAGAGTTGGAACAGATTTCTGCTCTTACAAATGCCACTGAACGCTGGCTCGTAATCGATGCACAAGTCGGTCAAGCTGCAGGTCCAGTCGCAGCATCATTCCATACATTGGCTGGTGTCACAGGAATCGTAATTACAAAATTGGATGGTACAGCAAGGGGAGGTGGCGCTCTTTCTGCAGTTGCAGCAACAGGTGCGCCAATCGTTCATATTGGTGTGGGTGAGAAAGTTTCAGACTTAGAAAAATTTGAATCTGATAGATTTATTTCAAGACTCTTAGGAATGGGAGATATTCAGGGTCTTATTGATTTGGCACCTGAAGATATGGATCAGGAAGAGGCGATGAGACTAACTCAGAGAATGATGTCTGGAAGGTTCACACTAAATGATATGTATAAGCAGATGGAAATGATGTCAAAAATTGGAACTATTGACAAATTGATGTCATTCTTACCAGGAAATATGTTGGGAGGAATGGGTGCGATGTCCAAAGGCCAAAAGGCAGAAATGCAAACCAACTTAGACCGATATCGCACAATTATGGATTCAATGACTGCATGGGAAAAGAACGAACCTGCAAAGATCAAGTCAGAAAGAATACGTCGTGTTGCTAGAGGTGCTGGTGTCCGAGAAAAGGATGTTAGAGAGTTAATCGGCCAATGGAATAAGAGTCGTAAGATGATGAAGGGAATGGGTGGAAACCGCAGCCTCAACAAGCAAATGCGTAAGATGATGAAAGAAGGAGATATGGATGGAATGGATCCATCTTCTTTCGGAATGTGATAATATTATTTCACTCAATAGGTCTTAGCAAGCAAAATTCTACGCTTGGTCATTTGACCAGTCATGTGACAAGGGCGAGCATCTTCGTATTCATCGGTTGCATCTCCAAGGAAATTTAGTGAAGTTGCTCTTTCGATTGCTTCTGCATGGGCATCACTACCGTCAAAAGCCATTTCGTAGATTTTCCCATCTTCAATCTCGCCATGCATTATCCAAGTCCCATCAATTTCCTCAAAGGCAGGTAAAGGTTGAATCACGTCTTCCATATGTGCATTTGACCTAAGTCTTAATTCATCAGAAATTTCATTCAATACCGATCTGCAAGAGTTGACAATGTCGTCTAATGGTAGCGGCATTTTACCACCTGTTCTTCTACAAGCAAATGCTGTACCTTGTGCCACATCACGAGGACCGATATCAAGTCGTAGAGGCACACCTTTTATTTCCCAATCATAGTATTTTTGACCGGCTCTAATATCTCTTGAGTCAACTTTCACTCTTAGGCCATTGGCGCGTAATTGTTTTGCAATATCATTTGAAATTGCTACAGTATCAACATCTGAATTTTTCTTTATCATAGGACAAATGACAACTTGGTAAGGAGCGATGGCTGGAGGCATTATCAATCCATTATCATCGCCATGCATACCGACAATCGCACCAAGAAGTCGCTCAGACATTCCGTATGTTGTTTGATGACAATATTGCTGTTGAGCATCTAGATTTTCATATGTAATATCAAACGCCTTTGCCCATTGGTCACGATAATGATGGCAAGAAGCAACTTGTAAAGTTCTTCCATTAGGCATTATTGCATCTATTCCAATTGTATACCACGCGCCAGGGAATGTATCCCATATTGGCCGCTTGGCTTTGATTACAGGGAGGCATAAATCATGCATCAAATTATTTACAATTTCCAAATCTTGTGCAATTTGTCTCGAAGCACACTCCTCATCAGCATGCGCAGTATGGGCTTCAAAGAAATGAATTTCTCGTACTCGGATAAATGAACGGGTTTGCTTTGTCTCATAGCGGAAAGTGTTGACCATTTGGAATACCTTTAGGGGCAAATCCTTGTGTGATCTAATCCAAAGAGGGAACATAGTATACATTGCAGTTTCTGAAGTTGGTCGTAAAAACATCGGTATGTCTAGGTCATTCTCTCCAGCATGCTTTACCCAATATACTTCTTTCTTGAATCCGCCTTCTTCATCTTCTTCACGTAAATCTTCAACATCTACTCCTTCTTCTCTAGCTCGCTTTAATTTAGCAACAAGAGCATTTTCTTTTTCTAATAGGTTTTCAGGAATTAATAATGGGAATCTAACTTCTTCGTGGTCCGTTCTATCCATTTCACTTTGAGTGAGTGAATCGATTAATTTCATGGTCTTCCAACCATAAGGTCTCCAGACATCCATCCCCTTAATAGGGTATCTTTTGTCAACCAATTCGGCAGCCTCAACCATGAATGGATACCATTCATTGAAATTCTCTACCTTGGAGGGAATACCTCGCTTGGCCTTGCCTGGTCCTTGGCTCATAATGTGCTTCGCCGCACTCTCGCACATCAATATAGCGCATGTAATGGCACCTTATTGATTCACTTTGGCATTATTTTTCATCGCCACTAATGCAGCAATACACCAAACTATTTCCAATACT
>Ga0209043_1000970_pt1 | contig 16778 bp, 16 predicted proteins | sample SaaInlV_100m_DNA_3_FD_184654 | JGI IMG/M metagenome (GOLD analysis project Ga0209043, IMG submission 184654) | Marine microbial communities from expanding oxygen minimum zones in the Saanich Inlet - SI037_S4LV_100m_DNA (SPAdes) (version 2) | ecosystem: Environmental > Aquatic > Marine >... | reverse complement strand
CCCACTATCATTCCTGCTGCTGTTGTAATCAAAGCCTCTGAAATACCACTGGCAACCAAACCTGGGTTCCCTGTTCCACTTTGTGAAATGACATTAAAAGCCTTAATCATTCCAAACACAGTACCTAATAATCCCATCATAGGGGTGATATTTGCGATAGCACCTAACGTGCGCAAATTGGAGTTAAGTAAAGAGGCCTCATGCTGACCTGCGCCCTCAATAGCCCGCTCGATTTCATCAACCTTCCCTCCAAACCTCAATAATCCAGTTTTGAGAATACGAGATAACGAAGTGTCATGGGCAGCGCATAACTGTAATCCCAACTGGATATCATCCCAGTTCCAATGAGACCGGAATCTATCAAGAAAAGTAGCATCAATAATATTCTTTCGTCGTAAATTGTAAGCTCGTTCTAGCCCAATTCCAACCACAAGAATAGAGCAGAAAATGATTGGGTACATCATTCCCCCTCCTTTTTCAACAAAAGAAAGAATCCCTAAGCTCGGACTAGGGTTGACTACTTCTGCGGCAAATAAATCAGAAGTAAAACCAACCACTAAAATTACTAGTAAGATTTTAAATTTTACTTTTGAAGTTAAATTCATAACTTATGAAATTTCTTAAGTTTTAATGGCCTGCATTTTCAATGACCTCATCTTGCAACTAATCAGTGTTTATAGCATGGTTAAAATATTCATAGCAAGGCTGAGACAAAAAACATCCACTTCAAAAGACTTTGGTGTATATTGTGAAACACTTAATTTTTCTGATTATTATATAAACTTTCACAATCTATTATAAGTTTTTTACAATGTGCTTTCGTCCACTTATCACCATAATAATTATTACCAGTCTTTCAACAATTTTTTCTTGCTCATTTCTTGAAAACGAAATATTACCCGATTCTCCTAAAGAATTACTTAAAGAGGGAATTAAAGCGCTTAAATTAGACCAAACCCTTCGAGGAAGAGAACTCTTGTTACAACTCATTGAAGATTTTCCGGACAGTAAAGCACGAACTCATGCGCTATTGCTTCTAGCTAGGTCCTATTATTCTTATGAAGAATATGAAGAAGCAAAGGTTAAATTCCAAAAATTTATCCAACTATACCCTAGACATAAAAATATTGATCGCGCTTATTTTTTTAAAGCCATGTCAGACTTTAAAAGGGTTGACCTTGCCAAAAGGGATCAGACTTCTACAAAAGAGGCCCGCAAAGGATTCCAAGATTTAATTGACCAGTTTCCAAAAAGTCAATACGTAGAGCAAGCTAAACAAAAAAAAGATGTGTGTGACTTCCAATTAGCAAAACATGTTCTTGAGGTCGGGAAATTCTACTTCCGCACAGGGGCTTATCTTTCAGCTATTTCCAGATTTAAAAGTCTTATGACTGACCATCCAAAACAAAAATTTTTTGATGAGGCTGCGTTTCTTTTAGCAGAATCGCATTATCATGAACAAAGTTTGAAAAAGGCCTTTTTACTTTATAAAAATTTTTTAAGTGACTATCCTAGAAGTCCGTTCTCACTTGAAGCAAAAAAAAGGCTTATAGCTTTACGTAAAAAAAATTAAAAATGCTACTAAATTTTAAAACTAATTGCAAAAAAACTACTAAAAACATATTCAACACAATGCACATCTTAATCTAGTAAGAAATTAGATACTATATCCTTTTACTAGCAAGTAATATCAGAGCGATTAATCTCTAAAATTAGCAGGTTGTTGATCGATCTTCCAGAACGGTAAAATATATTTCAAGAATACCTTTTAGTTTTAATGAAGAATCAAAAATATTAGATTCGATAGGTGTGCCCCTCAAATGAATCCACCAAATTATAAAACGAGCTAACATAAAATTAAAAAATAATCTAAATCCAACGTTTCACTTTAACTGTTGAATTAACAACTTAAACTAATTCTAAGAAAATATTTTTAAATGTTAATAATTTTTTCTACATGGGTCTTTGCTTACGCTCTTGGTTCTATACCGTTTGGAGTTTTGTTTGCCCGCACTCAAAATATTGATCTACGTGCACGCGGTAGTAAAAATATTGGTGCCACCAACGTCGCTAGATTAATAGGTAAAAAAGCCGGAGCTTTAACCCTTTTAGGAGATACGTTTAAAGGATGGCTGGGAGTAGCTATTGTATCATTGGTCTCAAACGACCCCTTTACGGTTGCTGGGGCAGGCATTATGGTTTTTCTTGGCCACCTCTTTTCATTTTTTTTGAAATTTAAAGGCGGAAGAGGTGTTGCTACAGGACTAGGTGTCCATTTGTATATAATGCCGACACAAACATTGGGAGCTGTAGCAGTATTTTTTTTCACCTTGTTGGTTTCAAAATATATTTCTCTTAGTTCGATTATCGCATCAATAGCTTTACCAATATTTGGTATTTTTTTTGACACACCAATCTTTTATAAATACATGTCTTTGGTGATTGCTATACTAATAGTGAGCAAACACTATGAAAATATTTGCCGCATTGCCACCGGAACAGAACCACATTTTCTCAAAAAATAGAATTTGACAAACCTGTTAAGGAAAATATAATAAGTTACCCTTGGAACTCTTAATTAATTAGACAATTGCGGGAGTAACTCAGTGGTAGAGTGCAACCTTGCCAAGGTTGAAGTCGAGGGTTCGAACCCCTTCTCCCGCTCCACTTTTCCTCTCTTTTTTAAATTCAAATATTAGGCACCGTAGCCAAGTGGTAAGGCAGAGGTCTGCAAAACCTTTATCGGCGGTTCGAGTCCGCCCGGTGCCTCCATTTTCTCCAGTTTATCACTAATTAACTACTAGCTAACGCTGACTTAAAATATCTATATATGAATTCTCTATTTGCCGAATTTGCGAAATTTATGTGGGGGCCATGGATGTTGATTCTCCTATTAGGAACTGGCCTGTGGCTATCCATCTGTTTACGCGGAATTCAAATCAGAAGTCTGGCTTACGCATTCCAATTAACTTTTTCTAAAGAACGTGACGGAGATGGAGATATCTCTCACTTTGGATCATTAATGACTTCATTAGCAGCTACTGTAGGAACTGGGAATATCGCTGGTGTCAGCACAGCGGTTGCCTTGGGGGGACCAGGAGCCATTTTTTGGATGTGGGTTACTGGATTAGTAGGAATGGCCACCAAGTATGCTGAAGGTTTTTTAGCTATCAAGTATAGAGACGTAAATAAGCATGGTGAAATTTCTGGTGGGCCTATGTATTACCTTGAGTTCGGTTTAAAGCAAAAATGGCTTGGTATCTTGTTTGCCATATTTGGTGCTTTAGCTGCATTTGGCATTGGTAATATGATTCAATCTAACACAATAGCTAGTTCCTTATCCAAAACACTAGGAACCAATGACTTTTTGGTTGGCGTCATATTAGCCTTTCTGACAGCAATGGTGGTACTAGGAGGAATAAAAAGAATTGCCCGCATCACTAGTTATTTTGTACCACTAATGGTTTTAATATATTTTATTGGAGCCACCTTTGTAATACTTAATAACTTATCTCACCTAAGCTCTGGAATAGCATTGATCTTGGAACATGCTTTTACTGGGACAGCAGCAACTGGGGGTTTTGCTGGAGCCACCCTCGCGCAAACCATTCGCTTCGGTGTAGCACGTGGACTCTTTTCTAATGAATCAGGAATGGGAAGTGCCCCTATTGTTGCGGCTGCTGCAAGAACCAACCATCCAGAAAAACAAGCCCTCGTTTCAATGACAGGAACTTTTTTAGATACGTTGATTATTTGTTCCCTTACCGCATTGGCTTTAAGCTCCTCAGGCGTTTGGGTCTCAGGAGAAACAGGGGTCGCTCTAACAATTCAGGCTTTTTCAACTAACTTGCCCGGACAATGGGGAAACATCATTGTCAGTTTAAGCGCCGTCACTTTTGGTTTTTCTACCATACTGGCGTGGGAGTATTATGGTGAAAAGTGTTTTGAATATCTTTTTAAAGAACGATGGGTTCACCTTTATAGATATGCATGGGTATTTTTTGTGTTTTTGGGTGCGCTTTTCGAACTAGAAATCGTATGGAATTTTGCCGACGTAATGAATGCACTGATGGCTATTCCAAACTTGATAGGGCTTCTGTTACTGGGCAGAATAGTATCCCGAGAAACTGGATCCTTTGAAAAAGGTATCAATAAGGGAGCGATCGATAAATTTGACTAACACTCGTCCGCCTTTTAACTTTAATAGCACTGATGATAAAGTAGCACCAATCAAGAAATATTAATCAAATAGAGCTTCAACGAACGACCTTGGATCAAAAGGCTGCAAATCATCAATTTGTTCACCCACACCTATGAATCGCACCGGGAGTTTGAGTTCTCGTACAATACTAAACAAAACCCCACCCTTGGCCGAACCATCTAGCTTAGTTATTACAATTCCGTCAACATCCACTGCCTCATTAAACAACCTTGCCTGAGATAGGCTATTCTGTCCTATCGATGCATCAAGAACCAAAAGAATTTCATGAGGCGCTTCATTGACAACTTTTTTAACAACACGTTTTATTTTCTTTAATTCTTCCATTAGGTTTTTATTAGTTTGCAAACGCCCTGCAGTATCGAGGAAAATTCTATCCATTTTTTTTACCACAGCTGATTGAACGGCGTCATATGCTACAGCCGAAGGGTCTGTCCCCTTTTTTTGATATACGCACGGAATATCTATACGTTGAGCCCAAACCTGAAGTTGCTCAGTTGCCGCCGCGCGAAAGGTGTCTCCAGCTGCAACCATAACCAGCTCTCCTTGTTTTTTGTATCTAGCAGCCAATTTACCTATAGTGGTTGTTTTTCCAGATCCATTAACCCCAATCATCATCACTACGCAAGGACCTTCTAATGGGTATCTTGTCTCGACCTGAACTTCCTCTAAAGCATTAAAAAGAAGTTCTTTCAGAAGTTGTACGATTTCTTCTTTCTTTACAACAGTTGATTTTCGCACTTCCTTTTTCAACTCTTCCATAACCCAAGTCATTGTAGGCACACCTATATCTGAGGCTAATAAGACCTCTTCCAATTCCTCCCATAATTCAGGCCCGAATTTCGTAGAGCCATTCACGACCCTCATAACTCCACTGGCCAAACTACCACGGGTTTTCTTGAGTCCTAATTTTAGGCGGGAAAAAAACCTACTTTTATCAACTTTTGAAACTATATTTTTTTCTTGACCATCCATAGTTCAATATCCTAAATGCTTTAAAACGAAAATAGAAATAAATTTAATGTAAAACCTTTTAAAATAGCCAGAAATGCTTGCAATCTCAAAAAGTGAAGTAAAGTTAAAATGTTTTCCCCCGCTAATTTGTAGCTTAACGTATCAAATTTAATAATACTATCCATAGCAAACTGTTCTAGAGACAAATAAACTAAATCTTTAGTATTCATAGCATTAAAACAAGTTTATTAAGTTTTATTTGATTTTAACCGTTATGAGACATAGACTCTAATAGCCCATTTGGAGGTTACTTTTTGCCGCCTCTCTATCAGCACAAAATTTGTGCCAGGCCTATTAAGAGGGATAATCCTATTCAATATTCAGGGATATCTTGAGGTACTTCAGAGTTTCTATAATAGCGTTGATAAACCGTAACTCAAAAAACATTAACTCATAACTAAGCGAGGTTTTGATGAAGGTTGCAATATGTAATTCTGTTGGTATTGACTCTGACGGATATGCAATGATCCACTCCCCAAGTCGTTGGACTAACAGCACAAAAGATTTAAATATTTTTACCTACTACCCATGGGAACTGGCATATTGCTCCTCTATTCTTAAACGTGATACCGACCACGAAGTGAAATTTTATGATGGGTGCTTAGACAAACTAGATCATCATGCCTTTATTGAAAAAGTTTCTGATTTTAGTCCAGATTATTTGGTTATGGACTGCGCAACTCGAACCATCAATGCTGACAGCCGGTTTGCAAAAGAACTCAAAAAAAGATTTGGCACTAAATTTATCATCTGTGGGCCACATGCAACTACTTTTCCTAAAGAAGTTAGTGAATATGCTGATTATGTAGTGCTTCGCGAATACGAGCTGACAGTCCTGGAGATTCTTCAGGGTAAAAATCCAACTGATATTTTAGGATTGTATCCTAATGCTTTACGCATGCCTCTAGATGTTAATAAATTGCCATTGCCAGAAGACGATGACGTTTCTCGTCTGTCTTACGGAATACCTGGGGAACCCTCAAGTGAATACCTTGAGATTCAAGCCTATGCTTCACGTGGATGCCCTCTATCATGCAGCTTCTGCGTATGTGGGAATATCTCATATGCGCACCCCAACTGGCGATCAAGAGACCCTCAAAGCGTCGTTTATGAATTACAAACTCTTAGAGAAAAATATCCACAACTAGAAGGAATTTTCTTTGACGAAGAAGTCCACAATGGTAGCAAAAAATATATGCTCGAACTGACTAAAGCCATCCGTCAAAATGGACTTGATGATTTAAAATATGATGTCATGTGTGGCCAGTGGCCAATGGATGAAGAAGTACTCGACGCCATGAAAGGTGCTGGATACTACATGATAAGGCTTGGAATTGAAACTGCTGGAGAAAAAGCCGCACAGGGTATGGATTTAATGAAAAAGTTTAATGTCCCACGCCTCAAACAACTCATGGAACACGGAACTAATATAGGACTTAAGTTTTACGGAACATTTACTTTTGGCGGTGAAGGCTCAACTGATGACTGTGATAAAAAAACTCTAGCTCTAATGAATGATTTGCTTGACCGGCAATTATTGTGGAGGTTTCAGCTTTCTATAAGCACACCACAACCAGGAACTCCTTTCTATAATCGTATGAAACAAAAAGGATATCTCCGTAATGTTGATTGGAAGCATTTTGACGGCGGCAACCATTGTGTGGTTGACAATCCACAATATCCAGCAGAGATGGTTATGAAAAATTTTCGAGAAGCGGAAAAATTATACGAAAAAGGGTTTGACAATCGTTATACATCTACCGCAAAAGATAACTTTCAATCGATTGAAATTAACTCAACGCGAGAAATTCTTCTTTTTCGTACCGCGCGCATGAAACAAGTGAACGATATTTTAGGGTCTCTTCATGGTCAATATAAGGATAGCCGAATTTCTGTATTGGGACAAAATACTGTGACCAAGGAACTGAAATCTAATGATTATATAGATGATGTATTTCTATATGGAGACGGACACTTTAATAATGATTTGTTTCCCCAACCTTTATTAAAAGACTTATCCAATAGAAAGTACTCCTTAGGAGTCATTCCTTACCATAATATGTCTGGTAATGGATACGCTGATGTTAAAGCTATCGCAAAACGGATTGGAATTAAAAAAATGGTAGCAGTAAATATAGAAGGGACCGTATTTGACTTGGAAAACCCGGGTGATCAGGGACGATCACATCTTCGGTAACGAACGAAGCGGAGCAAAAGCTCCGCTTCGGGGTATTTTTTTAAATCTAAAAATAAATCGCAATTTATGGAAGAATCTACTAAACCTAAAAATATTCTCCTAATTCGGTCCGCAACTAACACATTCAATGCCACAGTTAAATCTTTAAAATCTGAGTTCCAAAACTCAAAAATTACTGTCCTGGCGCCTGAATCGGCTCGAAAAATGCTAGAACGCGACTCTAATGTTAGCTCGATTATCTCTGCTGGAGATACTAAACGAATGAGCATACTCAGCTTAAAAAGTAAGGTCATAAAAGAAATGCGCTCCGGTAAATTTGATTTAGCAGTTTCACTTTATAATATTGACCACGGAATGGGTTATTCCAACATTGATTGTCTGGCCTGGGCTTCTGGATCAAAAATTATCAGAGGATATAATGCGCGAGGAAGATTTGTTGAATTCAATGGATGGGGAATAATTAAAAAATACTTTCTCGAAAAAACCTCTTTCACCTGGTTTATTGTAAATGTATTTACTACTATTATTTTATTTGCATTTATCACGTTAGGTATTTTATTCGAATGGGCCATCCGTCAAGTATTTGCACTTACCTCTCTAAAGAATATTCGCTCTCTCAGGAAGCAAAAGGTAGCCTTTCCGCAACACACAGAGACAAAAAATATTCACAATCTTACACACAAGGCTCATCAAAAAATTTAGTTTTAGATCAAGAGAAAGCAAAAATGAAAATTGTAATTGCCAATTCAGTCGGCATAGATTCCAACCGATACCATATGGTTCATGTGCCCTCGCGGTGGTCACTAGGTGTGAAAAATTTCACCAATTGCGGATATTATCCCTGGGAATTAGCCTATACATCTTCTCTACTTAAACGTGACACCAATCATGATATCAAGTTTCTCGATGGTGTCTTAAATGCTTGGGACTTCGACCAATACTTCGAGCACCTGCAAAAGGAAAAACCAGATTGGCTGGTAATGGAAAGTTCAACTCGTACAATTAGTGAAGATCTACGCTTAGCAAAAGCAGCTAAAAATGAATTTAACACAAAAATAATAATGACTGGCCAGCACCCTATGGCGCATCCAGAAGAAGTTCTAAGGGTCGCTGACTTTGTCTGCATTGGTGAATATGAATTTGCGGTATTGGATTTAGTGTTAGGTAAAAATCCAAAAAATATTCCTGGAGTCTATCCGAACCCAAGGGGGGAATTGCCGGACATCAATCTCCTCCCATTTCCAGAAGATGATGATATCCGTAGAATTGACTACCACGAGCCAAATTGCCGTTTTAAACAAATACAAATGTATGGATCGCGTGGATGTCCTAGGCGTTGTAATTTCTGTGCAGCCGCAACATTGTACTATGATCAATTAAACTGGCGACCACGAAGTGTTAGCAGTATTATCGAAGAAATTAAAGTTTTGAAAGAAAAGTATCCGGAAATGGAAGGCGTTTTTTTTGATGAAGAAACACATAATATTCATAAAAATTTTAATATCGAATTAGCTCAAGAAATACAAAAATCTGGACTAGACAATCTAAAGTATGAAGCAATGTGTGAGTATTTTTCACTTGATGAAGAAGCACTCGTCGCAATGAAATCTGCCGGATATTATAAAATTCGTTTTGGTATTGAAACAGGAAGTGATCATGTAGCAAAACAAATGACTCTTGGAAAAAAACATGACCTCAAAAAATTAAGGTCTATTCTAAATTTTGGCAAAGACATAGAAATGCAGTTTTATGCAACTATAAGTGTTGGGGGGCTTGGTTCTTCTCTTGAAGAAGACCAGAAAACTGTAGACTTAATTTATGAATTAGCAAGCAAGGGTCTAATTCATGAAATTCAAGTTTCGATTAATACTCCGCAACCGGGCACAGATTTTTACAATAGCTGCATTGAAAAAGGTTTGTTAAAGAACCAATTAACTAATGAAGGATTTGATGGTAATGGCCATGTAGTAGTAGAATATCCTAATTATCGCTCAGAACAAATTCAAGAAAAACAACGTGAAGTGCTGGCTGCTTTTGATCTTGGTAAAGCAAAGGCGAATGGTTCTTCATTTATGAAAACTGCGAATGAATCACTCAAATCTATTCCAAAAAATTCAAATATTCTCATCTTAAGGTGCGCAAGACTATGGTTGATTCAAAATATTATTGAAGCAATGAATCAATTTAGGAAAACACCCGTAGACTTACTTGGACAAAATACGATAGCCGAAGAATTAAAATCTAACTTAGGGATTAAAAATATCTATAATTATGGTGACGGATTTTTCTCTCTCGACACTATCGAAGCACCTTTAATAAAAAAACTTAAAAATAAAGAATACGATTATGTTTTTTTACCAGTGGCTAACAACCATTTAGAGGGATATCGCAATGTTTTGGATGTTGCCCGACTCATAGAAGCTAAAGTTATTTTGGGTGTCTATCCAGAGGGAAATATTTTCGTCATCGAAGAAAAAAAAGAAGCTGCAGTCGCTTTGGGATAAATTTTTATTCCATAGATTTTATAGTCATGTAACCTCTTTGACTTCAGAAGCAGGTTGAACTGGGTTATCAGGTTTAGGGTTGACTATATTCCGCTTTAAAAGGATATTAACTAAATTTTTATCCCTGCATGCAACAGCCATATCAATCAATCCGTCGTTATCAAAATCATGTAAAACGATTCCTTGCGGATGCTCATCTACAACGTGAGCAATTGGCGGCCAAGTAAAGGTTCCATCACCTCTCCCAAGGGAGACAGTTATTATATCATCTGTTGAATTAGACACCGCCAAATCAGACCTACCGTCCCCTGTAAAATCAGCAACTGCTACATACTTTGGGAACGATCCAGAAGCAAAATCCTTGAGAGTAGTGAATGTCTTATCTCCATTATTTCGAATTACAGTCATAGAATGAAGAACATTACTTGATGTGACAAGGTCATCATAGTCATCATTATCGACATCGATATTGGCAAGTGTCAGTGGCTGCCCACCTCCTTTAATAATTTTTGAGGCGTTAAAAGTACCGTCACCTATTCCCCACAAAATCTGAATCCCTGTTTTACCAGAGCCTGCCAATGCTACAGCTATATCTAAAATTTTATTTTTATCATAATCACCTGTAATAATTGCTGTCGGCTGCCCTTTTACTGTAATTGGTACTGGGTTCTTAAAACGCCCCTTACCCTTTCCCAAAAGAATCATTACCTTGTGATAACGCATAGTAATGGCAAGGTCATGAATCCCATCTCTATTGAAGTCTCCAGCTACCAGATTGATGGGGATTTTCCCTGGTTTTAAAGTAATTTTTGTCTTCTTAAAATTTCCGTACCGGGAATTAAAAAAAATATTAATAGTCTGATCTCTATAGTTCAGTACGGCAAGGTCGAGGTATCCATTATTATTAAAATCTGCCGCAACAACACAAATAGGATCTTCTCCGGTTTGTATAATTATCTGATCTTTAAATGTGCCATCTCCCTTTCCTTTAAAATAAGACAGAGTATTACCACCACTGTTCGTGACGACTAAATCTTTCTCTCCATCTCTATTAAAATCCTCAGCAATCATAAAAGAAGGTTCAGCCCCTGTTTGCATCGTAAAGCTAGTAGTAAATAAACGAGGCATTTTTGTTCGCACCTTTCCAAGGCTAGGACAACCAGTAATGGACCAAACCAAAAAGACAAAAAATAAAGATGAAAAAAATTTATTCATTTAAATATTTATTAGAAGGTGTGTCTATTAAAAGAAATAAAAAATATAATTGAGATTAGCATAGCCACTCTACAAGAACAAATTAAAGGGAAACCTAAAAACCACTTCGAAATTTAAAATATTTAATGAGGGAATTTACAAGAAAACCTTTAAAAAAATATTTCTATATGAAGGATTGTCGTAAAAGAAGAGGTTATGAAGTTTTTCTTCATCTACAGTGTTAAAAGGACCGGAGTCTGGATATAGCCTTGTTTTAAAGGTAAGTGTTAAAAGATTTTGAGAAACTGCATTAAAAAAATCTTTCCAGGTAGAATTAGCCCGTCCCATTGAACCAGCAAAAATAGCCTCGCCGGAGAAAACTGATTGACCTACTTTGAATGAAATTCCTCCTACTGTAGGACCACGTATTAAAATAATTTCTATTTTTATTTTACCTAAAGTAATTAGATCTCCCCTCTTCTATAACACACAAATCACAACTCCCCGAGGGACGCAGTTCTATTTTATCAACCCATGTGGGACATTTATATTCTCTATCCAACACACTCACCCCCCCAGCATAATCTGGATGCGTGTGAGTCAGCAAAGTTATCTCTGGCTTAACACCTAAGCTCACTAGTTTTTTTTATTATAGCTTCCGGATTAGCCTCAGTATCTATGATGGCTGTTGCGCGTGTTTCTCGACAAATCAACAAATAGCATTTCACAGGATAGTGACCCATAAATACATTAAGACAAATAATATCAATACTATTTGAATCGGAGGTTTCATTTTTCTGGAATTCACTGAGCGGTATTAATCTCGACCATAGAAGGACCGAGCAAATTGAGAGCATTAGCTATTTTAAAAATGCTTTTTTCATTCGGAGTTCACTCGTAGTTTTCAATACGTACTACATCTTCCAAAGTCATTTCTATTGACTCTGCAAGGTCAGTCTGGCTCGAATCTTTCCTATCTCGAGCCTTGCTCATAATATCACCCAACTCATCTTCTAGTTCCACACAAATACCTTCTAATTAATAGGTTTTATTAACAAAAATTATCTGATTATCAGAGTGGACTTTATAAATGATGTTTCATTCAAAAAAATATTTAACCAATGTACCCTAGGAACTTTCTGTTTTTTGATACGATTTGATAAACAAACTCGGCGACCAAAGCAAATCCAGGAACATGTTTATATATCCATAGCATCCATGCGTTATCTGACACACAGGCTAGGATTCTAAAAATTGCCTCTGCACCTTCAAACACATTTCCATTTAGATCAACCCAATGAATTGACCGTTCGCAATCGCCAATTAAAATTTCTGGAAACCGTTCTCGAGACGACTGGAAGGACAACAACTCTACTTTACCCTTTGTTATTTTCTTTAACCTGTCGACGCAGCTAATACAAAAACTGCAATCACCGTCATATATTAATGTTGATCTAGATTCATTCAAAGCAAATCTCTCAAAACATCAAAAAATCAACTAAATGATTTAAAATAATACTCATGGATAGTTTAGAGTATTACCCAAAAGTCTTCCAAGAAAATTTCAAATAAGACTGATATGTTTTTTTCATACTTCAAACTCTGTGGTCAATATAAAGTTTAAGAACGATAGTTTATAGTTAACCAACAAGGCGAATAGAAGCCCTATCAAAACGAGATGACGCAGTAATTGGAATTAGTACCAGACAAAATTCCCAAAAGGAGATGATTGTCTAATAGTACAAGTAGTTGAGTGTGAAATTGTCAAAGGATATGGAGCAAGAGTATAGCTTATACTAATCGTGAAGGGACTTTCGATTACAAACATAGTTCCAAAAATTCTCGAGAGCCATTAGTCGCTTGAATTATGCATATTCCATATTTTTTGCTTATTTCTTTAGCGTAAGAAAAATTTTTTCATATTCAGTCTATGTTTAACCAAGAGATCCCCTATACTTTTATTTCAACATTATTTCTTTAATAGAAACTTTTATTAAAAAATAATTTTTATTTTAATACAAATGTGTATCACTGAGCAGAAAAAATAATATTTTTCTATAAACACGGAAGGTTGCTGAACCACAAAGAAAAAAACATCCATAAGCTTTCAATATTATAAAAGCTCGGATTCCTCCTTAAAAACATTTAAAGCCTATCAGACCTAAGTAGTGAGACCTTCTATTTTAATTTACCCTCTAAAGTTTTTGATATTCTATCAGAAACGGCTTTATATACTTCATCAACAGAAATTATTTCAGGTTTTTCAAAAGGTCCTTTATAAACAATTGTAGCTGAATCTGATAAAGATCCGGTTTCAAAAATTGGATAACCACTATGAATAGATACTATCCCACACTTAAAACATCCAGCTATATGAGTCAACCCTGAATCCATCCCAATAAAGAGGTTTGACCTTTTGATAAGGCATGCTGTTGGCCTTAGGGGAAACCCTAAAGCGTGCACTACTGAATCGACATTTAAAACTGGATCGTCTTTAGTACCGGTAGCAATAACTTTACAGCAAAAATTTTTTGTAATACGGGAAACTAACTGTTCAAATTTTTCGATAGGCCAATTTCTTAAAAATCTTGCACCAGCAGTTGTATGGGCAACCATAACAACAAAATCATTCTCTGAAATTCCATTTTCTTTTAAAAAATCATTAGCTATGCTTTGATCCTTTTGATCATAATAGAATTTCGGTTTTTTGTTTTCAAGCTTGACGCCAGCAATATCAGCATATCTCTGCAAAATATGACGTCTATCTGCATTCCATCCTTTTTTTTGGACCCAACGTTCAATCTTTAGTTTCCATTTGTTTCTAGTTTTAGCAGTTAGGTTAAACAAAATAACCTGATCATATTTTGACTTTAATTTTAGCTCCTCCTCTTTAAATGACTTTAAAGTGCCATTACCAAGGTAAGGGTAAGGAACAATTTCATCAATATTTGGATTGAGTTCTATTATTGGTTTTAATGCTTTGTTTTTAATACCAAATATTATTTTTGAATTTGGATTTAAATTTTTCATTTCATCAACCACGACCATATTAAAGACCAAATCTCCAACACCTCCGCAGCTAGCAAAAAATAAATTCATTTTTATATTTATATCTTAAGGTTTTCTTTTTAATTTATGGTCGGCGTAAACCAATAGCTGTTCTTACAGACCTAAAACCTCGGTCGAATTGATTAAATATTATCATCAGAAACTCTCCAAGACTCTTCCAACCTTTTCGACGGAATAGATCGAGTAAATGTTGAATAATCCCCGGGTAGAATGGCCAGAAATGAAGATCTACCTCCTTTTTATTTTTACTATTTGGTCGGTCAAATTCTGTTGGGAAAATTACTTTGGAAGGTTCTGGGTTTTTAACTATTTTTTTATTTATATATGTAAGCTCCAAAGTATCCGGGATTTTGTACCATTTTTTGTAAAAAACTCTCGAGTAATTATTTGCATGAACATGGAAAAGATAAAAAAGATTATTTATTTTTTTTAGTACGTTTATTTTTTTATCAAGACTTGCCTCGTAAACCTCACCTCCATTTAATGACTCAGATAGGTCAGTCCCCATACCGTGAACTTCGATTACGATTTGGTTAAATAAGCCCAACACCGAATCAGGTGTATTAATTAATGTATCCCATTCACCTCCATCTATATCCATTTTTAAAATCAATTTTTTTTTGTGGTCTATATTTTCATTTAAATGACTCTCTATAGTATTACGGTCCTTATTTTTTTTTCACCCACACCCTTCTTTTTGAAATGCAAGAAGTCTCTTTTTAGAGCAGCTGAGTCGACAGTATGGTCATATAATCTAGCTATGGTATTAAATTTTTCGCAAAACATCGTTTCAAAATCTGAGTTGCCCCCAACCCCATATGAATAAACAACATCTGTTGACTCTAATTCCGCGTTTAACAAAACATAACCACCATCTTTATCAGACCCTATGCGAATACGTTTGCTATTGGGAAAATTAAAGACTTTTAATTCATTTAATAGCTTACCCCGTTGATCCATAATTACCCTGTTCTTTTAATTTTTATATTCTAGAATTATTTTGAAATATTATAACTGGAATTTATTATGTTCTCCTGACCAGACCCCATTATTTATACCAGATTTAGGATTCAGTTTTCATATGTCATAATAGTATTTGGATTCTGTATTGTTTCCGGTGCTGGTGGTCGATACCCCAAGCTCGTATGTGGCCTTTTGGTATTGTAATGAACACGCCATCTCTCGATCATGATTATTGCTTCCTTTAGAGTATAGAATATCTCACCATTTAAAAGCTCATCTCTAAGTTTCCCATTAAATGATTCATTGTAGCCATTCTCCCAGGGACTGCCCGGTTCGATAAATAATGGGCCAACCTCTAGATTGGTAAGCCATTGTCGTATCGCTCTTGATGTAAACTCAGGCCCGTTATCTGAACGGATATGCTTGGGCAAACCCCGTGTAATAAATAGCTCTGACAAAACTTCAATCACATCCAACGAAGTAAACTTCCTTCTAACAACCGTGCCCAGGCTCTCACGAGTAAACTCATCTATAACCGTCAGAATCCGAAACGACCGCTTGTCTTTTGTCCTTTCATGAACAAAATCATACGACCAAACATGACCCTTATATTCTGATCTATGGCGAACGCAGTCGCCATTGCCAAGCCACAGCCGGGCCTTCTTAGGTTGTTTGGCAGGAACTTTAAGTCCTTCTTCTCGCCATATCCTAAAAACTCTCTTATGATTGACTTTCCAGCCATCCTGATTCAGTAGTGCCGTAACTCGTTTGTATCCATATCTTCCATACTTACTGGCAAGATCAATCACACAACTGCGTAACAACTCTTCATCATCCATTCGCTTGGGCTCATATCTCTGGGTCGCCCGGCATTGACCCAGTACTCGACACGCTTTCCGCTCTGATAATCCATAATTTTCCATGGCGCTCTCTACCATCTCTCTACATCGTGCCGGGCTTATAAGTTTCCCGAGGCAGCATCCTTCAATATCGCCTTATCCAGACTCAAATCCGCTACCAATCGTTTTAACCGAATATTTTCCTTCTCCAACTCCTTAAACCGCTTGGCTTGATCTACTCGCAATCCACCATATTCTTTACGCCAGCGAATCAACGTCTGCTCACAAATACCCAACTTTTTTGCTGCCTCCACCTGTGTCATGCCTTTAGACTCAATAATCTCTGCTTCTCGAAGCTTTACAATGATTTGCTCCGGGCTAAATCGCTTCCTACCCATAACTCCCCCCTTACCAAATAGTTTTTATAAGTTTAACATTTGGACTACTTTTCGGGGGTCGGGTCATATTGTTTTGTGGGAAATTGAAACATGAAATAATCAAATTGTTATAAATTAGCAATATAGATGAACTTAATTAATAATGCAGAATCAGTGAAAACGTATTTGCAATAAAATTGTTATTTGGCAGTGACGATATTTCAATGATTTCCTAAATAAGATTAACCATGATTTTTATTTAGAAATAAATCCTTGTTACGGAGATAAGCCGTCGAATAGTAGATGCTTGTTGCCAAAACATATATGAAAAATAAAGTCCTGCACTACAACGTTTAAAACGTAGGTGGATTAATTAATTGTGTACTAGTGTATAGGGAAGAT
>Ga0209043_1000965_pt1 | contig 16838 bp, 12 predicted proteins | sample SaaInlV_100m_DNA_3_FD_184654 | JGI IMG/M metagenome (GOLD analysis project Ga0209043, IMG submission 184654) | Marine microbial communities from expanding oxygen minimum zones in the Saanich Inlet - SI037_S4LV_100m_DNA (SPAdes) (version 2) | ecosystem: Environmental > Aquatic > Marine >... | reverse complement strand
CGGATAAATCACGAGGGGTTATCCTAAACCCCTTTGCATTTTGTTTACCAATACAAAGAGGATTCAGTCGGTCAATACAGACGCTACCCTCTGCTTGGAATTTTTGCAAAGGGTTGGCTGTATTGTAACTGACAATAATGATTCCAATTTGACTTGGAGCACCCAGTCAATGCTGAACAGTTTTTCTGGGACATCGAGGTGCGGATAGCGGGAGTCGAACCCGCGACAAGAGGTTGGAAACCTCCTATGTTACCACTACACCATATCCGCATGATGTGAATATTTGTCCGAGAAGCCTCTCCTCTTTGAGTGAATCGGTCTTTCAATTACCAATTCAAGGAACGGTTGGTGGAGGTGGAGGAGGAGGTGGAACTCTTCCGTCAACTCCAAACGCTTGACGCAAATGGTTCTGTGGAGGATTATTAGCTCGAGACAAACGTGCGGCAATGACTTCACGAGCATGTTCTGCTCGTTCTTCTGAATGTCGTGCCTTTGATGCATTACCGCGAATAATCAACATACCCATGAGGAAGAATAGTACCAATCCGCCAAGCATTGCTTGAATGATTGGCATTTCCAACATGTTGTTCAATGCGCTAGATTCATCGTCTATCAAATCGCTTTCATCAACGATACGGGAATCGAACACTACCATCTTTACTGAATCAGAGTCCATGGCAACATCTGCGCCTGGTTCCTTGATTGTTACATGCAAGTTGAAGTCTCCATGGACTCGTCCCTCGCCACTAAATATTACAGTTTGAGTCAAACCAGTTGTTTCTGTGAACATTAATACATGAATTTGTGTTGAAGCAATAATCGATGAGATTGGTTGCCACTCGACACGGATTGTTATGTCCGAAAGAGCACTTTCAATGGTGCAACTGAATGAGAAATAATCTTCACTAGCGAGGTCAAGTTCTATGTTTTCAGGAGTACACGTCAGGTCCGCTTCAGCAATATTACGCGTGGGGTCATCTATCCAATGGTCAGGTCTTGAAGCTCCAGAAGACTGGTTATCGCCGTATCCATCTCCATCTTGATCGACCCACTGAGTTGGTTCATTCGGGAATGCATCATCTGAATCAGCATATCCATCTCCATCATTATCGATGCAACCAGGGTCGTTTCCAAGGGATGCTGTTCCGAATACTGTTGGGCATACATCTCCATCAGTACCTGGTTGATTATCACCCCAACCATCTCCATCGCTATCGAACCATTGAGATGAATCATCCGCCCACAAATCATTGGTATTGCTTGCTCCATCACCATCAGAGTCTGGGCACCCATATACATCCAGGTGAGATGTTCCCACGACTGAAGAGCAATTGTCAGGTTGTGTTCCGTTAGGATTGTCACCATAGCCATCCCCGTCAATGTCAGACCATTGGCTTGAATCATCGGGGAATGCATCATCGGCTTGTGAAGAACCATCGTTATCCGAATCAGGGCATCCATAGGAGCCAATATTGGAGTATCCCTCCTCAGCCGGACATGAATCCGCCTCAGTTCCTGTAGCGTTATCGCCATATCCATCGCCATCATCGTCTTGCCATTGTGTTGGGTTTAGTGGGAGTGCGTCAGCACCATCAGAACTGTTCCAGCCGGAATCATTTGCACTCGGCAGTGTTGGGTCTGAATATCCGTCTCCATCAGTATCTGGGCAAGCATTACGGTCAACAGTTGAGTTTCCTGGAACGTTGATACAATCATCTTCAAGGTCATCAAAGCCATCGCCGTCGGTATCTTGAGAACGGGTAGGGTCGTTAGGGAATGCGTCACTTTCATTTGACATTCCATCACCATCATCATCGATACATCCGTAACGGTCAATCGTTGAAGTTCCTGCTACACCGGGGCAAGCATCAGGTTGAGGGCCGGTCGCGTTATCACCATATCCATCTCCATCTTGGTCCAGCCACTGGTTTGCTAGATTTGGTAATTGGTCCACGACATCATCCCATCCATCGCCGTCGGAATCAGGACAACCCATACGGTTGCCCAAAGTTGAGTTTCCAACTAGACTCGGACATGCATCAGGTGTTGTTCCGCCCAAATTATCTCCATATCCATCGCCATCAATATCTGACCACTGAGTTGAATCATTGACATGTGAATCTTCTTGGTCAGCCCAACCGTCTTGGTCAAAATCGACACAGCCGAGAACATCGTTCTGCCATGAATCGCCATATATGGTAGGGCAATCATCTGCTAAATTTCCTGCAGGATTGTCGCCGAATCCATCGCCATCCGAATCGAGCCATTGGGTCGGGTCAGTTTTGAAGGCATCTGAACCGTTGTCGGACGGTGTCCAATTTGGTTCAGGGTCTGAAGTGCCATCCCCATCGGTATCAGGGCAACCGTTCCGGTCGATGGATGAATTACCCCAATACAATGGACAATCATCATCGATTTGATCTGCTAATCCATCGAGGTCGAAATCAGACCAACGGAGTGGGTCGCTGGGAGCAATATCCGCACCATCTGCTGCCACCCATACTGGGCCATCGGCACCAAGCGGGTCGGGATTAGAATATGTGTCGCCATCGGTATCAGGGCATCCATACCTGTCTGAAGAAGAGGTTCCAGACACTGAAATACAACTGTCAGGGAATACTCCATTTGCATTGTCGCCGTATCCATCAGAATCGGAATCCACCCATTGAGTTACTTCATTCGGCCAAACATCTGCACCATCTGCAGTTGTCCACACCGACCCATTGTTTCCAAGCGGGTCAGGGTCGGAGTATGTATCGCCATCTGAATCAGGGCAACCCTTTCTGTCAGAAGATGAAGTTCCAACCACACTGACACATGAATCAGGGTTTGTGCCTAGAGCCTCATCGCCATACCCATCGCCATCGGTATCATGCCATTGTGTGGGGGCGATTGGGAATGCGTCAGCAGTTCCAATTGGATGTGCAGGCCAACTTGAATCAGGGTCTGAATATCCATCGCCATCGCTGTCAGGGCAACCGAGGCGGTCAATGGTTGAGCGTGCCCCACTGGCGAGGTCATTAACACAGGCATCAGGATTGTTACCGCTTTGATTATCTCCATATCCATCGCCATCAGAATCGAGCCATTGTGTGCTGTCGCTTGGGAATGCATCAGCAGTTCCTGTTGGATGGGCTAGCCAAAGTGAATCAGCGTCTGAATATCCATCTCCATCGTTATCAACACAACCCGCTCGGTCTACTGTAGAGGTGCCAGAGATTGCTGGGCAATCGTCTCCAAGTGGGACAGGAGGGGGGTTGTCGCCGAATCCGTCGCCATCAGTATCATTCCATTGTGTATTGTCTCCCGTGAATGCATCCGCCCCATTAGATACTAACCAAACTGGGCCATTGGTACCGCTTAAATCGGGGTCGCTGTAAGTGTCGCCATCATCATCGGGACAACCGTTTCGGTCACCACTTGAAGTTCCTAGAACACTCGGACAACTGTCGGCGCCATTGGATGCGAACCATGCTCCATCAGGTGATGAATAAGTGTCAAAATCAGGGTCAAGACATCCATATCTGTCTGCAGTTGATGTTCCGACAACTGTAGGGCAGCCGTCAGGATTCAACCCTGCTGTGTTGTCGCCATAGCCATCCCCATCTTGGTCAAACCATTGGGTAGGTTCGGAAATTAAAGCATCTGCACCATTTGCGATACTCCAATTGCTCGTGGGGTCAGAATATCCATCGCCATCGGTATCAACACATCCCAGACGGTCAATCGTAGAAGTTCCAGAAGTAAATGCACAATCATCAATACTGTCTTCAGTTCCATCGAGGTCAGCATCTTGAGTTAAATTGACAAGAGTATATTCAGCATTCATTGCTAAGGAAAAGAATTGCGGGCCTGTTGGAACTGATGTACCAAGAATATGCACTTCCCAAGAACCTTGAGCAGGGTTTGCAAAGTCAACTACACGGAGATTGTTGAGGTCATCTGAAAGATTGGTCCACGTTCCAGCAGGGTCTTTAATCGCTATATCGAGGTCATTTACCAATTGGGTCGAAGAGGCTACACTTGCCGCAGGGTCTGTGTATGAAAGAGATAGCCTCAGATCTGGTGCTGATAATGGAACAGCAAAACTCCAACCGCGCTCATCACCAGTAGAAACCGACTCTTTTTGCACATAAGATGCATTCATTGCAGACCATAAATCAATCAGTCCATTGCCTTCATGATTGTTAGGAGCATCTCGCCCAGCGCCAATAACTGCTGATGAATATTGACCCAACATATCGTGTGCAGAGGCAGCAAAAATGGCCTTTATGAGAGATGAAGTTGGGTCTGCAAGGTTCCGGTTTTCAATCATATGTTCCAACAAAAGAGCAGTTGAGCCAGCAGCAAGAGGTGTTGCCATACTAGTTCCACTCATGTAAACATAATTGCCGCTTCCACTACCCGTTGAACGTGAGCGAGTAGAGTAAATATTCGTGCCAGGCGTTGCTAAATCTGGCTTTGTTCGCCCATCATCCGCTGGGCCACGGCCAGACCAATCAACCATTCCTTCCGAGTTATCAGAATAGGATTGCGGCCATGAGAGTCCTGTGCCACTTCGCAAACTTTCACTCGCTCCGATAGTAATTACATTTTTGGAAACCGCTTCAAAGATAATTGTGTCTTCTTCAGTATCGCTATCGCCATTGGAGTCATAGCCATCATTACCTGCTGCAAATAAAATCACAAGTTCATCATTCGTTCTTGCCGAAGTATCAATTTGCATCGAACGAGATGAATAAACTCCCCAGCCAATACAATTGCCAATGGAATCAGTGTAGCATGAACCCCACGAATTTGTATGAATTCGACTTCCATTTGCAACTGCCAAGTCAAACATATCACCGACGTCATTTGGAATTCCACCTAAAGTACCACTTTGTTCAATGGCATGGAAGAGTAATTGTGCTTCTGGAGCAATACCAGCATGGGCACCACTGCTGTCGGTGCCATCTCCAACGGCAGAACCAGCAACGTGTGTTCCATGGCCGTGGTCATCATCAGCTCCATCATCACATGAACCCGGGGAGCCAGCAGACCATGCGCACTGTGATGAAGGTCTTGGCAGAGAAAGAATTCCCTTGATATGATCTTTAAAATCGGGATGCATATTGGTGTTGTTTACTCCATTATCTAATCCGGTATCTCCAACCGTTAAGACAATTCCACTACCATCTAAACCGTTCCAACCCGAGTTAGCATTCCCCATTTTAGTTGAATCTTTAACATCATCAGCATTGACAATCGTAGCAGCAACTGAATTGCTAAGCCGAGGGATATAATTCAAATCGATGAATTCGATTCCACCTTGATTAGCCAGCCAAACAATTCCACTTGTTTCAGCAAGTACGGTGGCGAATCTTCCATTTGATGAGTCCAAAAAGATGTCATTGCGCTGATGTATGCCTTCGGGTAATTCATCTCCTGAAAGAACCAAATCAACGATGGCTTTCCCTTCAGCAGAATATGAAAAAGCACTATAATCCTGAGCACCTGTTATTGCTTCAAGAAGATTATTTCTCAATTTATCTGAGCGATCCAATTGAACGATTCCTTCGACATCAAGTTTTGCCAAAGTTTCAATTGTATTTCCTTGGAGTTGACAATGAAATCCATTTGGTGGAAGAAAAGAGAAGCAATCAATGCCTGCTTCATCCAGTTCGTAGAACCATTCGGTAGGAACTGGATATTCATGAGTAAGGACATACCATCCACTCAATTTTGAAGTTTGACCCGTCCATTCACTCCATTCTTCGAGTGCTACTACGCCAGCGTTTCTATGCAAAAGGTTGAGTTCACCAGCGCCTAATTCAGAATCAAACCAGCCATTTGCAATTTCTTCTGACGGAGAAAGCCCAACAGAAGAAAACAAATCTAAATCTATATCCGTATCTATGGCAATATCGGGCCCAGAAGAGGGTGCTGCATAGACAATTGGGGCGAGAACTTGAATCAACATTAGGGCTGAAAAAGCGATGGCTCGTATACTGCGGGATTGCGTCATAGGCCTAGACAGTCGCGGCACCCACATGAATGATTTGTTTGTTCGACACTTTGAACTCTATCATCGAGAGGGTTCAAGAGGCACGGATTCTGCGCTGAAATCATGTCGCGCCGAAGTAACCGGGGTCCGAAGGTTCAATCACTTGAACCAGAGCAACTCAATGAGGATACGCAAGTGCTAGGGAAACAGATTTGGCGCGTCGTACCGTATGCTAAAAAATACCCTCGCAGAGTCATGAGCGGTATTTTTGCCAACATGGCAGCACGATTTTTTGACTTGATGCCTCTAGTCGCCATCGGTTTTGCGGTTGATTACTTCACGACCGATTCCATGTCTGGTCCAATGTGGATACAAAACATGGTGACCACTATCAACAGTGACCCTGCTATTGGATATGGCTCTCTTGTGTTCCTCGGGTTCGTTTGTTTGGCTTTATTCCAAGGTATCTCGGAATATTCATGGCAAACATTGGGTTACAAAATCCAGCATGATATGCGAATGGATGCTACACGTTCTCTCATCGCAATGGAGGCTTCGTACTACGATATGCGACAAACAGGTCAAATCATGTCCGTTCTTTCAAGCGATGTGAATCAACTTGAAGACATCGTTTCAGATTCATCGACATCTATTATTAGAATAGTCGTCACCTTTGCTGGTGCTTTCTTTATTCTGCTTTCAATGTCCTGGAAATTGGCAGGAATTCTGTTTGGCCCAATCGTGCTCATCGTACCAATCGTCTATTGGTTTACCACTAGTGTTCAACGCAAATACAGAAAACAACGCGAATCTACCGGTGATATTCATGCAGTATTAGAGAACCTTATTTCTGGCATATCTGTCGTTCAAGCTTACAATGCTCAATCTTGGGAAACCAATCGAGTGGCCCGAGAATCCGGCTCATACCGTGACCAAGCCATGAGTGCAAGCAAAGACAGAAATCGCTTTGTTCCGATGATTTATGTCGTTGCAGGAATTGCTTTTGGACTTCTGGTAACAGCAGGTGGTTTCCTCGCAAAACAAGGAGAAATTAGTACCGGTGAATTGGTAACCTTCCTCTTAATCAGCACTCGAATGACCATGCCGATGTTTATTTTTGGTTTATTGGTCAATCAGTTGCAACGTGGAGAGGCTGCTGCCAGTCGTGTTTTTGCGGTTGTAGATTTGAAACCAAAAATCACCGACCTTGAAGATGCTGTGGAATTGAATGAACCGATTAAATCTGTTGAATTCCGAGATGTTCATTTCACATACCCTAACACGACGGTGAAAGTTTTGAGTGGAATCTCCTTCACCGCAAATGGTGGTGACTTTATCGGGATTATGGGGCACACAGGCGCAGGAAAAACCACAATTCTCAAACTCCTCATGCGTTATTACCTTCCTGACAGCGGAACTGTTCTCATTAACGGAAAGCCAATCAGCACTTACACCCTTGATTCAGTAAGAGATAAAATCGGTTTTGTAAGTCAAGAACCATTCCTGTTTTATGGTTCATTAAAAGACAATGTCATCTATAACCAAGACGCATCTGATGATGATTTAGAAACCGCCCTTCGACTTGGGGGTGCGTGGGACTTTGTCGGAGACTTGGAGAATGGAATTGATACAATGGTTGGTGACCGTGGGGCAAAACTCAGTGGTGGTCAACGAGCACGAGTCTCGCTTGCACGTGCATTACTCAAACAACCGAGTTTGTTAATTCTCGATGAAGCATCAAGTGCGCTTGACGCAGAAACAGAACGTAGGATACAAGAGAATCTTCTCGCCAGTGGAAGTGACAGAGCGACTATTGCAGTTGCTCACCGTTTGAGTACAATTCGCAATGCCAACGAAATCGTTTCAATGGTTGATGGAGCAGTTGTTGAACGTGGCCGACATGATGAATTGGTTGCTGCAGAAGGTGTTTACGCCAGTCAATGGACCATTCAAACCGGTGACATGGCGGGCCTTTCAGCCTCTGAAGATGAAGATTAAAGCCGTTCTCGAATAGGACGGAGTAACGTTTTCTCAACAATTCCCGCCTCTTTTTTCTTAACGATTCTGTCGCCTAAGATGATGCCTCCTGAGATTAGAATGAACAAAGGAATTCCTATGATTAGTGCCCATAATGCCATGGAAATATCGTATATTGTATAATTCTCCATCAGTTCGGAAACAGCAATAATTGCGACAAAAAGAATAATCCGAAGTATGACTAGGCTCAAACGAACAAGTGACCAAATCTCTTCTTCATCCGTCATGTCATCAGGAGTATCTAATTCTGCCAATCGTTGTTGAAGACGACCGGCCATACGGCGACTTTACAACAATCAATCAAAGGGCTTCCCCTTTATTTCAAGGGCGAATGAGCGCTTTTGAGAGGGTCGGAGTTCATGCCGTGCGAATACGGTCATCGATTTGTGCACCTTCGCCAGCCTTGCCACCTGTACGGCGAATCTCTCTCCATGCTTTGATGACTCCTTGGCCATAAGCCCATTGTGCAAGGAAAACAAAGAGCGGTGCCAAGAACACAGTTCCAATCGAACGATGAGGAGATGTTCCAATTGCAGCACCAAGCCAGCTGATGCCGATGTATAGGCAAATTAATCCAAGGGGGATGTGGAATAATATTCGAGATAAATTCCATTCACCAGAAATAGTGAACCAAAGTTCTGCTTCTGCCCCGCCAGTCAATGCACCATACAGCATTCCCGCCAAAGCCGCGACCACAAGCAATGGGAAGAAACCGATGGCCGTATGAGACCACTCAGAAATTTCGGGCCATCGTTTGTTGGCAACCATTCGAGTGTAACCATAGTTTCGCATTTGCTTCATGTATGGTCTAAACGGGCGTCGTCGTCGGTGAGGCATAACGTTTGAAGGGTCGATGAATAATTTGTGTCCAGCGCGTTGAATTTTTGCGTCTAATACAACATCTTCAGCACCGATACATCCTGGTTCAAAGAAATCCACTTCACGAAGGTTTGCCATTCGATGGGCGCAATTGACTCCAGGGTTATGTGTGATGGGAACCAAATCTCCTTTGGGCTGTGCGCCATATCGGGTTCCAGCAGTCATGAATTTGGTACAGAATGCAACATCAGCACATTTTGCTCCAAATGGGTCTTCATCTGGTGCGAAGTTTGGCCCACCTACTGCACCGACTTCTGGATTGTCGAACCATCGGACTAATTTCTCAACCCAATCGAGTGGAGGGATTGTATCATCATCAGTGAACAGTACCAAATCATGGTCCATTTGGCGAAGAGCATAGTTGCAAGCATCTGCTCGATTACGCGATGGATCTTCTATCCATGTTGCTCCGTATTTGTCACAGACTTCTTTGGTATGGTCCTTTGATTTCGAATCAGAGATTACCACTTCAAAGTGAGAATAGGTTTGTTTTGAGAGTCTCTCAAGTACGATGTCGAGTTCATCTGCATTGTTAATGGTCGGAATTAATATTGCGATTTTGAACGCTTCACCATCTTCTTTGAGCAGTGGAGACACGGAGCCGAATGCTTCGCTCATGATTGTGGGAAAGAGGCCGCCCATATCAAGGCGAGGGAGGTTCGATTCCCAAAACCGTCGTGCCAAAAGAATTCGAGATGTAGTCAATAGAGATAATCTGAAACACTCCATGCGCGGAAAACGCATTTTTTCCAAAATACCGCGCCCGACGCCCCTCATTTTACGCTCCTACGATGTTAAGTTCATAAGCCGTCGAAAGTGAAGTGCAATTGGAGAGGGGTGTATCTCATGTTGAACGTCACGGCCCGACAGGACTTGATGAGCAAGATTATTGAAACGTTAGGTGTAGTAGTTGAAGACGCAAGGTTTGATTTTAACGAGAATGGATTAGAAGTCCGTGTCGTTGACCCATCACATGTTGCTATGATTCAAATGAACATCGATTCAGCGGCTTTCGACACCTGGGAACTCGACCCAACGCAGTTGGGACTTGAGTTGCGCAAAATCAAGGAATTAGTCAGTCTCGGTGGGCCAACAGATATGATCGAAATGGCCTATGGTGATGAAACAGGTGTTTTGACTGTTAACTTGGGTAAAATCGACCGAAACATTCGACCACTCGACAATTCAACTTTGACGCCACCGACACTTCCTGAACTCAAACTTCCATGCAAGGTGACCATTTCAGGTGCCGATTTCACTCAAGCTTTGAAGGCTGCACGTCAAGTTGGCGATTTAGTTAATTTCAGCATTGATGAAAATTCATTCACAGTTCATGTTCAAGGCTCAACCGACTCCGTTACAGTTGCATTCGCCAAAGATGAATTACAGAATATCGAATGCGATGGCCCTGCTCGTAGCCAATATTCCTTGACCTATCTAGTTCCATTATCCAAGATATTTGGAGGACTTCAATCGGTTAACCTCGGCTTTGGTGAAAATTACCCTCTATCGATGTCGTTTAGTTTCCATGATGGTGCAGCAGAAATCCAATATTTCTTGGCACCTCGAGTAGAAAACGAATATTGAGATGAATCCATCTCATAGAGAATTACTTTCTTAGTATTCTCGCCATCCATGGCCACAATTCTTGCATGTGAGCATACGTGTTTCTGGTTCATCAGATGAACGGGTTTGTTCAAGATAAGAGAACACCTCGATATCATCACACTTAGGGCACATGTAAGTGCCTGTTGTTAGAACACCATGCCGCTTATCTGAATCCTTAATGACATCATAAACACGGGTTTTTGTTTCAGTGCTTGACGTGGCTTGAGAAAGGTCTACATCCTTGCCATCTGTCCCCTTGATTACAATATTTGCTGGACCATTATATCCACATTTGTAGTTGGTACAAGCAATCTCACCTTTAGGGTTAGGGAATGAAAGCGTTCCACATTCGGGGCAAAACATAGTAACAGGTCAAGGAAGCGATACTTAGCCTTGTCGGCTATATTTATTGCCAATTTTTGGAAAAAATGCATGATTTTGACATCTCATGTAATGTATTTTGGAGGGAAGGGTGAAGACGGAGCGCCTAATCGGAGAGCCATGTGGCTCTGGTATGATTGGCGTGCGGCAGCGATTGCTGATGCCAATGGTTCAATACTCGACGATGAGCAATGGGACGGTTTCCATGACCAACGTTCCATAGTTTCACGCCTTGAATGCATTGCGGAAGGCGGTCTCACACCTGAAGCAATGGTATTGTTGGAACGCTTCCCAGATGCAAAACCTCGAGTCCATGGTGAGCCCGATTTACCTGACGCTGATTGGCCTTTGCCTGATGACGAGGCTCAGCAAGCCGCAGATGAAGCAGCCATTGCAATGGCAACACGTGGTGTGGCTCAAGCAGCAGGAGACCCAGACCGACGCCTTGAACATTTGATGCGTGCGAGCGATGAAATGCGAAGCACTTTCATCACTATGGAAGCACGTTTGGTTGAATGGGTTGGTTTATTTTTACCCGAAGCACGCTTTGGCCAAGACCGCTCTAGTCTTGGAAAAACAGTTGGTGAAGCGGAGTCCTTGGAGCACCTTTCGAAAACGCTTGGTGTTTCTCTCCCACCGGTTGGGCCGGATAAGCCTGAATGGAAAGCCCTCAAAGAATGGGGTCAGAGTGTTGCTGTATTCCGCGGACAATTAGATCGGTTAGAAAATGGCATTCGCCACTTATCCCTACAGCATCTTCCTTCACTTTCCGCTCTTTTGGGGCCATTACTTGCTGCTCGACTTTCTGTTGAAGCACATGGGCGCATGCGTCTAGCCCGATTACCTGCGGGAACCGTACAAGTTCTCGGCGCTGAAAAAGCGTTTTTCAATCATCTAAAAACTGGTGCTCCACCACCAAAGCACGGTCATATATTCATGCATCCTTGGATTTCACGCTCACCGCGTTGGGTCCGTGGTAAAATCTCTCGAACAGTTGCAGCCAAAGCAAGCATTGCTGCTAAGATTGATGCCTTTGAAGGTGAACCTTGGGGTGAAGAAGAAATGCGAGAACTTGAGCAAAAAGTTGAGGAAATACGCCAAGCACATCCTTCTCCTCCTCCACGCCGAAACTGAGGTTTGGTTATGGCAAAACACAACAATCGTCGACGCTCTACGATGCTCTCATGGGCAGTAATGAAAGCCGGTCGTGCATTGTGGACAATGAATGCAGTTCCCAAAAAAGCAGTTTATGGTGAATCGCTCCGGTCTTTTTCAGGAACCGAGTTTCGTCGATGGGACCCATCACGTTCAAAGCTTGGTGCTGCAATAATGCGTACTCGCCGAGACCCTTCCTGGCTTCTGCCAGTCGAAGGAACAACGGTACTTTATCTCGGAGCCGGTCATGGAACTTCAATCAGTCACTTGCATGACCATTTGTGCGGCCAAGCGAACGATTTAGGAGGTCGTTTAGTCGCAGTCGACCTTGCTCCACGATGTTTACGAGAGTTAACTCATATGGCAAAAAGCCGACCTGGCTTAGTTCCTGTTTTGGGCGATGCAAGAAAACACGCCGCGTGGGGAGTGCTACTTCCTCGCAAAGTTGATTGGTTATTCCAAGACGTGGCACAAGCCGGTCAAGTGGATATCTTCATCGGAGCATGCAAGCGTTTCCTAAACCGTGATGGCACGGGTTTACTTTCCCTCAAAGCAGCCAGTGAACGATGGACTGGAGAGGGAGAAGAAGCACTTTTTGAGAAGGTAGAGCACCAACTCAATACTTCTGGTTTTGAAGTTGAGGAACGAATATCGCTGGCTGGTTTTGAGGATAATCACGTACTCTTTGCCGTACGCAAAATGGAGTGATTCAATGCCAGAACTGCCTGAGGTAGAAACTGTCCGAGAAGGTTTGGAACAGGCTTGGGTTGGCAGAAAGGTTACCGAAGTGATTCTTCGCAGAACAGGCCTACGATTTCCCTTTCCTGAAAATATGGTTCAACGCCTTACTGGTCAAACTATCACCCAAGTTCGTCGGCGAGCAAAATATCTCCTGATTGATACCGCCGATGGTCTTGTATTTCTTTCACATCTTGGTATGTCTGGCCGATATACGCTTATTGCCAGTTCAGAAAAAACACGTTTTGAGATGATAGATGCTAGTTCAAATCACTCCAAGTTTGGGGAACTTACAGGTTTTGAAGGACGCCATGACCATATGGAATTACAATTCGATGATGGTTCGGTAGCCGTATACACCGACCCCCGTAGATTCGGAATTGTTGATCTTTTCGAGCGAGCAGAGGAACCGATTCAATCGCTTCTTGCGCATCTCGGTCCAGAACCACTTGAACAATGGACTGCTGAAGATGCAGCCATTCGATGTCAAGGGAAACGTTCTCCAATTAAGACCACATTACTCGACCAACGTTTTGTCGTTGGAGTGGGGAATATCTATGCTTGCGAGGCATTGCACCGTTCAGGAATCTCTCCAACACTCCCTACTAACAAATTGGTACGTAAAGACGGCAAACCAACAAAGGCCCTTATCGAATTAGTCAAGCAAGTCAAAGATGTTCTTGAAGCAGCGATTGCAGTTGGCGGCTCGACCCTCAATGATTTTGCAGCTGTTGATGGTTCATTGGGGTATTTTGTACACCAATTCCAAGTCTATGACCGGGAAGATGGACCCTGTCTAAAAGAGGGTTGTAACGGCACAATTGAGCGAATTGTTCAGAGTAACCGCTCTACTTTCTTGTGCCCAAGATGCCAAAAATAATCACAACAGGCTCAATGTGACTGACCCTGCAAAAAACCACAGTGCAACGGCTGTAATTCTGTAGACAAGATTTCCTTTGGCACGTAAGGTCTCCAATGCAGGTGTGCCAGTCAAGGCTACGGCCACAATTACATACCATCCCATATCGATGGTCATGCCAAGTAGACCAATGGCTAGTTTTGTTTCAATACCCATCCCGGGTTTGAGAACTTGCGCCAATACAGCCACTAAAAATAGAGCAATCTTGGGGTTAAAGAATGCAATAGCGAACCCTTCGCCAAACCCTTGTCTTTCTTTACTGTTCGATTCGATATCGATGTCCTGTAAGGCGTTGATATCAGCAGTCCACATCAGAATTCCATACCATATTAAGAGCGCTACGCCGATTAATTGGAGAACTAAGAATACACTGGGTGCGTTTTCTAACAGCAGAATAAGGCCGAACACAGCACTTCCAGCATAGATTCCAAAACCAACGCCGTGACCTAATGCACAGGCAACACCCTGCCGTCGTCCACCAATGAGCGTATTACGTAACACGATAATCAAACTCGGTCCTGGCGATACTGCGCCGAGTACAAAGAAGAAACCCGCAGCGAGAATTACTTCCCAGGCTATAGCCTCCATAGTGTGCCGAGATATCCGCTAACCATCAACACTTCTCAAGAGAGGCCATCACCCCTCCGCAACGGAGGCGACATGCAAGGAAGCGGAGGGTGAGGCATTGAATCAAATTACAATCCGTAAAAGAACATTGTAGAGGGCCGAGATTCAGCCATTCGCTCTTCCATTTCTTTTGAAACGCGTAAGAAATCATGATGGACACTTCGGCGCTTTACCACTCGCATATATGCAGTTCTGAGGCTATCTAAGGTCGTCGATTGGAAATTCATCATTCTATGTCTGTCCATGTACGAGCAAACACCGTACTCCCTCTTGAATGTTCGCTTTCTTGCATCATATCATATTTTTTTGCACCTTTTACAGCAAAAACGCTATGTTTTCGCAATATTGTGGAAACGCCACCACATCATATCACCTTGGGAATTCCAAGTTTGCCACTGGCTCAGAGAATGGGGATTCGCACTTTGGCGCGTGATTACACAACTGTTGTGATGCGAGTATGGTGGTAGCCCGTTGGGGACTCCTTTGGTGTAAGGTGCACACTGCGCAAGCAGAGGATCTGGTTCGATTCCAGGCAAGGGTCAGGGATACTTTTTCCCATCATCGATTGTCACGCGGTGTATTTTTGTAACAGGCGTTCCTTCATGTGCCTTATATTCTGTAGGAAAGAATTTTTTTGCCCACTCTTTCTCAAATTTTTGTTTAGTGTCTTGCTTTCTCTCCCAGACAACGATGCCCTGGATTTCTTTGTTATCTTTCAACATAGATACCAATTCTGCAGTTGTTTTTTGCAACGCCCACTCTGTTTCTTTGAACTCTTTTTTACTGGTGAGATATACGCCGTGTAAATTAATTAGAGCGGTTGTAACTGGCAATGATGGTTGTGCGAGATTCGAAGAATCGGGTTTATTTGCTTTATAGGCCTTATCCAATGCCTTGAGGCGTGTATCCAAAGCAGGGTCAATTTTGGAAAGTGGATCCTCCCCAGCGATTTTAGGTGCTTCAGGAAGAATTTTTGTCTCTGTTTTGTGACATTTGTCGCGGTCTGTTTTCGTTGCCAAACTTGCCAAAAAAGCCTTTGAATCAAACGGAATACTTTCGGTAGTAACCAGATAGACCATGTTTTCAATGCCATCATTGGTTCCAATCATGCTTTTTAGTTCAAGGCCAGCAATAATCATCTCTCCTTCTGCTTTTTTGTGTCGTTCATACAGTTGTAGATATGTGGCGTGAAGGGCTTTATGTGCTGAATTAGCCGACAGAGTTTTTCCATTACTCACAGTTTTTGATTGTGCTTTCCATTCATCAAATATAGGCCGAACAAGGGTGTGCTCAGCAGCTAAACTCTGAATCAAGGGTTTGACATCCGCCATGACTTTTGGCGTATCCATAACAAACCATTCACTGTTTACACAGTCGTTTGCAAAATAATAGTGGAGATATTTCTCCAATGAACTCATCATGTCGGTATAGAGAACATATTCTGCTGTTTCTTGACGTGGATTTCCAGTCTGATGTTCTTTCAGTCGCTGAGCAGTTTTTCTCGTTGTTTTACCCAATTTGACATATTCAGTCGGATTTTTGCTGATGAAATCCACTTCACGAATGCAATAAATTTCACCTTCATCAATCGTAGGACACTTTAGAGCCATGTTCCAACCAATGTGATTTTGTTAATATGTATTTTGAATTATTTTATGGCAACCATTATTCAATAACCGAAACACTCTTCCTAGAAAGTCTCAAGTCAAACGCCATCAGTAGCGAAAGTATGGCTCATCGCTCGTACCAGAGTTCACTCTTGGTACTGCTGATGCTGATGGCGTGTTGTTTGCCTGGCAACCTTACCTCAACCGATGCCCAAATCGAGGAACCACCTGCTTGGCCCGAAGGTAGTACTGCTTACGACAACATGGTCAGCATGACCCAATTTGGCTATCGACAAATTGACACTTCTGCCAACGAAAACGCTCGCAATTGGATTGCCAGTGAACTAGAAAGCATGGGCTATGAAGTTGAACGTCAATCGTTCACCACTGAGGTGTGCTCTAATTGCCAAAACATTGTCGTCACCATTAAAGGAACCATAGAAGATGATTGGCGTGTTGTCGGTGCGCATCACGATGCTATCTGTTACTCACCTCCACCGTTGATTGGAGTCACCTATCCTACCTGCACCAGCAGTGGCGCATACGATGACGGAACAGGCTCTGGCGCACTGTTGGAACTGGCTCGAACTTTTTCACAATGGAACGGCACACCATTGCACACCTGGAAATTAGCATGGTGGGATTATGAGGAATGGCAAGGCAGTGGAAGCCCAGAAGGAGGAGGAAAGGGGAGTCTGCATTTCGTTGAACAACAGATTCCTGATGATGTCAATGTAACCTATGTCAATTTGGATATGTTTGCGCTCAATTGGCCGGTTCCTACGCCTTTTGCCAGTCAAGCAGCTGGTTGTGATGAAGACTTCTGGACTCTCTACATGTTCACCTCACCAGTGGATGATTGGTCCTATTATGAAGACAGAGGACTCGAAGTCACCGATGAAAT
>Ga0209043_1000964_pt1 | contig 16841 bp, 11 predicted proteins | sample SaaInlV_100m_DNA_3_FD_184654 | JGI IMG/M metagenome (GOLD analysis project Ga0209043, IMG submission 184654) | Marine microbial communities from expanding oxygen minimum zones in the Saanich Inlet - SI037_S4LV_100m_DNA (SPAdes) (version 2) | ecosystem: Environmental > Aquatic > Marine >... | reverse complement strand
AACATTTTTAATCCCCGACAAAGCACTGTTGAAGGTATCCTTTTGTGCGTTAAGTCTTCCCAGTACAATTTCCAAGTTTGTGAATCTTGCTTTTAGGGTTTCCTCGAATTCAAGCAGGCGTTCTGCCTGTTTTAGAAGTGTTTCGTTGAAATCGTTGACCGTCTCTTTGATAGTGTCAAGTTCTGTGACCAATGGTCCATTCAAGGACGAATCAACCAAATTTTTTAATTGTCGATTAAGAATTTCGGCTACTCCAATTGAAAGAGTAATGTGCCCATAGTTTCCATTGTTTAAATTACCAAGACGAAAATTAAGTCCAGTTGAGTCTCCCGAGGAACCTGCGTAAAAATTTCCCGATCCTGAGGCAGTTACAAAAGTGCTTGCACCCGAGTTGCTTAATTGAACAAAAGTACTTGCTCCTGAAGTTACCCGTATGTCATATGTTCCGGGCTCTGTATCACGGGTGAACCCCACGTAGGTTATAGATGTGTTTGTTACGCTACCATTACTTGAAAAAAGCTCGCTTATGTTTGTTATGTCGTCTATCAATGCATCAGAAAATTTATCGGTGTCCAGAATAAGTGATCCATCTGACTGAGTGGTGATACCTACTTGTGACAAATATTTGTAGTCACCTTTAATTCCTGTAACTTCAGTACTTATTGAACTTCGAAGCATTCGTTGCATGCCTTGCACTGCAAAATTACCAAACAATACACCAGTCTCTTGAGTTTCTGTGTTTAACGATAACTGTTCATTTAAATATAATGTGACCTTGTTATATTCTTCAATAAAGTCCTTAACTTTAGTTGTTATAGCTTCTGTGTCAGTTGCAAGAGAAATAGTTCCTGATCCGGCTGATTGAAGTTTAAGTGCTGCTCCATTAATAACGTCTGTAACTGTATTGGATGATTTGGTAATCGAAACACCATCCAGAGACAAACTCGCATTCTTTGCGGTTTGTGTCGTTTGAAAACCCATCGTCACACTACCACTTGTGATATTAGTGCTCATTGTTACAGCACCGCTGCTTCCTGTTTGAGTGCCTGAAATAAGTAGTCGATAGGGACTTGTGGCGTCACCGTCATTAAGAAAGGATGCTTTGAGATCGATCCCCAGATTGTTTATGGCTAGCCTTAACCCATCAACTGTGGCGTTACTACTGTCAATAGTTACTGTAGCCGAAGCGGATGCTCCAATAACAATTGTTATCGTTCCAGATGAAATTGCTGATGAGGTTTCTGCGTACCCACTGGTTATAAGTTTACTTTCAGTGGCAAGATTGTTAACGATAAGGGAGTAGGTTCCAGAAGAAGCGGAACTAGTGGTAGTGATATCTACAACCTTATTACTATCTGAAAAACTATTGTTTGAAAAAACACTTTGATTTTCTATGAAGCGATTTTTGGTATTAAGTGTGCCCACAACTCCTTTGAATGCGTGCAATCTGCTTTTTAATTCCTGAAAACTAGCTAATTTTTGCTCCTCGATATTCTTTTTGGCTTCAACCAGATCCATAGAACGAGCCTCCAGAGAAACCATCTTGTTGATGATGTCTTGGGTGTCCATATTCGAATTAAGGCCATATATTGCGTTTTGTGCCATTAGATGTATTAGATCTCTAGGATGGAAATAACTTTAGTAACTCTCTTCCATACATTTTATCGGTTTATAAAATTCATACCTTTAATTGATTTAAAGGGTTTAAACCATTGTTTGTAACTATTTAATTAGTATCTTTGACAATTTTAATCGACTTCTTGTAAGTATATGTTTAATTGAATCTTAAGTTCTTTATCTTGATTTGATTATAGGGAGTGCTAAAGTTGTCAAATCTAAGCTATGTATGTGAGTGAGCTATCTTAATATTTGGAGTTCGAGTTATATGTCAGAACAACTGGATCTATTTGCAGAGCCTGAAAAAAATAAATTAGACTCTGAGAATATTCCAAAAAGCTCTAATAATCACCGTATTCTCTATTTTGACTTAGAAACTCAAAAAAGTGCCGACGATGTTGGAGGATGGGGGAATATTCATGATATGAAACTGGCAGTGGGCGTAGTTTGGGATAGCGTTGATCAAAAACATTTTAGCTATCTTGAAAGTGAGGCTTCTCAATTGGTGGAAAAACTTTGTATGGCGGATCTAGTTGTGGGTTTTAATGTTAAAAAATTTGATTACACAGTGCTACAGCCATACGCGGACTTCGATCTCAGTGAAATCGTCACTTTTGATATGTTGGATGACATTAAAAGTAAACTTAACCACCGACTTAGCCTTAATCATCTAGCAGAAAATACTCTAAATGCGAAAAAAAGTGCTGATGGTTTGGTTTCTTTGCAATGGTATAAAGAAGGAAAAATAGACAAAATTATTGAGTACTGCAAGCAAGATGTTGAGATTACGCGTGATTTGTTTCTTTATGGAGAGTCACATGGTTATGTGAAATATTCTACTCGCTCAGGGGTAGCTAAAGATTTGAAGGTAGATTGGAAACCATCCAGCCTAATCAGTTCTTCCTAGCTCATGGTTTTATTAAGTTCAAAAGTTTTTCTATAATGTCATTAGTGGTGATATTTTCGGCTTCGGCCTTGAAGTTCAGTATGATTCTATGTTCCAGCACTTGTCGACTTACATGTTTAACATCTTCGATAGTGGCAGCGACTCGGTTATCCATAAGGGCTCGTGCTTTTGCCCCCATTAGGAGATATTGAGAAGCGCGAGGCCCGGCTCCCCAGTCAACCCATTCGTTTATGAAGTCTGCACTGTCGCCATTTTTATTTGGACGTGAACTTTGCGCTAACTTTACTGCGTATTCTGCTATATGTTTTGAAACAGGAACACTAGGTACTAGTTGCTGAAATTTCTGAACCTGTTGAGCATTTAAAACTATATTCATTTCTGGACGTACGCCAGAAGTAGTGGTCGTTGCGATTTCTACTTCCTCTTCCATAGTAGGGTAGCTAACGTTTATGATATACATGAAACGGTCCAGTTGGGCTTCTGGTAAAGGGTAAGTGCCTTCATGTTCAATTGGATTTTGTGTCGCAAAAACTAGAAAAGGTTGATCTAGTTCGTAGGTGTTCCCGCCGACCGTTACCTGTTGCTCCTGCATCGCTTGAAGAAGTGCGGCTTGCGTCTTTGGTGGGGTTCGGTTTATTTCATCGGCTAAAACAATATTTGAAAAAATCGGACCTTTGATAAAGCGAAATTCTCTTTTGTTAGTAGTGTGGTCTTCATAAAGTATATCCGTCCCCGTAATATCTGAGGGCATCAGATCAGGGGTAAATTGAATTCTACTAAAACTAAGGTTGAGTACTCTAGCTAGAGTTTTTACGATTAGAGTTTTTGCTAAACCAGGGACACCAACAAAAAGGCAATGTCCCTTACAAAAAAGCGCTACCAATAAATTTTCTAGCACTTCGTCTTGACCTACGATTACTTTGCGAATTTCATTTGCTATTCTGTTTTTTGAGTCTACTAACTCTTGTGCTAGTTCTAGGTTTTTAGTCATTCTAATCTCTAATAGAAAGTATGATTAATGGTTTATATATCCAAAAAGCTTAGTTTGTAATTCTTTTTCTTTTTTTAAATTGAGTTTATGATAAATCTTCATTAGTCGCGTATGAACAAAAGGATTAAATGGATTAACCTGGATAGCCCGTTGATAAAAGGTAAGAGACTTTTTTATATTATTTTTGTCAAAATGTAATCCGCCCATATTAGCTAGTGTAGAATGAAACATGGGGTAATAATTTAAACTTCTATTTAGAATAACCTCGGCCTTCTTATATTCCTTAGTAATGAGGTGAGCCTTGGCTAACTTGTTATGGAGTATGGGGGAGAATATTTTTGATTGGTCGATTGCACGCTGATATTCGATAAGAGCTGCTTTGTGAAAACTTCGTGATTGTAAAATATCTCCTAGAAATGTTAAGTCGCGACTTTTTTGATCATCGATCTCACGGTATTCTTTGTTGGATTCCTCAGACATACGGTCTACTTTAAAATGGACCCCAGGAGGTTTGAGCCCTGGGATAGTTTTAAGTTTTTTTTGTTTTACGAAGTGTTTCCATTTTTTTTGAAATATAGCTAGGCTCATTCCTAAGGTGTCAGACATCACCAAGTCAAACGGTTCTTTTTTAGCCAATCTTTCAAGAAGAGTTGAAATCACTTTATCCCCATGGGCTTGGGTAAGGTATTCAATCATTGTAGAAACTTCAGCATATGCGAGCTGTACGTCTTCGGCTGTTTTTAGCTTTGCCAACGAAGGCATCATATCCTCTAATGCTATTAGATAGTTTTTTTTCAGTCCCCCCGCAAGCATTGTTTCCATGATAGGTGTTAGATATATATCGTTGTTTCTCCAGCGAGTCTCGAAGTATTTTGCAATTCCCTCATGCATCCATAAAGGCAAGTTGTTACGGCTTTTTTTGGTGAGTATGTAGTGGCTGTATTCGTGGCTCAAGGTGTCCATCCAATTATAGCCTCGTACCAGAGACCCTGGTGAGATCATCATAATTCGATTGTATTTACAGAGAGCCACTGTTCCGGAGGTGGTGATGTTATCAAGAGTTAATGGAGAGATTCTGGAAAAGGATTCTCTGTCAGGGTAGAACTCAACCAAGACTTTTTCTTTTGGATAGTAGTTAAAGATTTCCCCTAGGACCTTATATGATTTTTCCAGAACTTCAGTTGCATAATGAACTAATATTTCATCAGGACCTTTTTTGTATCGATAGATAAAATGTTCTGATTCACTGGATATAAATAGTTTTGTTTCCTCGAAGGTATTGTTGACAAGACTCTTGAATTCGCGAACTTCACTGTGGTTGCCAGTTACTTGATTTAGTATTTTAGCAGCCAGTTCATGATGCCCTTTTAAAAACTCCACACGTGCTTTGAGAAAATAGACATCTCCTGATTTAGGATGTTTTTTAAGTAAAGAATCTGTGAATTGCTCTGCTGCCTCAACATCCCAGTCATCTATTAGCTTATGCCCCGCATATACATCTTTTGGAGGAAGTTCAATCGCCGAGGTGATAGACGAAAAAACTAGAGTCAAAACAACTAGACAGATGTTTATAACCCGCAAAATATATTTCATTGCACTAGGTCCTTATAGTATTCCATGATCATCCGTTCGTAATCTTTGGGAGCTTTTTTTTTCATTGCGTTTAATATTTCTTCCCGAAATTCTTTAGGGGCTTTATATTGATTTTCATCTGGTAGTAGCACCCGTTCTTTTTGCATTCTTGAGGCACCCCCACGTCGAGAATCTGGACTGCTTCCTTTCCCAAGCTTTCTGGAATTTTGCCGTTTTGCTTGGCTTGTTTCCCCATTAGAGTTTTTCATCTGGCTTAATAAGTCACGAGTTTTATTTAGGCCTTTGAGCGAAAGATTTTCAGATTTAATGCTTTCACTAATATTTTGCTCTCTAAGGTTTTTTTCCGCTTGTTTCATATGACGCTCAGTTTGTTTCATTCCTTGTGAAAGTTCAGAGGGTATCATTGGATTTTTTTCACCCAATTCACTAAAACTTTGAGATAGTTTTTGCGATTCTTTTCGTATCTCGTATTCCTGTTTTTCCATTTGTTTTAATTCTTTTTTTTGCTCCATCGTAATTGATGAATTATAATTTTTTCTAATTGAACGTATCATCGATCCAATTTTTTTAGATATTGAGTTATTTATTTTTGAGACTTGAGTTAAATCACTTTCCAGTTTTTCAGCTATGTCATCTTGGAGATTAACTGAAGTGCGTAATTTATATTGCCACCTTAAGATATCCGGATAAGTTTTTTTAAAAATATCTGCAAATTCATTAAGCTCCTGAAGTTTAGCTAGCTTATTCAGAGAGTCATATTTTTTTTGCAGTTGAGGAAGTGCTTCTTTGAAGCGTTGAGGCTCATTTACCTTCAGTGATTTCTTTTTTTCCGTTAGCTGAGATAGCTTCTTTCGCACTTCTTTAAGCTTTTTAAAATTTTCGTCTAGTTTTTTTGATTGGGAAGATTCGACCGTCGCTTGTCTCAATTGTTGAATCTCTCTATTTGCTTCTATTTCCTGATCTATAAGACTTTTCATTTGATCCATTGTCTTATGAGTAGCTAGAAACTTTTTATCTTCTTTAAAAATGTTACGGATCGAGTCTATGTCGCGTATGAGATCATTGAATAATTTATTTATTTGGCTTTCAAATATTTGTGATTGTTCTTGTCTGAGCTTCTCGTTCATCTGAGCAGTTGCTTCAGCCAAGTCTTGTTGTCTTTTTTGAAGTTGGTCCATTTTTTCGATGGCATTGTCAATTGTTTTGACAGTTTCACGATCAAGAAAACTTTCTTTTTCTGAGTCTGCACGGCGTATCTTGTTTGCAAGACGCTTAAGGTCCTCTTCCATTTTTTTTAGCTCTTCCATAGCTTCTTTGAACTTCCCTTGGCTTATCATCTGTTCCATTTTTTTTAAGGCATCAGAAAGCTTCGCCATGTTCAATCTTTTAAACACGTTTGGATTTAAAAACTCATCGGGCATCGATTTTGTCTGGCGTGATAATTGATCCATTAATTTTTGTAGGACTTTTTGGATTTTATTTATTTTATTTTTTAATTCTTTTGAGGTTTTAGAAGATTTATCGGGGCTAGGTTTCTCCAGGTCTTCCCGAAGAGCTTGGGTAAGATTATTTAGTTCTTCCTCTAGAGTTTTTGTTCTATTCAGTTTTTGCTGGTTGGTGATTTTAACTAAGAATAAAATATCTTTTTCGAGGTGTGCTGTCATTTGGTTGTTGACGGGGGAATATGGAGATGTTGCTTTTAGAGTTGCTTGGCTAGGTTTTTGTATTTGGCTTTGAAGGTCACTTAGAGCTTTTATCTGGCTTTTTCGAATTTGTGATAATCCCCTTGTGATGTTTTTGAGTAAATCTAAATAATGTTGAGGAAATTGATCAATTGTTTTCCCTTGATCGTGAATTCTTTGGGTAAGGCGTACTATTTTGATTAGCTCATCAATATTGATCGTTAATAATTGTTTCCAGCCAATGAGGTTGTTTGGTTGATTTTTAAGAGAAGCTCCTTTTACTAGTCCTGTGGCTAGAAGAGTAATCATTCTTTCAGTAAGTTCTTCTTGCATCTCAACAAGGTTTTCCATCTCTTGTTCTGAGTCAAAGATTTTGAAACTGTAAGTCTCAGACTGCCCTTTATTGGGACCAAAAATATTATCATTATCATTTATCTCTAGGTAGTAGCTAACCTCATCACCCGGGTTTATAGCTATTTGCGCAAGTGACCACTTGTAATTGCCTTGAGTCTCCTTATCTTGATTTTTGTATTTTTTTACCAAGGTCCGATTTGTTTTGCTATTTATGGAAAATACTAAATTCACGGCACTGATACCAAAGTCATCAGTTCCCTCATAAAATAATTGCACTTTATCGGTATTAAAATATACAGGTTTAGGATTAGCCAAAAACAAAACAATATTAGGAGATTGGTCCTTGGCAAGTGTTACCGGATATTTTTTCGGGATTAGGCGCTCTTCACCCAAGGGGTCCTTGATTTTGAATTGGTAAAATCCTTTTTCTTTAACTAAAAGACTTGAATTAAAGGAGGTGTTGTTTTCTTTTTTCATAGCAAGGATATCTTGCTCGCTAAAGATTAGGTTGGCACTCATTACCGGGCTATTAGTTTTAGCCGATATGATAGCCTCAGTCCCTGGTAGAACATGGATTGATCCGTCGGCAGGTTTTATGAATTTCGAGTTTTTCCCAGTATAAGATGGAAAATGAAAGCTTAGGCCTAGAGACTCAATTGAGTAATTTATATTACTTAGTGAAGGTTTTTTTTGATTTTTGTTACTTATTTTCTCTTGTGAAGCTTGAGCTAATTTTTCTGGAGTGGTCCAACGCTCATATCCCTTTGTAAGGAGTTCGGGAATGAAAATCGTTATTAGTAGTAGGGACCCTAATACACCTAAAAATAAGTTTCGGCTAAAAATGACCCTGTTTTGGTTGATTACTGAAGATGGGTCAATTTTGTCTAGTTCTTTACGGGTCCTTTTCTGTAACTCCTCAATTAAGTCTAGAGAAACAGCGTTTTTAAAATGCGAATCATTGAGATGCGGACTTAACTGGCTGGAGTTTATGAGAGAGTTGTTTATTTCTGGAAAATTTGATTCTGTCAGTAACGCGGCATCATCATTAGAAAACGGTGTGGTTAAGGTTTTAATAAAATAATTATAAATTATATAGGCTAACCCTATACAAAAAATTACTACTGTTGGAAAAGCCCATTCAATAATTGGTTTATAGCTTAATACGGCCAGACAAGCTAAAAGGTAGAAACTGGCAATGTATGTTAGGACAATATAAGTTCCGTGGAGAATATAGGAATATAAACGTAGCCGTCTTATCCTATGTAAAAAATCTGAGATGGTCGCTTGAGGTTCCATGATTGTAAACTTATGAAAGCAGGTCAGCGCGAAGTTCTACTGTATTTTCTTTCGCTTGAAAGTAAGTGGCAAGTTAAAGCTTAGCGCATTTTAATCATCATGACTTTTATTCTCAGGTTTTCTCTGTTTATAGAACCCCTCAAACATTTCCATGGGCAGTGGAAAGAAGGTAGTTGTATTTCGATCATTCGAGATATCTAAAATTGTTTGCAGAAACCTTAATTGTAATGCAGGCGGGTGCTGTCCTATTGTGTCGGCTGCTTGGCCAAGCTTTTCCGCTGCTTCAAATTCACCTTTAGCATTGATTACTTTGGCACGTCGTTCCCTCTCAGCCTCAGCTTGTTTGGCAAGCGCTCTTTGCATTTCTTGAGGTAGATCAACATTTTTAACCTCAACATTAGCAACTTTAACTCCCCATGGTTCAGTTTGTTCGTCTATTACTTTTTGTAACTGGGAGTTGATTTCGTCTCGTTTAGATAAAAGATCATCTAGTTGACTCTGCCCTAGAATACTTCGCAGTGTAGTTTGTGATAACTGCGATGTGGCGTAAAGATAATCTTCTACTTTTATTACGGCCTTTTGAGGGTCCATTACCCGAAAGTATAGAACTGCATTAACTTTAACTGTCACATTATCTCGAGTAATAATATCTTGCGGGGGGACGTCCATTACTACTGTGCGTAAACTTACTTTGACCATTTTTTGGATTCCAGGAATAACGATGATGAGTCCAGGGCCCTTCACCTTCCAGTATCTACCCAGCATAAAAATAACTCCACGTTCATATTCTCTAAGAACATTAAACGCGCTAAAAAAAAGGAAACCAATTAGTATTAAAATAATTATGGTCGCGTCCATTTACCACCTCCAGCATAGTTTTTATATTTTTAATGTTAACAGTTTTTCCTTATTATGAAATAGGAAAGCGTAACAATAATTCTAGATTACTTTTCATTGGTGCTGATGATATGAAAATGGCGGCTTGTTTTTGGTTATTTATGTTTAACTTTATCCCTTTGGCTTTGGCGGATAGTCAACATCTTGCTGTTACCACTAATACTTTGGTTACAGAAGAAGGCAAGGTTCGAATTTATTTAACTTTAAAAAATAATGGTCAGAGGGCTCTTTATGGAGTTCAACCAATGGTACACTTCCATCACACTATGGCTATGATGTCTAAGGTCGTCCAGCTTGAGCCAGGGCAAAAGGTTTTGCTTGAAAATGACGATCATCCTTCAGTCTTAAGGGCCGGGCGATACCCTCTTGTTATCATGACCCAATATAAAACAGATCTGCATAATCAACCTTATACGCATATTCATACGGACTCATTTTACTTTCGTGAGCAGGTGGAGTCTGCGATTGAAGGAAAAATCATTACGACCTTAAATGATGATGAGTCATTGTTGGATATTTTTCTGAAAAATAATTCTAATTCATTTAAGAATATTAGATTAATGCTCGTATTACCTCCCGGACTTGTGACAGACAAGTTGGCGCAAATGATGGGGACCACGATTCGTGGTGGTCAAGAGAAAAACATAAAGATAGTTGTTAAACGTAAGAACGGAAGCCCTGCTATTATATATCCTGTTCACCTTTTGGTGGAATATGGCGAAATGTTGAATCATTATACTGGAGATATTAGCGGCGAAGTTGATTTTCGATCTATTCAAGAACGAACGGCTATAATTCCAGCACTGGGTGCAATCTTTTTTTTGATAGGAGCTATTTTTTTACGGTCTTATTTTAAAACAAGAAACAACTCAACTCTTTCCAGAAGGTGAAGAATTCTAAGAGAGTTTTTTAGGTCTCGACTAGCAAAGATCCATTTTGTAGAAGTTTGAGAATTAGCTTTTGAGGAAATATCTAAGAAGGGATATTTTTAAAAAATTTAATAGTAACTCCAGCAAAGATAAACCAGCCCAATATAAAACAAAGCCCACCTAAAGGAGTTACTGGACCAAAGAAGCGAGGTCCATCAGAAATAAGGATGTAAATACTACCCGAGAACATAAATATTCCAGCAGTAAAAAGAATACCAACTTTCTTAAGTGCTTTTGCACCATTATCTTTAAATTGCAAAGAAACAATCCCTACAAATATCAGGGCTAGCCCATGGTAACCCATATACTCATTGGCTGTTTGAAATGCGCTAAGATTTTTTTCAGTTAGAATATTTTTTAGGCTATGAGCTCCCATTGCACCGAGTAACACACTAAACCCGCTAAAGATTGCCCCTGTTGAAATCCAATTCATATATTTAAAGAAAAAATATTGGTAAATATTTTAAATTAATTGTTTGCTATTGTCTGATGGTACCACTTGCTTAGTTTGATTATGCCTAAGACAGATTATCCGGTTATATTATATCGCCTTGGCCTATATTTGACATCAAAATCATTTTTAGATATTTCTTCACACTTTTCTTCATCGACTCCTTCTTGGTGGGTCACTATAGTTGCTTGTACCTCTGGAATATACTTCTTAGCCTCTTCAATAAACTCCTTAACTTTATCATATATTTCATTACGTAGGCCAGGAAGAGGGCGGACGATTCGATCATACGCTTCTGCCGTATCTGCGTTAAGACTAATAGATATTGAGTCAACTAATCCTTTGAGTTCAGGAAGTATATTCCGCTTGTTAATAACATTGCCGTGTCCATTAGTGTTTAAGCGAACTTTTCCTCCTGCTTCTTTAATTTTTTTGGAGACTTCTTTAATGGTATCTAGCCTCAAAGTGGGTTCGCCATATCCACAAAAAACTATCTCATCATATTTTTTACAGTCATCGATAGAGTGCCACACTTCCTCGGTAGTCGGTTCGCGGTCGAGTTTTAGGTTGTAGCCTTGCACTACTGGTCGGGTTAGTCGAGAGCAAAATGAGCAATCGGCGGTGCATCGTGTTGTTAGATTTAGATATAACGAGTTACGTATCTGGTATGAGACAGTTCCTGTTTTAGCTTCTTTGCCGATTCCAAATAACTCAAAGAAATTTAGCGAGGTGCTACGCTGAATATCATTAATGTTAAGACCACGAACATCAGCAATTAATTTTGCAGTGTGTATGACAAAAGAGGGCTCGTTTCTCTTGCCACGATTCGGTGTAGGGGTAAGAAATGGGCAGTCGGTTTCAACAAATAATCTGTCTGCGGGGATAGTCTTGGCAATCGCCCGTAGTTCATCAGATTTTTTAAAAGTAACTGACCCGGAAAATGAGATATAAAAACCCATCTCAAGCGCACGATCTGCCAGTTCTTGGTCTCCTGAAAAACAATGAAAAATCCCTGATCGGGCGGAAGGGTCCTTGGGAAAATAATCAGATAAAATAGAAATCATCTCTTCGTTAGCATCGCGACAGTGAATAATAATTGGTTTTTGCAGTTGACGTGAAAGTTCTATTTGTTTACGGAGATGTTCTTTCTGTTGGTCGGGAGGGGAATAGTTTTTGTAAAAATCGAGGCCAATTTCACCAAGGGCGATCATTTTGGGGTGAGAGAGAAGTTGCTTGAGTTGACTGTAGGTTTGATCATCTATTTTTTTTACATCATGTGGGTGTATTCCTGCTGTTGCGTATATGAAGTCATAACGCTCAGCAAGTTCTATTGAACGCAAACTACTTTCGATATCGCATCCAACATTGAGAATGTAATCAACGCCATTGTTTTTAGCATTTTGAATAACCTCAGAGCGGTCATCATCAAAGGCATCCATATCTATGTGTGCATGTGTGTCTATAATCACCGTACTCTAATTCCTTGATTTGGTATTGGATCGAACCCTGCTAGTACGATTTGGCCATTGTTATTAGCTGCGAGTAGCATCCCTTGCGACTCTATCCCCATTAATTTTACTGGTTTTAGATTGGCAACTAAGATGATTGTGCGATTAATCAATTGATCTGGTTCGTAACATTCTGCTATCCCTGCAACAACTTGTCGTATTTCGGTCCCAATATCTACTTTTAGTTTGAGAAGTTTTTTTGATTTTTTTATCTTTTCAGCCTCAATTATTTTTCCTGTACGTAGATCAACTTTCATAAATTCATCTATGAGTATTTGATCACATATTCCTTCTGTTTCTATCAGCATAGGTTGCTTTTGATCCTTATTGTTAAGCGATTCAACTGATTTAAGAATTTTTTCTACATCTTTGTCGTCTATACGAGGAAATAATTGTAAACCCGGTTGGATATTCCTCCCTGATTTAATCCATCCCCAGGTCTTGAGAGATTCCATTCCTTGCTCTTCTATCGATGTTTCAATGCCTAGTTGCTCCATTATCGTTTCTGCACTTTTTGGCATGAAGGGATAGATAAGGATGGAAATCGAGCGAATACACTCTGCTGTATTAAACATTACAGTTGCGAGCCTTTGTTTGCCGCTTTCTGACTTTATAAGGTTCCAAGGGCTATTCGTGTCGATGTATTTATTTGTTGTGTCTACCAAAAGCCATATACGCTCAAGAATTTTATGGTAAGCCAAATCGCCATATAGTTTTTGCACAGTTTCAATTCCCAGTTTAAATTCATTTTTAAGATCGGCATCTTCAGCACGTGAGTTTGGTTCCGGTATAATTTGATCATGGTAGCGTTTGATCATACTCATTGTTCTGTTAAGAAGGTTCCCAAGGTTATTAGCTAAATCACTATTTATACGGCCAATCAATGCTTTGTGCGAAAAATCACCATCCAACCCAAAGGGTACTTCGCGAAGAAGAAAATAACGGATGGCATCAACGCCAAACTGATCCACGAGTATATTTGGTTCTACTGTGTTGCCAACAGATTTAGACATTTTTTGGCCATTTATTGTCCACCAACCATGCGCAAAAAGATTGAGGGGAGGGTCGAGCCCAATTGCCTTGAGTATGGTCGACCAGTAAACAGCGTGTGTTGTGAGGATATCTTTTCCTAGCAAGTGGTGATTAACCGGCCAGAAGCCACTAGATTCTATTTTCTCCAACGTGCCATGTACTGAAATATAATTGATGAGGGCATCAAACCAGACATAAGTAACATAGCTTTCATCAAACGGGAGAGGAATTCCCCAGGGAAGCCTTTCCTTAGGTCTTGAGATGCATAGATCGCTAAGGGGTTTTTCGAGAAAACCAAGAACTTCATTGCGTCGTGATGCAGGCTGTATAAACTTATTATTTGATTTGATATATTTTTTAAGCCAGTCTTGATGTTGACCCATCTTGAAAAAATAATTATGTTCCTGAATCTTTTCTACCTTGCGGTTGCAATCAGGGCAATTACCATTTACGAGATCTTTTTCTGTCCAGAACCTTTCATCTGGTGTGCAATACCAGCCTTCATAGCTATCTTTATAAATTTCTTTACGATCATAGAGTTTTTGTAGAATGTGAGTTACAAAAGTTTGGTGTCGCTTCTCAGTAGTGCGAATGAAATCATCATTAGAGATGTTGAGTCGAGCCCAAAGTTCTTTGAATCGATTATGAAGTTTGTCAACGTGGTCTTGTGGTTCTATTCCAAGCTCCCGTGCTGCTTGAAGGACTTTTTGTCCATGCTCATCAGTGCCAGTGAGAAAAAAGACCTTGTAGTTGTTCAACCTTTTATAACGGGCGGTTACATCAGCGGCAATTGTTGTGTAAGCATGTCCAATATGTGGTACATCGTTCACATAGTAAATGGGAGTCGTTATGTAAAATTTTTTTTTAGGTATTTTCACGTTCGGGAAGCTGGTTGTCGTGTATGATTTTTAGGCGAAAGTTTTTTAGATGGTCTTAATCTAGTTATTAGTGGCTTTAGTAAATTTTTTTTTATTTTTTTGACAAGTTAAATAGTTTGTGAATTTCAATGTTGTTTTATCACGGGGAAAGCTCTTCTATTGAAAAAGTAATAATGCTTTCATCTTCAAGTCTAACAACTACTGTTTGCTGAATAATATTGTTTTGAATCACCTTGCCTTTACCTTCTGGAGTTTGAATGATGCTCTCTGACTTTGGCATGGTTTGTGAGAGTTCCTTGTAGGTTTGGTGTTCATATTGAAGGCAACACATGAGTCGTCCACATGCTCCTGAAATTTTACTTGGATTGAGGGCAATTCCTTGGTCTTTAGCCATTCGAATTGTTACCGGAGTAAATTCTTTAAGGAAAGTTGAACAACATAGCGTCTCACCGCAGACGCCGTAACCTCCTATTTCACTTGCAGTATCTCTTATGCCCATTTGTCTCATTTCAATTCGTTGTTTCAATTTTAAAACAAGCTCCTTGATGAGTTGCCGAAAGTCGACTCTTCCTTCAGCAGTAAAGAAGAAGACTATTTTTTTCTCTTTTGGGTAGTGATTCACCCAGCTCAAATCCATCTTTATGTTAAATTTATTAATTAATTGCTGGCATAGTTCCTTGGCAGATTGCTCTGTTTGCTTCTGCCTTTTTTGCGCCTGTAGATCATTTGCGTTTAATACTCTAAGGATTTTAGGGACTTTTTCCTGAGCTGTTATTATATTTGGAATTTTGTTAGAGGCAATAATGCCCATTTGCACACCATTGTTACTTTCTACTATTACTTGTGTCCCTACTCGAAAATTTTGTTTTCCTGGGTCATGAAGTATTGACTTGGAAAAGTTTTCAATCCTTACCCCGATAAGGAACTTGGTTTTTTTTGAATGTTTTTTCGGAAGAGTTAAGTCTTCTTTCATTGAGTCAATCATTCTAGGTTTTTCTGTTTATTAAGCAGCTTCGCAAAAGCTGATTAGCATGTTTTCTAGAGCAAGTTGGGAGTTAGCATTCAACTTTATGGCAACCTTGGTGACTTGGACCGTTTCAAACATTTTAAGAAGTGCTGGTGTTGATTTTTGCAGAGATAATTTTTTCAGCTGTTTAGTTAAGTCTGTGTTGATAACGGCACTGGTTTCTGGATCTATCTTAATTAAAACCGTATCACGTAAGATACGCGTTAACTCGTCGAGAATCAATTGTATGTGTTCTGTTTGCTTTGACTTGGCTTTAGTCCACGGAAAGACTTGATCCATTCGTTTAAATGAAACTAGACTTACCAGTCGAATCAACTCCTCTCTTTCGTTTAAAATCTCTAATAGGTCTGTTCCGAGAGCGCAGACAACTTGTCCCATAGAACGTCGCGACCGAAGTTCAATTTCTTCTGGTTGAGTTTCGCTACCTTCACTTTCTAAATGATTACGAATGATTGTTTTTATAGCTTGGGTGGGTAAAGGGTGAAATCTTATTCCCTGACAACGTGAGACAACAGTCGGTAACAATTGATAGAGGTTTGATGCAATAAGAATAATAAGAGTTTTAGAGGGTGGTTCTTCAAGAGTTTTTAAAAACGAGTTGGCTGCTTGAGGATTCATGCACTCCGCGTTATTAATAATAGCCACTTTAGTTTTTCCTTCGTAAGGGAGGTAAAGCAGTTTTTTTTGCAGTTCACGGACCTCGTCTATTTTTAGGATGGCTTCCCTCGAAGTGGGCGAGCTTTTTTTAGGTTCAATTATAAATAAATCTGGGTGGATACGCTTTTCAATTTTTATACAGGATGCACACTTGTCACAACTATTCACTGGGCCAAGTGTTTTGCAGTTTAAAGCTTTGCCGACCTCAATAGCAGTGAATTTCTTTCCTACGCTTTTCTGGCCGTGAAAAAGATATGCGTTGGGAATTCTACCACTTCTCAAAGCTTTATTAAGCGTTTGTTTGGGGCGATCCTGACCTAAAATATTTTCAAATGACATATTGATTTTTTTATTTTATGACATGTCAGTTTAGATTAAAACACAGTAATGCACTATAACTATAAAACTATGCAACTCAATGGGTTGGTAGGCTTTATTTGGAAGAGCATACAAACCAGATATGGTTAATATATTAGTATACACCAGTGCCATCTGCAAACGAAAACCCTTGGTAGTAGTTGGGTTTGATTGTAGAACAGACTTTAAGAAATGTAGTTTCTATGTGTGTGAAGTACCGGTTAATCTTTTTGTGAATCATGAATACATAGCAAGCGGCTCTAAAATAAATGAGAGAAATATTGCAAATAGCACTGGTTTCTGATAATAATCGGTCGCGTTATAGTTGTGTGTGTTTATTCGTTGTTGATGTTTGCTTTTTCATAAACAATAATTGGCACAGAGGTGTAGATTATGGCAGTTGCAGAGAAGGCCAAGCGCTCAGAGAAAAGAAAGCGTAAGCCAAAAATATTAGCTGTAATTAATGATGCGTGCACGGGTTGCGGTGGTTCTCCTATTTGTGTTACAGAATGTCCGGTAGATAATTGTATGCTAGAAGTGCAAAATCCTGATGTTCCCCACACCATTCGCATAGAGGTTGATCCGTTGCTTTGCATTGGCTGTAAAAAGTGTATTACAAAAGGACCCATGGATACTTTGTTGGAAGGTTGTCCATGGGACGCAAT